>Ga0307406_10001247_pt1 | contig 14259 bp, 11 predicted proteins | sample 322Cmetagenome_3_FD_203706 | JGI IMG/M metagenome (GOLD analysis project Ga0307406, IMG submission 203706) | Maize rhizosphere microbial communities from greenhouse at UC Davis, California, United States - 322HYB-C-2 | ecosystem: Host-associated > Plants > Roots > Rhizosphere > Soil | place... | reverse complement strand
CGGTACGGGTCATCGACGCCGGACGCATCGGCGGCGGCAGCTCGCACGGCAATTGCGGCACCATCACCCCGAGCCATGCGACGCCGCTGGCCGCGCCGGGGGTGATCGCCCAGGCCCTGCGCTGGATGCTGACCCCGGATGCGCCGCTGTACGTGCATCCCAAGCTCGATCCGCAGCTGTGGGGCTGGCTGTTGCGCTTCGCCGCGCGCTGCAACGACCGCGATTGGCGGGCGAGCGCACAGGCCAAGTCGGCCCTGCTCAACGATTCGCGCGAACGCCTGGAAAGCTGGGTCGGGCGCTACGGCCTGGTGTGCGAGTTCGACACCGCCGGCGTCGACTACGTGTTCCGCGATGCCAAGGCCTTCGCCAGCGGCCAGCTCGAACTCGATCTGCTGCGCGAGTTCGGCATCGGCGTGAGCCTGCTGGACGGCGCCGCCTACGAGGCCCAGGACCCGGCCTTCAAGCCCGGTGTCGCCGGCGCGATCCGTTTCGACCACGACGCCGTGCTGCGGCCCGACCGTTACGTCGCCGAGCTCGCGCGCACCGTGCGCGAGCGCGGCGGCCGTTTCACCGAGCAATGCGCGCTGCGCGACTTGCGTCGCGAGGGGGCGGGCATCGAACTCGACACCAGCCTGGGTCTGCTGCGCGCACGCGACGTGGTCGTCGCGGTCGGCGCCTGGACGCCGAAGCTGTCCGACGCCATCGGCCTGCCGTCGCTGCAGCGCGCGATGCAGCCGGGCAAGGGCTATTCGATCACCTACGACCGCCCGCCGTTGATGCCGCGCCGGCCGGTGGTGCTGCGCGAGCGCAAGGTCTGCGTGACCATGTGGGACAGCGGTTTCCGCCTCGGCAGCACCATGGAATTCTCCGGCTACGACGAGAGCCTCAACCCGCGCCGGCTCGCGGCCCTGGAACGCGGCGCGGCCGAATACCTGCACCATCCGGTCGGCCCGGTCGAACGCGAGCGCTGGTACGGCTGGCGGCCGATGAGCGTCGACGACGTGCCGCTGATCGGCCGCGTGCCCGGTTGCGAAGGGCTGTGGCTGGCGACCGGCCACGGCATGATGGGCGTGAGCATGAGCGCGGGCACCGGCCAACTCGTCGCCGACCTGATCGCCGGGCGCGAGACCGCGATCGATCCGCATCCCTATCGACCGGAGCGCTTCGCATGAGCACGAATATCGAAGCCGCCAATGGCCAGGACGATAGCCGCACCCAGTTCGACCTGATCGTGATCGGCGGCGGCTCCGGCGGCCTGGCCGGCGCCTTCCGCGCCGCCGAGCACGGCGCGCGCGTGGCCTTGCTCGAGCCTTCGCTGCTCGGCGGCACTTGCGTCAACGTCGGCTGCGTGCCGAAGAAAGCCATGTGGCTGGCCGCCGACATCGCCGGCAAGCTGCGCATGGCGCAGTCGCTGGGGTTCTCGATCGACGCCGATCCGAAACGGCCCTGCGCGCTCGACTGGCCGACCTTCATCGTCCACCGCCAGCGCTACATCGCCAACATCCACGAAAGTTATCGGCGCCGCCTCGATGCCTCCGGCATCGTGGTGCTGCCGATGCGCGCGCAGTTGCTCGATGCCACGACGGTCGAATGCGAGAACGGCGCGCGCCTGAGCGCGCCGCGCATCCTGATCGCCACCGGCGGCCACGCGGTCAAGCCGCAGATCCCCGGCGCCGAACTGGGCACGACTTCGGACGATTTCTTCCAGTGGTGCGCCGCGCCCGAGCGCGTCGCCATCGTCGGCGCGGGTTATATCGCGGTCGAGCTCGCCGGCGTGCTGCAGGCGCTCGGCAGCCAGGTCGAATTGTTCGTGCGCGGCACGCGCCTGCTGGAAGCTTTCGACGCCGAACTGACCACCCAACTGGCCGAGGACTACCGCCAGAACGGCGTGCGCCTGCATTTCGGCCACGCGGTCGCAGCGCTCGAAGCCGACGGTGCGCGCGTGCGCCTGCGCGGCGCCGACGGTGCGCTCAGCGAGGCCTTCGACCAGGTGCTGTTCGCGACCGGACGCCGGCCCAACAGCGAGCGCATCGGGCTCGACCGCGTCGGCGTGGCGCTGGATGCGCGCGGCCACATCGTCGTCGACGACCTGCATGCGACCAATGTCGCGAATCTGCACGCGGTCGGCGACGTCACCACCGACGCCCAGCTGACCCCGGTCGCGATCGCCGCCGCGCGCCGGCTCATGGACCGCGTCTATGGCGGCCGCGAGGGCCGGCTCGACCAGAACGACATCCCGACCGTGGTGTTCGCGCACCCGCCGATCGGCCGGGTCGGCCTGACCGAGGAGGAGGCGCGGGCACGACATGGTGACAATCTGCACATCTATCGCGCCGGGTTTCGGCCGATGCTGTACGCCCTGGCCGAGTCGCCGCAGCGCAGCCTGTTCAAGCTGGTCTGCGTCGGCCAGGAGCGCCGCGTGGTCGGCATCCATCTGCTCGGCGAGGCCGCCGACGAGATGCTGCAAGGCTTCGCGGTCGCGCTCAAGCGCGGCATCACCCTCGACGACCTGCGCGACACGGTCGCCATCCATCCGACCAGCGCCGAGGAAGTGGTGCTGATGCGCTAACGTCCCGGCGACCGTCGCCGCGTAGCGCGCGCCAGGCAGGCGATCCGAGCAGGGGCAGCGATGAATCAGGGCAAGGGAGGTCATTGGATCAAGGCCGGCGCGATCGGCGTTGCGCTCTCGTGGGGCACGATCGCCGCGGCGGTCGCCGCGCCCGCAGAGCCGGCGATCGACATCGCCGACCTGCTCAGCGTGCCGCGGCCCGACCAGATGATCGGCGCGACCGATGCGCCGGTGCTGGCCTGGGTGTCGAACGATCAAGGCGTGCGCAATGTCTGGGTGGCGCGCGCGCCCGGCTTCGCGCCGCAAAAACTCACCGCCTACGACGAAGACGACGGCCAGGCCATCGGCCCTCTGCAGCTCAGCCACGACGGCCGCTGGTTGGCCTACGTGCGCGGCAGCGGGCCGGACGCGGCCGGCAACAACAGCAATCCGACCAGCGATCCCGATGGCCAGGAGCAGGCGGTGTGGGTGGTCGCCAGCGACGGCTCGGGCCAGCCGCAACGCATCGGCGCCGGCCGCGGCATGCAGTTCGCGCCGCAGGGCGACGCGCTGCTGGTGCAGGGGCGCACGCTCGGCTGCTACGCGGTGCCCGGGGGCAAAGCGCCGCAGTGGTGCAAGGAAGCCCTGATCAAGACCCGCGGCAGCAACAGCGCGGCGGCGTTCTCGCCGGACGGCAAGTTCCTGAGTTTCACCAGCGACCGCGGCGACCACAGCTTCATCGGCGTGCTCGACCTGGCCGCGCGCACGGTGCGCTGGATGGGCGCGGACTTCAATCGCGACAGCAATCCGGCCTGGTCGCCGGACGGCCGCCGCATCGCCTTCCTGCGCATGGCCGCGGCGCGCAACGGCGAGCAGTTCAACCTGACCCGGGCCAACGTGTTCGAGATCTGGGTCGCCGATGCAGCGACGGGCCAGGCCAGGCGCGTGTTCCGTTCCAACGATCACGCCGGCGGTTACGCCCAGTTCGCCGAGCCCGACCCGCTGCAATGGAGCCGCGACAACCGCCTGCTGTTCAGCTCCGAACAGAGCGGTTGGCTGCATTGGTATGCACTGTCGCCCGAGGGCGGCGAGCCGGTCGCCCTGAGCCGCGGCGAGTGCGAGGCCGAAACCAGCGTGCTGGCCGAGGACGGCAGCTTCTTCTTCAGCGGCAACTGCGCCGACCTCGATTACCGGCAGATGTTCGCGGTCGACGCCAAGGGCGCCGCGCAGAAACTGTTGACCGGCAAACACGAGATCGCGACCGAGCCGGTCGCGGTCGCCGGCGGGCAGTGGTTGGCCTTCCGTCATGCCGATGCGCGCCGGCCCAGCGCGATCGCGGTGATGCGGCGCAACGGCGGCGAAGTGCGGCGGATCTTCCCGGCGCAGTTGCCGGCGCGTTTTCCGATCGAGCGCCTGGTCGAGCCCAAGACGTTGAGCCTGCGCGCCAGCGACGGCGTGGTCTCGCATGCCACCGTGTTCGAGCCGCCGGCCTCGTTCAAGGGCAAGCGCCCGGCGCTGGTCTACGTGCACGGCGGCCCGGTCCGGCAGATGCTGCCGGGCTGGCATTACGGCAGCTATTACTACGCCGACTACGCCAGCAATCAGTGGCTGGCGAGCCAGGGCTTCGTGGTGCTGGCCCTGAATTTCCGCGCCGGCACCAATTACGGCCAGGCCTTCCGCCGCGCCGAGAAACAAGGGCCGCGCGGCTTCAGCGAGTATCAGGACGTGCTGGCCGCACATGCCTATCTGGCCAAGCGCGACGACGTCGATGCGCGCAGGATCGGCATCTACGGCGGTTCCTACGGCGGCTTCCTGACCGCCTCGGCCCTGGCGCGCAACTCCGACCTGTTCGCGGCCGGGCTCGATCGCCACGGCGTCCACGATTGGCGCGAGAGCGCCAAGGGCGGCGACAACAGCGGCCTGTGGGGGCTGGGGCCGGACGAGCTGGAACTGGCCTGGCAATCCTCGCCGATGGCGCACGTCGACACCTGGCGCTCGCCGGTGCTGTTCGTGCACGGCGACGACGACCGCGCGGTGAAGTTCGCCCAGAGCGTCGACCTGGTCGAGCGCCTGCGCGCGCGCGGCGTGCCGGTCGAGACCCTGGTCCTGCCCGACGAGGACCATTTCTTCCTGCGCCACGCGAGCTGGCTTCAGGTCCATCGCAGTACCATGGACTTCTTCCGCCGGCAGCTGAAGCCCGGCGCCGATTGAGTCCGAACGCATGACGCCGCACCCGACCGAACCCGTCTACCGACTGCATCGCGGCACCGCGCCCTTGCTGATCAGCTTGCCGCACGACGGCGCGCTGATCCCCGACGCGCTGGCCGCGCGCATGGTCGAATCGGCGCGACGCGCGCCGGACACCGACTGGCACGTGTCGCGCCTGTACGCGCTCGCCCGCGCGTTCGGCGCTTCCATCATCGTGCCGAGCTATTCGCGCTATGTGGTCGATCTGAACCGTCCGCCCGACGACACCTCGCTGTATCCCGGGCAGAACACCACCGGCCTGTGTCCGGCGGTGCAGTTCAGCGGCGAAGCGGTGTATCTCGAGGGCCAGGCGCCGACCCCGGAGGAAGTCGCCGAGCGCGTCGAACTGTACTGGCGCCCGTATCACCACACCCTGGTCGGCGAGCTCGACCGCATCCGCGGCGAGCACGGCCGTGCGGTGCTGTGGGAAGGCCATTCGATCCGCGGCGAAGTGCCGTTCCTGTTCGAGGGCCGCCTGCCGGACCTCAACCTCGGCACGGCCGCCGGCAAGAGCTGCCTGCCCGAACTGCAGGCGCGGCTCGAACGCATCCTGGGCGCGCAGAGCGATTACGAGTGGGTCGCCAACGGCCGCTTCAAGGGCGGCTACATCACCCGCCACTACGGCGACCCCGAGATCGGCGTGCAGGCGGTGCAGTTGGAGATCAGCCAGCGCAACTACATGGACGAGGCCTCGTTCGCCTACGACGAAAGCAAGGCGGTGCGCCTGCAGGTCGTGATCGAGGCCTTGCTGCGCGCGACCCTGGACGCGGACGACGCATGACCCAGGCGCCCGCGGCGCCGCGGTTGACCGTGGGTCAGGCGCGCGCCTTGCATCTGGCCGCACAAGGCCTGCTGGCCCGGCCGCGCCGGCGCGCGCGACGGCCCGATCTGCTCGCCGCGATCGAGCGCATGCAGTTGCTGCAGATCGACACCATCCACGTGGTCGCGCGCAGCCCCTACCTGGTGTTGTTTTCGCGGGTGGGCGGTTATCGCGCGCGCTGGCTGGAAGAGTTGTTGGCCGAGCGCGAGATCTTCGAAGTCTGGGCCCACGAAGCCTGCTTCGCGCCGATGAGCGACTATCTGCTGCATCGCAATGGTTTGCCGCAACGTGCGCATCACTGGGCGATCCGCAGTGCCCAGCGTCATCGCCAGAGCAGCGGCGCCAAGATCGATCGTCTGCTCGGACACATCCGCGAGCTCGGCGCGGTCAAGTCTTCGGACTTCGAACGCGAGGCGGGTTCCGCCGGCGGCGGTTGGTGGGGCTGGAAAGACGAGAAGCGCTGGCTCGAAGCCGGCTTCGCCCTCGGCGAGCTGATGGTCGCGCGGCGCGACAATTTCCATCGCGTTTACGACCTGGCCGAACGCGTCGCCGGCGTGGCCGTGCCGGGTTGGGACAGCACGCCGATCGAGGCCGCGACGGTGCGGCGCGACACCATCCTCAAGTCGGTGCGCGCGCTCGGCATCGCCCAGGCGCGCTGGATCGCCGATTACTACCGCTTGCGTCCGCGCCTGCGCGATGCCGACCTGGCCGAACTGGTCGAGGCCGGCGACTTGCTGCGGGTCGAGGTCAAGGGTTGGCAGTCGCCGGGCTATGTCCATCGCGATCACGCCGACTCGCTCGCGCTGGCCGCAGGCGGGCGTCTGCGCGCGACCCACTCGACCTTGCTGTCGCCGTTCGATCCGGTGGTCTGGGATCGCGAGCGCGCCAGCGAATTGTTCGGCTTCGACTACACCCTGGAGTGCTACACGCCGGAGCCGAAGCGCCGCTACGGCTATTTCGTGCTGCCGATCCTGGTGCGCGGGCGCCTGGTCGGGCGGCTCGACGCGAAAGCGCATCGCGCCCACGGCGAGTTCGAGGTCAAGGCCTTGTATCTGGAAGAGGACGTCGTGGCCGACGAAGCGCTTGCCTCGGACATCGCCCGCGCGATCGACGACTGCGCGCGCTGGCACGAAACGCCGACGGTGCGATTGACGCGTTGCCGGCCGGCGGCATTCGCGCCCTTGCTGAGGCGTGCGCTGAGCGCCGCAGCGGCGGCTTGAACGACGACGGCGTTGCGTCGCCGGCTCAGTCGATCAGGTGAACTTCGAAATCAGCACGACCGCGCCGATCAGCCCCGCCAACGCGACCAGGTTCAGCACCAGCGCCGGCACTGCGATGCTGCGGCGTTCGCGGCACAGCAGCGCGGTGCCCGCGAGCAGGCTGCCGAACAACCAGCTCGCCGCGGTGAACAGGATCGCGCGACCGGTGCATTGCAGGCTCCAGGAGCCGCATTGCTCGTCCGAGGTCAGCCCGAATACGAACAGCCAGGCCAGGACCGGACCGAGCAACAGGGCAAACCAGGCCAGCACGCCGAACAAACGCCCGCGCGGGTTTTCGAAGCCGGTGGGAAAGGCGTCGGCCAGCGTCTCGGCGTAAGCATCGGCGTCGCGCTCGCTCAAGGCGCCCTCGACCCGTTCAACGGCCATGGCGCGATCCCTCCGTAGGACGCCCGCCCAGGGCGGGCAGTGGGTGGCCGGGATACAGCGGCATATCGATCTCCAGGCCCGGCGATGCGCTCAAGCTGCCGCATGCCGCGGCATGACGGCGTGATGCCGGAGGCAACGCCGCAAGGCGGTTGTTGCGAAAAAGAAACGCGTCGTGCGGCGAGCCCGGATTCCTCGGGATAGACGCGGTTTTCGGCGAAGATCGGTCCAGGAGCGCGGCTGCCGCGAACGGCGCCGGAGTCGTGTAGAACGTCGACATCGCCACGCCATCAGGATCGGACGGGGCGGGCTCGGTGGCTCGCTATGGGCCAAGGCGCAGTCGAACGCGACGCCGAGCCGGTGCTGGCCAAGCTCGGGCTGGAGTGCGTGCCGCGCCTGGACGGCAAAACCGACGCCGCGCAAGGCGGCGGCACCCCAAAAACCGACGCCGCATAAGGCGGCGACACCCCAAAAAAAACGCCGCATAAGGCGGCGACACCCCAAAAAAAACGCCGCATAAGGCGGCGACATCGCAAAAACAAACGCCGCACAAGGCGGCGACATCCCAAAAACAAACGCCGCACAAGGCGGCGACATCCCAAAAACAAACGCCGCACAAGGCGGCGTTCGTCTGTAACCATCGGGGCAGGGCGGGGCTCAGACTTCCAGCGTCGCCAGGTCGCCCTTGGTTTCCAGCCAGGACTTGCGGTCGCTGGCGCGTTTCTTGGCCAGCAGCATGTCCATCAGCGAATGGGTCTGGGCGTTGTCGTCGATGGTCAGCTGGACCAGACGGCGGGTGTCGGGGTGGATGGTCGACTCGCGCAGCTGCGAGGCGTTCATCTCGCCCAGGCCCTTGAAGCGGGTGACGTTGACCGCGCCGCTGAGGCCCTTCTTGCGGTCGCCTTTTTCGCGCTCGATCTTTTCCAGGAGGATGCGTTTTTCCTCCTCGTCGAGGGCGTAGAACACGGTCTTGCCCACGTCGACGCGGAACAGCGGCGGCATCGCCACGAAGATGTGGCCGCTCGCGACCAACGCCGGGAAGTGGCGCAGGAACAGGGCGCTGAGCAGGGTGGCGATGTGCAGGCCGTCGGAGTCGGCGTCGGCGAGGATCACGACCTTGCCGTAGCGCAGGCCGCTGATGTCTTCCTTGCCGGGGTCGCAACCGATCGCGACCGCCAGGTCGTGCACTTCCTGCGAACCCAGCACGCTGCCGGAGGCGACTTCCCAGGTGTTGAGGATCTTGCCGCGCAGCGGCAGGATCGCCTGGAAGTCTTTATCGCGGGCCTGACGCGCGCTGCCGCCGGCCGAATCGCCTTCCACCAGGAACAGCTCAGTGCGCGAGAGATCCTGCGAACTGCAGTCGGCGAGCTTGCCGGGCAGGGCCGGGCCCTGGGTGATCTTCTTGCGGGTGATCTGCTTTTCGGTCTTCAGGCGCGCGGCGGCGCGCTCGATCGCGAGCTGGGCGATGCGCTCGCCGAGCTCGGTATGTTGGTTCAGCCACAGCGAGAACGCGTCGTGGGCGGCGCCCTCGACGAAGCCGGCGGCCTGGCGCGAGGACAGGCGTTCCTTGGTCTGGCCGCTGAACTGCGGGTCGGTCATCTTGATGCTGAGCACGAAGGCGACCCGGTCCCAGACGTCTTCCGGAGCCAACTTGACGCCGCGCGGCAGCAGGTTGCGGAAGTCGCAGAACTCGCGAAGCGCGTCGGTGAAGCCGGTGCGCAGGCCGTTGACGTGGGTGCCGTGCTGGGCGGTCGGGATCAGGTTGACGTAGCTTTCCTGGACCAGCTCGCCGTCGGGCACCCAGGCCACTGCCCAGTCGACCACTTCGGTGTCTTTCTTGAGCTGGCCGACGAACAGGTCCGGCGGCAGCAGTTCGCGCTGCGGCTGGCCCTCGCGCAGCTCGCCCGACAGGTAGTCGCGCAGGCCGTCTTCGTAGTACCACTCGATACGCTCGCCGCTGGCCTCGTCGAACAGCTTGACGTTGAGGCCCGGGCACAGCACCGCCTTGGCGCGCAGCACGTGCTTGATCGAGCGCAGGTTGAACTTGGGCGTGTCGAAATACTTCGCGTCCGGCCAGAAGCGCACGCGCGTGCCGGTGTTCTTCTTGCCGACCGAGTTGACCACTTCCAGCGGGGTGGCGCGGTCGCCGTTCTGGAAGGTCATGCGGTATTCGTTGCCGTCGCGCTTGATGTGCACTTCGACCAGCTTGGACAGCGCATTGACCACGCTCACGCCGACGCCGTGCAGGCCGCCGGAGAAGGTGTAGTTCTTGTTGCTGAACTTGCCGCCCGCGTGCAGGCGCGTGAGGATCAGCTCGACGCCGGGGATGCCTTCCTCCGGGTGGATGTCGACCGGCATGCCGCGGCCGTCGTCGGCGACCTCGCAACTGCCGTCGGCGTGCAGGGTGACCTCGATGCTGCGGGCGTGGCCGGCCAGCGCCTCGTCGACCGCGTTGTCGATGACCTCCTGCGCCAGATGGTTCGGGCGGGTGGTGTCGGTGTACATGCCCGGGCGTCGTTTGACGGGGTCCAGCCCGGAGAGGACTTCGATGTCGGCGGCGTTATAGCGACTGCTCATTAACTGAAGGGCGTGGCCGTGGTGTTCGGAGCGGCGAGAATGGCGACGGCGGGCTAGGTGGTCAAGCCGCACGACGTGAAGAGTGGTCAGGAAGCTTGGCCCACTTGCGTCTCGCCCGGCGAGACCGGCTGAGACGGCGGCCCGGCCTGCTAGAGCGGACGCCGCGGCGGCGAGGCGGGGCGGGTTGATATCGGTCGATTCAGCCACCAGCATGGGGGTAGGGGTTAGGGTCCGCCGCGTCGCTCTGGGAAGCGGTACGCCGAACGGCTCATCGCCCACGACACACGGCGCAGCCCGACGCGCCGGTCCCCATTCCGTCAGGAGGCCACACCATGAACATCCGCAAGCTCGTGCTCCCCGCCGCCATCGCCGCTGCCCTGGCCATGCTGGCCGCGCCTGCCGCCTTCGCGCAGCAGGACCCGCAGGCCGACGCCAAGAAGGCCGAAGAGGCCAAGAAAGCCGAGGATGCGAAGAAGGCCGAAGCCCAGAAGAAGGCCAAGGCCGACAAGAAGCAGTCCGGCGACCGCGGCGTCGAGCCGGAAGAGGAAGGCGACAAGTAAGCTTGGTCGCGCGATCCCGGTCGCGGCATGCCCCCGACCTTTCCACGAAACGCCCCGGCTCGCCGGGGCGTTTTCGTTGACGAAGCCGCTAGCATCGAAGGGCCGTCAGCCAGGAGACCGTCATGGCGATACGCATCGTAAAACTCGGCAGCCCGCGCCTGAAGGGCGAGGGCACCCGCATCGGCACCGTACGGCGTCCGCCGCGCGGGGTGCCGAAGAGCGAATTCGCGACCCAGGACTGGTACGACGTGTGGTTCCCGAACCTGGCGCCGAGCGTGGACACGATCAAGCTCGGCCAACAGGCGCAGACCCCGGCGCAATGGCAGGCCTTCGTGCGCAAGTACCGCGCCGAGATGGCCACCCAGGACGCCGGCCACACCCTGCAACTGCTCGCGACCCTGTCCCGGCACAGCGATTTCTCGGTCGGCTGCTATTGCGAGGACGAGGCGCATTGCCATCGTTCGGTCCTGCGCGAGCTGTTGGCCGAGAAGGGCGCCGAGCTGGCCTGAGCGGCCCGGACTGCCCAGGGTAGGAGCGGCGCAAGCCGCGCCGCGCAGCTTCGATCGCCAGCGCAGGTCGCGGCTTGCGCCGCTCCTACCCCAAGGCGGGGCCCGCGCTCGGAGAGCGCACTTGCGGCAGGGGGTGGGCCGCAATCTCCGGGGCCGGAACGGTCCGGCCCGATAACGCCGATTTGGCCGCAGGCCTTGCCGCAGCTGGCTTTGCGGGGCGTCCGGGCGATCGCCGGCGCTGTCAAGCAGTCGCGGGCCAAGCCGTCAGTCGGTAAACTACGGCTTTCCAGCGGCAGCAAAATCCATGACTCCCCTGATTTTCGTCACCGGCGGCGTGGTGTCCTCCTTGGGTAAGGGCATCGCGGCAGCCTCGTTGGCGGCCATCCTCGAAGCGCGCGGGCTGCGCGTGACGATGATGAAGCTCGACCCCTATATCAACGTCGATCCGGGCACGATGAGCCCGTTTCAGCACGGCGAGGTCTACGTCACCGACGACGGTGCCGAGACCGACCTCGACCTCGGCCACTACGAGCGCTACCTGCGCACGCGCCTGAGCCGCAAGAATTCGATCACGACCGGCCGGATCTACGAGAACGTGATCCGCAAGGAACGCCGCGGCGATTACCTCGGCGGCACCGTCCAGGTCATCCCGCACATCACCGACGAGATCAAGCGCTGCATCGTCGAGGCCACCGAAGGCTTCGACGTCGCCCTGGTCGAGGTCGGCGGCACGGTCGGCGACATCGAGTCGCTGCCGTTCCTGGAAGCGATTCGCCAGTTGCGCACCGAGCGCGGTCCCGAGCACGCGTTGTTCATGCACCTGACCCAGGTGCCGTTCATCGCCGCCGCCGGCGAACTGAAGACCAAGCCGACCCAGCACTCGGTCAAGGAGCTGCGTTCGATCGGTATCCAGCCCGACGTGCTGCTGTGCCGCAGCGAACAGCCGCTGCCCGACAGCGACCGCCGCAAGATCGCCTTGTTCACCAACGTGCCGGAAAAGGCCGTCATCTCGGCGGTCGACCTCGACAACATCTACAAGCTGCCGCAGTGGTTCCACGAACAGGGCCTGGACGCGATCGTCCTCGACCGCCTGCGCATCCAGGCCGGCCCGGCCGACCTGCGCGAATGGAACGAAGTCGTCGATGCCACCGAGCATCCGGTCGACGAGGTCACCATCGCCGTGGTCGGCAAGTACATCGACCACCAGGATGCCTACAAGTCGCTGTCGGAAGCGCTCAAGCACGGCGGTTTGCGCCAGCGCACCAAGGTCAAGCTGAAGTGGCTGGAATCCAGCGAGATCGAGCGCGACGGCGTGGAATCGCTGAAGGGCGTCGACGGCATCCTGGTGCCGGGCGGCTTCGGCGACCGCGGCTTCGAGGGCAAGGTCGCGACCGCGAACTACGCACGCGAGCAGAAGATTCCGTACTTCGGCATCTGCTACGGCATGCAGGCCGCGGTGGTCGATTACGCGCGTCACGTCGCCGGCCTGGACAACGCCAACAGCACCGAGAACGACAAGAACAGCCCGCATCCGGTCATCGGCCTGATCACCGAGTGGCGCACCGCCACCGGCGAAGTCGAACGCCGCAGCGAGAACAGCGACCTCGGCGGCACCATGCGCCTGGGCCTGCAGGACCAGCGCATCAAGCCGGGCACCCTGGCGCGCGAGCTGTACGGCAAGGATGTGGTCGGCGAGCGTCACCGCCACCGCTACGAGTTCAACAATCGCTATCGCAGCCAGCTCGAGGACGCCGGTCTGGTGATCTCGGCCAAGTCGATGGACGACCTGCTGGTCGAGATGGTCGAACTGCCGCGCAGCGAGCACCCCTGGTACCTGGCTTGCCAGGCGCACCCGGAATTTCTGTCGACGCCGCGCGACGGCCATCCGCTGTTCATCGGTTTCGTGCGCGCCGCGCGCGAGGCCAAGGCCGGCGGCAAGCTGCTGCGTGAGGTCACCGGTTGAATCCGGCTCCGGCCGATCCGGACCCGGGCGCGCAAGCGCGGGCGAGCGTCGGCCGGCCTGCACGTAACGATTTTCGCGGTACCGGCCGCTGGCTGATGTGGCTGGCCGCGGCTGTGATGGTCGCCGGATACGTCACGTATCGGGCGATCCTCGGCGAGGCCGCCGACGGTCTCGGCCTGCTGGGCGCGACCGTATTCACCATCACCGCGGCCATCGCCGGGCCCCTGGGCTTGATCGGGGGCGTACTGTGGCTGGTCGGCGTGGCGCGTTCGGCGCGTTCGAAACGCTTAAGCGGGCCCGGGGCATGATCGCCGGGCCGCGATCGCCGGGCTTGTCTGCGGCGGGCGCGGCATCCACTGATGAAGATTCCTTCGTACTCATGAATTCAGGAAGCAAGCGATGAAACTCTGCGGCTTTGACGTCGGCCTCGACCAGCCTTTCTTTCTGATCGCCGGCCCCTGCGTGATCGAGTCGATGCAATTGCAGCTCGACGTCGCCGGCCAGCTCAAGGAAATCACCTCCTCGCTCGGCATTCCCTTCATCTTCAAGTCGAGCTTCGACAAGGCCAACCGCACCTCGGCGACGAGCTTCCGCGGCCCGGGCATGGAGGAGGGGCTCAAGGTCCTGGCCGAGGTCAAGCGCCAGATCGGCGTGCCGGTGCTGACCGACGTGCACGAGTACACGCCGATGGACGAGGTCGCCTCGGTCGTCGACGTGCTGCAGACCCCGGCCTTCCTGTGCCGCCAGACCGACTTCATCCAGAAGGTCGCGCGCGCCGGCAAGCCGGTCAACATCAAGAAGGGCCAGTTCCTCTCGCCCTGGGAGATGAAGCACGTCACCGCCAAGGCCCAGGCCACCGGCAACCAGCAGATCATGGCCTGCGAGCGCGGCGCGAGCTTCGGCTACAACAACCTGGTCAGCGACATGCGTTCGCTGTCGGTGATGCGCGACACCGGTTGTCCGGTGGTGTTCGACGCGACCCACTCGGTGCAGTTGCCCGGCGGCATGGACGGCAAGTCCGGCGGTCAGCGCGAGTTCGTGCCGGTGCTGGCGCGCGCGGCGATCGCGGTCGGCGTCTCGGGTGTGTTCATGGAAACCCATCCGCGCCCCGAGGAAGCCCTGTCCGACGGCCCCAACGCGGTGCCGCTGCCGAAGATGCGCGCGCTGCTCGAGACCATGGTCGAACTGGACCGCATCACCAAGAAGAACGGCTTCCTGGAACAAGATTTCTGATGCCGCCCGCGTTGCGGTTCGAACCCGGCCGCAGCGCGGCCGTCGCTGGGCCGGGGCGCGCATCGTCCGGCCCGCATTGCGGCAAGCACCTATCGGGCTGGCCGGAGCAGTTCTGCCGCGCTGCCTGCAGCGTGTCCGTGCGGCCCCTCCGGATCGATT
>Ga0307406_10001246_pt1 | contig 14268 bp, 10 predicted proteins | sample 322Cmetagenome_3_FD_203706 | JGI IMG/M metagenome (GOLD analysis project Ga0307406, IMG submission 203706) | Maize rhizosphere microbial communities from greenhouse at UC Davis, California, United States - 322HYB-C-2 | ecosystem: Host-associated > Plants > Roots > Rhizosphere > Soil | place... | reverse complement strand
GCGTGTGATTCGTTCGGGCCAAAGCGCGCCACGTCCCTCCTCAAGCTCGCGGAGCGAAAGAACGAAGGGCTCGAGCGCTGGCTGTTCAGCCCAGACTCGCGCAACGGCGTTGCCGCGAACGCACGGCTGACTGGCCGAGCGTTCCCGCGATACTTCATTTCGGACACCATGCCGGTGTGGAGCGAGTCGCAACGGGGCGTGTGGCGACTCCAGGTTGGCGGCGCTGTTCGCAATCCCCTGTCGCTCACCCTCGACGACCTGATGAAGATGCGGAGCACGACGCAGAAGGTCGATCATTTCTGCGTCGAAGGCTGGACCGCACGGGCGGAGTGGACGGGTGTGCGAATGAGCGAGCTGGCCCGCGCGGCAGGCGTGACGCCCGACGCGCAGTACGTGGACTTCCAGTCGTTCGACTCGGACTACCACGAGTCGTGGGACATCGACAGTGCACTCCACCCGCAGACACTCGTCGCATACGGCATGGACCGCGCACTGCTCGGTCCGGGACACGGAGCGCCCGCCCGAGTTCACTCCCCGGTCAAGCTCGGATACAAGAACACGAAATATCTCACCCGCATCCTGTTCCTGCCCAAACGCTCGGGCGGTTACTGGAGCGATCGCGGCTATGAGTGGTACGGCGGCGTGTGATTGCCTAATTTCCCTGCACGATGTCACGACGCCCCTTCTTCTATCGAGAAACGCACGGCATTCGCGTGACCGTGCGACCGACGTACCTGCCAGAGCAGTCGCGCCCACACGCGCGGCACTACGTGTTCGCGTATTACGTCCGGATCGAGAATGTCGGGAAGCTCCCCGCCCAGCTGCTCAGTAGACGATGGCGGATCCACGATTCCATCGGTGAAGACAGCCAGGTGGAGGGCGAAGGCGTGATCGGCGAGCAGCCGATCATTGCGCCCGGCAAGGTCCACGAGTACCAGAGTTTCATCATCCTCAAGTCGCCGACCGGCCACATGGAAGGCGACTATCACTTCGTACGAAACGACGACTCGTCGTTCGACGCACAGATTCCGCGGTTCGAGCTCGATGCCACCGCGGGGTTCGGGTCGGCGTTCGAGTGAGTCCTGAACGCCGCACGCTCCGCCGACACCTGGTCGCATCGTGGGGCGTGTGCTGGGGAGTGGCCGCGGCGCTCCTGGCGTGTCAGCGCGAGTCACCGGCTCGAACGGATTCCAGCGTCTCGGCCGTGTCGCCGGCCGCGACCCCAGGGCCTTCGGCCGCATCGCCACGTGGCGATTCCGTTCCCGCGCCCGCCACCGCGCCCGCGTCAGGCGCTCAGACTACGGCAGCCTGCGTGTCCGAGGGCGAATGGCAGTCGTGCAGCGTCGAAAAGCGTCTCACCGATGCCGGCTTCGTTCCGATCAACAAGGGCCCGGCGCCGAGTGGCGTGTTCCCCGTCGCCGGTACGACTTACGCGTTGGGCGCGGCGCAGCTCCACATCTACATCTTCACGTCGGCGAAGGAGCGTGAACAGGCGGTCGCCGGCATCGACACCACGACCGTATCACGGCGCGGCGCTGCCGCGCCGTGGTCGCTGCCCCCAACCTTCGTCACGTCGAACAATCTCGTGGCGGTACTCGTGAGCGATAACGCACGGCAGATTGAGCGGGTCCAGCTTGCGATCACCGCCGGGTTGCCGCGCGCGAGCCATTGATGCAGATCGCCTTCGTCGCGGGCGCAACCGGTTATACCGGACGTGAGGTCGTGCGGGAGCTCGTGGGTCGCGGGATTCGAACGGTAGCGCACGTTCGGCCGGACTCGTCGCGGGGGGACGAGTGGCGCGCGCGGTTCGAGGCCGCGGGCGCGGCAGTCGACACGACGCCATGGAGCGACGCGGCAATAACGCACACGCTGTCGACATTGCAGCCCACCCACGTGTTCTCGCTGCTCGGTACCACGCGCGCTCGGCGTCGGGCGTCGGCGGACCGCGGGAAAGCCGAGAGCTACGAAACGATCGACTACGGCCTGACGGCGCTCCTGATCCGGGCGGCAGTGTTGTCCGGGAGCCGACCGCGCTTCGTGTACTTGTCGGCGTTCGGCGTTCGCGAACACAGCACGAACCCGTACCTGGCCGCACGCTGGCGCGCCGAGTCGCTCCTGCGCGCGAGCGGGCTGCCGTACACGATCGCGCGGCCGTCGTTCATCACGGGGCCCGGGCGCGATGAGTCTCGGCCACTCGAGCGGGCGGGTGCCGGCGTCGCCAACGTGATCGCGGGCCTTGCCCGTGTCGTGGGTGCGCGCCGCTTCGCGGGAAGCGTCCACTCGTTGACCGGCGCGGAGCTCGCGACCGGACTCGTTAGGCACGCTTTCGATCCCGCGGCCGAGAACGTCACGCTCGGCACCGAGGAGCTCGCGCCGGTCTAGCCGCGGCTCGTGCTACGACGGTCGCCGCGCGAGCCGGCCCGGCACGATGGCTTTGTCGCCGAACTTCGCGCGCAGTCGGTCGACGGCACCGACCAGTGCTCGATCCCGCGACGTCTCGAGCAGCGATGACGGGGTCTCGAAGAGCGAAAGCTGGGCGGCTCGATCCGGCACACCGAGCGACGAGAGCGCCACGCCGAGCAAGCGAGCCCGGACGCGACGCTCCCGGCGCAGCCGAGCGAGCAGGGCACGAGCCGTCGCGAGGATGACACGGTCGGAGATCACGGGTTGCGGCAGCGTCCGACTCGCCTGACGAGTCTTGAAGTCCCCATCGCGCAAGCGGACCGTAACGGTCCTCGCCGCGAGATCGTGCTCCCGGAGATCCGCAGCGAGGCGTGTCACGAGCCGCAGCAGCTCGCGATGCAGATCATCGTCGCTCTCGACGTCGTGCGCGAACGTTTCCTCACGGCTCATGCGCTTCGGGATCTCCCGCGTGGACACGGACGTGCCATCAATGCCGCGCACGCGGTCCCACAACCACCCGGCCTCGCGATCTCCGACTATCCGCGTTAGGGTGGCGGCATCGTGCGGCAGCACGTCGCGAACGCTCCGCAGCCCGACGCGATCGAGCCGTTCACGGAACTTCGGACCGATCCCGGGGATGTCGGCGAGGTCGAAGCGCTGCAGGAACTCACCTTCGCCACCATCGGGCACGACGAACACGCCCGATGTCGGCCGATCGGGTTTCGACTTCGCGAGCTCCACCGCGAGCTTTGCCACGAGCCTCGATGTGCCACCGCCTAGCGACACGGTCAGGCCGGTTTCCTCCAGGACCGCAGCGCGAATCGCAAGCGCGACATCGTCGATCGTGCGGCCCGCGTAAACCCGCTCGGTTCCGGTGAGATCCAGGTACCACTCGTCGATGCTGGCGCATTCGACGACCGGTGCGAACCGCTCGAGCACCGCGGCAATCTCGCGGCTTTTCTTCGAGCAGGCGGCACGTGGGACCGGCACGCACAGCGCGTCGGGACAGAGCCGGAGCGCGCGCGAGATCGGCATCGCCGATCGCACTCCGAACTGCCGCGCCTCGTACGACGCCGAACACACCACGCCGCGGCTTCCCGGCGCGCCACCAACGATGAGCAAACGCGCGCGACCGGCGCCTTCGGGGTCGACGAGCCTCGCCACCGCCGCGAAGAACGCGTCGGCGTCGGCGAGGAGGATGCGGCGCGGCGGAGCGGAGCGCTCGGTGGGAGACATGGCGGCGTGGCAGCGCGCGCGTCCGATGGAACCGCGCGTGACACGTCAACCTACTGACCGACGATCACGGCCGCCACGCCGCGAAGACGTCGAACGCGTCGGGGCTGTTCGTCACGCGGACGACGTCCGACCCATCAGCGGCCATGGTATAGATCTCGGAGTTGCCGTCGCGGTCGGAGTGGAATGCGATACGCTTGCCGTCGCTCGACCACGAGGGGTAGTAGCTGTTTTTTCCGGCGACGTTCGTGAGCCGAGTGAGCCCGGTGCCGTCGACGTTCATCGCGTAGATCTCGAAGTTGCCGTCGCGCTTCGAGTGGAAGGCGAAGCGCTGTCCCGTCGGTTCCCAGGACGAGAAGAGGTCGTCACCAGGGCTATTCGTCAGTCTCGTCGGCGCCGTGCCATTCGCGTTCATCATGTAGATCTCGAAGTTGCCATCGCGGTCCGACTGGAACGCGATGCGTGACCCATCGGGCGACCAGCGAGGGCCGTTCTCAATAGACGACGGTTCGGTCGTCAGGCGCACTTGATTGGTGCCGTCGGCGTTCATCACGTAGATCTCGAAATTGCCATCGCGATTGCTGGCAAACGCGATGTGCGCTCCGTCCGGCGACCATGACGGCTGCTGATCGTTCGCCGTGTTGTTCGTGAGGCGCTGCACGTCGGAGCCGTCGGCGTTCATCGAGTAGATCTCGTTGTTCCCGTCGCGCGATGACGTGAACGCGAGACGCCCTTTCGTCGACCACGTGGGTTCTCCGTCGTCGCCTGGCGACTGGGTGATGCGTCGCAGGTCGGATCCGTCGGCATTTACCGTATACAGGTCCAGCTCGAAGGTCGCGGGATTGTCGCGACTGGAGGCGAAGACGAGGCGCGAGCTGCTGCCGCCAGCCCCCGTCGGCGTGTCCTCATTGCTGTTACACGCGGCCAGACCGACGAGCGAGGACGCGGCACAGCACACCGTGAGCACGCGTCGCGAGCTACGCACGAGGGGTGTCATGGTCGAGCGGGTTCGTGGTTCCGGGCGACGCCCGGCGCGTCGCCACGAGCGCGGTCGGGGCAGCTTTCGTTCCACAACCGAGGACGACAGTCGAGAACGGCATCTCGTGCCCACTCGTCAACCGTCCGTCTCGGGTGCAGCTTCTCTGCACCTCAAACCGCCCGTCGACCTCATGCCCACCTTTCGCTCGATGGCTCGCTATCTCTCCGCCGTGATGCTCGCCGCCTACGGACTGTTGGTCGCACGCCCCATCGCGAGCCAGGCTCCCGCCCCGTCAAGCGGCCAGCGCTATGGCCGCCTGCTCATCAAGAACGCGAACGTCATCGACGGCGCGGGCAATCCGACGCGCGGGCCGCTCGATATTCTCGTCCAGGGCAACACGATCGTCTCGATCCAGGCGTCGCGCCCCGCGGAGTTTTCCGGTAGCTCGATCCCGGGCGAACGGCAGACGCCGCAGACCGCCGACCGGGTGATCGACGCCAAGGGCATGACGGTCATGCCGGGCATCGTCGATGTGCATGCGCACGTCCAGTTCAGTCGCGCCGGCAAGGCGATCCCGAAGGACTACGCGTACAAGCTGTGGCTCGCGCACGGGATAACGACCATTCGGGATCCTGGATCCATGGAAGGCGTCGACACGATCGTCGCGCATGCGAAGCTGTCCGCGGAGAACAAGATCTCGGCGCCGACCATCCTTCCCTATGCCGTCGCCGGCGCGAACACGCCTGACGAGGCGCATGCCCTCGTTAGGCGACTCAAGCAGCAGGGCGCGGCGGGCCTCAAGGTCTTCATCAATCGTCCCGACGTCTGGGAAGCGATCGCCGATGAGGCGAAGAAACAGGGCCTGCCGATCGCGACTGACATGAAGATCCAGGAGCTCGATGCGATCGGGGCCTCGCGCCTCGGCGTGAGGAGCATCGAGCACTGGTATGGCATTCCCGACGCGGCGACGCCGGGACCGCAGAACTTCCCCGATGCGTACAACTACGACAACGAGCTCGATCGCTTTCGATGGGCCGGGGACATCTGGCGCCAGGCCGACTCGGCGCGCCTGTCGGCGGTGCTCGATACGATGCTTGCCCACGGAGTCACGTGGGACCCGACCTTCGCGATCTACGAGGCCAACAGAGATCTGCAGCGAGCGCGCACGCAGCCATGGTTCCGTGACTACGCGCTCCCGCAGGTGATGCAGAACTTCGAGCCGGATGCGAGCCGCCACGGCTCCTATCACTTCGACTGGACGACCGCCGATGAGATCATGTGGCGGAACAACTACCGCATCTGGATGCAGTGGGTGCGCGAGTTCGCGCGGCGCGGCGGCAACGTCACGGTGGGCTCCGACGCGGGGTTCATCTACGAACTGTACGGGTTCACGACCATTCGCGAGATGGAGATGCAGCAGGAGGCCGGCTTCCATCCTCTCGAGGTCATCCAACACGCCACGTCCAACGGCGCGAAGCTCGTCGGCCTAACGAATACCGGGGTCGTTCGGCCCGGGTTCAAGGCGGATCTCATCGTCGTGGACGGCAACCCGCTGCACAACATGAAGGTCCTGTACGCGACGGGTCTTCAGGTCGAGGAGAACGGCAAGCTCGTCCAGCGTGGGGGCGTGAAGTACACCATCAAGGACGGTGTGGTGTTCGAGGTTGCGACGCTGTTGAGCGACCTGCGCGAGATGGTGCGAAAGGCAAAGGAGACCCCGGCCTCCGCTCCCTGAACCACCCGGATCAAGGGGTCAGAGCCCTTGAATGCGAGATCTCTGAGAACCAAGGCTCCTGGAATTCAAGGGCTCTGACCCCTTGATCTCTACCAGCCCGGCGAGAGCACGAAGCCGAAGTGGCCGCCCTTCTGCGGACGCTGGAACGGGTACGCGTAGTACGCCTCGAACACGAGGTAGCCCAGCACGTTCATTCGGGCGCTGATGCCGGTGCTGAACACCGGCACGCGCTTCGCCGTGGTGCGATTGAACTCGAAGCTCGGCGGGTCGCCCTTCGCCCAGGCGACGCCGGCGTCGAAGAACGGCGCGATGTCCGTTGGCAGGAACGGGAAGTTGATCAGCCCGAACTCCCGCACGCCGAACAGCGGGAATCGCATCTCCGCGTTGATCACGCCGATCTTGCTGCCTAACAACCGATCGATCTCGGCGCAGCCGCTTTGCGTGGACACGTTGCTGACCGGCGTACACTCCTGCGGGCCGAAGTTGTTCGCGTCGTAACCGCGGATCAGCGTCTCCTGGCCCAGGTACAGCGGCGACAGCTTCTGCGGGTTGTCGGCGTCCGACCCGAACCGGCCGTAGTACAGCCCACGGAACGCGAACGTCACCGGCTGGAAGAACAGGTAACGTCGATAGTCGCCGAGCAGCGTAGTGAAATTGAGCTGGCCGATCGCAGGCGACACTTCGAACCGATACCGGCCGCCGGCAACGGGCGACGTGAAACCCGTGTACGAATAATCGCCAACGAGCGACACGGACGCCTCGCCGAACGCGATGCTCGGCGGCGCGGGGACCTGGGCTCGATCCTGTCCGATGAACTGCCCATCGGGCAGGTAGTAGTACGAGAAGCCCTCGTTACCGTATGCGTAGCGGTTGTAGCCCATCGAGAATTCGACCCGGCGCGTCTGCGACAGCGGGTACTGTGAGACGAACGACGCGTTCTCGACGTAGACGCGCTGGATGATCTGGTCTATCCTAACGACGGGCACCTCGTTGATGACGTCGTTGCTGTACGTCTGATACCCCTGCACGTACGGAACGTGACTGAGTCCGGTCAGCCAGTTCCAGCGGCGCCTCATGCTCTTGTAGTAGACCTGGCCGCCGATGTCCTTGAATGTCCCCTGGGCGGCGAGCGCCGCGCCAACCTCGCGCGTCTCTAGCATGTCCGAGAAACCGGCGGACACGGCGCCGACGATCCCGTTGCCGTACGACTGGTTGCTGACACCAACGCCTACGGTCGGGGCACCGAGATACGCGAGCTGCAGCTTCGGTTTGTACGACGACCCGTGCGTCACGGCCTGTTGCTTCAGGCCCGTGGTCGCATCGGCCAGGTACGACTCGACAATACTGGTCGACGCCGCATCCACGGGAACGAGCACTCCGGCAGGCGGTCGGGCGTGCTGTGCTGCACCGTCGAGTGGCGCCACGTCGGGTCGCAGCGCCGTGTCAGCTCGCGACGCGCCATCGGGTCGCACTGCCGTGTCGGGTCGCCCCGCCGTGTCGGGCCGCGCCGTCGCATTGGGTCGCGCCGCCGCATCGGGTCGCGCCGCCCCGTCGGGTGGCGCCGCCGCGGCCTGTAGTGGCGTGCCGTGCGCCTGCTCGGCGGACAATGCGTGGATCAGGTTGCCGCCATTGTCAAACACAGAGAACACGAGGCGCCCGGTCTGACTCGCCACGCTGAGGGTGGGCGACAGCGCCGTGATGCCACTGACGCCCGTCGAGGAACGCGTGACCTGGAATACTTCGTTGCTCGTAAGATCGATGCGATAGATGTCGCTGAAGCCATCACGGTCCGACACGAAGTACAGCGACCGGCCGTCGGGCGTGAACTGTGGATTGATGTGCTTCGCCCCGGCGAAGATCTGCAACTCGCGGACGTTGCCGGTGGGCATGTCCATGAGCGCCAGGTTCATCGGCCCATACTTCAGGGTCTCGAAGTTGGTGCCCGGTCCACGATCCGTGGCGAAGGCGAGCGTCTTCCCGTCCGGTGACCACGCGGGGTGCAGTTCCGCATAACGATCGTTCGTCAGTTGCCGCACGCGCCCTGTCTTGACGTCGACCAGATACAGATCGCTGACGCCACCCCGCAACCCGGTAATGGCGATCGACTGACCGTCCGGGCTCCACGCGGCGTCGTTGATCGCGCCTACTCCCTTGACCTTGATGCTCTGCTTCGCGGACCGCGACTTCACGTCGAAGATCGTTACTCGGTTATCGCCCTGCTCGAACGAGATGAACGCGAGCTTCTTCGCGTCGGGCGACCAGGACCCGGACGCGTTCACGAAGCTGAGGGCGTCGAAGTGCGGATCCGCGTTAGGCCCGGTGAGCTTCCGGATGATCTTGCCGGTGTTCGCGTCGGCCACGAACAGATCGACCGTGAACAGGCCACGCCGCGCGAAGAACGCCACCCACTTGCCGTCGGGACTGATCGCCGGCGCGACGTTGATGTCGCCGGGCTCCTTCCCGGAGCCGAGCAGGGGTTGGCCCACCTCCATCGGGTTGGTGCGGCCTTCCATGAGCGGCAGGTAGGTCGCTCGAATGGATGCGAGCCACTCCTTGGAAAGCGAATCGCTCGAGATGCCGATGACGCGACGGAGTGCCGCGTCCCACCCTCCGCGCAACGACGCGCGGTACACGTCGCTCACGCCCTGGTCGCCCCACTTGCCGCCGATGTACGCCCACAGCGCCTGCCCATAGCGATACGGGAAGTAGCGAGGGTCGGTGGTGAGCTTCCTGATCGACGGGAGGTCGTTGCGGAGTGCCGCATCGCGCATCCACATCGCCGTGTGCGGGTCTTCGCGGCCAACCGAGAGGTACTCGGCCATGCCCTCGATCAGCCAGAGCGGAAGCTGGCCCAGTCCCTGAAAGCCCCCGCTAGTCGGGGCCTCCGCAATGTCGTATTGGAACACGTGCACCATCTCATGTCCGAGCACGTGGTCGTTCTCGGCGTAAATGCCCGTGAACGGCATCACCACGCGGTTACGGGCGGCTTCGGTGACACCGCCCGTGCTCTGATCGATGAAGCCACCGATGACGTTCGTCTGCTCGAAATCGGGATGGTCAGCGTAGAAGACCAGCGGCTTCTTGTTGAAGTTCTGCCGCATTATGCCCGACAGTCGCGTGTACCAGCGTTCCGCCATCCGTGCGGCGTCGGCAGTGGCCGTCGATTCCGCGGGGTAGTAGTGGATGTCGTAATGCTGCGTGCTCAGGATGCGAAAATCGAACGTCTGGTACTGAACCTTGTTGCGCCCGAAGTACTGGCCTTCGACAACGGACGGCGCAACCGCTGCCACCATGGCAACGAGAATCATCGACCGCGTTCGTGCACCCGCGAACCGACGCATGTGATCTCCGTATGCTATTCGTGGCGACCGCCTCGAGCGTCGGCCTCCGCAACGACCGGGGGGCAAGCGCCATACCATACCCCCCAGCCACGCTACGGCGTACCAACGAATTGCGCTCTCAGCAGCCTGTGTCGTACCATGCTCACGCAACGCCCGGCACACTCGCCGATCGCCACGCGCTTTTACCCCACAGCCCAACCGTGTTCGCCATTAAACGGAACTTCTTTGCCTTACCCGGTCGCCGCACACCTTTTTCGGTGAACGGCCTTCTGGCGATCGTGACCGCCGCCACCGCGAGCGCCCAGCAAGCCCCGGCAACCGGTTCGACACCGCCGCCGCCCGATGTCTACATCGCTTCCGTTACGCTCGAGCGCGGTGTACCGATCGTCGGCGTCCCGATGAACATCACCGATCGGGCCGGTTACGACAACCAGCCCAGTTTCAGTGATGGCGAACGGGGCGTGTTCTTCACATCGGTTCGAGACGACGCTCAGGCGGACATCTATCGCTACGACCTGGGAACGAAACGTACGAGCCGTGTGACGACCACGGCGCCCGAGAGTGAGTATTCGGCGACACCCATCGATGGTGGTAGTGCGATTTCGGTCGTACGCGTCGAGCGCGACTCGACCCAACGACTTTGGCGCTTCCCGCTGGCTGGCGGCGCGCCGACCGTCATCCTCGAACGCGTCCGGCCAGTCGGCTACTACGCGTGGGCTGATGACCACACCCTCGCGCTGTTTGTGCTTGGGTCGCCGAACACCCTGCAGCTGGCCAACACCCGGACCGGCAATTCGGACACAATCACGACGAACATCGGCCGATCGCTTCACAGAATTCCCGGCACGCATCGGATCAGCTTCGTTCGCAAAACTGCCCCGAGCGAGTGGTGGATCGAGTCGCTCGATCCGGCGAGTCGGGAAACGACGCGCATCGTACGCTTGCCCGAGGGCGTCGAGGATTACGCGTGGCTCCCAGACGGAGCGATCCTCTGCGGTCGTGATTCAAAGCTGCTTCGGTGGTCCGGGAAGGCCGGCAACGAGTGGCGTGAGATAGCCGATCTTGGAACGGCGGGTGTAAAGGGCATCACGCGACTCGCCGTGAACGCGCGTGGTGACCGAATCGCGTTCGTGGCCGATGGGCGGGCAGTAACGAAGTAGGATGATCGAGGGGCGCGAGCAATCATGCTCGCGCCCCTCCTACGATTCGCCCGAATGCCGCGATCAATCGTTCGTCGATCGCCCGGACCAGGCGTCCATGAGGGTCCGCACCTTCGTTAGGATCGCGGGCTGCTTCGTCGCGAAAGCAGTGGTGGCCCGCTCATCCCACAGGGGCGACGGACCGATGGTGGCCGAGACCCATTGTCGCTCGGCCATCGCGTGTCGTGCGACGCATTCGACCTTCGTAGGAAACTCTCCGGGCAACGGTCGCATGGGGAAGGCCGGAACGCGCTCGGCCAACCTGAGCAGCGTCACGTCATGCCGGACGCCACCGTCCCACTTCGGGTGATAGACCAACTGTTCGACCGCGTACTCGGCGTCGCCAATCCGAACGTGGAGGCGGCCACCGGAAGGCCGGGCCGCCGCGACTGCACGCGCGGTCGTCACGACCCATTGCGCGCCGATCAGCGCGCAGTCGCTCTGTGTGGCCTGGGCACCGATGGCGCAGCGACGCGTGTCGGCGCGCGGACCGGGCTGAAGCAGCGATGGTGGAAAGAACGGCCCGCTGATCACCATCAACGCCCCGACCGCGAACGAACCAACACTCACATCATCCTCCGCGCTGTCACGACTGGGATGAACTTGGGTCTAAGCCCGAGGCGGTCTTTGAATCCCGCCGCTCAGTATGACGATCGTGCGCGCCGTGGCGCCTTGCGCGCGTGACAACTCGCCCGGGGCGACGTGCGAAACGAACCGGACGGGGGCGGATTCCGTCGCGCCCGACAGGTCCTAGGGTAGGACTACAACCTTCCCGAACGACTCGTTGGATTCCATCCGCCGGTGTGCATCGGCGATGGCGGTGAGGGGAAATACTCGATCGACGACCGCGCGCAACGCGCCGCTCTCGAACCTTTCGAGGAGATCCCGGGCGAACGCGTCCGTGACGGCGGCTTTCTCATCCACCGACCGAGCGCGAAGGACCGTCCCGATGACCGTCAGTCGCCGAGAAAGGATGCGGCGCAGATCGAACGTAGCGGTAGCGCCTGCGACGAGCCCGACGAGCATGAGCCGGCCTCGAGTGGCCATCGTCGCGATGCTGGCTGGGGTGTAGGCCCCACCGACCAGATCGAGCACGACGTCGAATCCGTTCGGCGCCCACTCCTGCGCAATTGATGCGAGCTCGCTCGCGTCGCGGATCGCCGCACCGCGCTCCAGGCCGAACGGCGTCGCTCGCTCGATCTTGTCAGGCGTGCGCGACGTACCGTAGGGAATCGCGCCCACCGCACGCGCGACCTGTACCGCCGCGAGGCCGACACCGCTGCCAACGGCATGGATGAGCACGCGCTCATTGCGACTGAGATGGGCCTGCGTGACGAGCGCGTCGTGCGCCGTGATGAACGCCTCCGGAATCGCGCCGGCGTCTTCCCACGACACGCCCGACGGAACTCGCGCCGCCGTTCGGGCGGGTAGGGTGAGAAGCTCCGCATGCGCGCCGCCGCCAGCGATGCCGAATACGCGATCCCCGACGGCGAAGCCACGCACGTTGCGCCCAACGCCCGCGACCTCGCCCGCGTATTCAAGACCGGGGATGTCCTTGGGCGATCCAGGCGGTGCCGGATAGCCACCCTTACGCTGGTGGATGTCTGCCCGGTTGAGCCCGGACGCGCGCACGCGAACCAGCAGGTCTTCCGCGCCAGGTTGCGGCGGGTCGACGTCGCGAATCTCGAGCACCTCGGGTCCGCCGGGACGGGTAATGACCACAGCTCGCATTTGCTGTATGCTAGAGACGCGGTCGTTGAACGCCAATACACGGGGCTAAGGAAGTCCCGAAACCGCGGTCTGATCGCCACCGTACGGGACCCAAGGGTCATCCGGTAGCTAAGTCACGAGGGGGTGCACACGTGTTGGGATTGCTCGCATTTGCGTTGTCGACGGCAGCGGTAATCATTGGGTTTACGCAAGCGAAGGACTTTGTCGCGCGTCGGCTTCGGTATGTCGACGCGGCGAGAAGTCCGCTCGCGCCGATTGTCGCGGGATTGGGTGCGGCGCTCATCGCGGCCCCGATCGTTTGGATGCTTCCACTCGTCGGCGCAGGGACCGCGATTGCCTTCGGGCTCAGTGTCGCGTTGGGTGTCGCGGCCGGCAACAAGGAAGTCCGTCGCTCGCTCCCGCCGGGCTGAGCGGAAGCCGCTGAACAGCAAAATCGCCGCGCCAGGCCTGGCGCGGCGATTCTTTTTCGTCGCATCCGCGTCGAGGTCGTTAGGCAGCGGGAGCGTCGACCGCCGGCACGCCTCCCGCTGTTCGCGTAGCCACGTAGGCCCGTGCCCGGTCCAGCGCGTCGTCGATGTTCATGAAGATGTCATCACCCATCTCGTGAAACAGCTCCGACGCCTCGATCACCGCGAGCGGCTGGGCGTGCACTTCGGCCAGCAGCACACGTGTGCGGTCGCGACGAAAGCGCCGGACGACCTCCTGGAGTGCATGAAGCCCCGACGAATCGAGGAGACTCACGTCCCGCATCCGGATGACGATGACCCATGGTTTTCCCGCGATCTGGCCCAACGCCTCCTTGAATGCCTCGGCTGCGCCGAAGAAGAACGCGCCGCTGATCTCGAAGACCTCGACCCGCTCGGGGATGCTGCGCCGGCTGATGGCGCCCGGGGCCGAATAGGTCGTATCGTCGCCGTCAGCCCGGAGGTCGCGCGTGACCGCGGAGATATTCGTCGCCTCGGCCATGCGCTTCATGAACAGGAACGCGGCGAGTACCATGCCGACTGAGATGGCGACGGTGAGGTCGACCAGCACCGTGAGGAGGAAAGTGGTCACAAGCACCACGGCATCTTCGCGAGGGCCTCGGAGCTCGGCCCGGAATACACGCCACTCGCTCATCTGGTAGGCGACGAGCATGAGGATGCCGGCGAGCGCCGCCATGGGAACGAGCGCCGCCCACTTGCCGAACACGAGGGCGATGAGCATGAGCGTCGCCGCGTGAACGATACCCGCGACGGGAGTCCGGCCCCCGTTCTTCACGTTGGTTGCGGTGCGCGCGATCGCGCCCGTGGCGGGAATGCCCCCGAACAGCGGCGACGCGATGTTCGCGACCCCCTGGGCGACGAGCTCCATGTTCGATCGGTGGCGGCCGCCGATCATGCCGTCGGCAACCATCGCCGACAACAGCGACTCGATCGCGCCTAACGCGGCAATCGTGAACGCCGGGCCGACGAGGCCGCGGACGTCCACGAGCGACAGCGACGGCAGCTGGGGACGCGGAAACGCGAGGTCGATGACGCCGAAGCGGCTCCCGATCGTCTCGACCGGCAGGTGAAACAGCTCCACCGCCGCGGCCGTCACGATCAGCGCGATCATTGGACCCGGGAATCGCCAGTTCAGCTGCCGCCAGACGATCAGCAGCACGAC
>Ga0307406_10001245_pt1 | contig 14270 bp, 10 predicted proteins | sample 322Cmetagenome_3_FD_203706 | JGI IMG/M metagenome (GOLD analysis project Ga0307406, IMG submission 203706) | Maize rhizosphere microbial communities from greenhouse at UC Davis, California, United States - 322HYB-C-2 | ecosystem: Host-associated > Plants > Roots > Rhizosphere > Soil | place... | reverse complement strand
GGCCTTGGTGGGATGGGCGTTGGCTGCGGTCATGAGGGACGACGGATGGCGACGCGGGGGTGGCAGTTTAGCAGCGTTGCGGGGTCGGGCCGTGTACGGAGCTCGGCGGTCTGGTTGGGTACGTTAGGAGCAAATCCCCCCTAGCCCCCCTTTTCAAAGGGGGGGAATCCTTCTGGTGGGTATGACAGCACTGGCGGCTTGGTCGCCTCCGGTTGCCCTTGATCTCGTAACGACGAAGCGAACGGCTCGATCAGCTAAGGATCGATCGAAGCGATCAAGGGCTCAGATCGGCGAAATCCCCGTAACGGGTCCCCCCCTTTGAAAAAGGGGGGCCAGGGGGGATTTGCTCTTGATTCTTGCTCTTGCTCTCAACCCGCCGGCGGCAGATCGAAAAACAGCAGATCGGCCGTCGTATCGCCCAAACCGGTCAACGCCAGCTCGGCGGATTCTTCGCGAAACCCCAGCGCATCGCCGGCTTCGAGCGTGCGCCCAGCCACCTCGACCCGCCCCCGCGCGACCTGCAGCCAATACAGCCGTCCCGCGTCGAGCAGGCGTCGCGCGCTGGACCCGGGCGCCAGAGTCAGCGAATACAGGCGCAGGTCCTGGCGCACCGGCAGACCGCCGTGGGCGCCGTCGCGCGAGGCCAGGAGAACGAATTCGCCGTCAGCGGCCGCGACCGCCTCGCGCTTGGCGTAGGCGGGTTGGGCGTTGAGACGGTCGGGCTGGATCCAGATCTGCAGGAAATGCACCGGCTCGCTGTCGGAGCCGTTGTACTCGCTGTGTTCGACGCCGTGACCGGCGCTCATCCACTGCAGTTCGCCGGCGCCGATCACGCCGCCATCGTCGGCGCTGCCTTTGTGCGACAGGCGGCCGCTCAGCACGTAGCTGAGGATTTCCATGTTGGCGTGACGATGCGGCGCGAAGCCCGCGCCGGGGTCGACGCGGTCTTCGTTGATCACCCGCAAGGCACCGAAGCCCATCCAGGCCGGGTCGTAATAGCCGCCGAACGAGAACGTGTGGCGGCTGTCCAGCCAACCCGCCTGGACCTGGCCGCGGGCGCTGGATGGGCGTTCGATGATCATGCGTTCGCGCTTACTTCTTGGCTTCGGGCTTGGGCGCCAGCGCTTCGGTGGTGATGCGGATGCTGACTTCGTCGCTGACGTTCGGCGCGTACTTGCCGAGGCCGAAATCGCTGCGCTTGAGCGTGGTGCTGGCGTCGAAGCCGGCGGCGGCGCGCTTGGCCATCGGCTGCTCGCCGATCTTGTTGATGGTGACGTCGAGCACGGCCGGCTTGGTCACGCCGTGCACGGTCAGCTCGCCACTCACCTTGAGCTTCTTGTCGCCGGCCGCTTCGACCTTGGTGCTCTTGAAGGTGATGGTCGGGAATTTCTCGGCGTCGAAGAAATCGGCGCTCTTGAGGTGTTCGTCGAAATCCGGCACGTGCGAATCCAGGCCGTCCAGCGGGATGGTCACCTGCACCGAGGAAGCCGCCGGCTTGGCCGGATCGTAGGTGATGGTGCCGTCGACCTTGCCGAAATGCGCGACCGGGTTGGAGAAGCCGAAATGGCTCCAGCCGACCACGACGTCGGTGTGGTTGGGGTCGATCTTGTAGGTCACGGCGGCGGCGCTGGCGGTGCCGGCGAAAGCCAGGCCCAGGGCAGCGGCAAGCAGGATGCGCTTCATGGTGAGTTCCTCGAATGGAGTCGTAGGGGGTGGATCGTATGGGTCGGGAGTAACGACATCACGGCACTATTGCGCAAGCAGGCGCGGGCCGGCATCGGCCCACGCCGGAAGCGTGGCGGCGCGCACGCCTCAATCGATGCGCGCGGCCTCGTCGAACGGCAGGCGCGGCGAGCGCGGGAACAGCGCCGCCGGCGCGCCGACGCCGAGGTTGATCAGGAAGTTGGACTTGATCTGGGTGCCGCCGAAGAAGGCCTCGTCGACCTTGGCGTTGTCGAAGCCCGACATCGCGCCGGTGTCCAGGCCGAGCGAACGCGCCGCCAGGATCAGGTAGGCGCCCTGCAGGCTGCCGTTGCGGAAGGCGGTGGTGCGGATGTGCTCGTCGTTGCCGGCGAACCAGCTGCGGGCATCGGCGTGCGGAAACAGGTAGGGCAGCTTGTCGTGGAATTCCAGGTCGTGAGCGACGATCACCGTGACCGGGGCGGCCATGGTCTTGGCCAGGTTGCCTTCCGAGAGGGCCGGGCGCAGCTTTTCCTTGGCCTCGGGCGATTTCACGAACACGAAGCGCGCCGGCGAGCCGTTGGCGCTGGTCGGCGCCCATTTGACCAGGTCGTACAGCTGGCGCAGCGTCTCGTCGCTGACCTCGCCGCCGAGCTCGTTATGCGTGCGGGCGGTGCGGAACAGTTGATCGAGGGCTTCGTCGTTCAGGGGCCTGGACATCGTCTTCTCCATGAGGCTGCCGCGCTGGGCATTGATCGGGAGACGAAGTGTAGAGTCTCAATCTGACCTTAGAACCGACAATCCCGGAACGGATTAAGCGCATCTGTGCAACGAAACGGCCTTTCTGCCAAAACTAGCTCCACGGCTGCAACCTGGATCCTGACCGACGGCCATGCCGGCAATCAGCGCCAAGCCTATGCCCTGACCCAGGCCCTGGGCCGGCCGGCGATCGATTGGACGCTGGACCCGCGTGCGCCCTGGCGCTGGGCTGCGCCGCGGCGCCTGCCCGGCGTCGGCCAGGCCTTCGGCCCCGAATTCGTCCGCGCCCGCAGCGCCCGCCCTGCGCTGGTGATCGGTTGCGGCCGCCAGGCCGCGCTGGCCACCCGGCTGCTGCGCGGCGACGGCTGCGCAGCGGTGCAGATCCTCGATCCGCGCATCTCGCCGAAGCATTGGGACTTGGTGATCGCGCCCGAACACGACCGCCTGCACGGCGGCAACGTCATCACCCTGCTCGGCAGCCTGAACCCGGTCGACGACCTGTGGCTGGCCGGCGCGCGCAGCGCCTTTCCCGCGTTCGGCGCCCTGCCCGGGCCGCGCACGGCCTTGTTGCTCGGCGGCCCGAGCGCGCATGCGAAATTCGATCAGGCCGCGTTCGACGTGTTGGCGACGCAGTTGCAGACCCTGCTCGAACGCGAGTCCGGCAGCCTGTTGGCGACCACCTCGCGGCGCACGCCGGTCGAGATCCGCGCGCGCCTGCGTCAGCGCCTGGCGCGGTTGCCGCGAGTTTCCTGGTACGAGCCCGGCGAGGGCGCCAACCCCTACCCCGGCTTGCTCGGCTGGGCCGACCGCATCGTCTGTACCGCCGACTCGGTCAACATGCTGTCGGAAGCCGCGGCCACGCGCGTGCCGGTGTTCGCCTTCGGCATCGAACGCGTCGACGGCCGCCCGGGCCGTTTCGTCGACAGCCTGCTCAGCCTCGGCCGCGTACGGCCCTTCGACCAACGCTTGTCGGCCTACCCGGTGACGCCGTTGCGCGAGACCGCGCGGGTCGCGCAGGAAGTCCGTCAGCGACTGGGTCTGCGCGACTGAGCGTGCGGCCGACGACCGCGCCTAGCGGGCTTGGCGCGGGTTGGCGAAGCTGCCGATGAATTGCAGTTCGTTGTAGCGCCGGCCGGGCTGCGCCTCGTGGAAGACGGCGTGGTCGTAGAAGTACAGCGCATTGCCTTCGACTACGCCGAGCTCATGGCAGCGCGCGAGGATCGCGCGTTCGGTCTGCGGCGTATGCGCGCCGACTTCCAACACCAAGGTCTCGACTGGCACCCGCCGATGCCCGGCGGTGGCATAGGCGATGAAGAAATCCGCATCGAGAAAATCGCAGCCGAAGTCGCAGTGCGCCGGGCAACCCGAACCGCTCGCTTCCATACCGTCGAGATAGCGCTCGAACGCCTGCGGCGATTGCGTGGTGGTGCCCATCCACACCGAGATCATGCCGCGCGCGGTGTCGTCGATCATGCCTGCGGCCGGCTCATGACGCCTCGCGCAGGCCGTGCGCCTGCATCGCCGTGGAGATGGCCGTGCGCGAGGCGGCGATCGCCTCGGTCTCGACCACCCGGCGCGGGCGCCGGTCGAGCGTGCATTCCAGGCCCGCCGCCAGCAAGGTCGTATGCGCCACGCGCAGCGAGGCGGCCTGGGTGTCGTCGAAGGCGCCGCAGCGACGCGCCGCCTCGATCAAGCCGGCCGAGTCGCGCGGCGACAACAGGCCGCGCTCGCGCACCGAATCGCGCAACACCAGGTACTGCAGCAGGAACTCCAGGTCGACCAGGCCGCCCTCGCCCTGCTTGAGGTCGAAATAGGCGGCGTCGCTGCGGTCGAGTTCGGCGCGCATCTTCACCCGCATCTTGGCGACGTCGTCGCGCAACTTGGCCGCGTCGCGCTCGCGCGCCAGGGTGCGTTCGCGCACCGCTTCGAAACGCTCGTGCAAGCCGGCATCGCCGGCGACGAAGCGCGCACGCACCAGGGCCTGGTGCTCCCAGGTCCAGGCGCGCTCGTACTGGTACTCGCTGAAGCTCGCCAGGGACGACACCAACAGCCCCTTGGCGCCGTCCGGGCGCAGCCGTACGTCGACGTCGAACAAACGCCCGGCCGCGGTGACCGCGCCGAGCAGGGCGACGATCTTCTGCGCCAGGCGCGCGAACCAGCGCCCGGCGTCGAGCGGACGCGCGCCGTCGGACTGCGCCCCGCCTTCGATCGCCGGCGCGTCGTACAGAAACACCAGGTCGAGATCGGAACCGAAGCCGAGTTCCTCGCCGCCGAGGCTGCCGTAACCGAGCACGGCGAAACGCGCGCCCGGCACGCGGCCGTGCGCACTCGCCACTTCCTGCTCGGCCAAGGCCAGGATGCGCATGACCACCCCGTCGGCGAGCCAGGCGAGCTGGCGCGCGCTCTGCTCGGCGCTCTGGCGGCCGTCGCGCAAGGCCATGGCGATGCGGAAGCTCAGCGACTGCCGCACCTCGTTGAGCGCCTGCAGGGTCGCCTCGGCATCGTCGCCGCCGCCGACCTCGGCGCTGGCCGCCTGCAGTTCTTCGCGTCCCGGCAAGGGGCCGACCACGCGCGCGTCGAGCAACTCGTCGAGCAGCAACGGATGCGAGGCCAGGCGCTCGGCCAGCAAGGCGCTGCGCGACACCGCCTCGACCAGGCGCGACAACGCCGCCGGCTGCTCATCGAGCAAGGCCAGGTAGGCGCTGCGGCGCAGGACGTTGTGCAGCAAGGCGAGCAGGCGCTTGAGCGCGAGCATCGGCTGCGACGAGGTCGCCGCGCCCTGCAGCAGCGCCGGCAACACACGGTCCAGGCGCGTACGCGCGGCATCCGACAAACCGCGCACGCCGGGGCTGCGGGCGAAATCGCGCAACGCGCCGTCGGCATCGCCTGCGGCCTCGAAGCCGGCCTCGGCCAGGGTCTCGGCATCGCCGGACTCGGGCAGCGCGCGCCAGTACGCGGTCAGGGCATCGGGCGCGGCGCGGCGCCGACGCGGCGCGAGCAAGGCCTCGAATTCGCCGGTCACGCGTTCGCGCCGACGTTCGAGTTCGCCCGCCAGCGCATCCCAATCGGGATAGCCCAGGCCGACCGCGATGCGCAGGCGGTCGCCGTCGGCCGCTGGCAAAGCGTGGGTCTGGGCGTCGCGCAGCATCTGCAGGCGGTTCTCCAGACGGCGCAGGAAGCGATAGGCCTCGGCCAGCGACTCGCCGGTTTCTTCGGCGATCTGGCGCAGCGCGATCAACTCGCGCAGCGCAGGCAACAGACGGCGCCCGCGCAGTTCGGCTTCGCGGCCGCCGCGGATCAGTTGCAAGGCCTGGACCAGGAATTCGATCTCGCGGATGCCGCCGGGGCCGCGTTTGATGTCGTCGGCGAGTTCCTTGCGCGCGACCTCGGCGCTGATCGCCGCCTTCATCGCGCGCAAACCGTCGAGCGCGCCGAAGTCGAGATAACGCCGATACACGAACGGCCGCAACGCATCCAGGAAGCGCTCGCCGGCCTCGATGTCGCCGGCCACCGGGCGCGCCTTCTGCCAGGCGTAACGTTCCCAGTCGCGGCCTTCGCGCTGGAAGTACTGCTCCATCGCCGCGAACGACCAAGCCACGCGACCGGCGTTGCCGTAGGGGCGCAGACGCAGGTCGACGCGGTGGCAGAAGCCGTCGGCGGTGATCTCGTCGAGCAAGCGCGCCAATTGCTGGCCGAGCTTGGCGAAATAGGCCTCGGCGTCGAGCGCGCGCGCGGCGTCGCGGCCATCGAACTCGGTGCTGCCGTCGTGCTCGTAGGCGTAGACCAGGTCGACGTCGGAACTGAAATTGAGCTCGCCGCCGCCGAGCTTGCCCAGGCCGAACACGACCAGACGCACGCGTTCGCCGTCGCTGGTGCGCACCGCGCCGTGGCGGCGTTCGAATTCGTCTTCGAGCGCGCTCAATGCGACCTGCAGGCAGATCTCGGCCAAGCGAGTGCTGCCCTCCAAGGTGTCCTCGACCCGATCCAGGCCGAGCGTGTCGCGCCAGATGAGGCGCGTCGAGCCGGCGGCGCGGTAACGGCGCAGGCGTGCGCCCCAGTCGGCGCGGAACTCGGCCTCGAGCGAAGGCGGCGGCGGTTCGCTCGCGCCGTCGTCGGCGCCGAGCGCGAGCAGCAGCGCCGGCTGTCGCACCAGGGTGTCGATGGCGAAGTCGCTGACCGCGGCGACGCGCGCCACCCGCGCGGCCAGGCCGGCATCGTCGAGCGCGGCGCGCGCTTCCGGCGAGGCGGCGCGCAAGCGCGTCAGCGCGCGCTCGGCGAGCGCGTGTTCGAGTGCGGGACCATCGTGGGGAAGAGTCGAAGAGAAAGACGCGGACATGCGGCGATGATGGCATGCCGTTGCGCGCCATCGGAATCGGAATCGGCGTCGACAACGGACGCAGCGGCAAGCAGGAGTGAGGAGTGAGAAGTGAGAAGTGAGGAGCGAGACAAGCAGAGCGCAGCGGCGACGACAACGCGCTTGCGGCTCGACGCGTATGCGCCGGCACTCAGCGCGCTCACACCACGTTCTCGGCGGCCCTGTTCGCACGAACCCGATCGGCCGATGCAGGCCTTCGCGGCGACGCCGGACCCGCCACAAAACCTTCGGGCATAAAAAAGCCCGCTTCCGGTAGAACCGGTTGCGGGCTTGCTCCCTCCCCCACGTCGGGATGCGGGGCGATCGTGAAGGAAGCGTTATCCCCTTTGCACGCTGCACTGCAAAACAGAACTCCCCAGTTCATTTGAAGCACTGAGAACGATTCCCGATACGCATCGGCAAAGCCTGTCGCGGCGCGGATGTTACCGATGACATCCGATTCATCGTTGTGACCGTAAGCGCGTGGCGCTCGCGTGGCCAAAGAAACCTGAATAGGGAAGCCCTGCGCTCGCTTGCGCCAAACGGTCGCAGCCCAGCGGCATGAACAGCGTGGGCCGCGCGCCCTCATGAACCGCTTTGTCCTGTCGGCCACGCTCCTGCCGTTGATTTGGCGTGCTCCCCGTATCTATATGGAAGCCACCCGCGTCCACGGAGGAGGCGCTATGCCCCGCAATCAAGCATCCCCCCGCAGCTTGCTGACGGCCTGGGCCCTGTGCCTGGCCCTGTCGGCCTGCAGCCATGCCTCATCGCCCCGTTCAAGTACCAACGCACCCAAGGAGGACCCCATGACCGCCGCCACCGGCACCACCCCACTCAGCGGCGACGAGGTCAGCCGCCGCATGCTCAAGCTGATCGGCAGCCTGGCGTCCAATGCCGACCTGACCGCCGAGCATCTGGAGAAACACACCGGCCTGGCCATGCGGCAGGCCGACAGCGGCGACGGCTCGTTCGGCGCCGGCGCCCAGATCCATCCGGACTGGTCGTACAACCTCTACGTCACCCGCCCGGCCGGTTCGCAAAAGAACAAGTTGATCTTCGACTTCGCCCGCACCGGCAACGAGCGCGCGCCGATGACCCCGATCTGCGGCCTCGACTTCGACGCCTATGCCAAGGAACTCAAGGGCATGGGCTTCCAGGACAGCGCCTCGTACGGCGAACACGGCCGCGTCGACCACTGGAATTTCCAGCGTCCGACGCTGACGCTGCAGGTCTTCATCGAGGGCGAGTCCAACGACTCGCCGGAGAAGATCGGCCATCGCTGCGTCAAGACCATCACCATCGAATAAGGCAGGGAAGCCGTCATGCCGACCCCGACCAGTACCGAGCTGCAGAAGCTGCTCGACGAATTCGCCAAGCAACCCGGCGTCACCGCCGAGGTCACCGCGAACCTCAAGACCACCATCGCCAACTCGCCCACCCTGGCGGCGCAGGTCGACGACGCCATCGCCAAGGGCCACCTGAAATCGTTCAAGCCGCTCACCGACGCGCATGCCGGCGGCGCCTACAACGGCAAAGAGCAGGCCATGCTGTTGCCGATCAACGGCCTGACCAAGCCGCCGGCGGGCAGCTACAACGCCGGCAACATGACCTTCGTGCTCGGCCACGAAGTGCAACACGGCTTTTACCGCACCGACCGCGACACCGCGCTCAAGACCTTCGCCACCGAAGCCACCGCGCTGGCCAAGACCGTCGGCGACAAGCACGACTACACCGCGACCATCGGCAAGGTCATCCAGGCCGACCGCGACAACGAAGCCAAGGCGCACATCGCCGGCTGGAACGCCCTGGTCGGCAGCGTGCGCGAAGCCAAGCCGACCGCGACCCTGGCCGACGTCTACAACGCCTCGCCCGGCCGCGCCGGCGACTTCATGACCCGCGGCGGCACCGCGCCCAACTTCACCTATGCGCTCAAGGCCGACCTGACCGTCGATGCGAACTTGTCGATGGCGATGAGCGCCGACAACGTCAAGGCGATGGGCAAGTACTACTTCGACATGCCGCCGGCGCAGGCGCGCCTGGGCCACAACGGCAACTCGGATTACGCCAACTACTACGGCGCCGGCTACATCGGCTACGTCAGCCAGCTCGAACACGCCCACGGCAAGACCGCGGCCGGCGGCAAGCCCGAACTGCACGTCAACCTGACCCAGCTCAAGCTCAACGAAAACATCATGGAGCAGAACGGCATCGACCTCGGCGCCAATTCCGCCAATCGCCAGCCTTACTTCGACACCAGCAGCACGCCGCCCCGGGCCGGGCACTTCGACCACACCAAGTCGACCCACACCCACGTCAACATCAACGCCTCGCCGCTGGACCTGCTCAACGAACTGCGCGGCGACCCGCATGCGCACGGCAAAGGCGATCCGCGCCATGCCGAGCATCCCGACCACGCCTTGTTCCGCGGCATCCTCGACAAGGTCAACGGCGAGTTCCACAAGCACGGCGGCCATGTGTCCGAGCGCGACGCCGACCGCATCGCCGCCGGCCTGACTCTGGAAAGCAAGCGCAACCAGCTCACTCCGGACCATGTCGTGCTGAGCGTCGATCCGGCCACCAAGGAAGTCGGCAAGACCGCGTTCCTGGTCCAGGGCGAGCTCGCCAGCCCCACCCATACGCGCGTCAGCGTGGCGACCGACCGTACCGCGCCGGCGGAAGAATCCTTCCGCCAGCTCGAGGCCTTGAACCAGGCCCAGGCGCCGGCCCAACAGGCCGCGCAAGGACAGCAACAGACTGCATCGCGAGCGACCCCCGCACTGTAAACAGCAGCAACAGCACCGCGGCGATCCAGACCGCCGGCGCGCAAGGCGCCGGCGGTCCACCGAGACACCTTCCAGTGCCGACCCGGCACTTCACCGTAGTGCCACCAGGAACCCAAGCATGGACCGCAATTCCCAGACCTGCGCTGTGAATGCGCAACGCTGGCCGACACCGAGAGCGCAACCCCTCGCTCTCGCTTGCCTGCTCGCCGCTGTCCCCCTGACCCTCGCCGCGCAGGACAACGCGCCGCGCGAGCTCGACCAACCGGTGATGGCGCGCATGCTGCGCTCGGGCGACGCCAAGACGCCGTCCCTGCTTCTGACCAAGAGCGGCCCGCAACCGCTGGACACCCACGAAGCGATCCTCGACCTGCGCATCGCGTATACCGAGTCGAAGATCTGGGACCCGGGACATACGCGCTTCGACACCGTCAAACTGCGTTCCTATCAAAGCCCCGGCACCAATCCCAAGGTGCCGTTCGTGGCGCCGACCATCGTCACCGCGCCCGGCGAAACCGTGCGCGTACGCCTCGACAACAGCCTGCCGAAAGAGGATTGCGCGCCGGTCGGCATCAACGTGCCGCACTGTTTCAACTCGACCAACCTGCACTCGCACGGCTTGTGGGTCAGCCCCACCGGCAACAGCGACAACGTGCTGCTGACCCTGCGTCCCGGCGTGAAGTTCGAGTACGAGTACAACCTGCCCGCCGATCACCCGGCCGGCACCTTCTGGTATCACCCGCACTTGCACGGCTCGACCGCGCTGCAGGTGTCCAGCGGCATGGCCGGCGCGCTGATCGTACGCGGCAACCGCCTGCCCTCGAACGATCGCAACGGCGACCTCGACACGCTGTTGCGCGATCAGGGCGGCACGCCCTACCAGGAACGCCTGTTGCTGTTCCAGCAGGTCGCCTACGCCTGTCGCGATCAGCCCGAGCCCGGCAAGACGCTCGGCAAGATCAAGACCGACCAGAACGGCTTCTGGCGCTGCGATCCGGGCGATGTCGGCGGCATCGAAGCCTACGACCAGTTCGGGTTCCCGGGTGGCAAGAGCCTGTGGGAACTCTCCGGCCGCTACACCAGCATCAACGGCGAAGTGCTGCCCAATTTCTACGAACTGAAAGCCGGCCGCATCGAACGCTGGCGCCTGGTGCACGCCGGCGTACGCAACAGCATCAACCTGCAACTGCGCGCGGTACGCGCGGGCGCCGCCAGCATCGAAGGCTTGTCCGGACCGGCGCTCGACGGCTGGGTGACCCAGAACTGCACCGGTCCGCTGCTGCCGCAGTTCGAGGTCGCCGCCGACGGCCTGACCCATGGCCAGGCGATCGAGAAAAGCGAAATCGTCCTGCAGCCGGGTTATCGCAGCGACGCCCTGGTCGTGTTCCCGCAGGCCGGCCAGTACTGCGTGATCGACGGCGCCGCACCGGCCAGCGCCAGCATCACCAACGCCGCCGAAAACCGGCAATTGCTCGGCCTGGCCAACGTCGCCGCGACCGCGGTGCCGCCGGTCGCCGACATTCGCGCCTACCTGACCGAGAACCTGATCACCTCGGCGAAGTACCTGATGCCGGACGGCGTCCGCGCCAAGGTCGTCGCCGACCTCAACGACCGTCTGCGGCTGACGGCGTTCGTGCCGCACAAGGACATCGCCACCGGCGACCTTACCGGCAAGCAGGAACTGGAGTTCTCGATCAAAGGCGAGGACTACATGGTCGACGGCAAAACCTACGACCCGAAGAGTGGGCGCGACCTGGTGCTCGGCAATGTCGAGGAATGGCGCCTGACCTCCACCGTCGGCAGCCACCCCTTCCACATCCACGTCAATCCCTTCCAGGTGGACCGCATTCTGAATAAGGAAGGCAAGGACGTCAGCGTCACCGGCGACCCGGGCGACTCGCAGTACGCCAACACCAAAGGCACCTGGAAAGACACCTTGTTCGTCAAGGGCGGCTACCAGTTGTTCGTGCGTACCCGCTACGAACGCTACATCGGCGAGTACGTCCTGCATTGCCACATCCTCGACCACGAGGACATGGGCATGATGCAGAACGTGCGCATGCTGGTGCCCGACGGCAAGGGCAACGGCATCGGCAACGGCCACCATTGAGGCACGACGAGATCGCGGCACCAGCGGATCGCTCGTGCCGCGATCCATGCATGTCTCCTGTAGGAGCGGCGTAAGCCGCGACCAACCGAAGCGATAGATCCCACGCCTCATCCCGAAGCCCGGCGCCCCACCCGCAAAACCGGACCCGCATCGTTACCGCGATAGCGCGGTCGCGGCTCACGCCGCTCCTACAAGGGGAGCCGCTACGGGCGGATCCAGGCGATCCGCGCCTCAGCGCTTCACGCGCTTCGCGTACTCGGCCATGTCGATGCGCAGGATGCGGCGCAGCTCGAGGATCGCCTGCGGGGTCTCCTGCACGCTGTGACCGGAGGGGATCACCTTCTCCGACAGGGCGCCGTCGAGGTGCGCGCTGCGGTACGGCACCGCGCCATCGCTGGACTGCAGCAGCGGCAGCTTGAGATCGCGCTGGCCGACGATGGTGTGGTACGGCAGGCCCGATTCGATCGGCAGGTTCTCGGTGCTGCGCATGAACAACGAGTTCGGGCTGAGGTCGTCCGGGCCGGTCGGCGGGCGCCCCTTGCGGAAACCGATCTTCTGCAATTCGTCCTGGCCGACTTCGTTGCGCTGGGCCAGTTCGGCGGTTTCGCGCAATACGTCGAACGGCAGCCGGATCAGCTTGCGCACCATCCGCAACGGCCAACCGTCGGTGACCACCGCGCCGCGATGCGGCGAAGCCAGGAATACCGCGCGTTCGAACTGCGGCATCGCCTTGAACACGGTCAGTTCGCGCACCATCGGCTCGTTGCGCAGGCGCTGCGCGGCGGCCGGGTCGAAGGCCTGCAGGGTCGCATCGAGGACACGGTCGCCGCTGTCGCTCACGAGCAGGCGCGAGATCACCCCGCCCATGCTGTGCCCGACCAGCACCGCATTACGGCCGGCGACGTCGTCGCCTTCGGGGTCGTAATGGGCGAAGGTCTGGGTCAGGGCCGAGTCGATCGCGACGCGATTGGACAGGATGCTGAGGTTGGTCGGATAGAACACCTGCCACAGTTGGTAATGCTTGCGCAGGGTTTCGTCGCCGAGCAGTTCGTTGGCAAGGTTAACCCAGGCCTCCGGGCTGCTGGCCAGGCCGTGCACCAACACGATCACGCGCTTGTCGGGGTCGTAGGGCTGGTTGAGGTAGATGCGCGGCTTGAACGCGCGCGCCTGCTTCGGCCTCAGCAAGCTCGACAGACTCAACCGCGCCAGTTCCGAACGCGCCAGCCAGATGCCGTAGGCGGCCGAGTAGTTCGCCGCCAGCGGCACCTTGCGCCCGGCGATGGTTTCGCTGTCGATGCGATAGGGGTTGTAGACGTCCATGCGCGCGGTGCGGCTGGCGAGCACGGCATCGAGCCCGCCGTCGCCGTCGAAGCGCAGGGTCGCGGTGACCGGCAGATAGCGGGTGTCGCGGTACGGCGTGTCGGCGGCATCCGGGTCGCTGCGCGAACGACGCGGGAACACCGCCACCAGGGCAGTGCCGAAACCGTCGCGGCGATACACCGCGCGCAGGTTGTCGAAACCCAGGGTGTCGGACGCGAGCAAGGCTTCCGGTTGCTGAGTCAGCTCGGTGGCTTCGTAACCGTGCAGGGCGATGCTCAGTTCGAGCCCGCCGACCTGCAGGGGCGTAGTGCCGATCTGGCCGCGGCTGGCTTCGAATGCGGCTTGCGCCACGACATCGATGGCGCGGTTGTAGAAACGCAGCACGCGCTCCTGGCGCGCCTCGAACACGCGCTGTTCGGGCGTGCGCGGGCTCAAGAACAAATAGGCGTAGGCATAGCGCGCGGTCTCGATCGCCGCGCGCGTGCGCAGGTCACTGTCGACATCGGGCGCGACGGCCGGGCTCTCCGACGGTTCGGCCCGCTTCGCGATCCCAGCGCTCTCGGCGGCCTTGGTCACGGTCGCGGGCGCGGCGTTCATGCGCAGCAGTTGCAGCTCTGCCGCAGTCGCCAGCCAATCTTCGACCGACGCCAGCGGCCGCAATTGCGCGATGCAGGGCTCGGGCTCGCGTGCGCAGTGTTCGGGGTCGAGGCCGGCCGAGCCCAGCGCGGTCGCCGCCGCGGTGCTCAGGCGCCCGCCGCTGAGCGCGTCGACGTTGCGTTCGACCGCGACCTCGCCGAACGCGCGTTCCTTGACCTTGACCACGGCGCAGCCGCTGCCGAGCGACAGGATCAGGCTGGTCAGAAGCAGGGCGATTGGGCGCAGGGACATGCAGGTTCCGGAGCAAAGGCTGGCGGGCATTGTCGAGCGCGGCCGCCCGCGAGTAAACGCATTCCGGCACGAACCGGCTACAGGGGGCGCGGCCAACTCGCCCGACCGTCGAGCGGGCAAAGAAAAACCCCGCCTCGCGGCGGGGTTTCTCGTGTTGCGTCAGCGCGGAGGCTTGAATCAGAAATCCATGCCGCCCATGCCGCCCATGCCGCCGCCGCCCGGCATCGCCGGCTCGTCCTTCTTCGGCAGCTCGGCGACCATCGCTTCGGTCGTGATCATCAGACCGGCGATCGAAGCCGCATTCTGCAGCGCGGTGCGGGTGACCTTGGTCGGGTCCAGGATGCCGAACTCGAGCATGTCGCCGTATTCGCCGTTGGCG
>Ga0307406_10001244_pt1 | contig 14274 bp, 19 predicted proteins | sample 322Cmetagenome_3_FD_203706 | JGI IMG/M metagenome (GOLD analysis project Ga0307406, IMG submission 203706) | Maize rhizosphere microbial communities from greenhouse at UC Davis, California, United States - 322HYB-C-2 | ecosystem: Host-associated > Plants > Roots > Rhizosphere > Soil | place... | reverse complement strand
GCTGACCTCGGACCCGCGGCCGGGCATCGTCGGCAAGCTGCCGATCGCGAACGGCGGGACGGGCCGGGATCAGGCGCCGTCGCTCCTGGTGAACCTCGAGTCGACGGCGGCGGCCTCCCCGCTCGCCGCCACCCCGCGGCCAGGTGTGACCGGGGTGCTGCCCCTCGCACGCGGCGGCAACGGGTCCGCGGACGTCGTGACGCCCACCGGTGTCACGTTCGAGTCCGCGATGGGCGACGTGACGGTCACGCAGGGCACGATCCGCCGGTTCGGGCGCCTCGTATCCTTTTCCGTGCTGGCGTCGGTCACCGGGGGCACGTGGGCCAAGGGCGCGGAGCTCAACCCCTTCCAGATCGTGGGCGCACCGCTGCCGGCCATGACCTCGCCGGTGTCGGCCAAGAGCAACGGTGGGTTCATCGACGGCGGCTACATAACCATCGACGGCCTGGTGGTCCTGTCTGTTGCATCCACGTTCAGCATCGGGACGATCCGCATCACCGGCATGTACCTGACCGGCGACTGATGGCTCTCGATGACCTGATGCGCGGCGGCCGCACCCCGCCGGTGCAGCTGCGAACGGTGGCCGCTGTGGTGACCGCCTCGAGCGAGGCGGGCATCTTCGTCACCCCGGTCGGGCAGTCCGCCGATCATCCGGTCGGGCCGTGCCGCGGCATCCGCACACGCACCACGCCGGCGGGCGACCGGATGCCGCTGCCAGCCGGCGCCCACGTCCTCGTGATCTTCACCGACTCCGGGCCGTGGATTCTCGCCGTCGACGAGTAGGAGCACCCCGTGGCACTCACCCTCCGCCTGCCGCTCGAGGTCGGCCCGACCGGCGCGCTGCGCACGCTCGTGCAGGACTCACCTGACGAGCTCGCGCAGTCCGTCCGCACCCTCGTGTCCACCGTCATCGGCGAGCGGGCCGCGCTCCCCGAGTACGGCGTCGTCGATCAGGTCGGCTCGATCGCCGTCGACGAGAGCGACATCGCCCAGGCGATCGTCGACTGGGAACCCCGGATCGAGGAGCCGACGATCACCGAGATTGCGACCGCGCTCGCCGACGGCGCCGGCCTCTCCACCATCACCGTCACCATCTGACCCCGACCCCGAGGAGACACCATGAGCACCAAGGAGCAGGCCGCCGCGCTGCTGGAAGCGTACGGCGACGATCGGCTGGGCCGCCCGTACAAGTACTGGGACCGCGACGTCTACACGATGAAGGGTTACCACCGGGCGCAGGACATTCGGAAGCAGAACGAACGGAAGACGGCGTCCGTCGTCTCCGACGTCGTGTCGCTGTCCGCCGGCAAGGTCGTCTACATCGGTCGCCCCAACGAGCTGCTCGAGCTGACGATCGTCGTCGACACCGGTCGCCGCGGCCGAGGACGGTATGAGTCGCACTCGCACAACGCCGAGCCGGTCGTCAAGAAGGGCCAGAAGGTCGCGGCCGGCGAGAGGCTCGCCCGCAACGCCGACTCGGACGAGAAGCCCGGCACGGCATGGGGCGGCCCCCACGACCACCTCGTGATCAGCAACTACATCGACGGCGCGTGGAAGAACCGGCCCGAGTACGACCCGCTGCCGTTCATTCGTGAGGCTCGGGCGGCCGCGGCCGCGGTGATCGCCCGCAAGCCCGGCGCGGTGTATGTCGTCACCCGCGGGACCTACCTGCGCTCGAAGGCGGCCACGGGGAAGGGTACGGTCCTGTTCCCGCTCGAGGTGGGCCGTCGGCTGCGCGTCGTCGCGCTCACCTCCACCTGGGCCAAGATCCTCCGCCAGGACGGTCGCACCGCGTGGGTGTGGCGCAGCCGTCTCACCAAGGAGAAGCTCACCACCACGCGCACGACGCCGCTGCGCGCCGCCGCGTCCCGGACGGGGCGCCTCGTCCGGCAGCTCGCGAAGGGCACGAGGGTCACCGTGATCGGCGAAGCCAAGAGCGGCCGCGTGAAGGTGCGTGTCGGCTCGTCGACCGGTTGGGCCTACCGGAAGCACCTCAAGTGATCCTCGCCGCCGGTGTGCGGCTCCGCGGCCTGTGGGAGTCGATCACCGAGCCTCGGCACATGAAGGCTGCGTTCTTCGTGCTGTACGTCGTGACGATCGGCACCGGGTTCGTCACTCTGCTCGTCCCGCCGACGTCGATCGCGGGGGAGCTCGGTCAACCGCTCTCGGTCACGTGGGCGGTGTTCTGGCTGCTGGGCGGATTCGGCGGCGCGCTCACAGTGTTCCCGGGGTGGTGGTGGGCCGAGCGACTCTCGATCGTCCTCGTCTGGGCCGGGTTCGGGATCTACGCATTCGTCGTGCTCTCGCTGCACTTCACCTCGAGCGGTTCGAGACTCACCCAACTCGGCGTCATCTTCATCGCATCGGGGGTGGGATACGTCCGCTGGCTCATGATCCGCAAGTACACCTTCGAGCCCCGGAGCACCTGATGGAGCCGACGCAGGTCATCGCCCTCATCCTCTCGTCGAGCGTCGTCGGCGGCATCGTCACCAAGCTCATCGACATCCTCCGCGACTGGCTCGCGGGGCACATGCAGAAGCGACGCGCCGAGGTCGACAAGGCGATCGCCGAGCGCAACAAGGCCCGCACCGAACGCGACGAAGCCCGCGCGCAGCGCGATGCAGCCAAGACGGGCGCCGACGCCGAGCTCCGATGGTGGACGCGCTGGGCCGACGTCATCGAGGAGTCCCTCCGCATCCACCGTCGCCAGATGATCGACGCCCCCTGCATCGACGTCGACGACCTCCCGCCGTACCCCCCACGCCCCGACAAGGAGAAACCATGAAACAGATCCTCGCCCGTCTCACCGCGGGCATCCTCATCGCGCTCGCCGCCGTCGCGGTCGGCGCTGTCCCCGCGCACGCTGCCAGCACCGCCGTCGTGGCGGGCGTCACGGTGGCATTCAGCCTCGATCCGCTCGCGGTCGTGCAGCTGCTCATCGCGTTCGTGCTACCCGTGCTCGTCGGCATCGTCACGACGAGCGAGACAAAGCCCGGCCGGAAAGCATGGCTGCTCGCCGGGCTGTCCCTGGTGGGCTCCCTCCTGGTCGAGCTCGCCCGCGCGATCGGTGCGGGCGAGACGTACGACGTCGGCATCGCGCTCCTCGCCGCGCTGCCGGCATTCGTCGTGTCGGTCTCCTCGCACTACGGCCTCTGGAAGCCGACCGGTGTCGCGGAGTTCGTCAAGTCGATCGGCCGCACGGCCGGGAAAGAGATCTGATCATGACCACCTCGAAGCTCTACAACCGGTTCTTCGACCACCTCGCCCAGAAGCGCATCGACATCGACTCGGATGTCCTCAAGGGTGCGCTCGTGCTGGCCGGCTACACGCCGGATCTCGACGCGCACGACTACTTCAACGACATCACCAACGAGGTGCTGACGACCGCCACGACGTTGTCCGCGTCGGCGGCGGTCGGGGCGACGACCATCAGCGCGGTCGCGTCGATCCCCGTGGGCACCCCGATCCTCATCGGTGGCACCGACCTGCGCACGGTCACGGCGGTGGCCGGCGCGGGCCCGTACACGCTCACCGTCGCGGCGCTGTCCACCGCGCAGGCGTCCGGCGCCTCGGTCGTCGCGAACCCGGGCTACACCGCCGGCGGCGCGGCGCTGACCGGCGTCACGTGGACGTACGACGCGGGCACCGACACCTGGACGCTGGATGCCAACGACCTGGTGTGGGACCCGGCGACGATCGCGAACGCCCGCGGCCTGGTGCTCTACGACGACACCCCGGCGACGGCCGCGACCAAGCCGCTCATCGCGTGGATCGACTTCGAGGGTCCGATCTCGTCGACAGCGGCGCCGTTCAAGTGCACGTGGCACGCGAGCGGCATCCTCCAGTTCAAGACCGCCACCGCCTGACCCACCCGGGAGGTTCCGTATGTCAGTCTCCGTCGTCGCTAAGGGCTTCATTGCCGCGCCCGGCGGCGAGACGACCAACGGGACCTCCCACGGGCCGCTCGTCCTGGGCGAGGTACTCGATGGGGATTGGCTCATCTCACCCGTGACCATCGCGGGCGGGGCGACCACGGTGCAGGCTGACGGCCTGGGGTGGGACGATCAGCCGGCGCAGCAGATCGCCAGTCGCTCCGGGTACGGCACTCACGGGTTCCTCAAGCAGCTGACCGCGGCCGACTCGGGTGACCCGCTCACGTTCCTGACGAGTACGGCGATCAAGGCCGCGACGCCGTGGATCATCCTCCGCGGACTCAAGCCCGGCCAGACTCCTGTCTTCCACACCGTCACGGGGACCGCGGCGAACCCGATGACGCCGCCGGCATTCTCGCCCGAGCCGGGCAAGGTGGTGGTGCACCTGATCGGCATGGCGACCGCGACCGCGGCACCGCCGAGCCTCACCGGATGGACGACACCCACCGGCATCACCATGGAGCAGGCCGCGACCATGGGCGGCACGACCGGGCGCGCCGGCGCCGCGATCGGCGTGCAGCTCAACGAGAACGTCGAGATCTCGGGCGACTGGGACTCGGACGCATCCTCGTCGTGGGGCATCATCGCGATCGAGTTCGAGGTCGCATCCGACGACGTCGTCCCGGTCCCGGCGACCGTGATCGTCGGCGCCCCGTCCTTCGCATGGCGGGCGCCCGCGGTCGCGGACGCGCTGTACACGCCGGCGCCGACGCTCTCCACCACAGTCGGCCTCGCGTCGACGATCGCCGGCGCGACGATCGTCACTCCCGACGACTCGCGCTTCCGATACCGGGGGGCCTCCGGCTTCACCTTCGGAACGGGCACCCCCGACTCGGCGTGCTACTACCCGAGCTCGCGCTACCCGAACGGGTGGGGCAACCCCGCGACCTACGGTGTGACGTTCGTCCACACCGGCACCGAGTTCGAGATCGCCTACAAGTGGCTCTCTGCGGTCGGCGCCGGGTGGCTGCGGATCTCCGTCGACGGGCAGCGCGTCACCGACCTCATGTACGACATCCCCGGCACGTCCGGCGGGTCGATGCACACCACCAAGGTCACGTTCCCCACGTCGGCCACGCGCGTCATCCTGATCGAGTTCCAGGGCGTCCCGTTCGCCGGCGTCTACGTCGGCGCCGGGAACACGATCGCGCAGGCCCCCGACTTCACCCAGAGGTGGATCGGTGCCGGCGACTCGATGACGGCAGGCTCCGACGGCAACACCGGTGCAGGCGCTGGCACGTGGCTCGCCCGCCTCGCGCAGTACGCCGGCGTGAGGATCGATCCCTGGAACCAGGCGATCGGCTCCACCGGGATGACCGCCCCCGGCTCGGCTGTCACCATCCCCGCCCGCATCGCCGACGTCACCGCCCACGACCCTGGCGTCGTGTTCCTCTGGTGCGGCGGCAACGACGGCACCACCTCCATCGTCGCCGAGGCGACGCAGTGGATCGCCGACGTGAAAGCGGCCGTCCCCGGCGTCGACATGTTCATCGTGGGCACCTGGTCGCCGTCCGTCGTCCCGAGCTCCGCTCGAGCTGCGCGCTCCACCGACCTCAAGAACGCGGCGCTCGCCAACGGCGTCCCGTTCATCGAGCCGATCACCGGTCACGTCTACGACGCGGCCGGCAACCTCATCGCCTCGCAGGGGCCGTGGATCGCATCGAGCGCCGACGTCGCCGCGTACGTCTACTCCGTCGACAACGTGCACGCGACCGACGCCGGTCACGACTACATCGCCAAGCGCATGGCCCAGGCGATGCAGGCACTCGGCTCGCCGATCCTCGCGGACGTCACGACGCCGGCGCCGACCGTCTCCGCAGCTGCCCAGCAGCCGCCGGCGGCCGCGCTCGCCGCGACGGGGACGACCGTCGCGCCGGTCATCACGGCGGCCGCGACCGTCGCCGCACCGATGATCACCACGGCCGCGGCCGCGATCGCCCCGACTGTCAGCGCCGCGGCATCCGTTACCGCGGCGCCCATCACGCTCATGGCCACCGCCGCAGCGCCCACGGTGACGGGCGCCGGCGGGGCGACGATCGAGCCGCCGGCTACAACCGCGACAGCCAGCACCGCGACGCCGACGCTCACGAGCTCCGCGGCGACCACACCGTCGACCGCTGCGCTCGCCGTCGCGGCGCATCCGCCGACGATCACGTGGGGTACGACGCTCGAGGCGCCGACGGCGGTTGCCGCGGCGATCGCGCATCCGCCGACGGTGAACGCTGCTGGGGGAGTGACGGTAACGCCCCCCACGGTCGTCGCGAGCGGTGGGACCCTCAGGCCAGATGCCAGCGGCAGCGGCCGCCTGACGCCCCCTGCGGCGGCGTGGGGCGCTACGGCACCCACGCCCACCGTGACCGCCTCCGCGGCCGTCCTGGCGCCCGTCGCGCGCGCGACCGTGACGACACCCGCCCCCGAGGTGTCGAGCGACAGGGTGGCGCTCGTGACGCCTCCCGCCGCGCAGCTCACCGCCCGGTCGCTCCGGCCGTCTGTGGGAGGTGGAACGACGGCCACGGTGCCGCCGCCGGCATCGGTCGTCGTGTCGGCATTCGTGCCCGCAGTGTGCGGCGCAGCGATCGTCGCGCCGCCGGTCGCGCTCACCACGCTTCGCGCGTTCGCTCCGACGATCTGGCCACCCACGATCGTCATTCCGGCCGTGCGCACGCTGCGCGGATGGGCGCCCGACCGGCGACTGATCGGCTCGGTGGCGAGCACTCTCGGAGGGAGACTCGAATGATCATCGTCAAGCGCGGCGACAGGTACGCGATCACCTACACGGTGAGCATGGACGTCACGGGCTGCACGACGCGGCTGCTCGCTCGGCCGGTGGCGGAGGAGTTCCCGCTCGAGCTGGCCCACGAGGTCACGGCCGCGGCCTCCGGCGAGCTCACGCACATGCTCGACGGCACGCTCCCGCCGGGCGACTACCTGGTGGAGGTGGAAGTCACCACGCCCGCCGGCGACCCGGTGACCTTCCCCACCCGGCAGAAGACCGACCTGCCACAGTTCGAGCGCCTGAGAGTTCTCCACGACCTCGGCTGATCCACACGAGAGCCCCCGGCTCGTCACCCCCGCAGGGTGGCGAGCCGGGGGCTCTCGTCGTTTGCAGAGCGTCTCGCCGAGCTCCCCATCTGCCATACTCTTGGCCATGGTCGACGAACAGCAGCCCCTCACCTTCCAGGTCAAGTGGAAGGTCGAGTCGATCCCTAGGCCGGTGCCGGTCAACCAGATGCTGATCGTGACGGGTAGCAACACCAGTCTCGGAACCCCGTCACGCGAGATGCTGCTCGACTTCGGTCTCATCAACGCGCCGATCTTCATTGAGAACGAGGCGACCGGCCAGCGCGAAGTCCTCGGTGTCGTCGATGGCAACGTGCTCCCGGTGGAGCCCGTCGCGCGTCTCTCGCTGACCTGGGACAGGCTTGTCGAGTTCTCGAGCCAGTTGAACACGTTCGTCGAGCAGAACCGCAACGCGTATGGCCCTCACTCAGCCGAATAACGTCTTCCAAGCCGTCGCCGTCATGGCGACCACCGCATCCGCGGTGTCGGGCGCCCCCGTTGCGTCCGCACCGACGAGGGAGGTACGTTTCCAGGACGTCCTGTCGACACCCCCGGAACAGCTGATCGTCCTTCACTGGGACGCGCCATCGCCCCCCGCTTACACATTGCCGCCGCAGGGCATATCCACAGAACGAGCATGGACACTTGACCGCGAGGAGGTGCGGCTGATGAGCAAGCTCGATGCGTTGAGCGCGATTCGCGCGGGCGATCTCGGACCTAACAGCGAGGCAATCAGTCCTGACGTTCTCGACGACCTGCGCTCGCTCGGCCGACTCAGCGGCTTCGTCCAGGCGGTCCCCACCGCCGACGGTGCCGTCGCCCTCGAGTGGCAGTACGGGCGGGTGGAGTACACGGCCAAGATCGAGCCCGGTCATCGCCTCTTCATGTGCACCGACGACACGGTGACGGACGAGCTCGAGGAGACGGAAACGGACTTCGACGTGAGCCTGCTGACGCGCTTCGTCGAGAGCGGCCGCTGGGCAAGCAGTTGAACAGCGCCGAGTATGCCGCGATCGAGGGCAACTCGTCGATCACGGGCCGGGACGAGGACCTCCTGCGCCAGGTGCCCGAGGATCAGCGGCCCGCGGGGAAGCCCAGCAAGCAAGCATTTCTGCCGAGCACCAAGGACGGCGGCCTCCTGTCCACTCGACGAGCTGCGATGGGTGAGCGCCAGGCGTATGACGACCACGTAGCCGGAGGGTGGTCCACGTCCGGCACCTGGCACGTGAACGTCGGCCACGCCATCGATCTCGACCTTCCCTGCATCGATGACGCAGCGCACGTCGGGGTGCCGCATCATGCGTCTGTGAGCTTCCTCGACCATGAGAGTCGCGGGCAGCGCGAGCAGCGTGCGCGCAAGTTGGCACGCGCGTCGCGTTGTCTCTACGAGCCGCCGGCGGAGCAGTAGGCCCCACGCTATCCTTCGGGGCATGAAGCGATCTCTCTGGGGATTCTTGCCGCACTCGCGTGCCTCGCGCTCGCCCGTACCTCGCCTCGAGCAGCTTGCGTAGCAACTTAGGGGCCTCGTTCGGACGCGCGGTGAAAACCAGACGTCACATGCGCGGGCCTAAACCGGGGCACCGACGCGCTGTAGCAGAAGTAGAGCGCCTGACCCTCGTCGGGGTGGCACCGGGCACGCTGCGCTCTGCTCGCTCGGGGTCGGGTAGGCTCCAACGACCCGGACGAGGGGGGCGGCGTGGAGAATCGGGTGGAGCAGGCGATCCGTCGATGGTTGAGAGCCGACCGGGCGCTCGAGGTCAGGTATAGCGATGCGGTCGCCGTGGACAGCCTCCACATCGGGAACTCCGGCAACCACCACACGCTCTACCTCCACCCACACCACGAGGCGCTCGTGCGTGAGATTCAAGCCGAGCAGTAGCAGGGCTCGTTCGAAGTCGCCGACGCGGCGGGAGGCCGAGTTGCCGGCGCTACGGCGAACGCTGGGAGTTCTGCTTGTTCTCTCAGGTCTCGAGCTGTATCCCGGGGTCTGCCTCGGGGGTGCCGGGCCCTGAGGGCTCGGGTACGAGATGGAGGCCGCTGGTGGAGTTCGCGGTGAGAGCAAGCGCTTCGAGCCAGTCACGGTTGAGGGACGGCGTCCGGCTGCCGAAGAACTGGAATGTGAGGTCTGCGTATGGGTGCACCCAGACGGAGCGGCGGCCTTCTCCGGTGCTGGGATCCTCGCGCCAGTTGAAGTAGAACGGTTCGCCGCGGCGGAGTTTGTTGCCGACGACCACCTGGAGGTGTGCGAGCGCCCGGTCCTCGATGTCGACCTTTGCGCTGCCGTTGTAGATGAACCGACCCATCGTCGCGCTCCTTCCGGGGCTGGAGTAGTTCCACCATCGCGCCGTGCGCGTCGGGTGTCAACATGACGCGCAAGGGGGTTGACGAGAGCGGCGGCGGGCGCGAAAGTGCCTCGAAGTTTGAGAAAGGAATGTCGCTGTGGGCTTTGATATGGGCGCCGGGAGGACGGGCCGGATCGTTGTGTTCTTCGGTTGGTTGACTGTCGTCGCGGTGGGGCTGGTCGTGATGATCGTGTTGCCGTTGGCGGGTCGGTGATCATGCGTCGGTTCTTCCGCGACCAGGGTCTCAGCCTGGCGTTTTTCGCGATCTTCGTGCTGGCGATCGTGGGTCAGTCGGTTGCCGGGTACATGTACAACAACGAGGAGCTCACCGAGCACGGGCAGGCGACGACCAGCTACTTGGACTTCGTGACGTCGTCCGACTTCCTCGTCGACGTGGCCGAGAACTGGCAGTCCGAGTTCTTGCAGTTCTTCCTGTTCATCCTGGGAACGATTTGGCTCGTGCAGCGCGGCTCACCAGAGTCGAAGAGGCCCGGAGACGAGGGCCTCGGCAGCGACGAGGATCAGCTTGTGGGGCCGCACGCGCGCCCCGACTCGCCTGCGTGGGCGAAGACACGGGATGTGCGGTTGTGGCTCTACTCGAACTCGCTGCTGATCGTGATGGGCTCGGTCTTCCTTCTGTCGTGGTTCGCGCAGTCGCTGGCCGGCGTGGTCGTCACGAACGAAGAGAACGCGCAGCACGGGATGGCTGCCATCTCGTGGGGCGAGTACATCGTCTCGGCCGAGTTCTGGAACCGCACCTTCCAGAACTGGCAGTCAGAGTTCCTGGCCGTCGGAGCGATGGTCGCGTTCTCCATCTACCTCCGCCAGCGGGGCTCCTCCGAGTCCAAACCAGTCGGGCTCCCGCACCACACCAGCGCGCAAGAATCGGAGTGACCATCACCGGCCCTGACAACGTCCGCGAGGAATAGGCCCAGCCGCGAGACGACATCAGGTTCGTAGGATGGCTGGATGCGGAGCGTTCGGAACGTAGGGGTACAAGCGGCCATCCTTTCAGCTGTTCTCTTCGGCGCGGGGACACCATTCGCCAAACTCCTACTCGGAGACGTCAGCCCGTGGATGCTCGCGGGGCTGTTGTACACAGGCTCGGGGGCTGGCCTGTTCACGTACCGCTTGATCCGCCGATCAGAGCGGGTGCGGATCGCGCGGAATGAACTCGCCCCCCTCGCCGGCGCCGTCTTCTTTGGCGGGATGGTCGCTCCTGTTCTGCTCATGGTCGGACTGGCCAACATGCCCGCCTCCGGCGCCTCGCTCCTTCTGAACGCTGAGGCGGTTTGCACTGCGGTGCTTGCGTGGTTCGTGTTCCGTGAGAACTTCGATCGTCGGATCGCGCTGGGTATGGTTGCGATTGTGGCGGGCGCTGTTGTCTTGTCGATCCCGGGCGGCGCCGAACTGGGCTCGCCACTGCCCGCGCTGGCGGTGCTTGGAGCGTGCCTCTGCTGGGGGCTGGACAACAACCTCACACGGATGGTCGCGTTGAACGATGCGACCTGGCTCGCCGCGGTGAAGGGAGCAGTGGCTGGCCCCGCGAACCTGATTTTGGCGTTCGCCGTGGGAGCGCAGCTGCCTGCTGCCGGGATTGTTGGCAGCTCCATGCTCATTGGCGTCTTTGCCTACGGGGTTTCTCTTGCGCTGTTCATCTTTGGCATGCGACACATCGGTACGGCTCGTGCTGGCGCCTACTTCTCCGTAGCACCATTCTTCGGCGCGGTGATCGCACTGTTGATGGGCGAACCGGTTAGCTGGCCGCTCGGACTGGCGGCGGCGCTGATGGCCGTCGGCGTGTGGCTTCATCTGACGGAACGCCACGAGCACGAGCACACACACGAAGCCGTTACTCACGACCATTGGCATCTCCACGACGAGCACCATCAGCACGAACATGATGAGACAGCGCATCTCAGCGCGCACGGTTGGCACCGCCACGAACATACTCACGTACCGCTGACCCACTCGCACGAGCACTACCCGGACGCTCACCACCGCCACGCTCACTGAGCCATGCGTCCGCACACGGCGTCGGCGTTCCGCCTACTGCGCCAGAGTATGGCCCATCCGCTGGCACGGCAGCGGGCCGGGCCGTGCCGGTTCAGGCAGCGAGTCGGGCGGCTGCCGCGGCGCGCTTTAGGTCGGCGCGTGTTGTGTGCACGTACTTCGATGTCGTGGCGGAGGTGGCGTGTCCGAGGAACTCTTGCGCCACCCGCAGGTTGTTCCCGGTGCCCTCGAACACTGCCGTGCCGGCGCGGTGCCGGAGCGAGTGGGTGTTGACCCCGACGGCCCTTCGGATGCGGCGGTATACGGCGTCACCGCTCAGGTGACCGGGGCCATCCTTCGCGGGGAAGAGGAACCCTCGTGCAGGCAGGAGCTCGAGTAGTTCGAGCAACTCGGGCGACATCGCCGCGATCCGCTGGTGGCCGCCCTTCCCGATGATGTAGAGCCACTCGCCCTCGATGTCGTTCCGGTGCACCTTCGCGATCTCAGACCTCCGGAGTCCGCACTCGGCGCCGAGGAGGATCATGGCGCGGGTGTCGACGGGCACGCGCATGACGGCTCGTGCGATCGTCTGGTCGCTCGCGATGCGGCCCATCTTCCGCGGCTCTCGCACTCGTGGCATGTAGAGCGTCGGGTCGGTGTCGAGGTGCCCGTACCGGACGGCCCAGCGATAGAAGTGCCGGACAGATGCGAGTGCGCTGTTGATCGACGTCGGCGCCCAGCCGTGCGAGTGCAGCCATGTCTCGATCTGAGGGGCCGTCGCGGTCTCGACGTCGAGGGCTGCGGTGAGCTTGTCGATGTAGTGGTCGCGTGCTCGCACCGTCGCGGCCGATCGCGTCTGACTGCGCACGTGGTTCTTGTACTCGGTGATCATCTTTCTCTCCTGGGGGACCTTGGGGAGGTTCCCGGGAGAGTAGGGGAACGGGATGATCTCGGCTGTGTTATGCGCCGTGCGACGTCCCGCCATCGAGCTCACGAGGCGAGCCCGCGGCGGCGGATCCGGGCCTCGTCGATTCCTGTTACGGGGGCGAGAGTGGTTTGTTTCAGATCGGTAAAGGTGCTGTGGAAAACCCCAGCGGCGGTGGCTCAGAGCGCATACGCTGGCCGGATGACGGCTTCTGAGTACGACGCAGCACACGAGGCAGCAACCGAGGCAGCACCGGCCACGTCCAATATCTCCGTCCGCCGCGGCGACCCGCTCGTGGTCATCGAGAACGTGCAGAAGCACTACGGCGACTTCCAGGCGCTGACCGACATCGACCTCACGGTCAACCGCGGCGAGGTCGTCGTGGTCATCGGCCCTTCGGGGTCGGGCAAGTCGACCCTGTGCCGCACGATCAACCGGCTCGAGACGATCACGAGCGGCACCATCTCGGTCGACGGCAAGGAGCTGCCCAAGGAGGGCAAGGGCCTCGCGGCGCTGCGCGCGGACGTCGGCATGGTGTTCCAGTCGTTCAACCTGTTCGCGCACCTCACGATCCTCGAGAACGTCACGCTCGGACCCATCAAGGTCAAGGGCATGAAGCGGGCGGAGGCGGAGAAGCTCGCGAGGGAGCTGCTGGACCGCGTCGGCGTCGCCCACCAGGCCGACAAGCTCCCGGCCCAGCTCTCCGGCGGACAGCAGCAGCGTGTCGCGATCGCGCGCGCGCTGGCCATGAAGCCGAAGGTCATGCTGTTCGACGAGCCGACGAGCGCGCTCGACCCCGAGATGATCAACGAGGTGCTCGACGTCATGGTCGGCCTCGCGCAGGACGGCATGACCATGATCGTCGTCACGCACGAGATGGGCTTCGCCCGCAAGGCCGCCGATCGCGTCGTGTTCATGGCGGACGGGCGGATCGTCGAAGAGGCGAGCCCCGACGAGTTCTTCACCAACGCGAAGAGCGACCGCGCCAAAGACTTCCTCTCCAAGCTCATCACGCACTGACACCCGACCCATCGAGACGTCCGCGCAGCACCAGCGCGGTCACCCGTAGATACGAAACCAGGAGGATCACATGCGCAAGACACGCATCGCCGGCGTCATCGCCGGGATCGCGATGACCGCGCTCGCCCTGACGGCGTGCAACAGCGGCAGCCCGACGAGCCCGGGCGGCGAAAGCGAAGGCGACGGCGGCGACGCCCTGTGGGAGGTGGCGACCGATGTGAGCCTGGACGGCAGCCCGACCTTCGAGCGCATGACCGGTCGGGATGGCGTCATCGTCGGCGTCAAGAACGACCAGCCCGGTCTCGGCTACGAGGACGCCGCGACCGGCGAGCGCACCGGCTTCGACGTCGACATCGCCCGGTGGATCGCCGCGTCTCTTGGCTTCAGCGAGGACCAGATCACCTACCAGACGATCCCGTCCGCGAACCGCGAGCAGGAGATCGTCAACGGCAACATCGACTACTACGTCGGCACGTACTCGATCACCGACGCCCGCAAGGAGCTGATCGACTTCGCCGGTCCGTACTTCATCACCGGCCAGGGCCTGCTCGTCGCCGCCGACAACACCGACATCAGCGGGCCCGACGACCTCGCCGGGAAGATCGTCTGCTCGGTGACGGGCTCGACGCCGCTGCAGCGCATCCGCGACGAGTACAGCCCCGGCGACACCGTCGAGTACGACACCTATTCGCAGTGCATCGACCAGCTGCTGGCCGGCTCCGTCGACGCGATCACGACGGACCAGGCGATCCTCGCCGGTTATGTCGCACGGCAGCCGGACGAGCTGAAGATCGCGGGCGAGGTGTTCAGCGAGGAGCGCTACGGCGTGGGACTCGAGAAGGGCGACACCGCCCTGGTCGACCACATCAACGCGCTCTTCACCGACGGCGGCGATGTATGGCAGGCGCTCTTCGACGAGCACCTGGCACCCGCCGACATCACGGGCGAGCAGCCCGCGGTCGACTGATCCCTGTGCCGGGGCGGCTGCAGAGCCGCCCCGGCA
>Ga0307406_10001242_pt1 | contig 14283 bp, 24 predicted proteins | sample 322Cmetagenome_3_FD_203706 | JGI IMG/M metagenome (GOLD analysis project Ga0307406, IMG submission 203706) | Maize rhizosphere microbial communities from greenhouse at UC Davis, California, United States - 322HYB-C-2 | ecosystem: Host-associated > Plants > Roots > Rhizosphere > Soil | place... | reverse complement strand
CCTCGCGCCATTGCGGCAAAGCCGCAATACATAAGGCGCGCCTTGGTGTGTCACTGTGAGTTCACTTATTGGCCACAGTCCGGCGTCACATATTTTTTAATAGGCGCGCCTTATGTATTGCGGCTTTGCCGCAATGGCGCGAGGTTTCGTTTTCCGGAAAGGCGGCATATGCCTACGCGCCGCGATCCTGATCAAGGCCCGATTTTCTACGAAAATCGCCTCCGGCAAGGGCCTTGACAGGTCGCGGACGCTCCGGCGCAGGCCTACCATGCCGCAGCGGCGGGAAGTGCCGCCGCTGCGGCATCTTCTTAGGAAAATTTAGCGTGATATGGGAAAATTTACTGTGTCCCTGACACAGTGCGGCCTATACCTTTTTACGTGGTGCGGTCACTTCATCCGCGTACATCTGCGCCGCCAACTTATGCAGATCGTCAACCATCTTAAGCCGGGCCTTTTCGCGTTCGGCTTCATCTACAGGGGGGGGCGCCGATTTTTTCACGCGGATAAACTGTTTCAGCGGCTCGGGCAGACGAATACGATATGCGTTTGTCGTTTGCCGTATCTGAATTTCGCCGTCCTCATCGTGGCGTGTGTATCGCCTGATCCATTCGATAAGGCCACATTCGCGCAGGCGCGCCAGGGCGGCGACGACAGCGGCGCGTGACCGGTTTACCTTATGGCATATCCAGTCAATCGACGGTTCTAGTCGCCCGCTGGCGTAGTCAACCAGGCCAAGCAACGCCTCTAAAACTTCAAGACCGATATGGCCGACGGCGCCATTATGCCGGCCGTCTTTGCGTGTCGCCTTGTCCAGACCACGGGCCGCGCTCAAAATCCGGCCGTGCAAAAAGGGATCGAACCGGCGCCAGAAATTGCCCTCGCATTTTCCCTTAGGGCGCAGCCTGGCCAGTTTCCGACACATCGACGCGCGGAATCGACGATGCGCACGGCCTAAGGCCACAAGATCGTCGTCAGTAACCCGATATGTAAGGGGGTCTTTGGGGTCTTCGAGGAAGAGGGTAGGCGCCTGGGGCAATGTATCACGCCGCTAAACGTGGTGAATCAATGCCGCATATATCGGGCCTGATTTGTTAAAAAAGTCAAAATAAAACCGGCCGGCCGGGAGAGGTTAGCGGACACTCTCCCAAGCCGGCCGGCCTGCGTGCGCATCAAATGGCGCCTAAAAACACTAGCACAATAAGAGAACAAACAAAATAAAAATCTCATAAAAACAACGAAATTATGGCGCTTTTTAAGGTCGCGTTATGGACGAAATAAGGATATCGTAAGGCCAGTTTACCGCGCATTTTAGGGCTAAAACCATGGCAGATGGAACAAAAACACCGGTTCGTGATCCTGTAGCAGAGGCAGAGGAACGGTTACGCAACGGATTTTTAGAAGCAATCGGGCAGGGTGCCGGATCGGTTCGCGTGCAAAAAAAGAACGGCGCCGGCAAGCCGGTCGTATGCCCTGGCTATCAAATCATCAACGGCGATTATGACGCCTTTCTTGAAGAATTGTCTTCGGACTATCAGGACGGCGGCGAATTCGTGATCAGGATCGCGGGCGCAGATGGCCAGGTCATAACGGCCGGATCGGTCACACTGGCGCCGGTGCCGGCGTCGAAACGGCGCCAGGAACCGGCACGCCAGGAACCGGCGCCGGCCAGGGGCGGCATGTCCAGCGATGACAGGTTTATTGCTCTCATGATGGAAAGCAATAAAACCATGTATCAGGTTATGCAGGCCAATTCGGATAACATGATCAAGGTCTTAATTGCCATGATCGGCAACAATAAAGGCGGATCGGACCCGGCCGCAATGCTTAATGCACTGATCGACGCGCAGCAAAAAATGATGCCGGCGCCGGCCGCGTCAACCGGTTTCGACTTTGAAAAGGCGATTGACACCATGGCCAAGATTCGGGAGGCGTTTCCAGATCGTGACCCGCCTGAGGGGGTGGCCGGCATTGCGGCGCAGTTCGCGCCGCTCTTGGCCGGAATGCTGGCGGCGCAACAGCAACAACAGGCGCAGGCTGCAGCGCAGGCGCCGGCGCCTGCTGTGCCGGCGCTGCCACGGCCTCCGGTGCCTACGCACTGGCCCGCACCTTCAGGGCAAGCGCCGGCGCCTGCTCAGGAATCCGCGGCGCCTTCAATCCATCAACCGGCGCCAGGCGCGCCAGTTCAACAGCCAGGCCAGGAAGACCCGAACATGATCTTTTTCCGTTTGCAGCCACACATTCACGCGATTCAAAATCTGATCGCGGGTGCGGTCAATGACGGGTGCAACCTGGCTGACCCGGAAGATATGGAAGTTTGCGCGCAAGAGCTAGAAAGCTACATAGATATGCAGGTGCGCGCCTATATGTTACAACCTACTGACCGCGATTGGCTTTTAGATCAATATGAGGCAAATCCGGCGCAGCTTGGCCAAGTCCTGGCCATGGTCGGCATAGGGGACGCGAATCATGTCGCTGTCATTCAGCGAGCTATCGCCATACACGCGCAAAGCCTGGCAGTTGACGACGCGCAAGCCGGGCAGGGCGGGAACATTCCAAACACTTGACCACATGGCTAAGGTCGCGGCGGCGGGGTCAGTGCAGCCCGAAGTCAGGTTGCACGCCCTGCACCTGATCCGATCGGCCGGCGTCGAGGCCAAAGATTGGATAGGCGAATTGATCGCCATGAATGCCTTTGTGCGCGATAAGGTGCGATACACGCGCGATGTGTGGGGGGTCGAAACCGTCCAGACACCGGCCGCAACGCTCCGGCTCATGATGGGGGATTGCGACGACAAGGCAACCTTACTTGCATCCCTGCTTATGTCGATCGGATTCCGGGTACAGTTCGGATTGCTTAACCGTCGTGGTCATATCGTGCATGTGTGGACACGTTGCCAATTACACGGCCGGTGGATAGATTGCGAAACGACGGAACCGGTTCGATTGGGTGAACTGCCGCCGCTACCGAAAGGGGATAAGGTTGAAACCTACAACATCGCCCCATATCAGCACGGCCGCTGATCGCGCCTATGTTTTGCAGATCCTACGCGGCCGGCCTGGCGTGCCTGGCCTGGGTGACGAAAACATGGGCTTTGTGATCAATCCGGCAACCATCGCGGCGGCGGCGAAGGTCGCAAAGATCATAGGCCAGCTTTTGCCCTTCATTGGCAAAAACAAAGAAGACGAAGCGAAAAAGGTTTGGGCGCAGATCGACGCGGAAACTGACAAAATCGCGCAAATGTATGGATCAAATTTTGCGGCCGCTGCCTCGGCCTTGGGGGTCGATCCTGGCGCTACGGCCGTGGCCATGTCGGACTATCTGAAGCTCAAGGGCGTCAACCTGACACCGGCGCAGCTTCTCGCCATGCACAAACAAGGCTTTGATCTGCAAAAACTGTTACCGTTCCTGATCCTGGGCGCCGGCGCCCTTTTCGTGATGAACAAGGGCTGAAACCATGGCCACAAACGTCTTGAATTTGCTCAACAATAAGCTTTACACCTTATGGTCTGGCAAAGAACCGGTTTTCGGTAAAAGTGGCGTGCCGCTTGGCTATCTCGTGCTCAAAAAGAACGCGGCCGGAAATAACTATTACGCCTGGGGCGGCTTCTACAAGGGATGGACAGCGCCAGGCGCGGGCCAGGTCGCAACCCTGTATATCTACAACGGCGGAAAAAAGGCATATTTCAACCTTTTTCCTAATCTGACAATCGAGTGGCTTAATCTTTCGTATGTCGCTGCAACCCCTACGGAAAAGCCGAAACCGGTAACGACGGCGCCGCCTCCGGCCGTGGTTACGACGACGACGACAGCCACGACACCGGCGCCGCCACCGGCGCCTGTGGTCAATGATGAAACGGGTGAAACCGGGGGCGTGCCGGTGCCGCTTTTGGCCGCTGCAACGGTCGTTGCGGTTCTCTTGATTACGCGCCGGAATTAGCGCATCATGGCCACGTCAAAACAGTCAAAACAGTCACCTGCTGAAATTCTGGCATGGTCATTTATTGATTACAATTTGGTAGCGTATCAGGAATACGCTGCCAGTCTGGCGAAAGGGGCAACCGTGGCAGGATCAACGACGACACCAACCACGACGGGAACGGTCGACTTTAAGGCCATGCTTGACAAAGCCGTGGCCGCTTTGCCGGCGCCGCTGCAACCGTATGGGCCTGCAATCATCTTAGGCGGCGGCGCCCTGGCTGTGCTTTTTCTGCTGAACAGCGGCGGGAGGCGGTAGCATGTCGTTTGGGATTCCTGGCGTTATCGCCTCCGGTGGCTTTCCTGCGTCCCTCCCCTCGGTCGTGGTGCAGACGAAGGACTCCGGCCTTTTGGCGCAAATCCTCAATGGGGTGCAGGCGGGAACGCTGGCGCTCACCTCCTATTATCAGGGCCAGGCGGTTCTAAACTCCGCAAAGGCGGCGGCGGACGCTGCCAAGTACGGGGGCGGCGCCTATGGTCCGTCTGGGCCAAATTATGTCACGGGCGGCGCCGGTGCTACGGCTTCGGGTGACATGACGCCAATTCTGATTGCGGTCGGTGGCCTGGCGCTTGTCATGATGCTTTCGAAGTCGAAAAAATGAACGAAGCGGGGGCGCAAAAGGCATATGTCGATTTTCACGGTGACGCGCCGGGAAAGTTCATTGTCTATGATCTCCCAGAAAACGACATAAACGCCTGGCGCCTGGGCCGTATGACCGCGATTGCTTACCAGACGGTCAGAGAAGGGCAGACAGAGGATTATATTCACGAATTCGGCCGGGGTAAGGGGCCGTTTATTGACATAGGGCCGGACAGCCAAGTTTACCTAAACGAGGGCCGGTTTGAAGTCACAGATAGGGGTTTTGAGGATCATAACGCGATGCCGGCTCTACTTACCATCAACCCACATGGACGCGGCGAACGCCGCAAGAAAAAGGCTTTTCCCATGGCTCGAAACTCAAAAGGCCAGTTCGTGGCCAAAAGAAAGGCGGCGCCTAAGCGTAAGCGCGCGTCTAATCCGGTGCGGGCATTGCGAACGAAAACCGTCGTTCGTTACCGCGATCGGCCGCGCAAGGTCATCAAGCGCCGCCGCAACCCGGCGCCACGTCGTGGCAAGGTGAATATCGGCAATGTCGTCATGAATGGCGCCATGCAAGGCGCCGGTGGCCTGCTGACCTCATTCGTCGTCGGCCTGCTGCCGCTGCCGGATAACCTCAAGTCAGGCGTGCCGCTGGCTATCGTCAAGAGCGTTGCAGCGGTCGCGCTCGGTATGGGCGTCGCGCAATACGTCAATCCGCGCCTGGGTGAGAACATCGCCACCGGCGGCGCCACGGTCGCGCTTTATGACGCCATGCGCGCCTTTGTGCCGGCCGGTATCAACATGGGCCAAATCCAGCAAGATTTGCCCATGGGCGCCCTGTACAGTGCCGATATGGGCGCCTGGCTGTACAGCGATCCGCAATCCGGTCAAACCCTCGTCCTGAATGAAATGGGCGAGTGGCAGACCATCGACGTCAACCCGAATTTCGGCTTTGCGACGGCGGCGAATACCGTCGAAGACGTAAGCCGTCAGGCCTACATGTAAGGAACAGGGCAACATGAACGCTCCTCCCGTCACTTTCCAACCGTACCCCTATGGATCGGCAAAAATGCCGGTCAACATGCGCGGTCAAATGACCGTCAGCGGCGCTGTTGCGGTCACGCCGCGCGCGCCGGCCTACAATCCGCGCAGTTATTCGGCGCAGTCCAATAATGCGGTCCAGTACGGGCCGGCCTATGTTTATGACTATCTGTCATGGGGCGCCGCTGGCGTCGGTTCGTCGTCCTACACCTTCTTTCAGCGTGCGGCCGGTCAATCCGGTGTCACGAACGAAGACACGAACATGCAAACGCCTGGGAACATGGGCGCCGGCAACAAGTTTATTGTGCGCCGCATCTGGGTCAATCTGCTGCTCGGAACCGATTACGTCAGCACGGGCACGGATGCCGCCATTACGGCGGCAAACGCCCTTGACGATTTCAAAACCGTGATGAATCGCGGTTATTTTCAGTTTTTCGTCAACAATACGCCAATTCTGGGGAACGGAATCGGGCCGCTGCTTCTCCTGGCCGCGCCGCCGCAAATCGGCGTAGGCGGCGGGATCGGCACGGGCAATGCGGCAGCAGTGCAGGCGCTGGCGCCTATCGCGATCAACTCCGGTTATGACTGCACCATGTACCCATTCAATTTGAATGATCAGTTGCCGTTTTCGGCCGTGGTGCAATTTTCGGGCACGCCTCCCACGTTGCCGTCGACGAACGCAACAACCAAGATCGGCGTTATCATGGAAGGCCTTTACGGCCGGCCGGCGTCGTAAGTATCGGCCGCATTCGGCCTTGTGTCAGGGCAGGGCGTTACGCTCTGCCCTTTTCTTTTTTCAGATCGACGCGCCGCAGATCGGCGCCAGGAAAGGAACGCGACATGAACGTTATGCAACGCCGCATGTTGGACGTTTTCGAGCAACGTCAAAGCTTTTACGAAGTGCTCTTGGCCGGCAAAACCCGGAAAAGTTCGGCCGGAGCGCCGCTTAAGCCGATTAAGGTTATGTCCTACACCTACAGCGCACAATTTACGGGGGTTGCGGCCGTGGCGCTGGCGACAAATCAGGGCGTACAAGACAGCATCGACACGGCCGGTAACTGTGATTTCCTCATAACCTATATGTCGGCCGCTGTGTTCAACAACGCGACGCAAGCGCTGATCTCTACGCCTTATTCGCGTTGGAATTTTACAGACAATTGGTCGCAAACGCCCATGTTTGACGCGCCTATCCCTGTTTCGATCTCAACCGGGAACGGCGGTTTTCCGTACCTGCTGCAAGACCCGAAGCTTATCCCTGCCAACACGACAATCATCGTTACCTTTTATAACGATTCCACGGTCGGGCCGATTGTGCAGGATGCCAATTTTGCCTTTGGCGGATATAAGATTTATTACTGATCGCCAGGGGTGCAAAACATGGTGCAAAATAGCAGGTGGCCACAAGACAGGATGCCGCGCCCGGTCATGTCGTCGACGGCTGGCGAAGACCCGGCTTTGCGCAGCTTGGATAAGGCGCAATACGTCTATTCGTGGCAGTTCACGCCAAGCGCCACGGCGTCACAGATCACCAAATCGTGGCAGGTGGACAAGACAAACAATTTTGTCATCAGCACCATCAACGCTATGGCCTTTGTCGATTCAACGCAGGTCACGGGCGGGCTACCTGGCTTTCTGACGGTTAGGGACAATCAAACGCAATACAGCTTCATTGAGGATTTGGCGTTAGGGCTGATCAATACCAATTCCAGCACTGGGCCTAAATACCTTCGCAGCATGTGGCCGATTGCCTACCCGATCGGCGCCGGTGGATCGTTCACGGCAATAATCCGTTTTCCTGCGTCTACGGTCGTGGCGTCCACGGCCTGGCTAACCATTGACGGCTGGAAAGATTACACCCTCGGAAACACGGGAGAGGATCAGCCATGGATGGCATGATTGAAGACAGGCGGCGGGCCGGTCAAATTCCGTTTACGGTGCCGGCCGTGACAAAAGTGCAGGTTTTGCCACCGGATGAATCGCGTCTGTTTTTGCAGATCAAGAACACCGGCGCAGCGGTTTGCAACGTCGCCTTTGACCAGGACGCCACGGAAAGCAATGGCTATCCCATGGCGGCGGGTGAGGTGATCACCTTCCCCAATGCGGACAGCGTGATTTTTGCCTATGTCACGGCCTATTCTGTCGGGGGATCGTCCCTGTATATCATCACGAATTCGAGGATGGCGCTATGAGTGAGGAATTTCGCGCGATCATCGAGGCGCAAGGTAAGCCGATTAATAAGCGCCTGAAGATTCTGGGCTTCAATATCGGGCCGGTGACAGGTTCGCTTACCAATTCCCCGACACGACAACAGCGGGTGCAGTACAACGGAACAGGCGTTTATGTTCTGCAAGGCATTTGCATAAACAGCTTTGCGAATTCGAATTGGAGCGTTGGAACAAATCTCCGGCCGTCCCTGGCCGCTGCCGTGGTTCGCGATCGCAATGACGAATTATTGTTGCCGGCAACTGAATTTTATTCAGGGGTCAGCAACTTTTTGCACTGGTCATATGACAACCTTGACAGCGGGGTTAACCTGGCGCCGCAAGAGTTCCTGACCGTCGAGGCAACATTCTTTCAGGCCGGCGTTCGCTGGGTGTCAGGGTGCCTTGTCGGCACTGAATATCTATTCCGTGGCCAATGAGAGAAGCGGCAACGATCGCGGCCTTAGGGGCGCTCACCTATTACGCATGGGATTATTTTCTCTACCGGCAAAAATCGCCGGCCGTGAATGCGATCCTGGCGCCGGCAATGCCTGGGCCGTCGGCGCCAGGCGGCGCCGCGCTCAAGGGCGCGCCTCGCGGCATTCGCTACAACAACCCTGGCAATATCAAATGGTCAGCGGCGAATAACTGGCTTGGTCAGATCGGCAAGAACGGCGCCTTTTCGACGTTTGACACGCCGCAAAACGGCCTTAGGGCCGCAACCATCATTTTGCGCAAATATATCAACAGTTACGGGCTTAATACCCTGGCCAAGATCGCGCCGCGCTGGTCCCCGGATTTGATCGGAACATCGGGCCAGTACGCGGCGAACGCCTCAAAATTTGGGGGCCTGGCTGTCAATGCCGTGATCAATCCGAACAATGCCGCGCAAATGGTCATGCTGCTTAAGGGGATCGTCGGCGCAGAAAACGGCGCCGCATGGGTGAACCATTACGGCGCCGCTGTGTATGCCGCTGCTGTGGAGTCGGCCGGCTGATCTATTTCGCCGCTTTGCCGGTTTTTTTGGCCCGTGGCGCCGTGTTTTCGGTTTTTGGGGTGTCGGTGCCGTTTTTGGTGTCATCGGCCTGTGCGGCCTTCTCTGTGGCTTTTTCCGGGTGACCGATATCGCGGCGGATAGCGATTGCAACGGGCCAGGGTTGCGCCAGGGCGTCAAGGGCGGCTTTCAGGTCGGTTAGAGCCTGGCTTTCAATGTCGGCCTCGCCGGTGGCGCGTGCCCTTAGTAGGGCCTCGCGCTGTGTCATGACTTCATTGCGCCGCGCTTCTTCCTCAGTCGACACGGTATCAGGGAAGGCGCCGGCGCCTGCCACGGATTCCGGCGCAGGTGCCGGCGCCTGCGCTTCAGGCGCATTCAAGGCCAGGGCGTGAACCACAAAAACCGTGTTTTCAACGAGAATTTGCACAAAGTCAGGTAGCGGATAGATCGCCAGGGCCTCAACGCGCGGGCCGGTTATATCGCCGGCGTGGGTGTAGGCTGTCACCTCTTCGAACCGTTCAAGGTTGCGCGATACCTTGGGGCCGATTTCCTGCTGATCGACAATGGCGCGCAGATCGGCCGGCGCCTCCGGCAAAATCTGACTGGCGCCGGCAATTGTATAAGTTCCGTCGTCGGTCAAAATCCACAATACAGTTTCCTCCGCTGCCTCATGCGTGGCCAGGACTTCGCCGGTAAAGTCGAAACCTTCGATGTTGCGGATTGTGACCTTGAACGGCTCCGGCGCCTCGGACGGGCCAGGGCCTACAGGGAATTCAGGCGGCAATTCGATGCCGGCCGGCGTCGTGGCCGGTAAAGTCGGATAATTGCAGATGAAATAAAGCCAGGTGCCAAGTGAACCGACTTCAAAGGCGTTGCAGATCAAAATGCCGGGATCGTTCAAAGCGTCCCCATAAATCTGCATTGCCAGATCATAGTCGGCGTCTGTTTCGGTGACGGTCGAGTCCTGGCGTTGAATAACAACGTGGTACATTTGCGCGGCTCCCTTTCAAATGTGGCCGGATTGCGAAAGTAAGGCTTAAGACGGTGCCGGTCAAACCGGGCGCAGGATGCCCTTTTGTGGCGTGAAAATTTGTTCCGATGTGTCGATTAGAAATTCGGACGGATCGGCGATAAACATAAGTTTGCAGCGCTGAAACTGGATCACGGACACGCCAGGTATGGCGCCAGGCGGAATGTCCTGCCCTTGGCTTTTGTCAAAGTCGGCTATATCAGCCTCAAGCTCTGGTGACATGTGGCTTAACCGATGAAAAACTTTGCCTTTGTGCATTAGGGGTTCGACGTCGGGGGGTCCTAAGTATGCCATTGCATCGTCAATAATGCGTTGGCGGGCTCGGGCAGTGAGATAGAGTTTAGGCATGGTGCACCTTTCAGGGTGAAATTTTGCGCGCTTTCGTGGTTTTCGGTGCCAGGTCGGCGCCGATCGGCGTCAGCTCACGGCGCAAAGTGTGATGCCGGCGCAAAATCATTTCAGAACGGATCCTTTTTCGCGGAAAGTTTCACCTCGAGGGCAGGCGCCCGCGCCTTCTCCACCTGGCGCAGGCCCTCGCAGGTGCTGGCGCCTACCTCCGCGGGCGCAGGTCCTGGCGCCTGCTTCGGCCGTTGGCGCCGGCGCAAGTAGGCGCGGGCGCCTGTGGTCGACCTCTCTTCGTTGGCGTGCACCTCCAAAAGCGCCGCCATGATCGCCAGGCGCTCACCTGGCGCCAACTTTGCGTACATGTCGGCCCATGACGCCGCCTTGCGTTTTATGTTCTGGCGCTCGGTCTTATCGCGGCCGGCGTAGCTGGCCCAAAAGGCCGCGGCCGGTTCGTAATTCATCCAAATCTTTTCAGTGCGCGGGCCTCCGCGTGTCATCACCTGAAATTCATAGGTGCGCCAGCCGGAAAAGAGGCGGTCATACAGATCGGACGGGTAACCTGAAACGATAACAGACACATTCGGCGGTAGCGCGGTCAGGAAGGCGGCAAGCCGTTCATGATCGGCGTCGGTGTAGTCGTGGCGGTAGCGTTTCCGGCTGGTCCGTGTGGCCAGCACATAGGGCGGATCGGCATAGATCAGGACGCGGCCGGCCTTTGACAGGTCGTCGCGCTGCAAAACCTCTATGCAGTCGCCAACCGCGAAAATCACCTCTCCGGTCAGGTCGAGGTTAAAGCCTGGCGCCTCGGGGTCGAGGTCGATTCCTATCGAAAAAGGCGCCGGTGGCTTTACAGCCAGGACGGCGCCTGATCCAAGGTGCGTTTCAATATACACATCATGCGGCGGCATAGCTGCAATCACAGCCTGATAGGCGCCGCTGGCAGATTTAGCCCCCAGATAGCCCATTAGAAAACCCGGCCTCCGGTGTCCCACACGAACCAAGCACCGGCCGGCGCCTTAATGCCGTTTATGGTCTTCTTCTTGAAATTGACGTTTATGTTTTTTGCGTCGTGATCGGCCTTCGAAACGGTGATCGGGCCTTTGAAGTCCCGCCACATCTTGCCGTCTTTGATGTCACTGGCATTCGTCATGACAAGCCGTCGTCTGTGAAGCCTGGCGCCGCAAATTTGGCAAGTGGCCAAACGTCGCCGGTCTTTGTGTCGACAAGCTGAATCTCTTCATCTCGGACAATCGACGCGGACAAGCCAAGCTTGGCCAGGCTGGAAAGGGCGCGATCTATGACACCCTCCGCAAGCTCTATTTCGTCAAACCGGTCGGCCTTTGTGATTGAGGCGGTAAGGTTGCCGTCTTCGGTATAAAACCACGGGCGCAACCCTAAGCCGTCGCCAATTTCGACAATGACAAGATAGGGCTTAGGTAAGCCGGTGGCCAGGTCGTGACTATGCGCAACGCCCTTCGTTGCGTGCTGTGCCCATGTTTTCGGCCGTGACACGTCATAGCCTTGCAGCGCCATTTTTTCGATGATAGCCCATCCGGCCGCAATGGCTTTTTCAGGGCTCAATGGCGGCATGATCTTTTCGCAAATCAGCAAGTGCAGGTGGTGACCTTTTTCAGGGCGCGGGCGCGGATCTTGCGCAGGTGCCGGCGCCTGCGTCCCAGGGGCCTGTGCCGTGTGCATGACACCTTGTCCGATTGCGGAGGCGGTAGCGCTGCAAGTGTCCATAACCTGCTGAACTACTTCTTTTGTAATGTCGTTTTTTAAGCCGGCCGCGCAGACTTGAACGGTCCAAAACAACGGCCGGAAGGGGTCGGGAACCTGCGCGACAGAAACATGGCTGTAGGGGACGTTTTTCTCATCTGGTTTCATTGCAATTGTCCTCTAAGGGTCAGGCTGAGGTGTGACGGACGGTGAATCGGATGCGTCAAAATTGTCGCGTAATAGGTATCATTCGGACCTATTTGCAGCGGATCAATTTCGAGGTTTGCCTTTTGCGAAAACTCGATTTGTCGCACGGGCAAATCGTTTATGAAAATGGCAACGCGGGCGCCAACAGGTAGGGCCGAATTCAGCGACAATTCTACGGCGGTAACTGTCATGGTGTGGCCTAAGGTCTCTTTGACCTTATTGGTAAACTCGGCGCCCAATTCAGACGCCAGCTTATCAAAAGCCTTGTGCATACCGGAAGATTCCGCGCGCACGTGCGCATATAGTAGGGCGTTGCGTTTCATGTTTTTCCGCCTTGTGCATCGGCAATGCGCGCCAACTGATACGCGATCATGGTCAGCGTATCTAAATACGCGATTTTAAAAGTCTGATCGGGCACGGCACGCCCTGAAAGAACAACCTTTTCAAGCTGCTCACGCATAATTTTCGCCTGGGCTAAAACGTCGTCGGCATTGTTCATTTTGCTCCCCTTTTCAAAAGCGTCTGTGTGTAGGGCTTGGCCGGAAAGTTTCCTTACCTTTCCGGCCTCCGGCTTTTAGGGGAAAGCCGCGCACTCCGACCCTCTGAGTGCGTAACCCGGCAACCCGCTGTAAGGTGCGAGAAAACCGGAGTTCAAAAACGGTCGTTTTTGCACCATGCAAAAACTTGTAGCAAAACTCATATAATGATAGGCATTTTGCTACAAGTTAATTTTGCACTAGGTTTTGCACCATGAGAATGCGGGACGCGAACAAGCTGCGCAACGGGCTTTATACGGTATGGTGGCGAGGTGGCGGCAAGTCACTTGTGGCCGTCGGTCGTTGTCATGACGGTACGGTTTGGCTGGCGCCTACAAACTGGGTCAGTGCAGACAAGCCATATCCGCGAGTCGCATGTACGCACTATTGGCGTCAGGTTGTTGATATAGAAGTGATTTTAACTGAGTACGATATGAGGGCGCAATGACAATTCTCGGATATGGGCGCGTGTCGTCGCCAGGTCAGCAACTCAGATTGCAGCGTGACGCCCTGGCAAAGGCTGGCGTCGAAAAGATGTTTGAGGATGTAGGCAGCGGCCGGAAGTTCTCACGGCCTGGCCTCTCTGCCCTATTCGGTCACATGCGTGAGGGGGATACGCTTATCATCTATAGACTTGACCGCCTGGGGAGGTCGCAAAAGGATCTTATTGACCTTGTGGACCGCATAACAAAAGCCGGCATAAAGATCATTTCGTTACATGAAAAACTAGATACAGATACCGCCGTAGGGCGCCTGATGCTGCAATTCTTCGCCATGATGGCGGAATTCGAGGTGAACCTTTTGAGCGAACGCACGAAGGCAGGCCTTGAAGCTGCAAAGGCAAAGGGCGTCAAATCCGGCCGGCGCCGCAAGCTCGATGCCGACAAGATCAAACAGGCGCGAAAAATGCTCAAAATCGCGCCTCTGGCGGTCGTGGCGACTAAGCTTAAGGTGTCGAGGTGGACGCTACAGCGGGCGCTTGCGGAAGCTGCGCCGGCCGATCCTGGCCAGGCCGATATTACCGACTTTGTGAAATAGACAGCTTGCCTTATTATCCGGCGCCAGGATCACGCCAGGGGCCAAAATATGCCACAAGTCGGCAACGTTTACGACACTCGCGGTCAGTGCGTCGGATACATCACAGACGGCGCCAGCAATCCAAACGATGTCAGAGGCGTGATATATTGGACTAACTACGAAATTCCCTTAGAAGGTAAAGCTTTTATCGCGCTAAATCACAATGGTATGTGGTTGATTTTCACTATTAAACAAATGTTTAGCGCCGCGTTACCTAGCGGTTTTTCCGCCGCTGTATCTGGCCAGGCTCTAAATTTTGTTGAAAAGCCGTTCTCCTCTTTTATGTCGGCAATGGTCTACATCAATAACAAGCTGCCGCTTGGCGCCTCTGGCGTTAGGCCTCTGGTCACGGTCTGGGGCGCAGGCGCCGCAGCGGCAACCGGCGCCTTGCTTCTATCAGGGCCAGCCCCTAAGGGGCGCCGCAGGCGGTAGCCTTTCCGGAAAACGAAACCTCGCGCCATTGCGGCAAAGCCGCAATACATAAGGCGCGCCTTGGTGTGTCACTGTGAGTTCACTTATTGGCCACAGTCCGGCGTCACATATTTTTTAATAGGCGCGCCTTATGTATTGCGGCTTG
>Ga0307406_10001241_pt1 | contig 14288 bp, 12 predicted proteins | sample 322Cmetagenome_3_FD_203706 | JGI IMG/M metagenome (GOLD analysis project Ga0307406, IMG submission 203706) | Maize rhizosphere microbial communities from greenhouse at UC Davis, California, United States - 322HYB-C-2 | ecosystem: Host-associated > Plants > Roots > Rhizosphere > Soil | place... | reverse complement strand
TGGTTTTACAATCAACTGTACTTTAGCAAATGATAAATTATTTTTGGAAATATTTTTTGTGCGAGTGGCGCGTATGTAGTGGTATTGTTTCTTGTCGATCTCTATTTATTGATCTTCTAATGCTTTTTTTACTCTTTCGCAAATATTTTCATATTCTGTTCTAATAAGCTTACTGGTGTCGCCAATGCGAATACCTCTGATAGATTTTCTTATATAATCATACGAAAATCCATGCTTTTTTTGAATAATCTTTAGTACATCCTGATTATAACTTGGTTTTGTTTTCATATCATTTTAATTAACTCTTTACTAAAGCTGCCAGACTAATACGTCCTTTTAAAAATGTTATTCTGGTTTCGAATCTTGAAACTCCCTAATCAAATTTTCACGATTGGTGATGATTTTCAACAGCATCTTTTTTTTCTTTTTCATCTCCTTTAAAAAATCTCATTTTAGCCGCCGGAGCATTTATGCCCATAACCTGCCCAATGTGTGTATAGTCTCCATACAATGTCTTCTTTTTATTTTGTTCGATTGTTTCATAACAAAGTTTATCTTTGAAAGCATATTGAGAGTGCAAATATACATATAAAATGTATAAAAAAACTTACATATTCAAATTTCTGTAAAATTTTTCCTAATTAATAATGTAACTATAAGATTTATAGAGACTTATAAATATTTAAAAAAGATAAAGATAGTAAAAAACCCTACAACTTTTGCAGAAAAGATTAACGTTAGCACTTCATTAATTACAGAAATCTGTAAAAAAAGAACAAATGCCGGAATCACTCCTATCCAAAATTTAGTACAGCAATTTAATGATATCGATGCAAATTGGCTTTTAACAGGTCGCGGATCTATGTTAAAAGGTCAAAACCCCGGATCTGAAACCAACCTTAATTACAAAGAACTGGCCGAAGCCAGACTTGAACTCATCGAACTGAAAAACGAAAAAATCGCCACGCTTATAAAAGAAGTAAGAGAGCTAAAATCGACGAAGAAATAAATTGCACTGACACCACAGTTTGTTATCATAGCAGATCGACAAAGAAAGTCAAGCAAAGTTTTGTCATCTCGACAAAGTTTTGTCATCTCGACAACACTTTGTCATCCTGAGGAACGAAGGACCACACAAGCAGCTCGACAATGTAACTCCACAACGTTTTGTTGTTAATTTTGTGTGCTTTTCTTTGTCGAGCTGACATTGTGCTAAACTTTGCTTGCTTTTCTTTGTCGAGCTAGTTTGCGGAGTTTCTTGTGTGGTCCTTCGTTCCTCAGGATGACAAAACGTTGTCGAGATGACAAAACTTTGCTTGCTTTACTTTGTCGAGCTAGTTTGCGGAGTTTCTTGTGTGGTCCTTCGTTCCTCAGGATGACAAAGCGTTGTGCGCTTTTCTTTGTCGAGCTGATTTGCGGAGTTTCTTGTGTTGTCCTTCGTTCCTCAGGATGACAAAGCGGTGCGTGTTTTTCTTTGTCGAGCTGCTTTGCGGAGTTTCTTGTGTGGTCCTTCGTTCCTCAGGATGACAAAGCGTTGTCGAGATGACAAAGCGGTGCGTGTTTTACTTTGTCGAGCTGCTTTGCGGAGTTTCTTGTGTGGTCCTTCGTTCCTCAGGATGACAAAAGTTTGCTTGATTTTCTTTTTGGAGCTGCTTTGCGGAGTTTCTTGTGTGGTCCTTCGTTCCTCAGGATGACAAAAAAAAAAAGAAGAGGAGGCAAAAGCCCCCTCTTCAAGAAAGAAAAATAAAAAATTTGGAAATTATTTTTTTCTTAACTAATTTTTAAAAGCTGCGTTATCGCTTATGTATTTTCGGCAGCTTTTATAAACTATATAATATTATTTTAAATAATCTATTATTACAGTATCCGAATCTTTTAATTCATAGAAGTTATTGAAATCAGGAACGTAAGTCAATGCTTTGCCAACAACTCTTACTGCATCATTATTAACACGCAAACCATTTATATACATTATTACTTTAGATATTGTAGCCGGAGTAGCCGTTAATGTAAAAGCATCCTGGCCTTCGAATGCAAAAATTTGATCACTTACTTGTTGACTGGGAAGTGCAGCATTGACAATATAGGGCTGTAGTTCGCTTCCTGATCCTGTTACTGTTATTCCTACGCCACCAATTGTTTTTCCACCAATGCCGGCTGGACCCTGAACTCCCTGAATCCCCTGAACTCCCTGAATCCCTTGAGGCCCGGCATTTCCTGTATCACCTTGATCTCCCTTTTCTCCTTTTGCCCCGTCAGTCCCGGGCATGCCCTGAATACCCTGAACACCTCTGAGACCCTGAATACCTTGAATACCTTGAATACCCTGAATACCCTGTTCTCCTCTATCTCCTTTTATTCCAGCTACACCCTGAACACCCTGAATACCTTGAATACCCTGTTCTCCGGTATCGCCTTTATCTCCTTTTATACCGGTTACGGCTTTCCATGTTCCGTCTTGATTTTGAACATACACATCACCGGTAGTTTTATCTGTATACAGTGTAATATTTTCTCCGGGATAACCGGCCTCTCCTCTACTGGCGGGCACGGAGCTTCCGGCAACAACATTAATATCTTCTGTAATTAGAATTCTATTCCATTTATTATCAAACCAATAATAGTAACCCGGCGTGATGTTTGTATTACTGGTAGTATTATAAACCAATAAACTAACTACATTACCAGGCACGATTGTCTCGGTATCAATAGTGCTTGTTAATGCTATTTGGGGTATCAACAAACCTTTATCAACAGAGAAAATGTGTAATGCGGCTGAGGCGTTCGGTGTTTTAGTTAAAATACCAACCTGCGAGTGAACAGTATAAATTCCTAAAAGAAAAAACAAAGCGAATAGTCTATTCTTCATAATATAATATATTAATTATTAAACACTTAATTATTTGGCGTTTGCTTTTCAACTATCTGCTTTGCTTTCTTTTAAAAAAATTGCACAAAATTAGTGCGCAGCAGATACCTAAACCGAAAATACATTCGGCAGTTAGCTTTATAAGTTGAAATATGTAATTTGGAAATTTTAAAAACTCCTTTGGGGGGAGAATTAATTGGCAGGCAATCTTTTATTATTAGATTGTTTTCTAATGGATTGCTTTTATGCAAAGCATGTGGTATTATTTTAAAAAGGTATCCTTTTTTCCCTTGTTGGAATTCCAATCAGGTTTTCGAGATTAAAGATGATTTTGTAGCGTTCTTTTGCATTTTAATCACTGCACACAAATCTCATTTTAGAGAAACTTACAATGTATTTTTCTCTAATTGTTCAATTTATTATAACAAATAATAACTTTTGTCATATTTTTATAACAAATATACACATAAAAACGTATAAAAAAACTTACATATATGTAATTTGTACACTTTTTCTTAAACAATAGTGTAACAACAAGATTTTGAGAAACTTATGAATTTAAAAAATAAAAATTGTTAACCACTACCACATTCGCAGAAAAAATAAAAGTAAGCGCCTCCTTAATTACAGATCTGTAAAAAAATAAAACAAAGGAATTGAATGCATCGAAGAAATAACATTTCATTATTTTTTTAATAAATTTAATCTCAAATATCAAAAAATGACAAATTAGAAGTAATGAAAAATCTCTTTTTATCTCTCGCTATATTATTTCTATTTAGCTTTAGCACTCATTTATTTGCGCAAACACAAGCAGAAATGAATCAAACTGCTATTGAAAATTTTAAAAAAGCAGATAATGAACTTAATCAGGTTTATAAAAAGCTAGTGAAAAAATTAAATGAAAAAGAGAAAAAATTGTTGGTTACAGCGCAGAAAAACTGGATTAGATTTAGAGATTCAAAATGTGAATTTGAAAAAGAAGAATATAATGGAGGAAGTATTCAGCCATTAATTCATTATACCTGCCTTACCGAATGTACTGAAGATAGAATTAAAGATCTCAAAAGAAATTTAGAAAATCGCGATAAGTAATAAAAAATTAGTTTAAAATGGAAAATTTCGACTGGACATCTTTCACCAAAAAAATAGCAATTAAAGCTAAACTTAGTGACATTTATAATGCCTGGACAACAGCAAATGAACTGGAAAAATGGTTTCTCGAAAAAGTATCTTTCTTTGATGAAAATCAGAATGAAACAGGTAAAGACAAAAATGTTTCTGAAGGCCACACTTATCAATGGTTTTGGTATTTGTACAGTAATCCTATGTTGGGAAAAATCATTTCTGCCAATGGAAAAGATCAATTGCAGTTTACTTTTGAAGGAACTTGTCTCGTTGATATAAAACTGAGCGAAGAAAACGGTTATACTTTAATTGAACTTCGTCATCATAATATTCCAACAGATGACAATTCGAAACAATACATCAGACTGGGCTGCTCAAACGGCTGGCATTTTTATCTCACCAATCTCAAATCGGTTTACGAAGGCGGCTTGGATTTACGAAACAAGGACAGTAATTTGAATCCTATGATTAATAATTAGCATTGAACTATATTTATAAAAACAATTATCTCAAGCTTTAAAAATATTCTAAATTAAAACCAATCAAATAAACTGGCTTTCACAAAATCTAAAACCTATGAAAATATTGATTACCACCCTCCTTTTAATTTCAAACTTCGCATTATTTGCACAATCCGGTCAATTCTCCGGCGAATATAAGCGATCACTGTCGGAAGAAGGAAAACATATCATTGAATATAAATTAACTTTAAACCAGGATGGCACATTTTTATTTCATTCCTATACAAAAATGCAAGGCGGAAGGCCGCCGGAGGTAAACAAATACGGAAAAGGAAAATGGAGTGCAAAAGACAATATGATTACTTTTTCTTCTGATAAAAAAGAAGATTTTGACACAAAATATACTTTGGATTTTAATAATTCTACAGCAAGATTTATCACTAAAAGTCCGAGGGATAAAAGCGATAAAATAGTGAAGACAAAACTTCAGTTTCTGGAATCAGAAATTGGCTGGATGAAAAGAATTGATATTTTTAAAGTGTAGTTTTATTTTTACAAAAAAAATATATCTTTGGGATTTTAATCTTTAACAATGAATATCTCAAAATATGATTTAGTTTTTTACGGATTTATTATTAAAAGAAAATAATATGAAAATACATACTGCTAATAAAAAAACTAAAATTGATTCTCAAGTAAAAGTTGATCGCAAATTAGATAAAATTAAAGACATAAAATTTAAATCTGACAAACTGGATGAAGTTAACAAACAAGACTTTAAATTGAATTTCTAATCAAATTGTTTGAACTAATAAAGCAAAATATTTTCTCCTAAAATTAAAACCGTTGAAGAATTTCTATCTGCGGTTTTTTATTTTATAAGATGTTTAAATAACTTTTACACTTTAAATGAACCTTGTCCCTTTCTTATAAAATCCCTACTTTCGCTTATAATTTAGAAAGAGAAAATGAAGGTCTGTATTGCTGAGAAACCAAGTGTAGCACGCGAAATCGCATCCGTTTTGGGTGCCAACACCAAGCACGACGGATATTACGAAGGCAATGGCTATGCGGTGACCTACACTTTTGGTCATTTATGTACCTTAAAAGAACCTAACGATTATAAACCGCACTGGAAAAGCTGGGATTTAAACAATCTGCCGATGCTTCCTGAAAAGTTCGAAACCAAGGTCGTTCAAAATTCGGGAATTCAAAAACAGTTTAAAATCATTAAAAGTCTTTTCGACAAAGCCGAAGTGGTCATCAACTGCGGGGATGCCGGACAGGAAGGAGAATTGATTCAGCGCTGGGTTATGAACGAAGCGAATTACAAAGGCGAAATTCAGCGTTTATGGATTTCATCACTTACCACAGAAGCCATAAAAGAAGGTTTTGAAAACTTAAAACCCTCTGCTAATTACGATAATTTATACTACGCCGGATTTTCGAGAGCCATTGGCGACTGGCTGCTCGGGATGAATGCGACACGTTTGTACACCGTAAAACATGGCGGTTACAAACAGGTTTTGTCTATCGGGCGCGTGCAGACACCAACATTGGCCATGGTTGTAGACCGTTTTAGAGAAATCGAAAACTTTAAACCTCAGCCATATTGGGAACTGCAGACTTTATACAGAGAAACGCTTTTTAGTTACGAAGAAGGCCGCTTTCTAAAAAAAGAGGATGGTGAAATTCTGGCAGAAAAAGTAAAAGAAAGTGATTTTGAAATTGTTTCTGTTGATAAAAAGAACGGAAATGAATATGCACCAAAACTTTTTGACCTGACTGGTTTACAGGTATATTGCAACCAGAAATTCGGATTTTCGGCAGAAGAAACGCTTAAAATAGCACAGACTCTGTACGAACAAAAAGTAATTACGTACCCCAGAGTTGATACAACTTTTTTACCAAATGATATTTATCCGAAAGTACCGGGTATTCTGCAGAAATTAACCAATTATAGCGAATTAACACAGCCTGTTTTAGCCAAAAAAATAAAAAAATCGCCAAAGGTTTTCAACGACAAAAAAGTAACCGATCACCATGCGATTATTCCAACAGGAGTTCAAAATAATCTGGCATATAATCAGCAACAGGTTTATGATATTATCACAAGACGTTTTATTGCGGTCTTTTATGATGATTGTCTGGTTGCCAATACGACAGTAATCGGAAAAGCAGCCGATGTTACTTTTAAAGCTACAGGAAAAGAAATCCTGAAAAAAGGTTTTCGTGTTGTTTTTGAAGATCCAAACGCCAAGGAAAAAGAACCCGATTTACTGCCTGCTTTTGTTGTTGGCGAAAAAGGCCCGCATGAACCGTCATTTCTTCAAAAAGAAACCAAACCACCCAATCAGTTTACCGAAGCGACTTTACTGCGCGCCATGGAAACGGCTGGAAAGCAGATTGATGACGAAGATTTACGTGAACTGATGAAAGAAAACGGAATCGGGCGTCCGTCAACTCGCGCGAATATTATCGAAACGCTTTTTAAGCGTCAGTATATTGTACGAAATAAAAAACAGGTTTTGCCAACCTTAACCGGTATTCAGCTAATCGATACAATTCAGAATGAACTGGTCAAATCGGCTGAACTTACAGGAAGCTGGGAAAAACAACTGAAAGATATTGAAAAAGGCACTTTTACTGCAGCATCTTTTATTAGAAATATGAAGCGAATGGTTGAGGCTTTGGTTACCGAAGTGCGGAGTGAAACCAGACACGCAAACATTTCGCATGCGGCGACAATTCAGAAACCGGTTGTAAAAACCGAGAAAAAGAAAGCTTCGGGAATTTCGGCAGAGACTTGTCCCAAATGCCAGAAAGGCAATCTGATTATGGGGAAATCGGCTTATGGATGCAGTGAATACAAATCGGGCTGTGATTTTGTGCTGCCTTTTGTTTTTCATGATAAAAAGATTACTGAAAGCCAGTATCTTAGATTGGTTCAAAAAGGCTCAACGGTAAACATAAAAGGCTTTAAAATCAATTCTGAAGTTGTTGAAGGTTTAATTCGTTTTGAAGAAAATTACAAACTGAAATTAGAGCCCAAAAAGACGGAAGCGAAAACTCCTAAGACAGAAACGTCAGATTCTTTGGCCTGCCCGAAATGCAAAAAAGGAACAATACTAAAAGGCAAAACCGCTTATGGCTGTGCCGAATATAAATCGGGTTGTGATTTTAAAGTTACTTTTGATGATGTCAGGTCCAAGTTGAAAGATCAAAAACCTACTAAGGAATTGGTGTATTCTATTTTACAGGAAAGTGTTTAGTTTTTAAAAGATTTTATAATTCCAAATAATCTGCTAAATCTGCGCGAAAAAATAAATTCGTGAAAATCCTGTGCAATTTGTCGCAAATATTTTTTTCGTACTTTAGTACTATCAAAACCTTATAAACATGTTTCAGAAAATTATTTTTTTAGCGCTTTTATTAGTTGTTGTTTCCTGCCAGAAAAAAGAAACAGTAGAAAAAGATAAAATAAAAATTGCCGACTGGCTTATAGGAAATTGGGAAAATAAAAATCCTGATGGTGTATTAACCGAAAACTGGGAAAAAGTAAACGATAGTACTTTTGCTGCTACTTCTTATTTTATAAAAGAAAAAGATACACTGCATTTGGAAAAAATCGTTTTATCACAAAAGGGTGAAAAACTAACTTACAGTGCCACAGTAAACGGACAAAACGATAACAAAGCAATTGATTTTCCTTCAACAAGTGAAACCGCAACGAAATTGGTTTTTGAAAATCCGCAACATGATTATCCTCAAAAAATTACGTATACAAAAAATTCTAATAATACTTTGACGGCTGAAATTTCAGGGAAATTAAATGGAAAAATGACCACGGAAAGGTTTATTATGAAGAAGAAGTAGGTTTATAATTGGTTTAATATATCGTTCCTACGGAACTTTTAAATTCTTGCAATCTATTTTCAACGGATTAAAAATCCGTTGCTATAAATATTTCATTCCTCCGGAATTTTAAGCATTAAAATATTCTTCAAAATTTTAAAAACATCAAATAAGAACCATTAGGTTCGAGCTATTCTGTAGAGCCTATAAATATTTCATTCCTCCGGAATTTAAAACATCAAAAAAGAACCATAGGTTCGATATTTTTGTAGAACCGGACTTCAGTTCCTATTGTAATCTGTTTTTTTTCAACGGATTAAAATCCGTGGCTATAAATATTTCATTCCTCCGGAATTTTAAACATCAAAAAATATTCTTCAAAATTTTAAAAACGCAGAACCTTAGTTCCTTAGCATCTTAGAAACTCCAAAATTACTCATTCTCCCCTATTTTATTCACCATAAAAATCATAAGTATTCCCAAAAGCGCCATTACCAGAAATGCCCATTTCATACTTAGATATTCAGAGATAAAACCCACCATTGGCGGAACGAGTAAAAAGCCCAGATAACCAATCGTTGAAATAGACGTTAATGCCGAGCCACTGCTCATTTTTGATGATCTCCCGGCAATACTAAATACCAACGGAACTACACAAGATACGCCAAATCCGATTAAAACATATCCAAAAATAGTAGGATAAGCATATGGCAGAATGAAACAAATACCAAATCCTACGGTGATCAAAATACCACTGTAAAGCAAAATTCGTTTAGTACCAAATTTCATTACGCCATGATCTCCAAACAAACGCCCTAAAGTTACTGCAGTTGCAAAAAACACAAATGCTGCGCTGGTCATTTTTGGAGAAGCTTTTAATATATTTTCAAAATAAATACCGCTCCAGTCATACATTGTATTTTCGCAGGCCATAGAAACAAAGCATATCATGGCAAATTTTACCAGATTTTTTTCGGGCATCGAAAAGAATTTCTTTTTAACCGGAACAGGCTCATTGTGAATACTCATCGGGTAAAAACAAGCTGTAAGAGCCAGCATAAAAACACTTACGCCCAATAAATGATGTGATGGTGCAATGTGCTGTGTCACCATTACATACCCCAACCCTGCTCCCGAAAAAACGGCAATACTCCAAACTGCATGAAAACGGGTTATGATTGATTTTGGATATAATTTCTGCACCTCAAGAGATTGTGCATTGATAGATAAATTAAAAATATTTCGGGAAGCGCCAAAAATCAACAGCACAATTACCAGCTGCCATACAAAAGCTACTAAACCGGGTAAGGACAACACAATATTGAACATTATGGCTCCCAACAGCATAATGTAGCGACTGCTGTATTTATTTAAAAGCTTTCCTGTAAAGGGCATTGTTAACATCAGGCCAATCGGAAATGCAAATAAAACTGCTCCAAATTGTGCTTCGGACAAATGCAGCTGTGCTTGGATATGCGGAATTCGGGATACCCACGAAGAATATCCAAAACCTGACAGGAAAAAAAATACAGTGTTGGCTATACGATATCCTCTTGGAGTATTTTGAATCTTTTTGAAAAAAGGTAAAATCATGAAGTAATTTTTCTGAATGCAAAAGTAAAACATTTAAGACGTAAGTAACCCAATTAGTTAAAAGAAACTCATTTAAATGTGACTTTAACATTTAAATTTTTCACCATTAAAATAACATCAAAAATTTACTTCAAAAAGAATTGTTGAAGAAACTTTTATATATACATTTGCATTGTTTTTATTAAGTCTAAATAATAATTAATTATAAACCAAAGTTTAAAACCAATGAATTTTTTAAAATCGAAGCATTTAAAATACCTATCTGCCGTACTGTTTTTTTCTATTTCTACTTTATCTGCACAACAAAATAACGGAAAAATAAAAGGAACGATTTCAACTTCTGATGGCAAACCGGCATCTGACGTAAATATTTTACTTAAAAACTCAAAGTACGGAACAACTGCAAATGAATATGGTGCTTTTGAGTTTAGCAAAGTAAAAGCCAATACTTATACATTACAGGTTTCTTTAACGGGTTACGAAACTCTTGAAAAAGAAATTACAGTTAAGGAAAACGAAACGACTTTACTTAATTTACAATTAAAAGTATCTAATAAAGAATTACAGGAAGTAATCATTAGTAATAACAAAATGATTACAAAAAAAACAGATTATGTGGCGAGAATGCCTTTGAATAATCTGGAAAATCCTCAGGTTTATAATGTTGTAAGCAAAGAACTCCTAAAGGAGCAAATTGTTGTAGATATTAGAAGCGCAGTCCAAAATGCACCGGGAGTAGTGACAAAAATCTATCCTTCGGGCGGACTTGAGATTAGTTTTAGAGGATTTAGTACTGGTGTAAATGCCAGAAACGGGATGGAAACCCTTACGGGAAGAAGTTCAATTTCTATTGATAATGTTGAGCGTATTGAGGTGCTGAAAGGCCCATCGGGAACTTTATTCGGATCCTCTGTTTCTTCTTTTGGAGGTGTTGTAAATCTGGTTACCAAAAAACCTTTTGAAACCCGAAAAACAGAAATTTCATATACAGGAGGCAGTTTCGGACTTCAACGTTTGGCTGTCGATTTTAATATGCCTTTGACACAGGATAAAAAAGTGTTGTTTAGAATGAACGCTTCTGCAAATACAGAAAACAGCTTTTTAGATTATGGTTTCAATAACACGATCTTATTTGCTCCAAGTATTATTTATAAGGCAACCGACAAATTAACTTTAAGCCTGGACACCGAAATCTACAATACAAATAATACCCGTCCTACTTACGGGCGTTCTTATGCACCCGGAATTACCAATCCGACTGATCTGAAACTGGATTACAGGAAAAGTTTATTTCATGATGATGCCGATGCTAAGACCTCATCTCCAAAAATATTTGTTCAGGCAGAATATAAATTAGCTGACAATTGGAAATCTACTACGCTTTTTTCTTTTGTAGACGAAAATGTAGCGTATAGTTATCAATATTACACGGTTTGGAATTCACCAACAGAGGTTCAGAGAATGGTTTCCCGTTTTGGTCCTATCAGTACTAAATTTACAAATTTGCAGGAGAACGTTAATGGTGAATTTTCTACAGGAAGTATTAAACATAAATTATTGGCGGGTGTAAACGCCCGATTTTCAAAAGGAACATTTAATTACGCAGCAACCAAGGCACTGGATGTCATAGATGTCACAAAGGATTTTGAGCCTATCAGAAAAAAAGATGTTGATCCATTCCTGAAAGATCAGAAATTTGCTATTCCGAATGAACAGACCTTTAGTGCTTACGCTTCAGATGTGATCAGTTTTACAGATCGGTTATCGGTTATGCTGAGCCTTCGCGTGGATAACTTTGTACAGAAAAAAATAAAAGGTGAGGAAGGCTTTGGGTATAATCAAACGGCTTTGTCACCAAAATTAGGTTTGGTTTACGAGGTAGTAAAGGATCAGGTCTCTTTATTTGGAAATTATATGAACGGATTTCAAAATACTTCACCAATAGATCAGCCTGACGGAAGCAGATTGATCCTAAAACCTATATATGCAAATCAATATGAAGGTGGTGTTAAAGTAGAAGCTTTTGACAAAAAACTGAGTACAACACTTAGTTATTACAATATTGCAATCGATAATGCCACAAGAAGTGATTCTGAAGGTTATACTTTTCAGGATGGGGAACAAGTGAGCAAAGGGTTTGATTTTGAATTAATTGCAAATCCTATAGTGGGTTTAAATATTATGGCTGGTTATGCTTATAATGATAACCGTGTAAAATCATCAGACAATGCCGGCAAAGATTACAGAGTTAGCGGTGCACCGGAGAATGTAGCAAATTTTTGGATTTCTTATAAACTGCAAAATGTATTAAAGGATTTTGGCCTTGGTTTTGGCGGAAATTATGTTGACAAACAATATAAATATGATGACGAAGGATTTTACAGCCCATCTTATTCTGTGTATAATGCTACTGTTTTTTATGACAGGCCAAGCTGGAGAATTGGTGTAAAATGGAATAACCTGAATGATAAAAAATATTGGGATTCTTATGCAATGGGTCAGCCCACCTCAAATATAGCAGCTAATCTTACCGTTAGATTCTAAGATTCAAAAATAAATTTTAAAAAAAGCTCCTTATTCAGTTACGAATAAGGAGCTTTTCTTTTCGAAGCCTTATATTTAACAGTTTTATGGTTAAACTTTTAAAATTATCAGGCCTTAGAATAATATTAATTTTTATTTTTGTTTTGTTTTTATTGATTCTAAATAACAAACAGCTAATCTAACCAAATAAAATACCATGAATTACTTTAATCAAAAAATACAACAAACTCTTTTTGTTTTATTTTTACTCGTATTTGCTATTAATGCCTCTGCACAGCAAAATTTTGGAAGCATACAAGGAACCATAACAACCTCTGATGGTGAACTGGCAGAAGGAGTTTTCCTCATCTTAAAAAACTCAAAATACTCCACTACTTCTAATGAATATGGCGCATTCGAATTAAACAGAGTAAAACCAAATACCTATATTTTACAAATTACATTGGCAGGATATGAAACTCTTACACAACAAGTAATAGTTACAGATAATAAAACTACTACGCTACAGCTGAAACTTACGGTTTCTAATAAACAATTAAAAGAAGTTGTCATTACCAATAACAGAGGAAAAGCTTTCCCGAAACAAAGTACTTATGTTTCTAAAATGCCTCTGAAAAATATCGAAAACCCGCAGGTTTATAATATTGTTTCTTCTGAGATAATGAAAGAACAAGCTATTACGAACTATGAGGATGCATTGAAAAATGTTCCGGGAATTCAGAAGCTTTGGGAATCTACCGGACGTGGCGGAGACGGAGGCTCTTATTATTCTTTGAGAGGTTTTGAAATCCAGGCCAATATAGTAAATGGATTACCTGGCTTAACCAACGGAACTCTGGATCCTGCCAATATTGAAAGAATCGAGGTAATCAAAGGTCCTTCGGGAACTTTATTCGGAAGTAGTCTGGTAAGTTACGGAGGTCTTATTAATACTGTAACAAAAAAACCATATGAAGGTTTTGGAGGTGAAATTTCATATCTCACCGGAAGCTTTGGATTAAACAGAGCTACGGTAGATATCAACACACCTCTGGATGAGAATAAAAACATTTTATTTAGGGTTAATTCGGCTTTTCAGACAGAAAACAGTTTTCAGGATGCCGGTTTCCGTACGTCATTTTTTATTGCTCCAACGCTATCTTATAAGGTAAATGATAAACTTTCTTTTCTTGTCAATACCGAATTTATGGATGAAGAAAAAACAACGCCATCCATGTTGTTTTTAGGAAGGGATGCACCGTTGCAATATGCGAATCTGAATGAACTGAATTACAATACCGATTTATCATTTTACAGTAATGATTTGCCGATAAAAAACCCAAAATTCAGCTTACAGACGCATATGAATTATAAAATTTCTCCTAAATGGAATTCTCAAACCGTATTTTCAAGAGGAACATCTAAGTCAAGAGGTTACTACTCTTATATTTATGATAATGAAGACGGAAACAAAGATTTTGGTTTATGGATTACCAATGAAAATTCACAAACGTCGACTACAGATATTCAACAAAATTTTACAGGCGATTTTAAAATCGGAAATATGCGCAACCGCATTGTAATTGGACTTGATTATTTTAAAAGGGATGTTATTTTTCAAGGTACGGGTTATGTCAAACTTTATAATCTTACCGCACAGGGAGAAGTTAGGCAAATCGATGACCAGAATCCAAATTATCTTACTACCGAATCTGTTAATAATCTTCTTGCCACAGAGCCGGGAAAAATGTACCACTCTAAAGATGCTACTTATAGTGCCTATGTTTCGGATGTGCTTAATATTCTGCCATCTTTGATAGCTATGGCAAGTATTAGAGTGGATCATTTTGATACCAAAG
>Ga0307406_10001240_pt1 | contig 14289 bp, 8 predicted proteins | sample 322Cmetagenome_3_FD_203706 | JGI IMG/M metagenome (GOLD analysis project Ga0307406, IMG submission 203706) | Maize rhizosphere microbial communities from greenhouse at UC Davis, California, United States - 322HYB-C-2 | ecosystem: Host-associated > Plants > Roots > Rhizosphere > Soil | place... | reverse complement strand
ACGCGGCCCCCCTCGGCCAGCACCACGGCGGCGGCGCCGTCGTTGATGCCCGAGGCATTGCCGGCGGTCACGAGGCCGTCCTTCTTGAACGCAGGCTTCATCGCCGCGAGCGTCTCGGCGGTGGTGTGCCGACCATCGTCCAGCAGCTGATGAACGACACTGGCCTTTCGTGAACGCGTCATTTAACTGTCGGTCGCCTTCAGGTGAGTCGCGCCCTACGGCTGGACCCAGTGGCGCGACGCCAACTTCTTGCCTGTCAGAGCTCCAATCCTCGACTGCCGCACCAGGCTAGGGGCGCCGGTTGAGCGTCGGATTGAGCGCCGCAGTCCGAACTCTTTTTCTGGAATGAATGAAGTCATTGGATGTCCTTGAAGTTGATGGGTCTCGATCAGCGCGTCAGATCCTTGTGGTGGCCGATGAACCAGTCGAGGTCCATGGCCAGCCTGTTGTCGTTGGGAGGCTGGTAGTGATCGGTGCGTTGCCAGAAGCGAAAGCCTTGCTGCGCCCAGGTCGCAGGCAGACGCGGCGCATTGCGTTGCGACCAGTCGGCGATCCATAGCGGGTAGCGCGCGAAACGCTCGTCATCGAGCCATTTCGTTCCGATGTCCCAGTTGGTATAGATCATGGGAATGCGACCTCCCTGCCGCTCCAGCGCCTGCAAAGCGCGCAGCAGATCGGCCTGCACCTTCTCCTTCGATGGCGGCGCACCGAGTGGGAAGCTTTCGGCTTCGAAATCGAGCGCGGGGGCGATGTCGCCTTGCTCGGACGCGCCGCCCAGCATGCGAAGGTAGAACTGCGCTTGCTGGTCTGCATCGATATCGACGCGGTAGAAGTGGTAGCTACCCCGCACCAAACCGTTGCTGCGAACCGCGGTCCAGTGGCGATCGAAGGCGGGATCGGCGGTCAGGCCATCGCTGGCGCGAACGAAGACGAAGCTGATGCCCGCCAGCGCGCCTTTCAGGTGGTCCACCCAGTTGCCGTTCCATTTGGATACGTCCACGCCGTACAGAGGGCCCGCAGGTGTCGATGCCGGGGTGAGCATGGACGTTGGAGTGGACGCGGCAACTGCCGGGGTCGGCGCACTGATGGAAGCCACCGATCCATGCGTGACAGGCAAATCTCGTGGCATGGATTCAGGCGCCGTGCGCACTGCGGCGACAGGCGTGGGGCCAGGCCCGGTCGTGCGTTCGCCAGGACGGACTGCGCCACCCAGCTGGATTCCCGCGATGGCGGCGCACACCAACAGGGTCAGCCAGGTCATCCCATGCAGACGAAGCATGGTCCGCGCGACGGCGGCGATGGTGCGAGGCCCGCCGCCTGGCACTTTGGCATGCACTGCTTCCACCGGGGCGCAAACAGGGGCAGGTTGCGGTGCTGGACGCACGAGTGCCAGCAGTTCTTCCAGCGCGAGAGACGCATGCAGCGTCCCGCGCGCCCATTCGCGAGCCAGCGTGAAAGCATCGCCTTCAAGGCGCAGCCCCTCATACGCAACTTGGCCGTGGGCACTGAGCACCTGGTGCGGCTCGCAGCTGTAGTCGCCTTGCGCGTTGAGCACGACGCGCGAGCGCTCGGGGCGCACGGCGTCGAAGGCCTCGCCGACCACCAGCAGGGGTGGCGGCACGTCGCCCTCGTCGTGTTCGACCGCGACATAGCCTTCGCGTCGCAGCCACGCCAGCAGGAGCAGCAGCGCCATCAGCGAACGCCGCTCGTCCCGGGCCGCATCGGCTGTGGCCAGATGTGCGGGCCGCACGTAACAATAGCCGAAGTGGCCGCGTGGCTGAAGGATCAATGCACGTCCGGCAGCGCGGCTGAAATGCAGGCGTGCCAGAAAGGCCGGGGCCGAGATGGGTCCGATGCGTGCCACCAGCACCAGGCACTCCAGCCAAGCGATTTCCTGCGGGTCGAAGCGACGCATGGTGTGTCTCCTGTTGCCGGGCTTCGAGTCACTCGAGGGAACGCGCAGCGCCTGGCCGATGGAGCATCAAGCCGTGGACGCTGGCGTTCCTGCCGGGCTCAGGACAGCACGACGTGGAAATTGAACATGAAGGCGTTCCAGTTGATCAACGTGACGTTGGCCTGGTTGGGATGCGCCGGGTCCGGCCCGCGAAAGCCGTAGGACCAGTTGCCGGTGGGGCCGCCGGGATGCGTCTGGCACCAGATCCGCAGGTTGTTGGCCTGGTTCGCCGGCAGCGAGTAGTTGCCGGCGGGGTCCGTTCCGCAGTTGAAGAGCGTCTGGCCAGCCTGGATGCTGCTGGTGACCGGTACGACGCCGTTGTTGGTCGTATGGACCTGGATGGTGCCCACGGTGGGCGGGTTGTGGTCGTACGCGGCGAATGCGGCGTTGATGCAGTCCTGCATGGAGGCGAGGGTGATTTGGGGCATGGCTTGCTTTCGAATGGGTGGTGGAAAGAAAAGGTGGGCGGCTGTCGGCCCACCCGAGGAGCCGCGTGCGCACTCCGGGAATCGCTGTGCTTCACGCGGAAAACTGAAGCGAGTGCTCCTTTGCGGTCGTCTGGTTGCGCCTCACGGGCAGGTGGCCCTGCCGGTGGCTCCCACTCAGAGCGCGCAGCTCTGCGTGCTGTTGGGCCCCGCACCCGGCGGCGCGTCGATGGGACTCGGGCTCGCGCCCAGCAAGTGGTAGTGCTTGCTGCCGAAGTTCCAGTGCGCCCCGTCCCACCAGAGGAAGTTGGTGATCACGCGCTGGTTCATCGGCATCGCCGGCGGCGGCAGTGCGAACGGGTAGTTGTTGGGGTTGTAGTTGCGGACGATGGGCGCTGCGGCCCAGGCGGCCGGTACCGGCCCCGGCTGCACGGCGTCGACATAGGCCGCAAAGTGAATGACGTAGTTGCCCGCGTGCAGCGCCGCCAGGCTGCGGTGCGAGGGGTCGTGCAACACGCGCCAGTGGCCGGCCGCCAAGGCTGGTGCGGCCGGGTCGACGGCGCTGGCCACGAAGAGGGCGCACCCGTTCATGCCGGTGGTGAACAGCAGGTGCGCGTCGGCCGGGCCGGGCGCGATAGGGATGTCCACATAGGGCAACGCATTCAACGCCACGCCGCCAATGCCGGCATGGCAGTAGTACGCGTCGAGCGTGGCGAGCGGCGCCAGGGGCGGCTGCGGCACCACGCCACCCGCGGGCACGGCGGCCGGCTGCATGCGCAGCCGCGGCAGGCTGCCAGGCGCCGGCGCCACACCGGGTGCGCCGGTGCTCAGGGTGAAGCGCGAGCGCTGGTTGTTCACCGGCGGGAAGGCCCCGCCCGGCATGTTCTGCCCGATCTGGTCCAACACGATCGGTGACCCGGCGATGAAGGTCACGGGGTTGGCGAGGAAGGTCGCCGCATTGTCGATGGCCATGGCATTCTCCTGGTTGATGGGGCCGCTCAGGGCACGGAGCCCGTGACGTTCCAGATGGTGCCGCTGTCGAGGCTCTGGTTCAGCGCCGAGATGGCGGCGGCGGCCCCGCCCCTCTGGTTGGCGGCGTCGCCCATCGCCTGGATCGACCCGGCGACGAGTGCGCACGCGGCCGTGCTGTTGCCGATCTGCACCTGCAGGTTCGCGACGCCCGCGGCGTTGTGCCCCTGCATGTCGAGGCGGGCCACGCCCACGGCATGGAGCGTGCCCGGCCCGCGTCCCAGGTCCGCGAACACGAGTTGGGCGATCACGTCCTGGCAGGCGTTTCGCTGGGCGGCATTGGGAACGATGATGCCGGCGATGGGGTTGCCGCTGTTGGCTTTGACGATAGGCATGATTTGTCCTTTTTGGTCGACTGATGAAATGGGGGATAGGCGCTCAGGCTGTCGCCGCCTCGGGTGCCGGCGCCGGCGCGGGCGCGGCGCCAGACGCAGTCGGCGTCGAGTCGTCGCCGGCGATCGCGAGGTAGCGGCCGGGGAAGTACTTGGCGACCCACATCTGCGCGAGCTGCACGCGCGTGATCGGCTTGGTGTAGTACATGATCGGCACGCCGATGTTGCCGGCCAGGGCCTTGTTCACGTAGTCCTCGAAGGCGACCATCATCGAGTTGGTGTCGATGATGTTGTTCTGCGAGTTGTCGATGTCGTTCAAGGCCGACAGCGCCGCGGTCACCTTGGCGTTCTGCATCGCCACGAACTGGCCGCCGGTGCGGGCCGCATTGGCCGAGGCATCGACCGAGTCCTGGTCCGCGGCCGTGGCGTTCTGCAGCTTGGCCAGCGCGGCCATGCTGCTGGCGCCGTCGCTGTCGACGAAGCCCTTGACGCTCATCTGCACCTGGTTGGACTTGATCGAAGGGATCGAGCCCATCGCGACCAGGGTGCAATGCGAAGTGATGTTCTGTGCGCTCAGCAGGTTCTTCGCATCGTTGGAGAAGCTGTTCTCCACGCCGAAGCCGCCCTGTTCGTCGGCGAACCAGCCGCCAATCTTGAACGAGGTCTGCAACTTGCTGGCGACCGAGTACATGTCCTCGCTGGAGTCGGTGGTGGTGGTGTTGAGCACGTGCACCATGCCGATGAAGCAGGAGCCATAGACGGCCCCCGAAAGCAGGGTGAGGCACTTGTCCTGGTCTTTTTCCACCTGCTTGGCTATGGTGGCCAGCGCCGAGGCCGTGGAGGTGTCGATGAAGAGATCCGGGTGGCAGACATTCCAGACCCGGATGGCCTTGTCGACGTCGATGATGAAGGGCGCCAGCAGCTGCGCGTTCTTGTGGGTGCAGGTGGCGCTGATCACCAGCGTGCCGACGATGTCGTGACGCTGGTGCTGGCTGTTGGTCTGGCTCTGCGCGGCCGTGCTCGCGGCGCCGGAGATGGAGTCGCCGAGCCACGATGTTTCGTCGCTGACGAAAGAGGCGATGGTCGCAGCATGGGTCTGGCTGCTCTGCGCGTTCTTGTCGAACGCGAAGTACTGGACGTTCATCTTCATCGAGTCGGCCGAAATCGGCAGCGACTTGATCTGCGTGCGGTTGTAGTCGATCGGGCTCTCGGGCCCCGAGCCCACCGCCTTGATCTTGCGCTTGAGCGGCAGGATGTCCTGCTCGGCCTGGATCTTGGCCTTGCTGTATTCCACCGCGGCGGCCGTGATCTGCTTGTTGACATCGCCGCGCTGCTTGGCCATGTCGGAGGTGTCCACGTCCATGTCCATCAGCTCCTGGATGGTCATGTCGAAGCTGCGGCGCAGGGTGATCAGGTCGTTGAGGTGATCCTCGGCGTCGTCCGCCGGGCTTTGCTTGGCCGCAATCTGCGAAAGCAGATCGAGTCGCTCCTGCGTCACGAGGTTGCCGAGCGCGAGCGTCGGATCGTAGGGAATGGTGGAAGGCATGGCTTTCTCCTGTTCGTCGAGGGTTGGCGAGCACTGCGCTCGGTGGTTGGGAAGGGGTGGGCTGTTCGTGAAGTCATGGTAGGAACGCAGCGCCCTAAACGGTTTAAAGTCTTCCTAAACGTTCCTAAAGGGTTCGCACCTGCATTCCCGAATGCGGCTGTGCTCGTGACGAAACCCATTCGATGGATCGGGCAGGGAGTCGTCTTTTCGCTGTCAGCCAGGTCGCCTCGCCAGGGGCGCCAAGGGGCGACCGCACCAGGAGCTTTCAATGGCCGCCTTGCGCCACATCTGCATTTCCGATCTGCACCTGGGGGCCAGCTACAGCCTGCTCACCGGGATCGACGGCGCGGGTCATGTGGCACCGGGAGCGCGTTGCGAAACCCTGGTGGCGCTGATGGATGCGCTGGCTTCCACGCTGGTGCCGCTGTGCGACGACGAGCCTCCGACGCTGGTGTTGCTCGGCGATGTGCTCGACATGGGCCTGTCGCCGATGAACACGGTGTCGCAGGCGTTCCGCATGTTCCTGCGCGAACTGGCGCGACTGCGCAGCCAGGGACTGCGCCTGTCGCCGCGAATACGGGTGGTGCCGGGCAATCACGACCATCACCTGTGGCGCATGGCACAGGATCAGAGCTTCGTGAGCCGTGCGCGATCCGGCGCGGTGGATGCCGACATGCCGCAGATGACGACGCTGACGGATGCGCCTGGTCGGTCCTGGCCGAGCTGCGAGTTGCTGGCCGCGCTGGCGGAGACCGAGCCGGGGCTGGGCGACCTCAGTTTCGAGTTGGCCTATCCGAACTTCGGGTTGGTCGATGCGGCGCGCCGTCGTGCGGTGGTGCTGCACCATGGCCACTATGTGGACCCGATGTACCGTGCGATGTCGATCCTGGTCGAGCACCAGACGCCGCGGCCGCCCCATGCACCGCCGCGGCCGTTGACCGTGGAGCAGATCGAGGCCCGCAACGGCGCGTGGGTGGATTTCCTCTGGTCCGACCTCGGCAACGCCGGCGCCGTGGGACCGGCGTCCGAGAAGCTCTACGAAATCATGCGCGACACGGGCGCATCGCAGCGCTGGTCGCAGCATCTCGCACGATGGATCACCGAGCGCCTCGGCGAGACCCTGGACGTTGCCGCCGTGATGCCCTTGATCCAGGGCGTCACCGTGCAGCAGGCCGTCAGCGGGGTGGTGGACGCCACGCTGGTCCGTGGCGCCGAAGCCCAGCGCGGAGACTACCGGCGCCTGGTCACGCCCGACGACGCCGCTCAACTGCGGTGGTACCTCGGGGGAGCGGTGACGACACAGTTGAAGAGTGAGGGCATCGATCCGCGGGACATGGACCTGCGCTTCGTCTATGGTCACACGCACAAGCCCTTCCAGGACGAGTTGCCCGTGCCCGGGCTGGCGCGTCCGGTGAAGGTTTACAACACGGGCGGTTGGGCGATGGATCAACCCACGATGACGAGCCCGCAGGGCGCGGCCATCGTGCTGATCGATGGCGATCTCAACCTCGCGTCGCTGCGGCTGTTCAATGATCCGGTTCACGGTACCAGCCCTGCCGTTCACGCTGCCGGCACGGGGACCCCCAGCGACCGTGACAACCCCTTGGTGCTCGCGCTCGATGCGGCCGTGGCGCATCACGCCGGCGATTGGCAGCATTTCACCCGTTGCGCGGTGGCCGCTGCACAGCGCCACGCGCGTGAATTGCTGGACGAATTCTTCGACGCGTCGGCATGCGGCGGCGATGCCGGCCCGTCGCGACAGCACGCTCGACCACCGGTGGCGGTGAACGGAGGCTCCGCATGAACGGCTACCAGACCATCTCGCGTCCGCTCACCGAGATCGGTGACAGCTATGACGTGGTCGTCGTGGGCTCCGGTTATGGGGGTGCCATTGCGGCTTCTCGACTGGCGCGTGCGGGCCAGACCGTCTGTGTCCTGGAGCGCGGACGCGAGATCGCGCCCGGGCAGTACCCCAACGACCTGCACAGCGCGCAGGCCGATCTGCAGATGGATGGCCAGCGCGGCAGGCTGGGGCCGCGCGACGGCCTGTTCGATCTGCGCATGAACGATGACATGCTGGCGATGGTGGGTTGCGGACTGGGGGGCACCTCGCTCATCAATGCCAATGTCGCGCTGGAAATGGACCCGCGGCTGTTCGACGACCCGACATGGCCCGCGCTGTTCCGCGCCGAACCTGGCGTGCTGGAGCCCTATGCGCAGCGCGTGCGCTCCGTGCTCGATGTGCAACCCTATCCCGAAGAGGCCCCCGTTCTCAACAAGATGCGGGCCTTGCAACATTCAGCGCATGCACTGCGGCGTCCGTTCCGCCGTGCGCCTCTCGCGGTCAATTTCAAGGATCAGCTGAATCCCTTCGGAGTGGCACAGCCGGCGTGCAACAACTGTGGCGACTGCACCAGCGGCTGCAACGTGGGCGCGAAGAACACGACGCTGATGAACTACCTGCCCGATGCGTGCCGCCACGGCGCGCAGGTGTTCACCGGCGCGCTCATCACGCATCTGGAGCGCGAGGGCACGCGTTGGCGCGTGCATTTCGAGGCGATCCCACTGCGCACGGCACGCGCGGGATTGCCAGCCGAGCCCGCCTCGGCCGGCAGCGTCCTGGCCGACATCGTGATGCTGGGAGCGGGGGCGCTGGGTTCGACGGAGATCCTGTTGCGATCCAAGGCGCGTGGGCTTGCGTTGTCGGATCGCGTCGGCCGCTCTTTCTCGGGCAACGGCGACGTGCTCGCGGTCGGGTACGACAACTTCTGGCGCACCGGCGAACCCGGCCCGAATGGCGAATGCCAACCCGTCCCGGTCTACGGCATCGGCGCCGGCAGCAACAAGCTGCAGCCCGAGCAGATGCCCGGCCCCTGCATCACCGGTGTGATCGACGCGCGTGGCGAAAAGAATCCACGCGAGGGCCTGGTGATCGAAGAAGGGGTGATTCCCGGTGCGCTGGCGTCGCTGATGCCGCCGTTGCTTTTCGCGGCCAGCGCGATGGTCGGGGGCGAGACGCAATACGGCGCCAGCGAGGCCGCCACGCGTCTCGAAAGTGCGCAGGCACTGGGCGACGTGGTGCAGGACCGCCCCGCCTCCCTCACCGAGCAGTCCTACATCGGCCCGGTCGCCCGCACGCAGACCTACCTGGTGATGAGCGTGGACGACGCCGGTGGCGAGCTCAAGCTGGTCGATGACCGGCTTCGCATTCACTGGCCGGATGCCGGCATGAGTTCCACCATCGCCAACGACCATCGTTGGCTGGCCGAGGCCAACGAAGCGGTGAAGGGTGTGTTCCTGCCCAACCCGCTGTGGAGCGGTGCCTTGGGCCACAAGCTCATCACGGTTCACCCGCTGGGTGGCTGTGGAATGGCGGACGATGCGCAGCGCGGCGTGACCAACGCGGACGGCCAGGTCTATGCCGGCACCAGTGGCAGCGATGTGCACGAGGGGCTGTATGTTTGCGATGGCTCCTTGCTGCCCGCGGCCGCGGGTGTGAACCCGCTGCTGACCATCGGCGCCCTGGCGGAGCGCTGCTGCCAGCGCCTGTGCGACATGCGCGGCTGGGCGCTGGATCTCACGCTGCCCGCTGCTCAGCCACTGCCTCACGCGACCGATCAAACGGTGGCGCCGGAGAGCGCCACATCCCTGCGGGTGCAATTGGATGAGGGCGCCGAGGATCTGCTGAAGGCGGCATTGCAGCACTTGGAAAAAGGTGCGATCGACACGGCGCGCAAGCTGTTGTCGAACTTGATCTCCGAGCACCCGGAATACCTCAGCCCGAGCTTTCAGTTCACCGAGCGCATGCGGGGGTTCGTGAGCCTGGAATGCGAAGGCCGCCTGGGCGAGGACCTGTCGCCCAGGCTGGTCAGCCGCTACGAACTTTCGGCCGCCTGGGGGCGCGCTGCCGGCCAGGCGATGGACTTCGAGCTCACCATTCGCACCGAGGACCTCTACCGGATGCTCAGCGATTCTTCGCACGAGGCGCAGATCACCGGACAAGTGACGTGCGCGGCGCTGAGTCCCGCGCCCATGCAAGTGCAAAGCGGCCATTTCCGACTGCTGCCTCCTGCGCCGGAAACGGTGGAGACCTGGACCATGCGCTACGAGATGGCGCTTGTGCGGCCGAACGCCGCGCCGCTGCGCTTTGCAGGCTCCAAATGGCTGCACCAGCAGCCCGGATCCTCGCCATGGACCGATCTCACCACGCTTTTCGTCGACATCGATGAAGCGGGCCCCGCGCCGCGCCGGATCGCGCAGGGCATTCTTTCGCTGGGCCTGGAGGATCTCGTCTGGCAAGCCAACACGCTGTCGACGAGCCCGCCGCGCGATCTCGGTGGGTACCTCGAGAATCTGCTTCCGGAAGCCAGATCGGCCATCGATCGCGCCTACCTGGCCAAGTTCGCCGGATTCTTCGGCCGCACCGTGTTTCGCGCTTACGGCGGGTTGCTGTCGGATCTGGCGGCGGCCACGACAGCCTCGACATCGCCCGCACCCCCGATCTCTTCGCAACGTATCCCTAGGCTTCCAGCCGCGCAGGTGTTTCCGCTCGACCTGGCCCATGGCGTGGTGCTGCGGCTCACCCGCTACCAGGCGGGCGTCAAGGGGCCGGTGATCCTCGCTGCCGGCGTGGCGATGCGGGCCTCATCCTGGACGGTCACGACGACATCGGAAAGCCTGGCCGAGGCGCTGTGCGTCCAGGGCTACGACGTCTGGCTTTTCGACTACCGTGGAAGCCCCGATGCCGTGGGCTCGCAACAAAGCTTCTGCATTGACGACATCGCGCGCACCGATTGGCCGGCGGCGGTGGACTTCGTGCGCCGTGCGACCCGTGCGGACACGGTGCAGGTGGTGGGGCATTGCGTGGGTTCGATGAGCGTTCTGATGGCGCTGCTGGACGGACTGCAGGGCGTGCGCTCGGTGGTTTCTTCGCAAGTCACGCTGCACCCGTTGACCTATTGGCTCAACCAGGCCAAGGCCGACATCGGCCTGGCGCGCTTGCTGGAGCACGGCCGGCAGCTTGGCGGCCTCTTCTCGCCGGTGCCGGGCACGACGCAGGCAGACCGCGAGGTGGATGTCATGGCCTGGAGCGTGCCGGTGCCGCGGGGGCAGACCTGCAAGAGCCCGGTGTGCAAACGGATCAATGCGTTCTTCGGGCCGGTGGTCTTGCATGAACATCTGAATGAGGGAACGCATGTCGCCATGGGCGAGATGTTCGGCCCCATCTCCCTGTCCGTCTTCGACCAGCTCGCGCTGATCATGCGGCGCGGACGGGTGGTCGACGCGCAGGGCGGCGACACCTATCTCACGGCCGACAAGGCGCGCCGCATGGCCCTGCCCATCAGCTTCATGTCCGGTGGGTTGAATACCTTGTTCAACCCCGAATCGTCGCTTCGCACGGAGGCCTGGCTTGCGCAGCACAACGGGCCGCAGTGGTACCGGCGCCGTGTGATGGAGCGCTACGGCCACCTGGACAATTTCGTCGGGCGCCACGCCGCGCGCGATGTCTACCCCTGGGTGCTCGCGGAACTGGAGCGAGGAGACGCGTCGCCTTGACGTGCCCGGGCGAGCAACATGCGCAGCGCGTTGCCGGCATCTCCTGCGACTTGCTCGCCGTACGCCAGCGATGCAATGGCGGTCTCATCCAGTCGCGCGCCATCGGCATACCAGGAAGCCAGCTCGGTCTGGGTGTGGAATTCAAGTACGCGGTCGCGGACGGCCGACGCCACTTTCTGTTCCAGCCATGGCGTTGCTTCGCCGCGGTGCTTGCGGCCCGCGATGTCGGCACCCTGCAGCATGGCGGCGTCACGCAGGCGCCCCTGTCCCGCGGCGAGGTAAGCCAGGGTGCCGGCGAACTGGCGTGCACCAGTTGCGCGACGCATGAGCGGCAAGGCTTCTCGCAGGCGCTCCGTCGCGCGGTCTACCGCCCCGCGCTCCACGTCCAGTCGGATCAGGTACGAATGCGCGAAGGCCTCCGAGGCCGCCGTCCTGAACTTGGCGCGTGCCTCGTGTGAATCCAGGAATGCAAGCAGGCAGCGCTCGGCGTCCTCGAGCTGGCCTGCCAGATGAAGGGCGACGCCGCGGTTGGTGAGCAGGTAGGCCTCTGTACGCGAGTCGCCTGCCGCTTGCGCGAGCGGTATGGCACGTTCGATGCACGCCAACGCCGAGGCCGCATCGCCCTGACCCAGATGGACAACCGCCGATGGAAAAAGCCAGCGCGCACGCATGGCACCGAGCGCAGGAAACTGGACAAACAACGGCTCGCACGCATCGAGGTGCTGCTGCGCCTTGGCATATTGCCCGGCGACCGCGCTGATGAAAGCTGTCAGGCAATGCACCGCGACGAGTTTGTCGACCTGGCTGTGCTGCTTGAATACGGCGCCGGCCGAATTCAGCAGCGCCATGCGCTCGTCGTAGGGCAATGCATAAAGCCCAACGACGGCCAGGCCGAACTCGAAGTTGGCGCGTGCGGCCTCGGGCGTGGCCGGACCGAGCAGCGAGCGCCCGACCTGGAACCACTGGAGGCATTCGCTGAAGCGGCCCAGCTGGTACATCAGCGGTGCTGCCATTGCCAACAGGTCGAGCGCCAGCGACGGATCGCCATCCGGTCCGCTGGTCCATTCGATGGCTGCACGCAAGTTGTCCACTTCGGGGGCGAAGGTAATCGTCCATTCGTCTTGCGTGATGCGCTCGGCCCCCTGTAGCGAGAGGTGGCTCCGAAGGGCCCGTAGCAGGCCTTTCGCGTGCCGGGTGCGCATCGCGGCCAGCTGGTCGTCCTCGGAGAGCTTCTCCAGAGCATAGGCACGGGCACTTTCGAGCAGACGGAAGCGCGGTCGTGCGTCGCCTTCGACGACCACCAGCGAGCGGTCGACCAGAGCCCCCAGCGCATCGAGCCAGGCGTCGGCGTCCGCCTCCGGCGGCTGCTCGGCAACCTGTTCCGCCAACTCGAGGCCAAAGCCGCCCACCATCACACCCAGTCTGCGGAAGGTACTTTGTTCGCTTTCCGAGAGCAGCGCATAGCTCCAGTCGAGCGTCGCGCGCAGCGTTCGGTGACGCGCGTCGCGGTGGCGTTGCGCGCTGGCCAGAAGGCGAAAGCGCCTCGCAAGCTGGCGATGCACCCCGGCCACCCCCAACAGACCCACGCGGCCGGCCGCCAATTCGATGGCCAAAGGCAAGCCGTCCAGTTCGCGGCAGATCTTGATGGCGGTGGCGACATTGCTGTCGTCGATGTCGAAGCGGGAGTTGCCGGCGCGCACGCGATCGCGAAACATGGCGATGGCGCCGGCTCCGCAGGCTTCATCGGCGCGTGTTCCGTTGGCCGGAATCTGAAGTGCACCGACTCGCAGCACGTGCTCGACGTCCAGTCGCAGCGGCTCCTGGCTGGTGGCGAGCACGTGCACACCGCGCGTGCCGCTCAGCAAGGCCTCCGCGAAGATGGCGGCCTCGTCGATCACATGCTCGCAGTTATCCAGTACCAGGCAAACCGACTGGTCGCGCAGGCGCTCGGACAACTCCTCGATGGCCAGGCGCGTGCCTGCCAGCTGAACGCCCAGCACTTGGGCGGCTTGGCTGGCCAGGTCGGCCGGCGGGCGCAAGCCCACAAGTTCGATAAGCCAAACGCCGTCGGCGAACGATGCCGACAGCGCGGGGGCGGTCGCGATCGCCAATCGGGTCTTGCCAATACCGCCAGGACCCACGACGGTGGTGAGCCGATGCTTCGTAGCAACTTGGATCAGCTCAGCCAGTTCCCGGTCGCGGCCCAGCAGCGGCGTGCGAACGTTCGCGATGGCGGCGGAACCGCGCCATGCGGATGGTGGCTTCGGCATGGGTGGGGCTGTTGCGTCCGGCGTGGCGACAGGTGCGGGATGGGCGGCGTCGGGCACCGCCACACGATCGACCTGCGCGCTGAGGCGATAGCCCCGCCCAGGGATAGTCGCAATCAATTTGGCGCCGAGCACTTTGCGCAGTGCGCTGACCTGAACGGACAGGTTGTTTTCTTCGACCACCAACCCGGGCCAGACGCGATCAAGCAACTCCTGCTTTGTTAGCAGTTGATCGCGGTACTGAATAAGTACCAGCAGCAGGTCGAAGGCGCGGGTGCCGAGAGCGACCTCCTCACCGTCAAGGAATACCGTACGTTCGGTGGGGCGCACCTCGGCGAGACCGATTCGATAAATCTCTTGCATGGGCGGGTCGGCTGAGAATTGAATCCGTGCGCAGTCCTGGCAAGGGCTCCGCGCAGAACGCGGATGACGTTCGGCGCGAATCAAGATTGGCGCGAATCTTAAGGGAGCCTCTCACCAACCGCGCATTTCCCGCACGATACAGACGGACGTAGAAGCGATCGCCTCGGGAGTACCAGTCTTTTAGACGAGTGCGAAATTTTTTGAACGTGGCTATAGCAACACCGACGCACTGCAAGCATTCAAGCCGCAGCAGAAACTCGGACATAGCCTTAGTCTTTTCGAGCTTTGGGTCACATTTAGGGATGGCAAATCGGGCGTGGGAAAAGACGCCGCGCGGGCAGCCTGCATGAGCCTCTGTGGAAAGAAAGCAAAGTCGACAATACTGAAAAATTTCCCAGCATCGACGCTCTCTGTCCGCTGCCATTCGGGGGAGTGCGTCTACGCTGCGCCTGGTCCATTGCCGTACACGCGAGCCATTTCGGCGGCCCGACGATCGAGCTGCGCTCGGTAGTAGCGCGCTGTCGTGCGCGGGTCAGCCTGTCCCAGGTTGGCTTGCAGAACATCGGCCGGCATGTTGTTCTCCGCCGCATGAGTCGCGTGGGTGTGCCGCAGCCAGTGCGCGGAGGCACGAAGGGCAACCTCCCGATCCTCCTTGGGCAGCTTGGATGTCCCTACGGAGCGTCGAACGAACCGGGTAAAGGCTTCGTGCAGGGCGGGGTAGGAAAGCGGCCCCGGCGGGCCTGAAATCGTGGCCAACAACGGGATTTCAGGATCGGCGGTGACCAGGTCGAGACCTCTGGCCTGAAAGTAGGCTTTT
>Ga0307406_10001239_pt1 | contig 14293 bp, 15 predicted proteins | sample 322Cmetagenome_3_FD_203706 | JGI IMG/M metagenome (GOLD analysis project Ga0307406, IMG submission 203706) | Maize rhizosphere microbial communities from greenhouse at UC Davis, California, United States - 322HYB-C-2 | ecosystem: Host-associated > Plants > Roots > Rhizosphere > Soil | place... | reverse complement strand
GTGCGGATCCCTTTCCAGTGGCTATGGCGTTCACTATTGAAATCGCTCCATGTACTATGGCTCTCACCTTTCTTTTTGCCGTCATATCGGCTCACCAAAGATCCCGAGCAAGTTCCTTTTCATAGCATCCCTAGGGGCAGACAACCCGGTCCATATTTCAAAAGCCTTAGCACCCTGCTCGATAAGCATTTCATAGCCGTATACAACGCTTGCTTGTGCATATTTGGCATGTTCGATCAGGTCTGTCACCAGCGGACGGTACACGATGTCGTAGACTATACTCCCCTTCTGGATATGCTGATAATCAATTAAACTAGATTCGTTGTTCATTCCTAATGTTGTCGCATTAACTATTAAATCGCATGAGGGCGAATAGTCTTGCGCCCTGTCGAGCGGCACTACCAGGCATTTCATCCCAAGGGCATCCCCTAGATTGGCAAGTTCGTTTGCTCGCTGCTTGTCACGATTTGCAATTACAAGCTTGGCTATTCCGTTCTCCTCTGCGAGGGCAACGACTACTGCCCGAGCGGCCCCACCAGACCCAAGGAGGAGTACGTGAATACCGCGAAAATCAACTTGGCGCTTGCGCAGTGGCTCGATAAAGCCACAGATATCGGTATTGTATCCTCTAAATATACCCTCTATATTGTTAACGGTGTTTACTGCTCCTGCCTTCTTTGCCGCACCCTCGACCTCGTCAAGGTATCGCATAGCATATGTCTTGTGGGGGGTCGTAACATTGAATCCAGCAATGTTTATGCTGCGCAGGGACTCAATTGACTCTTTGAGCTCAGCCTCTGGAACCCTAAATGCAATATAGGTAGAGTTGAGGCCCTTTGCTGCAAAAGCCGCGTTCTGCATCGCCGGCGACAGAGAGTGATGGACGGGATCGCCTATGATGCAGTAAGTCTTGGTTGAACCCTGCATTCCCTGTTGCCAGTATTACCAGCCTATCACATATATACCGTGGAAGAAATCGCTGAAAGGAATTCAGATAAGATTGAAGGATCGGCCTTGCTTACGCATATGAGTAGGGCGTACATGTGTATGAGAGAGTGTAGAGATATCTCCATATTCATCCTATGTAAAAGTGCTTTCTAACAAACAGTAAGGAAATGCTAAAGGTCATAGACAGATTATATTTTAGCAAATCTCATCTTGTCGTACAACTTTTTCATCTGCTGTACCGTTAATTGTCCAGGTGCAAGAGCTTTCTCGAGGCTTGCGTAAGTGAAAGGGGCGTTACCAATCAGAGTACACAATAGCCTTGATATCACTCCTGCGTCACCCATTGCAAAAAAAATTGGAGATAACCCTATAGCCGTCTCGTATAACTCTAGCAGCCTCAACGAATCTTCAATGCTATGTGCTGTAGTCACGATCTTGACGTAGTTGCTATAGGTCCGCATCTCTGAAAGCACATCAGCGATAGTGTCACTTGGCGGCGTTTTTTCAAAGTCGTGCCACGATACAAGCAGCGGGCTCTTTTTCTTTTCTAAAAAGTCTGCCAGTTCGTCATTCTTTTTAAGTGTATCAAGCTCGACATCAAGCAGCATCGGTTCTTGCTCTGCTAGCCTGTACAGCCAATGCAATCGATTCTGTTCGCTGCCGAGAAACATGCCTCCTTGACTTCTAGATCGCAGAGTAAAGACGGTTCTATCCTTTATCCCATTTACAGCTTCTAGAGCCTCAGGTAAGAGCTCCGGATTTAGGAAGTCGAACCGAATTTCTATATAGTCGGCTCCCAATTCAAACGCACGACCTGCTTCTTTTTCAATTGATTTCGCATCTTTCAACGCTATGGATACACAAATCCTTGCAGCCAAGTCACTGGCTATGCATAGAGGTGAAATTAATTGTTTGTTTATCCTACGCCCGCAGGCGGTGAGCTGTGTGAGCCGTGATCTATTCTTTTATGCGCTTCAAGAACTTCTGCCGAGTCAAAAACCCTGCCACAAATGCTACAGCGGTGCTGCCTTGGACTTTTGGATCCTGCGGTTGCAGCGGACATGAATATGTTTAACAAACACGCCTTATTAAGGGTGTGATATTTCTAACAAACAACGCCGGGCTTCTACAAGTCAGTATTTTGAAGCTAGTGTGCAATCCATGGCTTCTGTCTTCTTTTTATCGATAGAGCTGGTGAAGTAGTTGCCTTCTACATTCGTAGCGCTAAAGCTGACTGAAAAGATAGCCGTTCATATAACAATCATTTTGGTAGACATTCAAAATCCACATCTTAGCTTCTGTTAGTATAGTGAGACGGGATTTTTCCCCAATTAGCGACGAGAGCCTCATGTCGTATGTGAACCTGTTCCCTTTCTATCCGAGATTTGGCTAGCTCAACATACTCCTTCACTAAATCAACCCCGACGTAGCGACGGCCAAAGTGATGCGCTACCTTTGTAGTCTGTCCGCTTCCGTTGAAAGGATCCAATATTAGGTCGTTCTCATATGAATATAATTTCATCAGGCGATAAGGGATTTCTTCTGGGAATGGGCAGGGATGATCGATGCAGCCCGGTGGCACTGGAGCAATATGCCAAACTGAGTTGGCTATTTCTCTTGTCCATTCTTCATGTGTTGCTGGAAGAACCTCTATCCTTTTTGTTCGGCCGCTGTTGACATCTCCCTTGCGTAAGATCAAAATAAATTCATGCATTATGTTTGCACGATAGTACTTGGGATAGGGGTGGATGATGAAGGATCCGTATCGATTTGTACCACCGGTCACTTTGTGCCAAATTATCTCCTCATGAAGGTTCCATTTTCCAAAGGGCTGTACAAGCCTTGAGAGCAGCATGTGAGGTAAAGGTACTATCGTTCCATTAACAACTTCATTTGCTATGATAATGCAGCAGTAGCCCCCTTCCTTTGTTACGTGATAGACCTTATCACCGAAGATATCTGTCATATCCTTAAGATAATCATTGGTATCTAAGTTTAGCTTGCCTCGGTAATAGGCGTTGCTTCCCGATGCATGGCTATCATAGTCAATGGCGTTTCTATATGGTGGCGAAGTTACCGTCAACTGGACAGAATTTGCAGGGAGTCTCTGCAGGACGTCCTTACAATTGCCGACAGCTATTTGGTTGGTGATTTCTTCTTGGACAAGCATGACTTTATACTATCTGCATTCTTCGATGACTCGTCCAAAGCCCCCATACTTTAAAGTAATAAACAACCTACTAAAAAGAAACTATCTCTTCAGCTTGAAAAAACGAGCTCGAAGAATGAGAAGTCTACCAATTTTTTGCTAAGTATTGCTTTGAATTTATGATAAACAATAATGTGTTAGTTAACAGAATATTAGGTCATTTTCTTCGTCGATTTCTTTCTTATCCAATGCATATCCATCCGTTTCATGCAGAGGATCTAATTCTATTATTCAATTGCATTAGTCAGTTCCTTGGTAAGGTATTACTCGCTGGTCCTCGCCTAATAATACTTTCCAGCACAAGAATACCTTTTCAGTTTGAGGATCTAACAAGGAACATAGCTCTTGAGAGACTGTCGTAACGTTTCCGTTTATGATACATACAATGTTGATAATATTTGCTCCATTTTCATATTCATTACAAGACCATACTCTTGAGGTGAGAAGGTTATAGCGATTTAATAAATTTCGAATCAATGCAAGGAAAAGAAAGGAGAAGAAGGTGATAGACGAACCTTAAAACTGGAGCCCAAAATCCAAGTCCTAGTCCATCTTTTCCTTGAACTTCTCCTTGTACTTCTCCTTGTCGTATTCTCGATCCATGTCTCTATCGGTATCTGACGCCTTATTGGCTGTAGCCTTTGCACCAGCCTTAATTTTGTCAGATGCATCCTCGATTTCTGAAGCCATGGTGCCCTAGATATATGACATCAAATTATTTAAGGGGTTACTCACAAGATTCAGTTTCACCTTCCCTCCCCCCACGCTAAAGGTGTCAGCGACCTTCTAGTTATACTCGTGGTTTGTCGAAGTTGATATCTAGTCTGTATGATATGTAGCAGGCCTAGGGCAGACGCGCGCTAATTTCATTCATGCCTGTTAGAAAATATTTGATACATATGGCATAGAACATGCAATAGAAACATAGAAGTCCAATAGTCTGTTCTTTCGTTAGAAAACGACACAGCGATATATAATATTGATGCGGTGGACAGAACAAGGAATAATAAACTTCAAGGATACCATGAAACGCGCAAAAGCAGCAAAAAGTGAGGCAGAAAAGATTGGTGGTAAATTTACATCATTTTGGACATTTGGCAAATATGATGCAATAGGTATCTTAGAGGCTCCCAATGAGGAAGCAGCAATGCAATTTGGACTAAAAGTAGGGAGTCTTGGAAATATCAGGCCTACTACATTAAGAGCGTTTATCGAGGAAGAGATTGCAAGCGTTATTGATAAGCTTAGCTAACTGAGTTGCGGTATATCATTCTCATAGCAATCTACTATTCCTCCTCATGAGTGCTACTAGGCACGATTTTCATATTTTTGTTGATCACTAATAGTAGTCTTGCAATTGGCGGAGCAAGCATTTGCGCTGCAGGACCCATATAGACCTGCTAGTGTCGCAATATCTTTTCGCCTTTCAATATAATTTATCATAGCGCCGCCATGGCCATATGAAAATTAGCTTTGAGCAAAGACATAGTATTTTATTAAATCATGAGATAACCCGATAAATCATGACCTAAAGAAAATTAGTTCTATTATTTTTCAACGATGAATTCGTCGACTTCCATCCCAAAGTGGCGGCCCCCTGCTTGCTTGGCATAGCCCAGTACCTCATCGCCGACTTTTACATCAGTTACGGATAACAGCTTGCCATCCTTGGATATTAGCCGTATCGTCTCAGCGTTTTGTAAAATAACGGTGCCTTTCTCACCGTCGATCTCTGCGCGTATTAGTCTCAGCGGTCGCGTCTCTATTTTTGATCTCCCGACGACAGCACTTCTTGCAATACCTTCCTTGTTAACGATCCACACTTCGCTTCCCGATTCGATCTCGGAAAGATAGCGCGTTCCTCCACCAGGCACTATTGTATAACAATATACTGCACCAGCGTTAACCCTGAATGGCCGGGGCGAGGTAAAAGAGGATCCAACTGATTCATTGTGTACTAAAAGCATAAAGTTTGATCTGCTTCCAACCAACATGCCTTCTCCCATTCCCATCATAGAAGCGGTGTCTACACAGACCCGCTCCCCGGTGCCGACGTCTTTTACCTCCATAATCCTAGCTGGCGTAATAAGGAACCTTGCATTAGTTAGTTGCTCTCTCACCCTGTCGACTTCCTCTTCGCTATCTGTCGATAGAATTACCCCATCGACTCCTAGCTCAAGGACTGCAAACAGTGTCGCAACCTCTTGCGAACTTTTTGCTGTGGCGAACACTCTTGCTTTAGACTTGTGTAGTTTGGCAATGATATTTTCAAGCGGAATTATCTTCCATGTTGGTGTGTCAACAATTACAAGTTCTGCTCCAATCTCTGTTGCTCTTTCAATATCATCGACGTCAAGGTTGCTCATTACTTTCTTGAAATATCCAACGCTCTTGCCAGACGCCTTGAGCGATTTCAATTGATCAAAAGTCGTGCAGATCACGATGTCAGCGTCCTCTGACTCATATATTGTTCGGAACCCTCCGCCAGCTAGCTTGGGATCAACGTTGACTATCAAATTGCCCTTTTCCTTTAGTTTTGATAGAAAGTCGCCAAGAGAAGATATTGCCACAGTTGGCTTGACAATCAGCTCTTTTGATTTGAGATCAGTCAAGTTCTTTCAGAGCCTCTCTAACATTTCTGTTTCCAATTATGATCTTCTGTAATGCACGTACCATTGCAGGGGGATTCTTGTGTTGGAAAATGTTGCGGCCAAACGTCACGCCCTTTGCCCCTGCTGCCATTGCCCCATAGCACATCTCCAAAATTTCTCTGTCGCTACTGGCTTTGGGTCCGCCAGCAATTACCACAGGCACTGGACAGCTCCTAACAACCCGCTTAAAAGAATTCACATCACCGGTGTATACTGTTTTTACAATGTCTGCGCCGGTTTCAGCACCCACTCTTGCAGCATGTGCGACGATCTCCGGGTCATGAGGGTTTTTAATGTTCTCTCCTCGCGGGTACATCATCGCAACCAGAGGAAGACTCCATTCGTCGCACTTATCAGATATCATACCAAGCTTTTGCAGCATCTCAGGCTCTTCTTTTGAACCAATATTAATATGAAGAGAAACTGCATCGGCTCCGAGTCTGATCGCTTCTTCGACACTTCCAATCAGCATCTTTCTGTTTGGTGCTGGACCTATGGATGTACTGCCGGAAAAGTGTACTATCAATCCAATATCTGGCGGCCTTGGCATAGTCTTGATGATGCCTTTGTTGACAAGGACACAGGTGAGTCCAGCAGAGGCGCATTGATAGATCATACCATGAACGTCTTCTAGTCCCCTAATGGGACCATTGCTTATACCATGGTCCATTGGAATGCACAGCATTTTGGAGTCATTCAATATCCTCGAAAGCCGGATGTCCCTGCCAAAGACCATATATGTATCCAGACTTTCTTGCTAACCTACTTATAATTTGTTTTATCGTTTGATGGTTGGCAATGGGCGGCTTGGAAGTATTAGTTCTCACAGACCTCACAGGTTTTAGGCTCTAGTATATATGACTAGGTCCTAATTCAAATAATTCACTGCCTGGTCGTTAGAATTTGTCATCTGCGCAGTCGTTGAGAATTATCCTAAGCTGGAGCAAAGCTCAGCGATAGACTAACTCGGTAAGTCTAACTATGAACCTGGTGGTATTAGAAGATGATGATATTGTTTTATTAGGGAAATAGATCTATGAAGTTTAGGAAGTTCAAGCGTGGCCGTTCTCAAGAGACTATACTTCTGATCTAATCTTATCTGTTTGCGGTATAGCTATACTGCAAACAGAGATTCATGGACAAACAGTGATGAACAACTTTGATGTAAAAATTGGGTAGCTTATTCTGTCTATTCTTAGGGATGCTCAGAACCAAGCTCTTATATTTGCAGTCACATAGTCTAATAACGTAACTTGCTAAAAAAGCATGAACGAAATCCGTTCTGCTATATCTGCAGCCTATTCTTCACACCCGAATATCTGCCAGTTCATCTCAAAGCTGATCACACAAAGGAAGAATTGGCGGCCCATCTACTAATGGCATACTTTGATGAATGGCGTGAGCAGGAAGAAGCAATTGAGAAAGCTACAGAGACCTCCCGATGACTCCCATAAGTTTTTTAGAAATGATCACGACAGTGTAGTATATGGGCTATGAGTCTGATTCATCGGAGTTTGCAAGAATCTCAACTAAGAAGCTCGCTATATTGTTTGGGCTTGCATTCTTTGGAGCATTCATGCTCATACAAATGGTACAAGGGTTCCCTCTTGCAGAGATCCTATTCAGGCAGACCGTAACTCAAGAGGTCAATGTGTCAATAAAGCAGGGAGATGTCTGCGTCATAGAGCCACCCGACGGGCAACCAAAAAGCATCCAGGGATGTCCTTATAATATAGACGACCCGCTAATCGTGACATATTATGAAGGCTCTACTAATGTAGAGTCTCACAGGCTCAATAAGTAATTATTTATTATTAGTATTTTATTTTTTTATCATATCTAGAACGACCTGGAGGTTCTGCTCATCTCCTCTCCTTTTATCGATCGGCGTCTCCATTATTATCGGAAGGGTCTGAATCGCTCGGTGGTTGAGAAAAGCAGTAATACCCTCAACGCCTATCGATCCAAGGCCGATATGCTCATGCCGGTCGAGGTTTGAGCCCAGCCCACCTTTTGAATCGTTCAGGTGGACGATTTTCAATTCTTTCAGGCCTACGGTTTCCTTGATTTTTTCAAATATTTTATTTACATCCTCCTTTGTGCGAATGTCAAGCCCAGAGGCAAATAGATGGCAGGTATCAATACAAACGCCAAATTGCTTTGAGCTATCGAGCCTATCGAGGATGAGGCGTAGCTCTTCAAGTGTGCCCCCAACACTATTCTTCTGTCCTACATTATTTTCCAAGAGAACGACTACTGGATTTGCGGATTTGCTATGGTCACTGGCTGTTGTTAAGGCATTTACGAGCTGATCAATGCCACTATTTGATCCCCTGCCCATGTGACTTCCAAGGTGTAACACAAGATAGGATATTTCAAGCAAATTGCATCGTTGCATCTCTTCTGTAAGAGTCTTCACTGATCTTTCATACAATTCTCCTGGAGGCCCTGACAGGTTCGGCAGATACGGCATGTGGACTACTACTGATGTTTTTGCGATTCCACTAGCACAGAGGCTATTTTTGAACGAGTCTACCTCATCCTGGGGTAGAGGCTTGGCAGCCCACCCACGGGGATTCCGACTAAATATTTGAAATGCAGTACAGCCTAATTTTTTTGCATTCTCGACTGAATTTGATATCCCACCTGCTATGGAAACATGAAACCCCACTCTTACATCCATATTTCGATATGAAGAGAATTTTATTACTTTAACTTATTGTAATGGAGTTTTTATGGTAGTGCAGCTATATCTTATTGTCTAAGTTGTCTTCTATAAGAATGGCCGGTAGTGATCTAGCCAAGTATCCGTTTTTGAATGAAGCTGGAGCATACCTGCGCGAGTCCAACTTCGGCTGGGAGGAGCTTGACAGGCCTGATATGAAGCACATTATCGACCGTGCTGCCGAGCGTATTGAGATCGAGGTCAATGGGAAGATATACGATAACTTAGAGAGATACGAAATTGAAATCCTTACATTCCTTATTTCACTTGTGATCGTCAAGTCAATTAGCATCGAGCAAGTACTGAGAAAGTTCGCGCTAGCCGAAGCGAGAAGGGCGGAGAAGTTTCTCACAGAGGATTTAAGAAAGCAGAGCGAAATCAAGAGACGTTCTGTCTTTACTAAAATCTTTGAGGATTTGTTCAAATTGAGAATCCTTATATCAGAGGATCAGCGTCTATTCAAAGTCCGAGTTATCGACTATCTTGCAAGAGCTTCTCATTTCAACGAACAGGAATGGAAACTGATCAACAGGCTTGTCCATAATGGCTATGTTTATCTCGACGCTGATGAGACCGTTAGACTCATCAGAAATGAGCTCGCCGTGCTCATTTATGATAAAGTCAGAGCAATGACTTTACCCATTCTGCCGCAAGGGATAAAGTCAAGAGCTGACGAGCTACGCTTAAAATTCTTACCACGTTATGAACGCCGCGCCTCAGCGGCGGTAACGGACTACCCACCATGCATCAAGCATGCCCTTGAAGTGATGAATAAAGGCGATAACCTGCCCCACTCCGCACGCGTAATGCTTGCCACATACATGCTGGCTATAGGCAAGCCAGTCGATGAAATCGTCTTGATGTTTGAAAATGCTCCTGATTTTAACGAAAAAATAACCCGATACCAAGTGGAGCACCTAGCCGGCATGAGGGGAAGCCATATCAAATATTCTGTTCCTTCATGCGATAAACTCCGTAACGAAAATCTCTGCTTTGCAACTGCTGAATGCGACACTCTAATAAATCCAATTCAGTTTGGCAGGAAGAAGAAATGAGAGAGAATCTCTTTGCAGCCAAGAATATTTCGATAATAAAAAAAGCGTTCCGTGAGTATTACTTCAACCACTCAAAGGCAATTGAAGAGCCTCTCAAAATGGAGCAACGTGAGTTCGGTTTTGCGCACTTTGGACAAGCAGGCATGCTTAGACATCTATCATTCAAAAGCATGAAAGAGCTAGATGCTATGCTTGTCAGAGAAGCGCCTTCTGATGTCTATTGCTCAAATGCATACTATCGAATTCCAACACAACAACCTATGCAGGAGAAACAGTGGCTTGGGGCGGACCTGATCTTTGATATTGATGGTAAAGATCTTGGCATGCCATGTGTTCCATCGCATTCGTATTCAGTCTGCATAAACTGTGGCTATGGGTCTCCACCTGAAAAGCACAAAGAGAGATCATCATATTCTTGCCCCTCATGCGGCTGCAAAAAGGCAGATTATGTTTCCATCCCTTGCAGTAAGTGCATAGACGGGTCTAAAAAGGAGGCCAGACGTTTGGTGGAATTTTTGTTAGGAGACATTGGCCTAGAGCATAGTGCTATTCACGTTTACTTTTCCGGTAACAATGGCTTTCATGTACACATAAATGATGATGCATTCATCTCCCTGGATCCGCAGGCTCGCTCCGACCTTGTAGGCTATCTCTCTGGAACAGGCCTCATGTTGGAAAGTATTGGGCTAAGAAAGACCAATACAGAGGACTTGTTTTCCATAAAATTACCAAAAAGTGGACTTGCATTCGGCTGGAGAAGAAGAATTGCAGAGAAGCTCAAGATCGACATGACATCAACAATCAAACTCAAGAACATTGTCAACCAAAACGGCGGCTATAATGCATTCAAAGTTGAACTTGACAGATTAGCAAGGGACATGGGAGTCCGAATAGATCCACAAGTGACAACTGACGTTCACAGGGTGTTTAGGATGCCTGGAACGCTCAACAGCAAGAGTGGGCTGTCAAAGACAAAATCCAGCGATCTCAATTCTTTTGATCCCTTTGTCGATGCGTGTCTCCTTGGCGATGGCAAAATAAGCGTCAAGGTTAAGACTCCAGTAAAGTTAAAACTAAAGAGAAACTCATTCAACGTTTCAAAAGAATCAGCCGAGATGCCCACATATGCAGCGGTTTATCTTATGTGCAAAGGGCTTGCAGAAGCGAACTAGCTTATTGATTCAATAGAGCTACAAACAACGTAACCCTTTTCAATCATGAAGCACACAAGTGCATTAACAAAGTACCGACAAGGATCACTCCCATGGGGTCCGAACCAGGTGTCAAAGTTTTCTACAACTAAGGGGGCCGCAAAGTTGGAAAGTTTTTTCGCTACCGCAGCGTTGAGCATTATCAAGCCGATAGCAATTTGTGCTCTGCTCAAGTTTAAGGAAGTCCGGGCAATCTACAGCATTAAATTTAACTTGACTCAGCCAAAATTATCGGTGAGGGCATAGTTAATTGGTGTAAAGACAGTCAATATTTCAATTCTAATATAGTACTCCGATTAAATTTGGCACATAACTCGAAATATACCGAGATATTATAAAGCCGCTATATGTCAATAGAGGCAGATAACCACATTGGCAGTGCTAGTAGTTGACAACCTATCTCCTTTTACAGCGGATATACTGACTTGTCTTGGTCAATTAGATAATCCACATCTCCACAAGAGATTCTCTGAAGTTTCTAATGAGCAGCTTGCCCAATGCAATAGGGTGATACTGTCAGGTAGGCGCAAACACAGCAAGGAAATCAACGCGGTAAATTCTAGAATCATAAGATACTGCCACTATCACAAAAAGCCACTCCTCGGTATCTGTTACGGAGCAGAAATAATTGCTCTTACGCTTGGAGGCTCAATCCGCAAAATGCCGGCCCATGTTCAGGGGACGACAGAAGTGTCAGTTTCAAGTGCAAATCCACTGACTGAAGGTAAAAAGTCTATCTTAGTATATGAGAGCCACAGATACTGCATTGCAAAGCTGCCCCCAAATTTTAGCTCGCTTGCAAGCTCTAAGTACTGCCAGCATGAAGTAATCTCCAATGACAGCAAGTTATACGGTACACAGTTTCACCCGGAAAAGAGCGGAGGCGACGGCCTAGCTCTTCTGAAAAATTTTCTGACGACATAAGAAGAATTTTATTTGCTTGCGAGACAAAGAAAGTACAGGCTTGGAATCCCAACCAGAGCATTTCATCACATTGCCTCTTGTAAGCAAGAACGAAGACAATGCAGATCTACCACTTGTAATGAATGTTGTCATCAAATACTGGGGTGAAGATATCTCTCCGCCCATATCTGGTGCAGCGAGCGACAGAGGCGTCACAATGATTCATGGGATTGAGCTTGCAGAAACACTCGGCTTTGAATCATACATTTACAAAAGCTCAATGAAGGATCTGAAAAAGCGAATCGATCAAGGCATACCACCTATAGTAGTAATGCCTGGCATACAGGCTACTGTGCAGCATGCAATGGTCGTATCAGGCTACGATAGCGAGGAGCGAAGGATCCTTACCTATGTCCCAGAACCCGATACATTAGGTGCAATTCCAGAGTCAAAGTTTGAGCAGGATTGGGAGCAAGACGACATGACTGCTATAATCATGATTCCTTCAGACATGAAGGAGCTGCTAAAGAATGAGGAGCTTAAGTTTGCCAAATCTAACAGGATCTGCTTTGAGGCCGAAGAATTGAGACAACATGGAAAGATTAACGAAGCGACTGAACGGTTACAAAGAACAGTAGAAATCGATCCAGATAATTCGCAGGCATGGGTTCTTCTTGCAGGAGTTTACAATGAGACAAATTCCGATAAGGCTATCCGTTGCTATGAAAATGCGATCAAGCTCAATCCAAAGTCATATCTTGCGTATCGCGGTCTTGGCAACTATTATCTAAAGAAAAAGGATTATTCGCTTGCAGAGGCATATTATGGTAATGCAATAGACATCAATTCCTTCCGGTTTGCCCCCATATACAAGAACCGGGCTCTAGCAAGGACGCAAATAGGGAATAATCGAGGTGCCAAAGAGGACCTAATCAAGTATCTTGAACAGATGCCGACTGCACAAGACAGAAAGAGCATTGAAGAAGCATTGGTTGAGCTTTGATCGTATGCCTTGTGTTTCAATTCTTTCTTTTGAATAGTCATGCCCAGCAATGACCCACTTGACTTTTAGGCTAAAGTCATCTGTGTTATTATCATGAGTTGATTCACGCTCCTATTTTGTCCGCCCAATCTTCAGCGATTGGCAAGCGTGTTAGGGCACCAAAAAAGCATTAGCAGCTCCCTCTCCTCTGGGTGATGCCTTCAATTTATACTAGAGCTGGTTAAAAACGAGCATGTCACATTCAAAATCATCCCTCAACGATATTCTGGAAGGGGTCGGGGTGCAAAATGCCTTCAACGATCTTATGAGATATGGATATTACCCGAGATTGAAGAAAGAAGAAGGAATAGAAGAATACCCCCAAAATTTCATTTTTGATATAGCACAGGTAATTCTTCAATCAGATTAGCAAAGAGTAGTCAGGTCAAATGAAGAAGTAATGGCACTTGCAAAAGCAAAACGCAAGAGGGCATAAAAAAGGCATACGATGAACTTGTTTATGAAGATGAGATTGAGGGAATACTGGATTTTCACTTAGAGATCACGATCATTCAAACGCGGGTGATGTCACATTCATGCAATTCAAAAATCAATGGATAATGCATATGGATTTCAGACGGAACAAGGGAAAGGCAAAAGAACGTAATGACAGTGCTCTGCGATTCTTTTAAGCAGCAAAATCATGTTTTGATAATAAGCTGGAAAGACCATTCATTGACACCCTCTTCAGTGCAGTGGAACTTCTCGCTACGAGTCAACTTTTGTGCATATCAGAAAGCAAGTACGTCAAGAAACAGTCTCATCCCAGAACCAACATGAAATACAATTCTTATATCAGAATAGAAAACGCCACACCTGAATTTGCTAATGTGCTAAACAAGATTTGGTCGCTAACTGATCCTGCACGTTATTGCAACGGTCAACTCAAGTTTGATTGGGAAGAGGGCTTGCATTGACAGAAGACTTCTATCAACAGGATTATGTATGTCTTAGGTGTTCTGATGGAATTTGATTTGAAGTCTAACGAACAACGTCGCTCTAATCAAAATGCTTGAAAAGTTTGGAGTCTATTATTATTTTCTTTGTTGCCTCCAGAAGCTTCTTTACGTCACCTTCTTCATGGGCAAAGGATATTGCCGCCATCTTTGTCGGCAAGAAAAATATTCCATGGTTTGCCATAAGTGCATGATGGTATGTTTTCAAAAGTTCTCTATTTGAGTTTGCGATGTCGGTTGCATCCATAACCGCATTCTTGCTGAAGTGTGTCAAAAACATAGAACCTTCGCCTGTCACTTGGCATGGAATTCCCGATTCGGCAAATAATTTGGTTAGCCCTTTCCTTGCCATCCTTCCGAGCCTGTCGATTTTGCTGTACACTTGCTGTTTATTTTTTTTCAAAAAGTTCAGCGTCAAAAGACCTGCAGTCATTGTCATTGGATTGGCTGAAAATGTCCCGCCCCCTATAGCACAGAGTGATTCTTTATCTGCTCTTGCTACAGGGTCCGCAAGGGACATTATGTCCTTGTCACCACATAATATGCCGATGGGCATTCCGCCACCGGCTATCTTGCCAAGAGTAAACAGATCA
>Ga0307406_10001236_pt1 | contig 14314 bp, 12 predicted proteins | sample 322Cmetagenome_3_FD_203706 | JGI IMG/M metagenome (GOLD analysis project Ga0307406, IMG submission 203706) | Maize rhizosphere microbial communities from greenhouse at UC Davis, California, United States - 322HYB-C-2 | ecosystem: Host-associated > Plants > Roots > Rhizosphere > Soil | place... | reverse complement strand
AACACGGGCGCGGCCCTGCTGGCCGAGGTGCGCGGCGCCAGCGACGCCATCGCGCAGATGTACGAAACGCGCGAGTACAGCAAGGCCACGCGCGAGATCATGCTGCTGGCCGACAAGGTCAACGCCTATGTGGACCAGAACAAGCCCTGGGACCTGGCCAAGGACGCGGCCAACAACGAGGCCCTGCATCAGGTGTGCTCGGTGCTCGTCAACGCCTTCGCCGCACTCACCCGCTACCTGGCCCCCGTGCTGCCGGGCCTGGCCCAGGCCGTGCAAGCGTTTGTGGGCGTGAACATGCAGCAGTGGAACGTGGCAGGCGACGTGCAGGCCATCCAGCCCTACCAGCACCTGATGCAGCGCGTGACACCCGAGCAGCTGGAAGCACTGTTTGAGCCCCCAGCACAAGCAGAACAAGCGCCAGAAGCTACTGAAACGATAGCATCACCCGGCGGCGAAGAGCTGGCCTCCACCATCACCATCGACGACTTCACCAAGATCGACCTGCGCATCGCGCTGATCGTGAACTGCGAGCCGGTGGAAGGCTCCACCAAGCTGCTGCGCCTGACGCTGGACGTGGGCGAAGGCCGCACGCGCAACGTGTTCAGCGGCATTGCCAGCGCGTACCAGCCCGCCGACCTGATCGGCAAGCACACCGTCATGGTCGCCAACCTGGCCCCGCGCAAGATGAAGTTTGGTATCTCCGAAGGCATGGTGCTGGCCGCCAGCCATGGGGATGAGAAGGCCAACCCTGGGATCTACGTGCTCAACCCCTGGCCGGGGGCCACGCCTGGCATGCGGGTGCGCTGAACGGCGGCGTGCACGTTCGCCCGAATGACGATGTCAGCCCTGGCGTAGCTGCTACGACGGCTAAGGGCCCAAAGCAGCCTAAGCGCTAACGGACCGAGTCTGCCGGTGTGCTACCAACGCCAGCACAAAACTAACTACTCCGAGTCCGAGAAAGCCGAAAACGCTGGCGTGCCAAACGTTCGAATAAGCATGCCAAACCGCCTTGTCGTTGCTTCGAATTACCCGTAAGGCTTCAGCCACCAACTCTTTGTCCAACTCGCTCAAGCGAGTGGTTTCGACATGATTTTTCTCGAGAAAATCTACGGCACTCGGTGTCGGCTTCTTAACTAGAGGAACCTGCACAAAACAGTAGGCTGCCAAGCTGACTGTCAGGAACGCTATTGCCAAAAAGAAGAACTTGAGCAACCGCATAGCGGATTTGAGAGATAGGGTAGCTGTCGATTTTATTGGTTCGTAGCTGGATGCGAGCGACTACTCCTGGCCGACAGTACCCATTCGTGACCGAGATGCGAACGGCAGCAAGCCCTGCAGAACCGACCTCGGCGTGGCAGTTTCAGACCAATCTAAGTTATTTGCGGTCCCATATTTGCGCTGCCCCCCGCCACGGCCCCTGAATGGCTTGATCCGCGGCATCGCAACTCGACAGCACGGCTGAGCGGCATGGGCTGGCACCGCCGCTCCCCCGCTCTGCGACAGGTTCATGCCGACCGATGTGTAAGCATCGCTGCACTGGCTTGCAGACCAGCAAGCGCACGATTGCCGGTGGACGACTTGTCCAGTAGCGGCCTCGGGTCGGCATCTATGATGCAAAGCGGGCCAGACAAGCCTGTGTTTGCGATTGGCCGTCGGGTTGCCATGTAGGGACCGTTTCTTGGGCAAGTAGCACCCAGGCAATCCTGCCGGTCCTCTAGTACGTATGAATGAAAATCTAAGCCAGGCACTTGCAGACCAGCTGCAGAGCTCCACAAAAAATGTCGATGTGTTTCTGGCACTGGAAGCGCTTTCCTTCGCTGCCCCCGCAGTGGCTTTCGAGGCCATCACGACATTCATAAGGTCCGCGCCAGCAAATCAGCTGCCGCTGGCCCGAAATGCATTGCTGGCGTTGGCGGATCGTGCTCCAGCGCTTTTGCTGAAAGCCACGCTGGACGAAGACGCGAAGGTGGCGGACGCGGCCAGGCAGGCCTTGTTGATCCGCCCCTCCAATGACGCATTGCCCTTGTACCTGCGCATGGCCAAGTCCAAGAGCGTTGACGAAGCCAGCTCGGGTTTCCTGTACCTGGGCCGTATCTCCTCGCCGCAGGCGCGTGCGCCATTGTTCAAGGCCTTGGGCCACCGCAGCGCGACGGTGCGCGAGTATGCCGCGACGTCCATCCACAGCCACGCCGACGAACACTGGATCGCCGACCTGCTGGAGGCCATCCGTACGCTGCGGCGTGAAGAGGCCGACAAAAAGAAGGACTTTGGCGAGGTGATCGACACGCTGTGCAGCGCCGTGATCCAGAAATCCACACGCTCCAACCTGGACCTGCTGACGGAAGGACTCGGCGACGCGGACGCGAGAGTCCGCCGGACCTGTATCAGCGCACTGGGGCGTCTCGGCGATGCGGCGGCGGTGGTCCCGCTGATCGAAACCTTTGAACACCCGCGCCGGGGGATGCCGCTGGAACTGCGGATGGAACTGGTCAGGGTGCTTGGCGAGTTGGGCGACGCGCGTGCGATCGCGCCGCTGCTGCGGGCCGGAGTGGCCGTTGCCGCCCCGGCGCTGGGCCCGCTGAAGGCGCAGGGAGTCGTGCCCGAACTGATGGCCGCGCTGGAGCAGGCCAGGACACCGCGCGATGCCAGCGAATTGGCCGAGGTGTTGGCCCAGCTGGAAGGCCCCGGCGAGCAGCAGTGGCCCCGCGCGGGTTTGCATTCGGCGTCGTTGCAGGTGCGCCGTGCCGCTGCGCTGCAGCTGGCGCGCGCGGCGCCCGAGGACGCGGCAGAGCATCTGCGCGCCATGCTGCCCCAGCTCTCCAGCGGCGACGTCGTGAGCGTGGCCGCGGCCCTGGTTTCCATGGGCCGTGCTGAAGGTTTCGACGGCTTCGCAAGGGCATTGGAAGACGATCCCCATCACTGGAACGCCAGCGCCGTGGCGTACGCCTGCAGAAATCTTCGCGGTCCCCGGGTGCAGGCACTGCTGTTGGGCCTGCTGCGCGGCATCCGCAACGAATATCTCCACCACGTGTGCGCAGCCCTGGCTGCGCAAGGGGCTGATGTGTTGCCTGCGCTGATCGGCGCCGCCCAGGAGGCCAGCGACGGCTTGCGATACCGCTACATTGCGGCGCTTGCCGAGTTCCGCGACCCCCAAGGCGCCGGATTGTTGGCTCCTCTCATGGTCCGCCGCAACCCACTGCGGGACGCGGCCATGCAGTCGTTGTTGGCCACGCCCTGCGCTGAGGCCCATGCAGCGCTGGCTGCTGCATTGCCGCTGGCTGAGTCGCCTGCTGACGCGCGCCTGATCACCGAAGCCCTGGCGAAAGCAGCCACGCGCGAGGCGGTTCCCGATTTGAAACGGGCGCTGCAGGCCGATGTGGCCACCGAGGCGATATTGGAGGCCCTGGGCCGTCTGGGCGAGCGAGCGGCTGTGCCTGCACTGATCGATCAACTGAGCAGCCCTAACGCGCGCCGCCGCCAGGGAGCGGCCATGGCGCTAGGGCAGATCGCAGACCCTGCGGCGGGGGCGCCGCTGGTCAACCTGCTGCTGAAAGAGTTTCATCTGGAGGTGGCGCAGGCCGCAATGCACGCCTGGCTGGCCATTGGAGCGGAAGATGACGGCGCACTTGATGGGCTGAGTGTGCCGGGCACGCGCGCATTCCTGTTGACCAGTGCCAGACAGCTGTGCAAGGAACGCTAGCACGCACGTTCCTGGCGATGCCGGCTCAGTCCCTGTTTCAGCGGATCGCCGGGTTGGATGAGTTCGTCCAGCGGGCCCCTGCCCAGATTGCGGCGCACTCGGTCAACCTTGCCATCGCTGCGCAACCGACATTTGGCGCGGCGGCTTGATGCTGACAGAACGCGTTCGTTGGCCAAGGGCGAATGACAGCTTCCGCTGCACATCCGCCCTCGGCGAGCACCCATCGGTTCAAGACTGACAGCGCTCCCCGGCAGTTGCGTATCGCGCATTGGCACTCAGCCTTGAACAGCCATGTGCCTTATCGCGGAGTCCAACCCACAGAAATCGAAAGGCCCACCAGTCTTGCAACCTGTGGGCCTAACTGTTGCGCGTTGGCAGGGTTCTAAACGGTAGGAACCGTCCCGCCATCGATCACGTGTTCGGAGCCCGCCACCGATGCAGCGCGCGGAGACACAAGAAAGGTGATCAGGTCGGCAACTTCTTTCGGCGTGGCGGGCCGCCCGACCGGAATTCCGCCGAGCCAGTCCATGACCATTCTCTTGCCGCCCTCATAGTCCGTGCCTGCTTCTGCGCCCATGCGCTCTGCGAACGCTACCGAAGCCTCGGTTTCAATCCAACCGGGAGAGACGCGCAGAACGCGCACGCCTTTCGGTGTGACCTCCTTTGACAAGGACTTGCTGTAGGTCGAGAGGGCACCCTTGGCGGCCGCGTAGGCGGTAGTCGACTCCGGAAGCGGAAGCACACGCTGGATCGACGTCACGTGCAAGACCACGCCGCTTCCCCTGGCCAACATGGCGGGCAACAGCGCACGGTCAAGACGCACTGCGGACAGGAGGTTCAGGTTCAGCTCACTGAGCCATACAGAATCATCCAGTGCTGCAAAACCACCGGTCGGTGCGGTCGAGCCTCCGACGGAGTTGATCAGGATATCGACACCGCCCCACCGCTCGTTCACCGCGCGGGCCAGTTGACTCACGCCCTCCGCGGTTGTGAGGTCAGCCTGGACATACGTCACGCCTTCCAATGGCCTCTCTGGTGCTGAGCGCGCAGTCGTCATCACCTGCGCTCCGACTTCCCGGAGGCTTTGGACGAGAGCTGCGCCCAAGCCCTTGGTGCCGCCCGTAACGAGGGCGCGCTGCCCTGTGAGTTGGAGGTCGAAGCTCATGCCGTGATCTCCAGCGATGCGATCAGGCCGCGTTCAAGGCGAAAGCGGTATGACAGGTCGATCGGACTGCCAGGGAAATTGCCTGTGACCTTGGCGCGGACGATCTGGAAGCTGTCCTCGCGCTCCACAGCGAAGGGCACGCTCGTGGCGCTGTACTTGGCTGATGCCTCGGCCATAAAAGCCTTGATGGCGTCAACGCCCGTGTAAGTGTGGCCGTCGTCCTTGAGGATCGCTTGGGGCATGAAGCAACGCGCCAAGCGTTCAGGCTGGTGCTCGGCCGCAAAGTACGCGGCAATGGGCTCGGGAAGGGTGACGAGGGTCATGTCTATCGCTCCATGTGGTCGGTGAGCCCCGAGGATGCGCGCCAAACTGAATTAAGTTAATCACCTAAAATTCGAATGAACTATGTAGAAAGAAATACACAATGCGCGGGTTTGAATTCGCTGAGCTGAAAGCCTTCGCGGCCGTGGTCGAACGCAACAGCTTCGTCCGCGCGGCGGAACATCTCGGCCTGTCGCCTTCCGCGCTCAGCCAGACCATTCGACAGCTTGAAGGCCGGATCGGCACGCGCCTTCTCAACCGCACCACCCGAAGCGTTGCGCCAACGGCAAGCGGCGAGATGCTCTATAGCCGCATCGCCCCGCTGTTCCGGGAGATGGAAGCTGCAGTTGCCGAAACCAGCGAAGCGGCAGGGCAGACCACTGGCACACTGCGCATCAACACGCTGGGGATCGCGGCGAGAACCATCATTGCGCCCCGGCTTTCCCGCTTTCATCAGGCCTACCCTGATGTGGTGCTCGACATCGTGGTGGATGACGCGCTGGCCGATATCGTCGTTGGCCGCTTTGACGCGGGCATCCGGGTGGGTGGCAGGCTTGAGAAGGACATGATCGCCGTCCGCCTCACGCCAGACCTCAACATGGTGGTCGTGGCGTCTCCCGGCTATCTTGCTGAGCGAGGCATTCCCAAAACACCCGCCGATTTGCACCGGCACGCATGCATCAACTGGCGGCTCCAGGTAGACGGCAGGCAATACCGCTGGGAGTTCGAGAAGAAGGGCCAAAAACTGGAAGTCGCGGTGGATGGGCCGGTCGTCACCAACCATGCGGACATTGGCATTGCTGCAGCGTTGAATGGGCTCGGCATTGCCTACCATTTCGACCGAGATGGCGTGGCGGAGCACCTGGCCCAGGGCAGGTTGGTCCAAGTCCTGGCAGACTGGTCGGTCTCACGCCCAGGGCTTTTCCTCTACTACCCGAACAGGCAGCATCAGCCAGCACTTCTCGCTGCTTTTATCGCCTGTCTTTTGGACAAGGATTTGGAAACAAGCCCCCACCCCGGGTAGTTTTTCGACGCAGCCCGAGGCCACCACCACCTGCCCCGGCACGCCGCCTTAAACTGCCCGCCATGCAGCCAACGCAGCCGTCCCACAGCCTCCCTCAGCGCGTTCACATGTCGTCGCGCGACTACGCCGGGCGAGACAAGGCCGAGGCGTTGCGGGAGCTGTTTGGCCGTGCGCTGATGCGGGTGGATTTGTGGGCTTGCCAAGATGCGGTGCCGCTGGATTTCCATGTCACCCTGATGCCGCTCGGCGCGGGGACGGCGGCGTATGCCTACAGCGAGCACACGCCTGCACATTTTGCGCACCGGCCCGCGCACATGGGGGCCGGGGCGGACGACCTCCTGCTGACCACCACGCAGCATGGCTGCACCATCCGCAGTGCGGGCGGCGATCTGGAGATACCGGCGGGGGGCTTTGTGCTGCACTCCAAGGCCCGGGCGCATGAGTTCATCCATCGGTGGGGCGGGCGCACGGCCAGCCTTCAGCTGCCCCGCGCAACATTGGCGGCACGCGTCCCAGGGCTGGAGGAAGCACCGCTGCGGCGGCTGCACGCGGGGATGCCCGAACCGGCGCTGGCCATGGGCTATGCCCAGCTGCTGGCCGCCGGCCCGGGCCTTTCGGCGCCCCTACTGCATTCAGCCCGACTGCACCTGCAGGAGCTGGTGGCCGGCATGCTGCTGGGGTCTGGGCAGCCAGGCGCGCGTCCGCCCGCGGGCGATGCGGTGGATGTGCCGCGTCTGGCGCTCATCCAGCGCGACATCCTTGCGCGCATCGCGCAATCGGAGCTGAGCCTCGCGCAGATTGCACGGTTGCACCACATCACGCCGCGCCAGGTGCAGCGCCTGTTCGCGCGCGAGGGAACGTGCTTTTCTGACTATGTGCGGGACGCGCGGCTGGAGCGCGCCCGCGCGGCGCTGGCCGACCCCGCGCAGCGCCACCGCCGGGTGCTGGCCATTGCGCTGGAAAGTGGGTTCGACGATTTCTCTGCCTTTAGCCGCGCCTTCCGGCGGCGCTTTGGCATGACGCCCAGCGAGGTGCGCGGCGCCTCAGGTTGAGGACTTTGGGAAGCATGTCGCGTGCGGCACAGGCTTTGTCGCTGCCGACAACGACGCGGCGCGGCGGTTTCTCAAGAATCGCCGCACCATGCCATTTCGCAAACCAGCCACTTCCAGCCTTCGCCGCCTCTTCACCCAGCTGGCAGCGTCTGCTCTGCTCGCCGCCGCCGTCGTCAGTGCGCAGGCCGCCATTCCGCCATCCCAGCGCCAATACTTGATGGATTTCTACTTCGCCACCAACGGGCCCAACTGGCTCAACAACAGTGGCTGGGGCGGCGTGCCGGGCACGGAATGCAACTGGGCTGGCATCACCTGCGATGTCGGGGAAACCACGGTCACCAGCCTGACGTTCGTCTCCAACGCCATGTCCAGCACGCCACCGGGCACGCCGTTGCCCGATTGGTCCGCGCTACCGGATCTCACCTCCATCGCCATCACCAATGGCAGCCTGACCGGCCCTGTGCCACCCATCGCAGGATTGGCCCAACTGGAGTTCTTCAATGTAAGCGCCAATCAGTTCTCCGGGACTCTGCCCGACCCTTCGGGTTTGCAGCATCTGAGGCGGTACGCCGCGGTCGTGAACACCTTTACGGGCCCCCTGCCGTCCCTCACCGGACTGCCTGCCCTGGAATGGTTTCTGGTGCGTGACAACCAGCTGACGGGCACCATTCCGTCGCTCGGAGGCGTGCCGGCCCTGCAGATCTTTTCGGTGCAGGACAACCAGCTCATCGGCTCGATCCCGGCGCTGCCCGCCGGGCTGCAGATCCTGGTGGTGGACCAGAATCAACTCACCGGCCCCGTGCCCGCCGCGCCCAATTCGCTGCTCACCGGGCAATCCATCCTGTGCCCCAATCCGCTGACGCCGTCCGCCAGCAACGACTGGGACGTCGCCACCGGCGTCACCCCCTGGCATACCCAGTGCAACGGCGCGCCGCCAGGGCCTGCCACGGCCGTGCCCACGCTGAGAGAGTGGGCGCTGGCGCTACTGTCATTGGCGGCGGCAGCGCTGGGCGTACGGGCACTGCAACGCAAAAGGGATTTGAGCGCTACAGGCCGTCATCGCTGGTCCGAAGAGCGCAGATAGCTATCAAAAACATAGCAATCGTGCGAGTTTCGGGGGATTGATCCCCCGCCCTGTGCCCCCTGCCCTGCCCGCCCCCTCAGACGGCGCGCGGCGTGGCCTCCGGCCCCATGCTGGGCCGGGCACCGATGTGCCGGTGCGCTGTGAGAACCCGAGCGCACCAGACCACGCCGACCCCACGGTGCGAAGATTTCCGACACGCTCGCAGTTGCCGCCAGCGCTCAATGGGTTGCATGGAGGCCCACGCCGTGGTGCTTGCGATGGTGACGATGGGAAGGCGCCCATCCCACGCCGCCGTGGAGCCTGTTGCAGCCAATGTCGGCTGCGTTAGCAGGTCTGTGTGCCGCGGGGCATGCGGTTCTGCGTGTTGTCCTGCGAGGTCGCCACCATGTCCAGCCAGCCCAACCTGTCCGAAGCCCACATTCTTGACTCCGTTGCCGGAGAGGAAGACCCGGGCGCGTCGCTCGATGTCGTGCGCTCGATACTCCAGAAAGAGCGGCAGCGGGCCACCCGGCGCACGGGCCAGCATATCCACATGGACTACACCGAGGGCACCGATGTCATCGGCGTGGACGTGGGCTGGCCCCGGCGCGGCGCCGGCACCGGCGCAAAGCAAGGCACCGCCGCCGAACTGCTGGGCCTGCTCGTGGCGCATCACTGCGAGATTGCAGACACGGCGCGGTCGCTGTTCCACCGCACGGGCCGCCGCCGCATTGCGCTGGAAGTGGGCGAAGACGCGGACGGGGTTTTCTACGTGAACCATGCGGACTGACAGCTCGCAGGCTCGGCTACCCGACCTGTGCGGCCTGCGCCTCGTCCCGCGTCAGTGTCCGACGTACCGCCCGGGCCGGTGGCTGATCCACAAAAACCCGCTCATCACCAGCACAGCCAGCACCGAGTACGCCACCCGCTCCACCGGCACCACAAAGAGGGCCAGCAGCACCACCGTGCCGTCGATGATCATTTGCACCTTGCCCGCGCGCATGCCGTAGCGGGTCTGCAAGTAAAGCGACACCACGGTTGCCCCGCCCAGGCTGGAGCGGTGGCGCGCCAGGAACAGGCATCCGGTGCCCAGCAGCAGGCCGCCAAGCAACGAGGCGAACAGCGGATTCAGGTAGTCCACGTGCATCACGTGCGGGAACAGTTCGGTGAGCAGCGACAGCAGCCCCACGCACACAAACGTCTTGATGGTGAATTCGCGGCCCATGCGGGTCCACGCGAACCAGTAGAACGGCAGGTTGACCGCGAAAAACAGCTTGCCGAACGAAATGCCGGTGACGTAGTGCAGCAAAAACGCCACACCGGCCGTGCCGCCGACCAGCAGCCCCGCCTGGTTGAACAGCATGAGCGCCATGGCAACAAACAGCGTGCCGGCGAACAGCGCCTGCGCGTCTTCAAATGCGCCGTGGCGCAGGGAGGGAGAGGGTTCTGGCGTAGGCATGGGCAGTGGGGAAATGGCAGGCGCACTGGGGGAAGTATCGGCATGGTGCATGACACCGCTGCAAGCAAGGGCCGCGCCTGCCGCGCGGTGCCCGCGATGGAGCGGCCAATCGCAAGTCGCTCATGATGCATTTGCGAGCCCGTTGCCGCCCCGGGGTGGGCAAGAAAAGTTGCAGCACCCGTAGTCCACCGGAAGACCGCAGCGCGGCGGATCGGGGTTGCCCTCGGTTGCGTTTGCCGCCGCGCTTACTACACTGGAACACGCCTTGCTTGGAGGGATGCAAGCATTTTGCGGCGCCCCGCGCACCGCCCGCCCCCAGGAGTCCCTGTTGATGACGTTCTCGCCCAGCTTCCGCCCCCGCCTGCTCGATGCCCTGCGCGGCTACGGCCAGAGCCGCTGGCTGGCCGATGTGGGTGCAGGAGTCACCGTGGGCATCGTGGCGCTGCCGCTGGCCATGGCGTTTGCGATTGCCAGCGGGCTCAAGCCCGAGGCGGGGCTGTGGACGGCGATCATCGCGGGCTTCCTCATCTCGGCGCTGGGTGGCACCAATGCGCAGATCGGCGGGCCGGCGGGGGCGTTCATCGTGATCGTCTACGGCATCGTCGAGCGCTATGGCGTGGCCAACCTGCTGATCTCCACGGCCTGCGCGGGGGTGCTGCTGGTGCTGCTGGGGCTGTTCCGGCTGGGCACGCTGGTGCGGTTTGTGCCGGTGAGCATCGTGATCGGCTTTACCAATGGCATTGCGGTGCTGATTGCGCTGTCGCAGGTGAAGGACTGGCTGGGCCTGTCCATCGACCGCATGCCGGGCGATTTCTTCTCGCAGGTGGGTGCGATTGCGCGGCACATCGGCACGTTCAACCCGTATGCCTTCGGGCTGGGGCTGGCCTGCGTGGCGCTGCTGTTCATCTGGCCGCGGTTGTTCCTCAAGGGCTCGCCCGTGGTCCGGCTGCTGGAAGGCCACAGCGTGCGGCAGTTTGCGCGCGTACCCGCGCCCGTGGTGGCGCTGGTGCTGCTGAGCGTGCTGGCCTGGGCGTTCCGCTTTCCGGTGGAGACCATTGGCTCGCGCTTCGGGGGCATACCGCAGGGGCTGCCGGTGTTCGCGCTGCCCGATTTTTCGTGGGAGACGGTGCGCCTGCTGGTGGCGCCCACGCTCACCATCGCGTTGCTGGGCGCCATCGAGTCGCTGCTGTGCGCCCGCGTGGCCGACCAGCTGGCCACCGACCCGCACCACAAGAAGCACGACCCCAACCAGGAGCTCATGGCCCAGGGCGTGGCCAACCTGGTGGTGCCGTTTTTTGGCGGCATGCCAGCCACCGGCACCATCGCGCGCACGGTGACCAACATCCGGTCGGGCGCTACATCGCCCGTGGCGGGCATGGTGCACGCGGCCACGCTGGCCGTGATCGTGCTGGTGGCGGCGCCGCTGGCGCTGCACATTCCGCTGGCGGTGCTGGCGGGCATCCTGCTGTATGTCGCCTGGAACATGGGCGAGTGGCACGAGTTCGTGCGGCTGAAATACTTCACCAACCACTACCGGCTGTTGATGCTGGGCACGTTCTTCCTCACCGTGGTGTTCGATCTCACGGTGGCGGTGGAGGTGGGGCTGTTCATGGCCTGCGCCCTGTTCGTGCGGCGCATGAGCGCGCTGTTCCGGGTAGAGCGGCAGGCTGACACCCCAGGCGCCACGGGCGGGCCGCCCCCGGTGGGCACCGCGCCGCGCCCGGTGGCCACATGGCACCTGCACGGAGCGCTGTTCTTTGGCGCGGCCGCCAAGGTCGACCCCATCGTGCAGGCGGTGGAAGAAGGCCCCCACGGCATGGACGTGGTGCTGGATGCGAGTGAGCTGGTGGTGCTGGACACCACGGGGCTGGACGCCCTGGCGCAAATCCTCAAGGCCGTGGCGGCGCGCGGCGGGCGCCTCTCGGTGGTGAATCTGCAAGACCAGCCGCGCTCGCTCATCGAGCGCTCGGGCTTTGCCGCCAAGCTGGCCGCCCAGGGCCTGGCGGACGTTCCGATCTGATGGGGCTGTGAGGGCGCAGGGGCGGCTTACCGGCCGCCACCCTTGAATTCCGGCGCGTCCAGGTCGTCACCGGTTTGGGTGCGCAGCACCCGCTGGTCGGGGCCATAGATCACCGAGAACACCTTGGGCTGGTTGGGCGGCTGCAGGTAGCGCCAGGTGGCGTGGGTTTCGTTTTGCAGCGCAAAGGGCGTGACCTTGGCCGGCTTGCCCAGCAGGCGGCGCACAGCATCCATGCCCATGCCGGGCTGCACGCGCGCGAAATTGTCCTGGGTGAGCACCTGCTGCAGCGCCGTCATGCGGCCGTCCGCCCCGATGGTGATCATGTAGTTGACCTGGCCCGCAGGCTGGCGGTTGTATTCGAAGGTGCGCGCGCCGCCGGGTTCGTCCCACACGTTCTCAGGGGCGCCGAAGCGATCGCGCACGTCAGCCTCGGTGGAGACACCCGGCTGCAGTTCGCTGATGCGCTGGGGGTCGCAGGCAGCAAGCGCCAGCAGGCAAAAGGCCGCGGCCAGGGCGGCAGGGGCACGGTGGTTCAAGGGCATGGGGGCTCCCGGTAAAATCCTGGGTTGCGCTCAACGCTCCCAGAACAAGGTTAACAGTCCATGTCCATTTTCCGCCGCCCCGACTACCAGTCCGACGCCACCCAATTCATCAACCAGCTCAAGGCGAGCCGCCCCGAGCTGGATGCACAGCAGCAGGCAGGGCGTGCCTTGCTGTGGGACAAGAAGGTCGACCGCAACATCTGGACCGAATACCGCCAGGGCCAGGTCGGCCAAAAGCCCTACGTCTACCAGACGAATGCGGATTGAGAACCTAGTTGCCCTCCAGCGCCTATCCAGCAAGCGCTGGCAGCTCATTTTTTAATAGCAGAAAATGACCACCACCGCGAACGAAGCCGACGCGGACGGTCTCCCGCGCCTGTCCACGCTGGATGCCGAGGGCATGCCCGTGGTGGTCGACCAGGTGGCTCTGGCGCGCCTGTACGGCGAGCCGCTGTTTGCGCTGCCGCAGGACCTGTACATCCCGCCCGATGCGCTCGAAGTCTTCCTCGAAGCCTTCGAAGGCCCGCTGGACTTGCTGCTGTACCTGATCCGCAAGCAGAACTTCAACATCCTGGACATCCCCATGGTGGGGGTGACCAAGCAGTACCTGGCGTATGTGGACGAGATCCGCAGCCGCAACCTGGAGCTGGCGGCCGAGTATTTGCTGATGGCAGCGATGCTCATCGAGATCAAGTCGCGCATGCTGCTGCCGCCCAAGAAGCAGGAGGGCGGCGAGGAGCCCGAAGACCCGCGCGCCGAGCTGGTGCGCCGCCTGCTCGAATACGAGCAGATGAAGATGGCGGCCATGCGGCTGGCCAACCTGCCGCAGTACGGCCGCGACTTCCTCAAGGCCCAGGTCTACATCGAACAAAGCCTGCAGCCGCGCTTCCCCGACGTGCATGTGGTGGAGCTGCAAGAGGCATGGCGCGACATTCTGAAGCGCGCCAAGCTCGTGCAGCACCACAAGATCACGCGCGAAGAGCTGAGCGTGCGCGAATACATGAGCATGGTGCTCAAGACGCTGCAAGGCCGCCGCTTTGTGGAATTTGAAGAACTCTTTGAGCCCGAAAAAGGCAGCACCGTGCTGGTGGTGACCTTCATCGCCCTGCTGGAGCTGGCCAAAGAGACACTGATCGAGATCACGCAGGCCGAGGCCTTCGCACCCATCTACGTGCGCCTCGCCTACACGCCGGCCTAGGCTGGCCCCACCGTTCACCGCCCTGGCCGGTGGCCGTGGCGCTACTCCCTTTCCTCACCCGCAAGCCATGGCATCCCACGACTTCGACGTTCTCATCGTAGGCAGCGGCCTCGCTGGCCTCTCGGCCGCGCTGCACCTGGCGCCCACCCACCGCGTGGCCGTGATCACCAAGCGCACGCTGCAGGATGGCTCCAGCGGCTGGGCCCAGGGCGGCATTGCCGCCGTGCTGGCCGACGACGACAGCTTTGCCGCACACATCGAAGACACGCTGGTGGCCGGTGCGGGCCTGTGCGACCTGGCCACCACCCGCTTTGTGGTGGAGAACGCGCCCGCATCGATTGCCTGGCTGCGCGAGCTGGGTGTGCCCTTCACACTCGAAGGCGACCAGCTGCACCTGACGCGCGAAGGCGGTCACAGCGCGCGCCGCATCGCCCATGTGACCGATGCCACCGGCGCAGCCGTGCAGCGCACGCTGATCGACGTGGTGCGCAGCACCCCCGGCATCACGCTGTTCGAGCAGCACACGCTGGTGGACCTGATCACCACGCGCAAGCTCGGCCTGCCCGGCCAGCGCTGCCTGGGTCTGTACGCGCTCGACAGCGACACCGACGAGGTCGTGACCTTCCGCGCGCCACAAACCATCCTGGCCACGGGCGGCGCGGGCAAGGTGTACCTGTACACCACCAACCCCGACACCGCCACGGGCGACGGCATCGCCGCCGCCTGGCGCGCGGGCTGCCGGGTGACGAACATGGAGTTCATCCAGTTCC
>Ga0307406_10001235_pt1 | contig 14320 bp, 18 predicted proteins | sample 322Cmetagenome_3_FD_203706 | JGI IMG/M metagenome (GOLD analysis project Ga0307406, IMG submission 203706) | Maize rhizosphere microbial communities from greenhouse at UC Davis, California, United States - 322HYB-C-2 | ecosystem: Host-associated > Plants > Roots > Rhizosphere > Soil | place... | reverse complement strand
GCCGCGCCCGAGTGGTGTTGATGCTGACCAACAAGCGGTGTCCGACGAAGCCTGCATAGCCACTCCCCGGCCGCCCTCTCGCCTCCGCTGATATGGCACACGTCTTCATCACCGGCTCCGCAGACGGTCTCGGACGGGCGGCTGCCCACACGCTGCTCAACGACGGGCATGAGGTCGTCGTCCACGCTCGCAACCGCGACCGGCTCACGGCCGTGCGCGACCTGCTGGACCGGGGCGCTGCGGCCGTCGTCGGGGACCTGTCCGACCCCGAGGAGACGCGCGGTCTCGCCCGCGACGTGAACCGCCTCGGCCGGATGGACGCGGTGATCCACAACGCCGGCGTCTACACCGGCCGGCACGTCCTGCCGGTCAACGTCGTCGCTCCGTACCTGCTCACCGCGCTCATCGACCGCCCGCGGCGGCTGGTCTACCTCAGCAGCGGCATGCACCGCAGCGGACGACCCAACCTGACCGGCGTCGACTGGAACGGCCGCCGCGCAACCGGGTCCTATCCGGACAGCAAGCTGTTCGTCACCACGCTCGCCGTTGCCGTCGCCCGGTTGTGGGCGGAGGTGTTCAGCAACGCGGTGGACCCGGGGTGGGTGCCCACCAGGATGGGCGGACCCGGTGCGCCCGACGATCTGCGGCTCGGGCACCTCACTCAGGAGTGGCTTGCCACCAGCGAGGATCGCGACGCGCGCACCTCCGGCGGCTACTGGCACCATCAGCGCCGGTCCGAGCCCCATCCCGCCGTCGGTGACCGGCGGTTCCAGGACCAACTGCTCGACGACCTGGCCCGCTTCACCGCCACACCCCTCGTCTGACACGGACGGCGATGCGCTCGAGCGCCATGCCGGTGGTCTACGGGCGCAGCAGGGTCTTGATGGCGCGGCGCTCGTCCATGGCCCGGTAGCCCTCGGCGGCCTGCTCCAGCGGCAAGGTCAGGTCGAAGACCTTGCCCGGATCGATCTGGCGGTTCCAGATCAGGTCGATCAGCTCGGGCAGGAACCGGCGCACCGGGGCGGGCCCGCCGTGCAGATGCACATGGGAGTAGAACAGCTCCTCGCCGGGCAGCTCGACGTCGTGGGCGACGCCGACATAGCCGACGTGCCCGCCCGGCCGGGTCGAGCCGATGGCCTGCAGCATCGACTCCTGGGTGCCGACCGCCTCGATCACGCTATGGGCGCCCAGCCCGTTCGTGAGCGCCTTGATCTGGGCCACCCCGTCCTCGCCGCGCTCGGTGACGATGTCGGTGGCACCGAACTCGCGGGCCAGGTGCTGGCGGGACTCGTGGCGGCTCATAGCGATGATCCGCTCGGCGCCGAGCTGGCGGGTGGCCAGCACGGCCAGCAGCCCGACCGCGCCGTCACCGACCACCGCCACCGTCCTGCCCGGACCGGCCTCGGCCGCCACCGCCCCGAACCAGCCGGTCCCCAGCACATCGGAGGCGGCCAGCAAGCTCGGGACCAGATCGTCGGGCGGGAGGTCAGGGGTGGCGACCAGGGTGCCGTCGGCCAGCGGGACCCGCAGGTACTCGGCCTGGGCACCCTCGGCGCCGACCCCCTCGCGGTGGATGCAGGAGCTCTGGTAGCCCGCCTGGCAGATCTCGCAGGTGTTGTCAGAGGCGAAGAACGAGCCGACCACGAACTGGCCGGGCCTGATCGTGCTGACCTGGCTGCCGACCTCCTGGACGACGCCAGCGTACTCATGGCCCATCGGCGACGGCCCCTCGACCGCATCCAGCCCGCGAAACGGCCACAGGTCCGAGCCGCAGACACAGGTCGCGGACAGCCGGAGGATGGCGTCGGTTGGTTCGACGATCTTGGGGTCGTCGCGCTCTTCCACCCGAACGTCGCCGGGGGCATGGAGAACAACTCCGCGCATGGTGGTGTGCTCCTTTCGGCGAGCGATGAGCCGCAGGGTAGCGCCCTTGGCGTCTCGGCCGATCATGGGATCGGGTGATCAAGGAGAAGCCGAGGAAAACATGGCCGGAACGACGTCCGCGCCGAGATACAGCCAGGAGTTCCGGGTCCGCTGGGCCGACCACGACGTGCCCTCCTACCGCAGCGGCGCCCAGCCCCTTCCACCACCCCGCCGCTCATCTCCACAGGCGGTAGAAGCGCCAGAAGGGATTGTCGATGGCCAGGACCTCGAAGCCGGTGAAGCCGGCCGCGGCGGCCCAGCGCTCCACCGTGGGGGCGCGCAGGACCGTGCCGGTCGCCTCCACCGGGTCCTCGGCCAGGGTGGCGGGCAGGCAGTGCAGGATGCTCCAGCCGTATATGGGCCGGCCGCCGCGGCCGCGCTGGAGGCCTTCGGCGACGCCGCCATGCTCAGCGGCGACCTGACGGCCGCGCTGGAGGCGTACCGGCGGGTGGCCGCTCGCCGGGACCGGCGACCCGGCCGCGCTGGCCATCGCGACCGCCAACCAGGCCCTCACCCTGGCCTACGCGGGCCAGGACCAGGCGGCCGTCGAGGCCGCCGCGGCCGCGGTCGCGGCGGCGCACGCCTCGAGCAACCCCACCGCCATCGCCATGGCGGGGTTCGCCGAGGGGGAGGCCCTCGCCGACATCGACCCGGCGCGGGCGGCCGCCGCCCTCGAGGAGGCGCTCGGGCTGGCCAGAGAGGTCGGCAACCGGTTCGTGGCCGGCACCGCCCTCACCGCCATGGTGGCCCTCCGCGGCCGCCACGGCCCCCCGGGCCCGGCGCTGGCCCTGTTCCGGGACGCCATCGAGCACTGGCGCGGCAGCCGCAACCGCACCCTGCTGGTCACCACCCTGCGCAACCTGGTGGTGCTGCTGGCCCGGACCGGCCGCGACCGCGCCGCCGCCTACGACCAGGCCCGGGCGGCGGGAGCCGCCCGCTCCCTGGAGGAGGCGGCCGAGAACGCCCTTGGCCTCCTGACCCCGGCCCCCGGCGGCCCGGCCGCTCCCTAGAGCGGGCACATCGGGGTCAGTCGTCGGCGCCGTCTCGCTCGGCGGCGGGTGGATCCAGCAGGATCCAGTGGGTGTCGCGGCGTGGACGCAGGTAGGCCGCCTCGTAGAGGATCCCGGCGGCGAGAATGGTCGCGACGATGGCGAGATCTCTGCCGGTCTGCAGCAGGACGGTGACCGCCACGCCGGTCAGGGCCACCAGCGGTGGCAGGGGCCACAGGGGCATGCGGTAGGGCCGGGCCAGGCCGGGCTGCCGGAGCCGGCTGGCCAGCGCGGACAGGGCGATCAGGGCGAAGGTGACCACGACGGTGAGGCTGGCGAAGGTGACCGCGGCCGCATAGTCGGTGACGGCGGTCAGCGCAAGGGCGGACACGCCGATGGCCAGGGTCGCCGCGGCAGGCGTCCTGGTCCCGGGGTGGACACGGCCGACGATGCGGCTGAGGAGGTCGGGCCAGGCCCGGTCCCGGCCGGAGCTGTAGAGGACCCTGGCGTACTCCAGCAGCACCGCCAGCACGATGTTGAAGAACGTGACCACCAGCGCCAGCGTGACGATGGTGACGAGGCGGTGGCCACCCAGTACAGCAATCAGGTAGGACATGGGCGCCGGTGCGTTGGTCAACTGCGCCTGTGAGGGCGCACCGAGCAGCGCGGCGGCAAGCGCCAGCAGCTCGGCGATGACCGCGATACCGAGCGCGCCCAGCACCGCCCGGGCGATGCCACGGCGCGGGCCCCTCGTCTCCTCGGAGAAGATGACCGCGCCGCCGTACCCGGCATAGGCGCCCATCCCCAGAACGATCCCGGCCAGCAATGCCCGCGCGGTGATGGGGACCGCGCTGCCGTCGGCGGCGTACACGCGGGGGGCCAGCAGGGTGTCAGCCACCGACCAGTCAGCATGCGCGAAGCCAAGCGCCGACACGACCAGGATGATGGCCAGCTCCAGGGCGAGGAGGACGGCGGCGACGACGACGTTGAACCTGATCCCGACCACCGCCAGCGCGGTGGCGGAGATCAGCAGGACAAGCGCGGCCGCCCGGGGGCTGACGGCTGGCCACACGGCAGCCAGGTATTGGCCGGCAGCCAGCGCGAACGCGCTCGGGACGATGACGAACAGGGCCAGCTGAAGGAAGAGGGCCAGCAGGCCGGCCCGGCGGCCGAGCACCCGGGCGACGATTCCGTAGAGGCCGCCCGCGGTCGGGTACAGCGCCCCCAGCTCAGCCCAGGCCACCGCCAGGCAGCCGCTGATCAGGGCCGCGATCACGAACGCCAGGAAGGCGCCGCTGCCCTGCTGGCGGAGGGCGACCGAGCCGATGGCGAACACCGATGCCGCCGGTCCGATCACCGAGAGGGTGATCGTCATGTTCCCGGCGACCTTCAGTGTCCGGGCGAGTTGCTGCTGGTAGCGCCGGCCCGCACGTGCTCCGGTGTCCGCCATCCGATCGCTCATGGGAACTCATTGATCCTCTGGGGCTGCCATGGATACATCGCCAGATGAAGGTCCACTCCCAGCTTGCGGAGCGCGCCCGCCACCGAGGGCCGGGTGCCGCAGATCGTCAGGACCGTGCCAGGCCAGCTCAACGCCGGATGGCGGATGGAGGTGAACACGCCGGCGCACAGCGGGACGATCGCCTCCACGCAGCTCAGGTCGCAGACGACACCTTCAGGCTCTCCGGCCAGTTGCTTGCAGGCAACGATCCTACGTGGTGGGCGGCTCGTCGGGTAACGGCGACAACCGCCGGACTCCACCAGCTCGAGACCCAGCGACTGGCTGCCTTGATCCGGATCGCCGAGCCGAACCGGCCTCATCCACTGGAGGTGAGTTCCCCTGGCCGCCGGATGACGCTACGGGCAGCCGTCGTCGATCGCCCCGACGACGATCTCATCCGGAGCAGGTGAGGCCGGCCACCCCGCTTGGTGCGAGCGTTTCCCCCAGGGACCTACGCAAGGTCGGCCGCTGGACGGCCGCGAACGAGAGGGGCACACACCATGGGTTGCCTGTTCGCGCTGATGGCGGGGCTCTTCCCCCGCCTCGCGCTGTTCATCTACTGGATCGCGCGGCCGGCCAAGATCGACGCCGCCTTCGACGGGTTCCTGCTGCCGCTCCTCGGCATCATCTTCCTGCCGTTCGCGACCCTGATCTACGCGCTCCTGTACACACCCGGGATCGGCCTGACCGGCTGGGAGTGGTTCTGGGTCGCCGTCGCCGGCGTGTTCGACGTCCTCCACTGGGCCGCCGGCGCCAGCCAGCGCAACCAGCTCCCCGGCCGGCGCTCGGCGGTGTAGGCCGCCTGGGAGATGCGCCTGAACCGGTGGGGGGCGGTCCCGGCTCATCCATGCCGGGTCATGGGTTGGTGTGGCCGTCAACGGAGGACTTGGTGGCCTGGTAGAGCTCGGCGGCCTGCTCCGGGGACCGCCCGATGGCGGTGAGGCCGAAGCGGTTGGCGGTCGACCAGTACCAGCGGCTGCTGCCGTCGATGGCCAACCACCGCCCATGCTCGCTGTCGTAGCGTCCAGGAACCAGGTTGCGCAGGACGGTGCACGGGTGGGTGGTCCCGCCCTTGCGAGGTTGACCTCCAAGGCGAAGACCTGCCAGCGACCATCCGCATCCCCGGCGGCGGCGAAGTCGACACTCAAGCGCCCGACCACCCCGCGCCGGGCCAGCTGCTCGGCGCCGGCCGGTACCGGCCACGGCCCAGCAGCCCCGCGATGTTGGGTGGCGAACACGATCTGGTCCCCAAGGGCGGTGCCTGCCCTGTTCAGGGACGTCGTCCAGGTGGCTGTATCGTATGGCGAGACGAATGGGGAGTCCGCGAAGGAGAAGGGGCAACACGAATGAGCACTACGCAGGACTACCAGGCGGCGGAGCAGCTCCTCCGCCGACCCGCCCGCCCGGGCGAGCTCGTCATCGGCGACAGGATCAGGCCGCAGTTCGATGGAGGAACCCGTTTCTGGTACGCGGTCAGCAATGGCGCCGGCAGGCGGTTCGTGCTGGTCGACCCGGCGGCGGGCACCCGCGAGCCGGCCTTCGACCACGTCCGGCTCGCCGCCGCGCTTGCCGCCGCCTCCGGGCGACAGGTCGACCCTGAGGCCTTGCCGTTCATGGCCATCGAGCTGGCCGGGAACACCGTGGAGCTCGACGCCTTCGGCGGGCATTGGCGCTGCCGCCTGGACAGCTACGTCTGCGAGCAGGCCGAGTTCACGCCTCCGGCCAACCCGCTGGAGGTGCCGTCACCCGACAAGAAGGTCGCGGTGTCCCGCCGGGGATACGACCTGTGGGCGCGCTCGCTGGCCGACGGCCGCGAGTGGGCGCTGACCACCGACGGCGAGCCCGACTACCAGTACGGCTCCGGCCCGGACTCCACGAGCAACGGCACCCTGCTGCGCAAGTTCGGCATGCCGCACCTGCCACCCGCGGTGGCCTGGTCGCCCGACTCGACCAAGGTGCTGGCGCATCGGACCGATGAGCGCGGCGTCCGGCAGACCCACCTCGTGGAGGCCAGGCCGGCCGACGGCGGCGCGCCCCTCCTGCGCACCCAGCGGTACGCCTACGCCGGGGACGAGCAGATGCCCCTCGCCGAGTTGGTCGTCCTGGACGTGCAGGCGGGCACCATGGTCCGCGCACAGGCCGACCCGCTGCTCATGCCGCAGTCGTCGCCGATCATGAGCAACTGGGCGTGGTGGGCGGAGGACGGCTCGGCGGTGTACTACCTCAGCCAGCCCCGCGACCTGCGCACGCTCACCCTGCACCGGCTGGAACCGGCCACCGGCGAGGTCACAGGAGTGCTCAGCGAGACCGGGGCCACCCGTGTGGAGCCCAACCAGTTGCCGACCGAGCCGCCGATCGTGCGGGTGCTGGCCGACGAGGTGCTGTGGTACTCGCAGCGGGACGGGTGGGGCCACCTGTACCGGTACGACCTGCGCACCGGCGCCCTGGGCGGGCAGGTCACCTCCGGGCAGTGGGCGGTGCGGCAGATCCTGCACGTCGACGAGGCCGAGCGGGTGGTGTACTTCACCGCCTCCGGGCTGGTCGAAGAGGACCCGTACCGGCGCACGGTGTGCCGGGTCGGTCTGGACGGCTCCGGCTTCGCCAAGGTCACCGACGACGAGCTGGACCACATCGTCACCTTGCCGGACAACCAGGAGTACTTCATCGACTCCGCGTCCACTGTCGACACCCCGCCGGTGTCCCGCGTCCGTGACTGGGCCGGGCGGGTGCTGGTCGAGCTGGAGCGCGCCGACATCACCAAGCTCACCGCCACCGGCTGGACACCCCCGGAACGGTTCCACGTCAAGGCGGCCGACGGCGTGACGGACCTCTACGGGGTGCTGTACCGGCCGCGAGGGTTCGACCCCGCCCAGCGCTACCCGGTGGTGGACAGCGTCTACCCCGGCCCGAACGTCACCCGGGTCGCCCCGAGCTTCGACCCCGGCGGGATGGGCCTCGACGCGGAACCCGTCGCGGCGCTGGGCTTCGTGGTGGTCGCGGTGGATGGGCGGGCACCCCAGGGCGGAGCAAGTCCTTCCACGACGCCTCCTACGGCCACTTGGCCGACGCGGGCTGCCTGGCCGACCATGTCGCGGCGCTGCGGCAGCTGGCCCAGACCCGGCCGTGGATGGACCTGGACCGGGTGGGCGCGTTCGGCCACTCCGGAGGCGGGTTCGCCACAGTGCGGGCGATGCTGGAGTTCCCCGAGGTGTACAAGGCCGGCGTCGCCCTCTCCGGCTCGCACGACGCCCGCTACTTCAACCCGGGCTTTGTGGAGGCCTACGACGGTGCGGACAACCCCGAAGCCTGGGCCCGCGCCTCCAACGTCGACATCGCGGACCGGCTGGCCGGCAAGCTGCTGCTCATCCACGGCGGCATGGACGACCAGGTGCACCCGGACCACACGCTGCGGCTGGCCGAGCGGCTCATCGCCGCCGACAAGGACTTCGAGCTGCTCATCGTGCCCGGGGCCGAGCACACCTACATCGACTGCCTGGCCTATGTCCGCAAGCGCTGCTGGGACTTCCTGGTGCGCGAGCTGATGGGCACGCAGCCACCCGCCTACCGCCCCGCCCCCATCGCCATCGACCCCGCGTTGCTCGGCGAGCTGTTCGCCTGACCGCGCCACCACAGGAGAGCACGTCTGTGAATAGGACGTCGGGAGGACGTCGTACGATGCCGCCCGGCCCGAGACACCACGGAGGAGATCATGACGACCACGCCGGACGACCCCGGTACCGCGCTGCCCGGCCGGCCGCCCGTGGTCGACCTGGCCACCTGGCAGGCCGCCCGTGATGAGCTTCTGGTCCGCGAGAAGGCCCACACTCGCGAGGGCGACGCCCTCGCCGCGGCCCGGCGCCGGCTGCCGATGGTGGAGCTCGACGGGACGGTCGAGGTCGTCGGACCCGACGGCCCGGTCCCGTTCCTGGACCTGTTCCAGGACCGGGACGAGCTCGTGGTCTACAAGCACATGTGGTACGACGGCGCGCCGCATCAGGGGCAGTGCGAGGGCTGCACCACCACGGCCTGGCATGTGAAGGACGCCGTCTACCTCAATGCCCGCGGCGTCTCGTTCGCCATCCTGACCAAGGGCCCGTGGGACGAGGTGGCCGCCTACGTCGAGTTCATGGGCTACACCCAGCCCTGGTACTCGGTACGGGGCGTCGAGGCGCCGGTCGGCGGAGACATGGGGCACATCGTCTGTTTCCTGCGCGACGGCGACCGCGTGTTCCTCACCTACTCCACCACGGGACGGGGCAACGAGCCGGTCAACGGGTCCTTGGGCCTGCTCGACATGACGCCCTACGGCCGCCGCGAGGGGTGGGAGGACAACCCCGAGGGCTGGCCCGAGGCCCCGCAGGCCGGCTCGCCGGTCGGTGGCCATGGCGCGCCGATCTGCTGGTACTGGCGCTCGGACGCCGACGGCGTCGCCACCTGGGGCCCGACCAGCCGGCCCGTGCCGCAGTGGACCCGCCCCGGTGCGACCCCCGTGGAGACCCTCGGCCGGCACGGCCACAAGCACTGACCGGCCTTCGTCACGGCGTCGGCAGAGGTGTCAGGTGCGGGGCGGAACCTCCGGAGCGTGAAGACCCTGTCAGCTGGGCTGCCACAGCTCGATCCGATTGCCCTCAGGATCGGTGACCCAGCCGAATCGGCCGACACCCTCCATGTCCTGAGTCTCGTCGGCCACGTCCGCTCCCTTGGCGCGCAGTTGCGCGAGCATCGCATCCAGATCGCGGACACGGAAGTTGAGCATGGTCTGCTGGGCGCGGGAGCCGAAGTACTCGGTCCCGGACTCGAACGTCGCGAACACGGTCACCCCGGCTTCCGGACGCCACAGGCCGTTCTCGTCGGCGTCCAAACCCAGGCAATCGCGATACCACGCCCCCAGGGCCACCGGGTCCGCGGCCCGCATGAAGTATCCGCCCACTCCAAGCACACGTTCCATGGCGCTATCCTGCCAGGACCGCGGTCGCCCCGCCTCACATGCCATCGACGGCATGCCATCGCGAACGCCGCTGCTCCGAGCCTTCGCCGCTGGTCAGGGCGAGAGCACAGCTGCCCGCTGGGCACCGCTGTTGTCCTTGCTATCCGCCGCCGCATGCCCCATACATGCCCCAAGGGCATTCGTCTGCAGCGGACGGCACCGTCACAACCATGGCGAGCGAGAATCAACCGCAACCAGCACCCAACCGCAACACAAAGCTGTTGTCATCAGGATGGAAGGCACTCCAGCAGTGGGGCGACGACGTCGCTCGCATCGAACCCCTCGCTGGCGGAGTCGCCAACGACGTGTGGAGCGTGCGCAGCAACGGGCGCCTCGCTGTCGGTCGCCTTGGCACCAGAAGCGACGCCGATCTCGCGTGGGAGACCGACCTCCTCAAACACCTCGACCGTAACGGCCTGACCGTGCCGGTGCCGATCCCAACGACGGACGGCCGGCTGTTCGCCAACGGTCTGGTGGTAATGACCTACGTGGAGGGCGGACCGCCCGAGACGCCGGCTGACTGGCGTCGCGTCGCTGACACGCTCCGCCGGCTGCATCGGTTGACGCAGAGCTGGCCGCAGCGCCCGGGCTGGCGATCGTCGACCGACCTCCTGCATGCCGAGACCGGGACCAAGATCGACCTCGGTGCGATGCCGCCCGACGGTGTTGCTCGATGCCGAGCAGCGTGGGCGCGGCTCATCGGACGTCAGACATGCGTCGTCCACGGCGACCCCAACAACCTTGGCAACGTCCGCATGACTGCGGGTCGGGTCGGGCTGATCGACTGGGATGAGTCGCATGTCGACGTCCCCGACCTCGACCTGGTGCTGCCCCACAACGCCGCCGGTCTCGACGACGGCGCGCACGATATCGCCGCGCAAGCGTCGGCCGCATGGGAAGCCGCCGTCTGCTGGGACGACGAGTACGCAGTCAAGCGGCTCGCCGAGGTTCGAGCGGTCTAAGCACCCGTCGATGCCGAGTGGTCCGGGTCAGTCATGGGATGCGGCATCTTGGCGTACCTGTCGGACCGCCGCCTGGACGCCGCCGGTCCACGGATCGCCATGACCGGGGAGCACGAGCTCAGCGGCGAGGTCTTCGAGACGGGCCAGGGACGCCACCGCCTGGGCGGCATCGGCGGTGAAGGGCGCCACCTGGGGTCCGCGGGCACCGGTTGTGACCGCGTAGGTCGCCAGCGCGTCGCCGACGAACAGCACATTGCGGGAGGCGACGTGGAGCACGGCGCTGCCCGGGGTGTGTCCCGGGGTCAGGATGACCCGCGGACTGCCCGGCACGTCAAGGGTCGCTCCATCGCCGAACGTCGCCACCTCGTGCAGCTTCGGAACCCGCAGCCCACCCCGCCGGAGCGTGAACCACAGGAACCCAAGCAGTGGGCCGAGCTTGATCGGGCCGTACCCCTTGGCCGGGTTGGGTACCTCGCCGCGGGCTAGGGCGGCGTCGGCCGCATGCACCGACACCGGGACGTGGTGTTCGCGGCGGAGGCGCTCGGCAAAGCCGATGTGGTCGGTGTGCCCATGGGTGAGGACCAGGGCGCGGACGTCGGCGACCGTCCGCCCCATCGCCGCCAGCTCCCGGGGGATGTCCCGGTAGTAGCCGGGCACGCCGGCGTCGATGATCGTCACCTCACCAGCGTCCTCGAGCAGGTAGGCGTTGACCATGCTCTGGTCACCCATGCGGTGAATGCCCGGTGCAAGCTTCATACCGACCTCCTGGAACCAGCACGCTGCTCGGCAGTCATGCCAAGGGGCTCGTTTCCGGGTCCGCAGGGAAGGCCACCGTGGAGGCCTCCAGGTCGCGGCGGAACGCCCGCTGTCCATAGATGCCCTGGCTGACCAGGCTGAGCAGGAAGCCCACTCCCGCGGCCAGGGCCAGCGGCAGCGGCCCCGACGGCCCGGCGGCGCTGCGCCACACCAGCCCAGCAACCACCCCGGCCAGCACACTGTTGACGACCACGATCATCGAGCCGGCGGTCAGCAGCGCCTGCCACCAGGGGTTCCCCCCGGTCTGGACGCCGATCGCGGCCAAGGTGACCCAGGGGTCGTCGGTAGCCGGCAGCACAAAGTAGCGTTCCATCTCCGGGGCGAGCTCCAGGAAGTAGTGGCGGATCCGGTTCATGCCCTGCCATGAACTGCAGGATGTGCTGCCGGTCGGCGCCGACACCGGACTCCTCCACGATCACCTCCGTCAATCGACCGGGCGGCCACTAGATGATTGCTTCCCAATTGGGTGAGGTTGTGACGTCGTGACCACTGAGGCGAGGGCGCCGAGAGTCGGCGTTGCGAACGCAACGTCGACCTCCTGGGAGGCCTCGTGCCCGCCGACCTCGACACCCTCGTCATCGCACTCTACGTCATGGGCGATGAGCTGCTCGGCCCGCGGACGGGACCAGGGCGCCGCCCCAAGCTCAGCGACGCCGACCTGGTCTGCCTGGCCGTGGCCCAAGTCCTGCTCGGCTGTGACAGCGAGCGGCGCTGGCGGTGTCGCTGGTCGTTCGTGGCCGCGCCTCGGCCTGGACGCCTCTACTATTCCCAGCGTCCAGCGGCTGGCCGGCGCTCCCCGTGGGCGGTCGCCCAGCAGCCGGACTCGTGACGTCTATCCGGGTCAGGATCGGTTCAGGGGCCGAGCCGCATGGGGTCGGGGCCAGGATCACCGCCGCTGGCGCGGACGGCCAGCCGGTCCAGGTAGTGCGACCAGCCGGCCTGGTGGGCGGGGACCTCGCCGGGGGGGAGGTCACGGTGGGTGAGGCGGACCAGGGTGCCGTCGGCCTGTGGGATCAGCTCGACCTCGACCACGCTGGAGCCGGGGGGCAGCGGGCTGCGCTCGATGTCCCAGCCCCAGGTGAACACGATCCGCCGGGGCGGGTCGACCTGCAGGAACCGCCCGACGGCCCAGCCGTCGCCACGGACGTTCATGCGGAACACGCCGCCTGGGCGCGGGTCGAGCTCGGCCTCCAGCCCCTGCCACTGCAGCCAGCGCCGCGGGTCGGCGAAGAACCCGAAGACGGTCTCCGGGGAGGCCTGGATGCGCCGCTCGACCACGAGTGGTCCGTCCGCCGGCCTCATCGTGGCCGCTCGGGCTCGGCCGCCTCAGCCGCCTCGGCCGCCTCGGCCAGCTCGGCGAGCCGGTCGAGCTGGTTGGTCCACATCTGCTCGAGCAGGACCGAGAAGGGTTGCAGGGCCTGGCGGTTGGCCCGGTAGAACCGCCTGGTCCCGTCGGGGCGCACCAGGATCAGACCAGCGCGACGCAGCACGCCGAGGTGCTGGGACACCGCACCGAAGCTGATGGCGAAGTGCGAGGCGATCTCGGAGGCGGAGCGTTCCTCGTCCCAGACCAGCCGCAGGATTTCCCGGCGGCGGGGCTCGGTGATGATCGATACGGCGTCCACGCTGGTAACTTTAGCAGAGACTTAAGCTTGTGCTCTCCGGATGCGGCAACTATTTTAGTCTGCGCTGAAGTTTGGTCCACCCGGGCCGAGGCCCCTGAACAGAGGAGACGCCGATGCCTGACATCGCCACCCAGATCGGCACCACCGCCGACCCGGCCGCCGCCTACACGGCACTGACCACCACCGACGGGGTGGCTGGCTGGTGGACCACCCGCAACCAGACCAGCGGCACGGTCGGGGAGGTCGACCAGATGTGGTTCCCCGACGCCCCCATGGCCTGGGAGCTGCGAGTCGACGAGGCCGTCCCCGGCAAGCTCCTGGCCCGCCACTGCGTCGGCGGTCCGCCGCAGTGGATCGGTACCGACGTCCAGTTCGTCCTCGAGCCGGCGCCCCAGGGCGGCACCACGATCCTCCTCGACCACACCGGCTTCGCGCAGGTCGACGAGATGTTCCGCATCGTCACCCTCGGGTGGGCGCAGATGCTGCTCCACCTCAAGCGGTACCTTGACAGCGGCCAGCCGGCGCCGTTCTTCAGCTTCTGACCCGCCATTCGGCCATCGTCGAGGGCGCTCGCCGAACGAAAGGAGGGGCTGATGGATGTCGACGTCCTCACCGACATCGAGATCGAGCGACCTCGTTCCGAGGTGGCCGACTACGTCTCGGACCCGGACAATGCCACGGCCTGGTACGAGAACATCAAGAAGGTCGAGTGGAAGTCGCCCAAGGCGCTGAAGGTAGGAGCCAAGGTGGCCTTCGAGGCCCGGTTCATGGGCCGGACGATGGCCTACACCTATGAGATCAAGGACTATGTGCCGGGCCAATCGCTGGTGATGAGCACGGCGGCGGGACCTTTCCCGATGGAGACGAGCTACACATTCTCTGAGACGCCGAGCGGCGCGACGATCGTGGAGCTGCGCAACCGAGGCCGCCCGTCGGGATTGGGGACCATCGTCGCCCCCGCAATGGCGGGTGCGATGAAGCGAGCGAATCGCAAAGACCTTGCCCGCCTGAAATCGATCCTCGAAAGGCAGCGTTCATGACGCCGCGTCATGAACCACCGGTCGACATGCGTCCCGGTTGAGCTCTCGAACCGCGAACTGTTGGTTGAATCGTCGAGCTCAAGGCCTTGGGGAAGCATCCATGCGGCATTGTCGGGCGGCCACGGTGTAGAGGACCAGCAGGTCCTCGACCTGGTCGCGTTGGTTGCGGATGAGCAGGTCGATCAGCTGGTCCCCTCGCTTGGCGGTCTCCAGGCAGGCCGGAGAAGCGTAGTGGCGAACGACGACCCGGGTGGAGGAGGTCGGAACCAGCCGTGTGGTCGGCGCAGGAGAGGTGGGAGCGGCCCCGGCCGGCTGGCGGCTGACCCGTGTGGTCCCGAGGGTGAAGCCGAGCGTCAGACCGACCGCAAGGGTCAAGGCGGGGGGCAACAAGAGCCAAGCCGAAAGCGCCCGGCGTGGCGGCAGGGAGGGCCGGGTCGACTCCGCCGAGCCCGCCACAGCCGGCGCTGTCCCGGGCGG
>Ga0307406_10001234_pt1 | contig 14326 bp, 12 predicted proteins | sample 322Cmetagenome_3_FD_203706 | JGI IMG/M metagenome (GOLD analysis project Ga0307406, IMG submission 203706) | Maize rhizosphere microbial communities from greenhouse at UC Davis, California, United States - 322HYB-C-2 | ecosystem: Host-associated > Plants > Roots > Rhizosphere > Soil | place... | reverse complement strand
CTGCCCGATGTACGCCAGGTACTGCTCGAGCGGTGCCCGGTCGAGCCCGAGGTCGGCGCGGATGCCGTCCTTGACCGCTTCGCTCACCTGAGCCTGCGGTCCGAGCATCACCGACACGGGATCGCCGGGGATCACCCGGAACGCGAGGAAGGCGACCGTCGCGGCGCCCCACAGGACGATGACGACGGATGCCGCGAGGCCGGCGACACGGAGCAGCGCAGCCCTCACAGCAGGTGCCCTTCGATCAGCCGACGCTCACATCGTAGAACAGCGGCCGGCCGTACAGGTCGTAGTCGAGTCCCTTCACGCGCTCGCCCACCGCGGTGATCGCGGAAGGACTGTACAGGGGCACGATCGCCGTGTGCTCGGCGTTCCACTCCTGCAGCTGCGTGTAGAGCGTGTTGCGCTCGTCCTGGTCGCTGGACGCGACGGCCTGCTCGAGCAGCGCATCGACCGCGGGGTCGGACACCTGCGACGCGTTCTGGAAGCCGTCCGTGTGCAGGTGGCTGCGCAGGAAGTCGGGATCGACGCCGGAGAACCCCCAGTCGGTCAGGTCGAACGTCTTCGGGCCGTACTGCTCGTTGTACGCACCCGGCTCCAGCACCTCGCGGACGACGTCGAAGCCGATCTCCTTGAGGTCGGACTGGATCGCGTTCGCGAGAGCGGCACGGTCGTCGGGCACGGGCGTCCAGGCGATCCAGCGCACGGAGAGCGGCTGACCGCCCTTGGTGCGGATGCCGTCGGCGTTGCGCTCGGTCCATCCGGCTTCGTCCAGAAGCGCGTTGGCGGCATCCTGGTCGAACTCCCACGTTCCTTCGAGCGCGGCGTCGTACCCGGGGGTCGTCGATCCCAGCACGCTCCAGGCGCGCGGGAACTGGCCGAAGAAGATCTCCTTCACGGCCGGGTCGATGTCGATGCCGCGGGCGAACGCCTGGCGCACCTTCTCGTCGGCGAAGACCCCGTACTTCTCGTTGAGGTACAGCGAGTACGGCAGACCGGGGTACTCGACCGAGTCGACCGTGAGGCTGTCACCGAGATCCTTCGCGAGGTTCGGCGGGATGTTGCTGGCGAGGTCGGCTTCGCCGCTCTCCACGACGCCGGCGCGGACCGAGGCCTCGGGCTGGATCTCGACGCGGAGCGTCTCGACCTTCGGAGCCTTCTCGTCGTGCGGGCCCCAGGCGTACTCGTCGTTGCGCGTGTAGACGATCTCCTGGTCGGGCGTGTACTCGGTCAGCTCGAAGGGACCGGTGCCCACCGTGATGCCGGGACCGCCCGCCTTGAGCTGATCAGCCGACTCCGCCAGCACGGCCGGCGAGTAGAAGCCCAGCTGCGGCGTGCTCGCCGCCTGGAGGAACGGCGCATAGGGCTGCGTGAAGGTGACCTTCACCGTGTGGTCGTCGATGACCTCGGTGCCGGCGTAGAAGTCTGCGCCGAGCATGCTGGCGGCCTGAGCCGACGCGGTCTCCGGGTCGACGATGCGGTCGAAGTTCGCCTTCACCGCGGCGGCGTCGAAAGCCTCGCCGTCGGTGAACGTCACGTCGTCACGCAGCGTGAAGGTGTACTCGGTGCTGTCGTCCGACACCTCCCACTCCTTCGCCAGCCACGGCGTGAACGAGCCGTCCTCCTCCTGGAAGACCAGCGAGTCGAGCACCGCGCGCTGCACCATGCCGGAGACGTCGAGCTGACTCACCTGCGGGTCCATGTGCCCGGCCGACAGATTCGCTCCCTCGATCGACCAGACGAGCTCGCTGTCGCTCTCGCCGGAGGGCCCGGCGCAGGCGGTCAGCACGAGTGCGGTGGCGGCAGCAAGTGCGGCGAAGGGCAGAACACGGCGCGCGGGATGTGCGGGCATGACGATTCCTCAGGACGAACGGGTCGGGATGGAGCAAGTCTATGGCCGAATTGTTGGACGGGGTCGATCTGTGACGGTCCGACCGGCTCGATCCCCGACGGCGAGAGCACATCCGCGGCTCGGTAGACTGGTCGGACAACCCACACTCAGGCACGCTCACACAGTGCCGCATACATCGCGCAAGGAGACCGTCATGTCTATTCCCGACAAGCCCGTACTCGAAGGTCTCGAAGCGAAGTGGGACTCCGCCTGGGCGGAGCAGGGAACCTATCTGTTCGACCGTCTCCGTGCGGCTGAGGCCGGACGCGAGGGCGTCTACTCGATCGACACCCCGCCGCCCACGGCATCCGGAAGCCTGCACATCGGCCACGTGTTCTCGTACACGCACACCGACGTCAAGGCGCGCTACGAGCGCATGCGCGGCAAGACCGTGTTCTACCCGATGGGCTGGGACGACAACGGCCTCCCCACCGAGCGACGCGTGCAGAACTACTACGGCGTGCGCTGCGACCCATCGCTCCCCTACGACGCGGGCTTCACTCCCCCGTTCGAGGGCGGCGACAACAAGTCGAGCCGCGCGGCCGATCAGCAGCCGATCAGCCGCCGCAACTTCATCGAGCTGTGCGAACGCCTCACCATCGAGGACGAGAAGCAGTTCGAGGCCCTCTTCCGCCAGCTCGGACTGAGCGTGGACTGGACCCAGACCTACCGCACCATCTCGGACGACACCATCCGCCAGAGCCAGCTCGCGTTCCTGCGCAACATCGAGCGCGGCGAGGCGTACCAGGCGCTGGCCCCGACGCTCTGGGACGTCGACTTCCGCTCGGCCATCGCGCAGGCCGAGCTCGAGGACCGCGACCAGCAGGCCGCGTACCACACGATCGAATTCCCCTTCGCGGACGGCTCCGGCTCCATCGCCGTCGACACGACCCGTCCCGAGCTGCTCCCCGCCTGCATCGCGATCGTGACGCACCCGGAGGGTCCCCACAAGCACCTCATCGGCACCAAGGTGCGGACGCCCTTCTTCGACGCCGAGATCGAGATCCACGGCCACCACCTCGCGCAGCCTGACAAGGGCACGGGCGCGGCGATGGTCTGCACCTTCGGCGACGTGACCGACATCATCTGGTGGCGCGAGCTCCGCACCACGACGGGCGACCCCCTTCCGAACATGACCACGATCGGCCTGGACGGGCGCTTCCTTCCCGAGGCGCCGGCATCCGTCGGCGAGGCCGAGGCGTCCGCCTGGTACGCCGAGAACATGGGCGGCAAGACCGTGTTCAGCGCGCGCAAGGCGCTCGTGGAGAAGCTGCAGGAGACCGGCGACATGACCGCCGTCGGCAAGCCGTTCAACCACGCCGTGAAGTTCTTCGAGAAGGGCGACCGTCCGCTCGAGATCGTGTCGACGCGCCAGTGGTACATCCGCAACGGCGCCCGCGACGGCGAGCTGCGCGATCAGCTCATCGCCCACGGCACCGAGCTCGCCTGGCACCCCGAGTTCATGCGCGTGCGCTACGAGAACTGGGTGGGCGGCCTGACCGGCGACTGGCTGGTGTCGCGTCAGCGGTTCTTCGGCGTGCCGATCCCGCTCTGGTACGGCCTCGACGAGAACGGGGAGCGCGACTACGACCGCGTGCTCACGCCCGACGCCGCGTCCCTCCCGATCGACCCGACGACCGACGTCCCCGCCGGATACACCGCGGACCAGCGCGGGGTGGCCGGTGGATTCGACGCCGAGGCCGACATCCTCGACACCTGGGCGACGTCGTCGCTCACGCCGCAGCTCGCCGGTGGCTGGCAGCGCGACGAGGAGCTGTGGCAGCTCACGGCGCCGTTCGACCTGCGCCCGCAGGGCCAGGACATCATCCGCACCTGGCTGTTCTCGACGATGCTCCGCTCCACCCTCGAGGACGGCAGGACGCCGTGGCGCAACGCCGCGATCTCCGGCTTCATCGTCGACCCCGACCGCAAGAAGATGTCGAAGTCGAAGGGCAACGTCGTCACGCCCGCCGACGTGCTGGAGAACCACGGATCGGATGCTGTGCGCTACTGGGCGGCATCGAGCCGACTGGGGATGGACGCGGCATTCGACCCGCAGAACCCGACGCAGGTGAAGATCGGCCGACGCCTGGCGATCAAGGTGCTCAACGCCGCGAAGTTCGTGCTGTCCTTCCCCGTGCCCGAGGGCGCTCAGGTCACGCACGCACTCGACGCGTCGATGCTCGCGGCCCTCGACGGCGTGGTCGCCGAGGCCACGAAGGCCTTCGACCGCTACGACGCGGCCCGGGCGCTCGAGATCACCGAGGCGTTCTTCTGGACGTTCTGCGACGACTACCTCGAGCTCGTGAAGGAGCGCGCGTACAACCAGACCGACGTGGGCCAGGCATCGGCCGCCCTCTCGCTGCGGTCGGCCCTCTCGACGCTGCTGCGCCTGCTCGCGCCGGTGCTGTCGTTCGCCACCGAAGAGGCCTGGTCCTGGTTCGAGGAGGGCTCCGTGCACACGGCTGCGTGGCCGGTGGCCGGGTCCCTGAGCTCGGCGGAGGGCGACCCCGCCGTGCTGTCCGTGGCGAGCGAGGCCCTGATCGGCATCCGTCGGGCGAAGACCGAGGCCAAGGCCTCGCAGAAGACCCCGGTCGCCCGCGCCGTGATCGCCGCTCCCGCCGCCAAGCTCGCCGCGCTCCGCGCCGCTGCCGACGATCTCCGCGCCGTCGGCCGCATCGCGGAGCTCGAGTTCGTCGAGGCCGAGGAGTTCGCGGTCAGCGCGATCGAGCTCGCCCCGGTCGAGGAGGCATGATGCAGCTGGGCACACGCTGGGCAGCCGGGTCGGAGCCGCCGGCTTCGGTACCCGCCGCCCTGCGCCCGGCGATCGCCGAGGTCGAGGCGAAGACGGCTGGGCCCCTGAGTCTGTCGAAGGGCCACTGGACCCTCACCTGGCTGGAGGGCCGGGCGATCGCCGAACTCGATGCCGGCTGGGAGGTCTTCCAGACCGCTTCCGGCGACGTCGTGGCCCGTCCGTTCCAGGACTGACCGCTCACCTGGGGCAGGGTCAGCGCAGCGGGAGTCCCAGCTGCGCGAGGGCGAGATCTACGGCACGCGGGTCCTGCTTGCGGGCCTGCTGCTCGCGGAGCAGGTCGAGGGCCATCTCGCGGCGCTCGGCGCGCGCGACGATGCGCCGGTCGACGTGTCGGGCGAGCCAGAGCGCGGTGCGCTGAAGAAGTCGTTCGAAGGGCGTCGGGGACGCGAGGCGGAGCGTTGCGGTGGTCATGATCCCTCCTCAGGGCTGTGGCGACGGCTGTTCGCCTTCGGCAGGTCGAAGATGTCGGCACGGAGGGACACCCGCCGCACGTCAGGCCCGGTCTGTCCGCGGAAGCGCTCGATCGCGCTGTCGACGAGGGCCTCGAGCTCTTCCCTGAGCTCCATGACCTGAGCGGCGGTCATGTCGAGGTGCGTCGTCATGGTCAGGGCGACATCGCGCCATTCCTCCGGCACATCGGAGTCGGGGCGGTTGAGATGAGCCATCAGCGACTCCTGACGCAGTCGGAAGAACTCCGACGTCACGATCTGCGCGGCGGCGCGATTCGCCGGCGACATCGCCTCATCAGGACCGGGCATGTCGATCCGCCCCTTGGGCCGCTCCCACCACCGCTCCCGGGCGGTGCCGCGACCCTCGACCTCGCGGATGAGGTCGTGCGCGGCGAGGGCACGCAGGTGATAGCTCGTGGATCCCGAGGTCTCACCGACCAGCGCGGCGAGCGAGCTGGACGTCTGCGGTCCCTGCGAGGCGAGCAGATCGAAGATCCGCACGCGCAGCGGGTGCGCGAGAGCCTTGAGCGCGCCCGAGTCCAGGGTCCTGATCTGCGTGTGATCCGTCATGCATGCAAAGCTACCCTTGCAAAGGCTTCTTTGCAAGCATTTCTTTGCAACAGGTTCTTTGCAGTTGACGGGATCAGCCGATCGACGCCCTCGCCGTGACGAAGGCTGCGACGCAGCGCTCGATCTGCTCGGCCGTGTGCGCCGCCGACAGCTGCACGCGGATGCGGGCGAGACCGCGCGGAACGACCGGGAAGCTGAACGCGGTCACGTAGACCCCCTGCGCCTGCATCTCCGTCGCGATGCGCGCTGTCTTGGCGGCGTCGCCGAACATGACCGGCACGATGGGGTGCTCCCCCGGCAGCAGGTCGAAGCCCTCCGCCGTCATCCGCTCGCGGAAGTGCGCGGCGTTCTCGCGCAGCCGGGCGCGCAGGTCGGCGGATCCCTCCACCAGGTCGAGCGCCGTCAGGGTGCCGGCGACGATCGCCGGCGCGAGCGTGTTCGAGAACAGGTACGGCCGTGACCGCTGACGCAGCAGGGCGACGATGTCGGCGTGCGAGGCGACGTATCCTCCGGATGCTCCGCCGAGGGCCTTCCCGAAGGTCCCGGTGTAGATGTCGACGCGATCGGCGACGCCGCAGAGCTCCGGCGTGCCCCGACCGTTCTCGCCGACGAAGCCCACGGCATGCGAGTCATCGACGAACACGAGCGCGTCATAGCGCTCGGCGAGGTCGCAGATCTCGGCGAGCGGGGCGATGTATCCGTCCATCGAGAACACGCCGTCCGTCACGACCACGCGGAACCGCGCATCGGATGCCGCGCGCAGCTGCTCCTCGAGATCTGCCATGTCGCGGTTGCGGTAGCGCAGCCGCCGCGCCTTCGACAGACGGATGCCGTCGATGATCGACGCATGGTTGAGCTCGTCCGAGATGATCGCGTCCTCGGCGCCGAACAGCGTCTCGAACACACCCCCGTTGGCGTCGAAGCAGGACGAGTAGAGGATCGCAGCCTCGGTGCCGAGGAAGCCCGCCAGGCGTCGCTCGAGCTCCAGGTGCTGCTCCTGCGTGCCGCAGATGAAGCGCACGCTGGCGAGACCGTAGCCCCACTCCTGCAGGGCCGTTGTCGCCGCATCGAGGATCCGGGGGTCGTCCGCGAGGCCCAGGTAGTTGTTCGCGCAGAAGTTCAGCACCTCCGCGCCGTCCGCCGTGATCTCGGCGCTCTGCGCGCCACGGATGCCGCGCTCGCGCTTCGTGAGCCCCGCCTCCTCGATCCCCGCCAGCTCCGACTCCACATGCTTCTGGAAAGTCCCGTACATCACAGCTCCGTCCAATCGAGGATGATCTTGCCCGTGCCCGCGGACTCCGCCGCGGCGAAACCCGACTCCCAGTCGCGCGCCGGGATGACGTCGGCGATGACGCGGCCGATCGATTCCCGGAGAGTCGCGCTGGTCTGCAGCATCGCCCCCATCGCGTTCCAGGTCTCGAACATCTCGCGCCCGTAGATGCCCTTGATGGTGAGCATGTGGGTGACGAGCTTGCCCCAGTCGATCTCGAAGCCTGCGCTCGGCAGGCCGAGCATCGCGATGCGCCCGCCGTGGTTCATGTTGTCGATCATGGCGGGAAGAGCGGATGCCGAGCCGCTCATCTCGAATCCGATGTCGAAGCCCTCGCGCAGGCCGAGCACGCGTTGCGCGTCGCGGATGTCGCGTTTCGAGACGTCGACGACCTCGTCGGCGCCCATCCGTCGCGCCATCTCCAGGCGAGGGGCGCTGACGTCGGTCGCCGTGATGAACCGCGCTCCGGCATGCCGCGCGACCGCGATCGCCATGAGACCGATCGGACCGCAGCCCGTGACCAGCACGTCCTCGCCGATGAGCGGGAAGGTGAGCGCGGTGTGCACGGCGTTGCCGAGGGGATCGAAGATCGCGCCCAGCTCGGGGCTCACCTCGGCATGATGCACCCAGACGTTCGTGGCGGGGAGCGACAGGTACTCGGCGAAGGCGCCGTCGCGCTGGAGTCCTAGGCCGACGGTCCGGATGCACATCTGACGTCGCCCCGCGCGGCAGTTGCGGCAGGTGCCGCACACGATGTGTCCCTCTCCGGAGACGCGATCCCCCACGGCGATGTCGTGCACGAGGGGTCCGACCTCGACGACCTCGCCGTAGAACTCGTGCCCGGGGATGAGCGGCGCGGCGATCGCGGAGGCGGCCCAGTCATCCCAGCGGCGGATGTGCAGGTCGGTTCCGCAGATCCCGGTGCGGAGCACCCGGATGATCACCTCGTCGGCGGCGGCCACCGGATCGGGTCGGTCGACGAGTTCCAGACCAGGACTGCGTGCGCCTTTGAACAGTGCCTTCATGGTCTCGATCACACCGCATCCGACCCTGTAGAGCAATCCTCATCGTCTGCACCAACGTTGTAGTCCGAGCTAAACTTCGCGGATGGAACTCCATCAGCTGCAGATCCTGCGTGAGCTGCAGGCCTTGGGCAGCGTCACAGCTGTGGCCGAGGCTCTGCGAGTGACGCCATCGGCCGTCTCGCAGCATCTCGCGGCCCTGCAGCGCGGCTTCCGCAGCCCGCTCACCCGCAGAGAGGGCAGGACGCTCGTGCTCACCCGCGCCGGTGAGGTGCTCGCGGCCGCCGGTGCGGACGCGATCGACGCGATGGCGGCGGCGCGGAACGCCCTCGACGACTTCGAGGGCACGACGACCGGCGTCGTGAGCGTCAGCGGATTCCACAGCGTGGGCCAAGCGTTGTTCGGGCCGCTGCTGCGCGAGCTCTCCGGCATCCCCGACGCCCCCACCGTCCAGCTCACCGACGAAGACGTCGCGCAGAGCGAGTTCCCCGGGCTCACGGCGCGCCACGACCTCGTGCTCGCGCACCGCATGGAGCACTCCGATCCATGGCCGTCCCAGGGCGTGCGCAGTCTGACGCTCATCCGCGAGCCTCTGGACGTCGCCGTTCCGGCATCCCATCCGCTGGCCTCTCGCGCCAGCGTCACGCCGCAGGACGTCGTCGGCGAGCGGTGGGTGACGAGCCGGGTCGGATACTCCCCCGACGACGTGCTCCGCGCGGTGTCCGCTGTCGCGAAGCAGCCGATCGAGGTGCAGCATCGCATCAACGACTACGGCGCGGTCTCGGCGGTCGTCGCTGCAGGCGGAGTGCTGGGAATGCTGCCGCGCTTCACCTCGCGACGCGTCGACGATCACGACATCGTGCGGGTGCCGCTGCGGGGCGTGAGCACCCATCGCATGATCGATCTGCTCGCCCGACCCGAGAACCTGCGGCGCCGCTCCGTACGACTCACCGTCGACGCGCTGCAGCGCGTGATGACGAGGCTCAGCGACGACGCCTCCTGATCGCGGCCCGCACCGATGGCTAGGCTCGGAGGATGACCGACGCCTCGAACCCGCTGCTCCAGCCGTCTGCGCTCCCCTACGGGCTTCCCGACTACCGCGCGATCCGCCCCGAGCACTACCTCCCCGCCTTCCGCACGGCCTTCGATGAGCACCGTCGCGAGGTCTCCCGCATCACCATGGTGCGCTCGATGCCGACGTTCGAGAACACCATCGAGGCGCTCGAGCGCTCGGGCGAACTGCTGGATCGCGTGTCGCATGCGTTCTACACCGTGAGCTCGGCCGATGCGACGCCGGCGATCCAGGCGGTCGACGAGCAGCTCGCTCCGCTCATGGCCGCCCACCAGGATGCGGTCGCGCTCGACAGCGCGCTGTACTGGCGCGTGCAGCAGGTGCACGACCAGCTCGAGCATCTCGAACTCGACGCAGAGCAGCGCTATCTGGTCGAGCGGCACCACCGGGAGATGACGCACGCGGGCGCCGGACTCGACGACGAGGCGAAGGCCCGGCTGACCCTGCTCAATCAGCAGTTGTCGACCCTGAGCAACACGTTCGAACGGAACCTCCTCAACGACACGAACGACCTCGCCGTGGTCATCGACTCCGCCGAGGAGCTCGACGGGCTGAGCGCGGGAGAGCTCTCCGCGGCGGCCCGCGCCGCACAGGAGCGCGACCTGGACGGCGGCTTCCTGATCGCCCTCCCGCTCTTCACCGGCCACCCGTACCTCGCGCAGCTGCGCGACAGGGAGTCGCGCCGCCGCATCATGGCCGCGTCGCGGGAACGCGCCTCGCGCGACAATGCGAACGACAACCGTCCGATCCTCACCGAGATCGTGCGCCTGCGCGCCGAGCGCGCCCACCTCCTCGGATACGAGTCGCATGCGGCCTACGTCACCGCGGACGAGACCGCCGGCACCCCGGAGGCGGTCGAGCGGATGCTGCGCCGACTCGCCGCCCCTTCGGCACGGAACGCCGCCGCCGAGCGCGACGCCCTGCAGGCGATCGTCGACGAGACCGAGGCGGCGCCCTTCCCCGTGGAGGCGCACGACTGGGCGTTCTACACCGAGAAGGTGCGCACTGCCCGCTACGACATCGACTCCGGAGCGCTGCGACCCTGGTTCGAGGCCGAGCGGGTCCTGCAGGACGGCGTCTTCTTCGCCGCGGAGCGCCTGTTCGGCGTCACGTTCGCAGAACGCCGCGATCTCGTGGCCTACCACCCCGGTGCGCGCGTGTTCGAGGTGAGCAACGCCGATGGGAGCGCCCTCGGGCTCTACATCCTCGATCTCTACACCCGTGACGCCAAACGCGGTGGCGCGTGGATGAATCCGATCGTCAGCCAGTCGCGGCTGCGTGGCACGGCGCCGGTGGTCGTGAACAACCTGAACGTTCCGCTGCCCGGCGACGGAGAGCCCACGCTGCTGACGCTCGACGAGGTCACGACGCTGTTCCACGAGTTCGGGCATGCGCTGCACGGCCTGTTCGCGACCGTCACCTACCCGCATTTCGCCGGGACGAACGTGTTCCGCGACTTCGTCGAGTTCCCGAGTCAGGTGAACGAGATGTGGATCCTGTGGCCCGAGGTCCTCGACAACTACGCGCGGCACCACGAGACCGGGGAGCCGCTGGATCCCGCGATCGTCGAGCGTCTCCTGGCCACCGAGACGTTCGACCAGGGACACGCGACCAGTGAGTACCTGGCCGCCGCATGGCTCGATCAGGCGTGGCACCGGATCGGGACTGCGACCGAGATCGACGACGTCGCGGCCTTCGAAGCGGCGGCGCTCGCCGACATCGGTCTCGACGACCCGGTGGTTCCCACCCGCTACTCGTCCACGTACTTCGCGCACGTCTTCTCGGGCGGATACAGCGCGGGGTACTACTCGTACATCTGGAGCGAGGTGCTCGACGCCGACGCCGTCGAGTGGTTCCGCGAGAACGGCGGCCTGACCCGCGAGAACGGTGACCGCTTCCGCGACCGGCTCCTGGGTGTGGGAGGTTCGAAGGACCCCCTCGAGGCATACCGTGACTTCCGCGGCCGCGACGCCGAGATCGGGCCGCTGCTGACGCGTCGCGGCCTCGAGGCCTGAGGCGCGCATGCAGGACCCACTGCGCCTGATCAGCGACGCCTTCGACGCGCGTGCCTCCCGCTACGACGAGAGCGCGATGCATCGCTCGGTCGCCGCAGCGACGGCCGAGTTCGTCGACCTGTCCGAGGCGGACGTCGTTCTGGATGTCGCCACCGGCACCGGTCTCGTGCTCCGGGAGATCGCGTCGAGGGCCGCCGATCCACACCTCATCGGCGTCGACATCTCCGCCGGGATGCTGGACGTCGCACGGTCGCACCTGCCGCAAGCCCGGTGGATCGAGGCGGAAGCCTCCGCGATCCCGCTCCCCTCGGGATCCGTCGACCTGATCACCTGCGTGACAGCGCTGCACATCATTCCCGATGTCGCCGGAGCGGCCGCGGAGTGGCGCCGGCTTCTGCGGCCCGGCGGGCGTCTCGTCACCGCGACCTTCCGCAAGATCGACACGTCCGGACACGGCGCTCCCGAGGTCTCCACGGCAGACAGGCCCTATGACCGCGACCACGAGCCCTACTCGAGCGCCATGCGCCTCGCCGAGACCTTCGGGAGCTACGGCTTCACGATGCGGCGCCACCGGGATTGGAGCGACGGAACCGACGAGCTGCTCATCGCGGAACTCGTCACGGGTGCTGCCCTGAGCTGATCCGCGCCTCCTGACATCACACCGCGAGCAGGCCGAGCCCGCGCGCGAAGGCGCGCATCCGCTCCGCCATCGCCTGCGGGACTTCGGCGACAGCGAAGTGCCCTCCCTCCGGCATCCGATCGAAGGAGCGAAGGTCGCGATAGTACGCGCGGGCGACGCTCTCCGGGTAGTCGTGTTCGTGCGTCTGGATCGCGACTGCCGCCGGCACCTCGACCGGGGGGATCCGCTCATCGTCACCGCCGTCGAAGTAGGGGCGAAACGATGTCGCGATGCTCTGTGTCGCCCAGTAGATCGTCGCCTCGGTGAGAATCCGGTCGCGCGAGATCCGTCGCTCGACAAGCTCCGGCTGCGCGGTGGGCGTGTCGCTCCACTCGACGAGCTTCTCGGTGAGCCATGCGAGCAGGCCGGCGGGAGAATCGTTGAGCCCGACGGCGAGCGTGTCGGGGCGCGTCGCCTGGATGTGCCCGTAGGCACCATGCGGTCCGCCACGGGCGGCGAGTGCGTCGAAGAACGCTCGCGCCTCCGGTTCCTCCAGAGCGTCGCGCTCCTCTGAGGTGCCGAAGTGCGCGTGGGTCGCGAGGATCCCCTGCACCGCCTCCGGGTGGTTCGCGGCGATGAGGTCGCTCACGTTCGCGGTGACGTCTTCGCCGTAGGTGAGGTAGTGCTGATACCCCAGCACGTCCGTCATGAGCGTGTGCATGAGTTCGGCCATGACGCTCTCGGTCAACGTACCGTCGAACGGCGCGGAGAAGCCGAACCCCGGCAGGCTCGGAACCACGACGTGGAAGTCCGGCAGCAACCGCGCGAACTCGAGCTGGAGAGCGAACGTGTGCGGCCACCCGTGCATGACGAGCAGTGCGGGCGCTTCGGGCCGATCGGACGGCAGGTGGACGAAGTGGACCTCGGTGCCGTCGACGTCGGCGAGGTATTGCGGATTCTCGTTCAGCGATCGCTCGCGAGCTCGCCAGTCGAAGTCGGCCCAGCTGTCGACGAGCGCACGGAGGTACTCGGCGGACAGGCCCGCCTCTGGGCGACGAGGCGAGTCCGGCAGCAGCCGAGTTCGCGCGAGCCGCGCGCCAAGGTCGTCGATGACGTCGTCCGGGATCGCTATCTGGAAGCTGCGCACGGCGTGACGCTACGCGTGGCCACCGACATCCCGGACGGCTGCGCGCTCCCGCGGCTCGTCGCCGCGGGCCGGACTCACGCGCTCTTGCGCTTGCGCTCCATCACGATGGTGGGCGGTGCGCCCTCGTCGACGGCGGCGCGGGTCACGATGACCTTCGCGACGTCTTCGGCAGACGGGATCTCGAACATGATCGGACCGAGCACGTCTTCCAGGATGGCGCGGAGGCCGCGGGCGCCGGTCTTGCGATCGACGGCGAGGTCGGCGATCGATCGCAGCGCCTCTTCGTCGAACTCGAGCTGGACGCCGTCGAGCTCGAACATGCGCTGGTACTGCTTCACGAGGGCGTTGCGGGGACCCGTGAGGATCTCCATCAGCGCGTCCTGATCCAACGGCGAGACATTCGTCACGACGGGCAGGCGGCCAATGAACTCCGGGATGAGCCCGAACTTGTGCAGGTCCTCGGGCAGCACCTCGCTGAACAGGTCGAGGTCCTTGGTCTTGTCGTGCAGAGGAGCACCGAAGCCGATGCCGTGCTTGCCGACGCGCGCCGAGACGATGTCCTCGAGACCGGCGAACGCACCGGCGACGATGAACAGGACGTTCGTGGTGTCGATCTGCAGGAACTCCTGGTGCGGGTGCTTGCGACCGCCCTGCGGCGGAACCGAAGCGACCGTGCCCTCGATGATCTTGAGCAGCGCCTGCTGCACGCCCTCGCCCGATACGTCGCGCGTGATCGACGGGTTCTCGGCCTTGCGGGCGATCTTGTCGACCTCATCGATGTAGATGATGCCCTGCTCGGCGCGCTTGACGTCATAGTCCGCGGCCTGGATGAGCTTGAGGAGGATGTTCTCGACGTCTTCGCCGACGTAGCCCGCCTCGGTCAGCGCGGTCGCGTCGGCGACGGCGAACGGCACGTTGAGACGCTTGGCGAGGGTCTGCGCGAGGTAGGTCTTGCCGCAGCCGGTCGGTCCGATGAGGAGGATGTTGCTCTTCGCGATCTCGACCTCTTCGGCCTTCTGCTCCGCCGTCTGGAGGGTGCCGTGTGCGCGGACGCGCTTGTAGTGGTTGTACACGGCGACGGCCAGTGCGCGCTTCGCGGGTTCCTGCCCGACCACGTACTCCTCGAGGAACGAGAAGATCTCCCGCGGCTTCGGCAGATCGAACTCCGCGACGCCCTCGGCGGACGACTCGGCCATCCGCTCCTCGATGATCTCGTTGCACAGCTCGACGCACTCGTCGCAGATGTACACACCGGGGCCAGCGATGAGCTGCTGCACCTGCTTCTGACTCTTTCCGCAGAATGAGCACTTGAACAGGTCAGCGCTTTCACCGATACGGGCCATGCGCGTCCTCCTATGGGGGATCCAGAGATCGTTCTTCGAGCCTAACCTCTGCGTACGACACAGGGCCGCATTGGCGCGTACCGGTCTGGCAACGACCCGAGACGACGAAAGGC
>Ga0307406_10001233_pt1 | contig 14337 bp, 18 predicted proteins | sample 322Cmetagenome_3_FD_203706 | JGI IMG/M metagenome (GOLD analysis project Ga0307406, IMG submission 203706) | Maize rhizosphere microbial communities from greenhouse at UC Davis, California, United States - 322HYB-C-2 | ecosystem: Host-associated > Plants > Roots > Rhizosphere > Soil | place... | reverse complement strand
CTGGGCCAGATAGCCCAGGCCCATGCGGGCGCGCTGGTACATCGGCTGGGCCGTGATGTCCTCGCCGTCCAGCCAGATCGAGCCGGCGTCCGGCGGGATCAGGCCGGTGATCATGTAGAAGCAGGTCGTCTTGCCCGCGCCGTTGGGGCCCAGCAGGCCGGCGACCTCGCCGCGCTGGACGGTCAGGGAGACGTCGCGCACCACCTGCCGCTGGCCGAACGAGCGGGCCAGATGCTCAGCCCGCAGGCCGGTCGCGCGCGCGGCCTCGACCGGCGCCGGGGCCGCGTCATGGACGTTGAGGGCTGAGAGTTCCTTGCGCGCCACGCGACACCCGAGCCGAAGCTCAGTTCCCCCGCGCCTGGGGGTGGAAGACGCCCTGGACGCGACGGCCGGAGCCGCCGTCCATCTGCGCCGCCTCGGTGCGGGTGTTGTAGACCAGGCGGGCGCCGGTGACGACGTTCTCGCCCTGGGTCAGGATCACGTCGCCGGTCAGGATGACGGTGTCGTTGCTGGTGGTGAAGACCGCGTGGTCGCCGCGGATCGTCTGTTCCGGCGTGACCAGATAGACGTTGCCGGTCGCCTCGACGCGGCTGTCGCCCGTCTGGTCCAGACCGGCGATGCGGTCGGCGCGCAGGCGGTTTTCGCCCTGGATCAGTTCGGCGCGGCCGATCAGGTTCAGGGTGCTGCCCACGTATTCGACGCGGTCGGCGCCCCAGGTGATCGGCTGCCCGCCCTGGAAGGTCTGGGCGTCGCCGATCGTCGGCAGGGCCATCAGGCCCAGGCCGAGCGCGGCGGCGGTCAGAAGTCTGGTCTTGCTCATCAGTTCGCCCTCGCCGGGTTCACGGTCCCGCGCACCTTGTTATCGCCCGTACCGCTGAACACGACCCGTTGGCCCTGTTCATAGATCGCATAGGACGAAGCGTTGATGGTTCCAAGAGGGCCGGTTCCCTGAACCCCCTTGTCACCGGTCACCACGCCGGTCGATGTATTGACCACCGCCTCGGGCGTGACGAGCGTGAAACCGGTGCCGCCGTCGGAAATCCGGACGTTCGGGCCGATCGTCACGGTCTTGGCGACCTCGTCGTACGTACCGCCGTCGGCGGTCAGGGTGGTGACCTTGCGGCCGCCCAGGTTCAGGCGCAGCGCCGGGCCGATCAGGCGGAAGCGGCCCGTGGCCGGATCCCGCACCGCGCCCTTGGCCCCGATGACGAAGCTGCGGCCCTGGGCGTCCTGGCCGTGGAACATGGGGTTGTCGAGACGGACCTCGCGGCTGGTCCCGGCCTTGCGCTCGACGTCGGACATGACGGTGCGCAGGACGACCCAGCTGACCGTGCCGCCGGCCAGAATCAGGATCAGCACCGGCAGGAGGCGGCGCAGCAGCTGGACCCGGCGGGAGCGCGAGCGGAAGGCCTTGGCCGTCGCGGCGACGCGGGCTTCGTCCTCGGCGGTGCGGCTCTCGACCGGCTCGACCATCAGTGGGCGTCACGCATGGGCGAAGATGTCCTGCTCGTCCCAGCCCGCGAGGTCGAGGGCCGAGCGGGTCGGCAGGAAGTCGAAGCAGCGGCGCGCCAGCTCGGTGCGGCCCTCACGCTCGAGCATCTCGTCCAGCTTGGCCTTCACGGCGTGCAGGTAGAGGACGTCGGAGGCGGCGTAGTCGAGCTGGGCCTGGGTCAGGACGGCCGCGCCCCAGTCGCTGGACTGCTGGGCCTTGCTGAGTTCGACGCCCGCGCATTCGCGCACGACATCCTTCAGGCCGTGGCGGTCCGTATAGGTGCGGGCCAGCTTGGAGGCGATCTTGGTGCAGTAGACCGGCCGGGTCTCGACGCCGAGATGCAGCTGGAACATGCCGATGTCGAAGCGGCCGAAGTGGAACAGCTTCAGCACCGCCGGATCGACCATCAGGCGCTTCAGGTTCGGGCAGTCATAGGCGGGCCGGTTCAGGCGCACGACGTGGGCGTCGCCGTCGCCGGACGACAGCTGGACCACGCACAGCGGATCGCGGCGGAAGCGCAGCCCCATGGTCTCGGAATCGACAGCGACCACCGGACCCAGGTCCAGGCCGTCGGGAAGATCGCCTTCGTGCAGAAATACCGTCATTCGCTTCAACTAGCGTTTTGGCGTGCGGGAGGCGAGACCAATGTCTTCCGCCGGCGCCGGCGGGGGGCCCAAAGAGAAACGGCGCCGCACCGGAAGTGCGACGCCGTTTCAATAATTGGTGCCCAGAAGAGGACTCGAACCTCCACGACCTTTCAGTCACTGGCACCTGAAGCCAGCGCGTCTACCAATTCCGCCATCTGGGCCCGGACGTCGCGTCCCCGAGGGGTCGTTTTCGTCTGGAAGGCGCGGACCTCTAAGGCAGCGGATCATGTGGGTCAACAGCCATTTTTTGCGTTTGCGTTGCGAGGCTCGCAGCCATCGTCTAATCCCCGCCCCAGCAAGGGTTCGCCCGCGCGCCGTTCGCCTTTGGAGTCTGACATGAGCGAAGTCGCCCCCGGCCTGGTCACCGTCTTCGGCGGTTCGGGATTCGTCGGCAGCCAGGTTGTGCATGCCCTGGCCCGTCGTGGCTGGCGTATCCGCATCGCCTGCCGCCGTCCTGACCGGGCCTACAAGCTGCAGACCTCGGGGTCGGTCGGCCAGATCCAGGCGATCCGCTGCGACGTCACGGACGCCGCCCAGGTCGCCGAGGCGGTTCGCGGCGCGGACGCCGTGATCAATCTGGTCGGCATCCTGTACGAATCCGGCGCGCGCACCTTCGAGGCCCTGCACGTCGGCGCATCGCGCAAGATCGCGGAAGCCTGCGCCGCCGCCGGCGTGGACCGCCTGGTCCAGATTTCGGCCCTGGGCGCCAACCCGGAGAGCGCGTCGGACTACGCCCGCACCAAGGCCGAGGCCGAGATGGCGGTGCGCGAAGTGAAGCCGGACGCGGTGATCCTGCGTCCGTCGGTGGTGTTCGGCCCCGGCGACGACTTCCTGAACAAGTTCGCGGGCATGGCCCAGATCGCCCCTGTCCTGCCGCTGATCGGCGGCGGTCAGACGAAGTTCCAGCCCGTCTATGTCGGCGACGTGGCCGAGGCCGTGGCCCGCGCCGCGAGCCGCGCCGGAGCCGACGGCCAGACCTATGAACTGGGCGGCCCGGCGGTGATGACCTTCGAGGACGTGCTGAGGCTGGTGGCGCGCGAGACCTACCGCACCCCGGGCTTCCTGCCCCTGCCCTTCGCCATCGCCAAACTGATCGGGACCTTCGCCCAGATCCCGGCCGCCCTCGGCTTCAAGCCGGTGCTGACCAAGGATCAGGTGGTGCTGCTGGAGAGCGACAACGTCGTCTCCGCGGACGCGCAAGGTCTGGCCGCGCTGGACATCGAGTCCACGGGCGTCGAGGCCGTGGCCGCCAGCTATCTGTGGCGCTACCGCCGCGGCGGGCAGTTCGCGGAAGCGACGGCGGCCTGATCCCCGAGGGATCGAGACCGCCGCTGAAGCCTCAGCCGTAGGCCCAGATGGCCAGCAGGCCGACGCCGCCGACCAGGATCCGCCAGGCGGCGAACGGCGCGAAGCCGTAGCGGCCGACGAAGTCGACCAGGGTTCTGACCACGAACAGGCCGCTGAAGAACGACACCACGAAGCCGATGGCGATCAGTCCGGCGACGTCGCCGTTGATCAGGTCGCGGCTCTCCCAGAAGTCGAGGCCGAAGGCCGCGACCATGGTCGGGATGGCGAGGAAGAACGAGAACTCCGCCGCCGCCCGCTTGTCGACGCCCAGCAACAGGCCGCCGACGATGGTCGCGCCCGAGCGCGACACGCCGGGGATGATCGACAGGCACTGGAACAGGCCGACGCCCAGCGCCGTCTTCCAGCTGAACTTCATGGAATCCTCGGTGCGGGCCGGGGGCGCCCAGCGCTCCAGCGCGATCAGGGCGAAGCCGCCCAGGATCAGGGTCACGCAGACGATCGTCGGGTTGAACAGCACCCGCTTGATGAAGTCGTGGAACAGCAGGCCCACGATGGCGGACGGGATGAAGGCCAGCAGCACCGACAGGGCGAACATGCGCGCGGCCGGATCCTTGCCCGGCAGGCCGACCAGCACCTTCCACAGGCGCTGGAAGTAGAGCGCGACCACCGCCAGGATCGCGCCCAGCTGGATCATGACGATGAAGGTGTCCCACGGCTCCGGCGGCAGGCCGAGGGCCTCCTTGGTCAGCAGCAGGTGGCCGGTGGACGAGACCGGAATGAATTCGGTCAGGCCTTCCACCAGGCCGAGGATGATCGCCGCCAGCCAGTCCGCCATGCGCGTCCTTTCAAAGATGATGTCGGGTCAGTTCGCGCCCGGTTCGGGCCCCACATAGCGCAGGCGCGCCCGGATAGGCGAGCCGTCCAGCATCTGATCGACGGCATGGGCCAGCAAACCCGCGAGACGGCCCGTCAGCAGGATGTCCTGCGCCGCGTCGCGGGGCAGCTCCATGCGGCGCACGGCGACCGCGAGGGCCAGGGCGAAGCCCGGCGGCTGTCCTGTGACCGCCTCTCCGTCACGCAGGACGCGGGCCAGGTCGGCCGGCAGTTCGGCGGCGGCCAGCAGGCTGGCGGCCCGGGGATCGCCGGCGGCCCAGTCCGGATCGCCGAACCCGGCCCCGGCCGCATCGCGGGCGGCCTCGGCGGGCGAGCGGCGGGCGGCGATGATCCAGGCCGAGGCGGACGCGGTCTCGCCCACGGTGCGCGAGGCGGCCAGCACGGCCAGTCCGGCCAGGGCGGCGGCGGCGGGAGAGGCTCCGCCCCCGGCGGCGGCGCGGGTGGCGACCACGGCGGCGTCCATCCCGGCGTCCGCCGACAGGACCAGCGCCCGGCGGATCAGCTGGGCGTCGCGTTCGGGGGCCTTCCAGAAGCGGGCCAGCCGCTGATGCAGGAACAGACGGGGGCCCGAACCGGCGACGGCGTCGACCGCCTCGTCCAGCACGCGGGCGCATTCGATGCGCAGGGCCTCTGGCGTGCGCGGCTTGGCGTCGGCGTCTTCCTCGGCGCGGCGCGACAGGGCGGTGAACAGGCGGGCGCGGGTCGATCCGCCGGGCGTCACGCCGACCCGCGGCCGGATCTCGGCGAAGGGATTGGCGGTGCGGGCGCCCCACAGGCCGCGGGCCACGTCCTCCAGCGTCGCCGTGGCGGACAGCTGGACCGCGTCCAGGCCCCGATAGAACAGGCGGCCCGAGGCGATGACGCTGACCGAGGATTCCAGATCGGCCTGGCCGCGCGCGGCGGGGCCGCGTTCAGTTGTCCGCGGCGCTTCGTCGCCGTCCTCGACCGCATCGCCGGTCAGGCGCGCGATGTCGCGGACGGCGTACAGGCTGCGGCGGGGATCGTTCGGGTCGGGACGGGCGGCGATGCGGCCACGGCTGACATAGGCGTAGAGCGTCTGGGCCTTGACCCGCAGACGGTCCAGCGCCTCGCCTCGCCCGATCCAGCGGTCGCCGGACGTGTCCATGCCTGTCTCCCCCGGCTGTTCAGCGCCCGGAAACCATAATGGGACGCGACCATGGGACCCTTTCGTGACGAACACGCTAACGTCGGTACGCGCACGGCGCCTTGGCAGGGTCACGGGTTTCCGCGACAAGGCGTCATGACCGCCTCCTCCCTAGACGACGCCCACGCCGCGACCCGCAGCGTCACGCGCCTGTCGGTGGGTGTGGCCGTGGTGCTGATCGCGCTGAAGGCCTTCGCCCTGGGCGCCTCCGGATCGGTCTCGATCCTGGCCTCGCTGGCGGATTCGTCGCTGGACCTGATCGCCTCCCTGGCCACCTTCTTCGCCGTGCGCTGGGCCGCCGCCCCGCCGGACGAGGAACACCGCTTCGGCCACGGCAAGGGCGAGGCCATGGCCGCGCTGGTGCAGGCCGGACTGGTGTTCGCCTCCAGCGTCTTCATCGGCTGGGAAGCCATCCAGCGCCTGTTCGATCCCCGCCCGGTGACGTCGGGGACCTGGAGCGTCGGCGTGGTCCTGATCTCCATGGCGCTGACCGTCTGGCTGATCTGGCGGCAGAGCCGGGCGATCAAGGCCAGCGGCTCGGTCGCCGTGGCCGCCGACCGCGCCCACTACGCCTCCGACCTGGCGGCCAGCGCCGTGGTCCTGATCGGCGTGATCTCGGGCACGTTCCTGAAGGCGCCCGGGCTGGACGCCGCCGCCGGCCTGGTGGTCGCGGTCTGGTTGTTCTGGGGCGCCACCGGCGTGCTGAAGGACGCCGCGGACCAGCTGCTGGACCGGGCCACCTCGGACGCCGACCGCGTGGCCATCACCAGCGCCATCCTGTCCGACCCGCGCATCGCCGGCGTCCACCGACTGCGCACCCGTCAGGCGGGGCCGGTGACCACGATCCAGATGCACGTCGACATGGCGCCGACCCTGACCCTGGCCGAGGCCCACGACATCCTGGAACAGGCCGAGGCGCGCCTGCTGGCCCTGTGGCCGCACGCCGACATCCTGATCCATCCCGATCCGCGCGGACCGGCGCAGCCGGAGGCGACACAGGCGACGGGGCAAAAAGGCCCGTGGTCCTGACGCGATGACTAACGCCCGCTTAACGGGCTTGGGCGCATGGAGTGCGGGATGTCGGTCTCCGTCCTGTTTCACTTCGCCTTCGACCCCGTCTCGCGCGCCGCGCGACTGGCGCTGGGCGAGGCCAAGGTGGCGTTCGAGGAGAACGCCGTGCGCCCGTGGGAGCCGGACTGTCCGGTCGGCGCCCTGAACCCGTCCGGCATGACGCCGGTGCTGCAGACCACCGCCAACAACCGGGTCCTGACCCTGTGCGAACAGGCCGCCATCCTGGGCTGGCTGGAAGATCGCGACCGCGAGCCCTTCCTGGTCCCCGCCGACCCGTTCGAGCGCGCCGAAACCCGGCGCCTGGTCGGCTGGTTCGACCGCCGCTTCACCGACGAGGTCGACGCCGTCCTGCTGCACGAGCGGATGGAGAAGCCCCTGCTGCGGCTGGGCCCGCCCGAGGCGCGCCAGCTGCGGGCCGGGCGCGAGGCGCTGCGCGGCCATCTGACCATGCTGGAAGGCCTGCTGGCCGAGCGCGACTGGCTGGCCGGACGCCGCCTGAGCCAGGCCGACATCGTCGCCGCCGCCCACCTGTCGATCCTCGACTATTTCGGCGAGATCGCCTGGGCGAACTATCCGGCGCTCAAGACCTGGTACATGAAGCTGAAATCCCGCCCCTGTTTCCGTCCCCTGCTGACGGACCGCTTCCCAGGGGTGGCCGCGGCGGCGCACTACACCGACCTCGACTTCTGAGCGCCAGAGCGGCAAACCGCCCGGATGGCGGCCGATCCCCGTAAATTCATCCGCGAGCGCGCCGCCGCCTTGGGCTTCGACGTCTGCCGGTTCGCCTCGGCGTCGGAGCCGTGGAGCGCGGGCGAACGGCTGGCGCATTTCGTCGAGTCGGGCCGTCACGGCGACATGGGCTGGATGGAGACGACGCTGGAGCGCCGGGCCCATCCGACCGCCATGTGGGACGGCGCAAAGACCGCCATCGTCCTGGGCCTGAACTACGGACCGGAGCACGATCCGCTGCCGGAACTGGAAGACCGGTCCGCCGGATACATCTCGGTTTATGCCCGCGGCGACGACTATCACGAGGTCATCAAGGGCCGACTGAAGACCCTGGCGGGCCAGATCGCCGCCCGCACCGGCGAGGAGGTGAAGGTCTTCGTCGATACGGCCCCGCTGATGGAGAAGCCGCTGGCCCAGCGCGCCGGGCTGGGCTGGCAGGGCAAGCACACCAACCTGCTGTCGCGCAGCCACGGCAACTGGCTGTTCCTGGGCGTGATCCTGAGCGCGACGACGTTCGAGCCCGACCCGCCGGAAGGCGAGCATTGCGGCACCTGCACCGCCTGCCTGGACGCCTGTCCCACCAACGCCTTCCCGGCGCCGTTCCAGCTCGACGCCCGGCGGTGCCTATCCTACCTGACCATCGAGTTCGCGGGCCCCTGGCCGGAGGAATTCCGCGAGGCGACGGGCGGGCGCATCTACGGCTGCGATGACTGCCTGGCCGCCTGCCCCTGGAACAAGTTCGCCGCGGCGGCCAAGGAGGGGCGGGTGCAGGCGCGCGACGCCCTGGTCTTGCCCCGGCTGGCGGATCTGGCCGCGCTGGACGACGCGGCCTTCCGGACCCTGTTCTCGAAGAGCCCGGTCAAGCGCATCGGCCGCGACCGGTTCGTGCGCAATGTCCTGTACGCCATCGGCAACAGCGGCGACGCCGGACTAATCCCTACGGCGGAGACGCTGGCGGCCGATCCCGATCCGGTCGTCCGGGACGCGGCGGAGTGGGCGCTGGGCCGGTTGAGGGCGGAACCGGAGGCGGTCCAGCTCTAGTGGCGGATTGCCGCCGTAGGACGTTCAGGCCATCGTCCCCGCGACCTGACCTTCAACGAGGCGTTTCGATGAGAGTTCTGATCGCGCTGGCGGCGTTCGCCCTGCTGGGCGGCTGCGCTTCCGGCTGGCCCGACACGGCGTTGTACCAGGGCATCCCGCAGCCGGAGGGGCCGGGTTCGAACTCGACCAACCCGGCCGACCGTCCGACCAATGTCATGCTGCGCCAGCGGGTGCAGGGGCTGTTCCCGGCCGGCAGTCGCGAAGCGCCTCTGCTCGACTGGCTGGCGACCCAGAAAATGAGTGTGCGCCGCTATACGGACGAGGACGGCGACGTGCGCGGCAGCGGGGTGCGTTACCTCGGAACCTGGCCTTGCGACCGCAGCGTCCGCGTCCGCTGGACCGCCAGCGCCGGCGTGATCGAGACGATCACCTCCGACGAGGGCGGCTCCGGCTGCTTCTGACCCGGATCAGGCGTTCGCGGTGACGCCGACCACCCGTTCGCCGCCCTCGGCGCGGGCGATGGCCAACAGCTTGAGGCGGAAGACCAGCACGCTGTTGGCCGGGATGCCGGGCTTGGCGGCGTCGCCGTAAGCCTTGTCGGCGGGCAGGTAGACGATCCATTCGTCGCCGGTCTTCATGTGCTGCAGCGCCTCGGTCCAGCCGGCCACGACCGTGCCCAGGGTGAAGACCGCCGGCTGGCCGCGCTCATAGCTGCTGTCGAAGACGGTGCCGTCGGTCAGGGTGCCCTCGTACTCGACGCGCACCAGATCGTTGCTGTCCGGGCTCTCGCCGCCCGCAGGGCCGGACTGGAGGACCTTGTACTGGATGCCGCCGGGCAGGGTCTGCACCCCCTCCGCCTTGGCGTTGCGTGCCATGAAGGCCTGCCCGGCCTTCAGATTGGCCTCGGCGTCGGCGCCGCCCGTGTCCGGCGCGCGATTGCAAGCGGCCAGGGCCGCGACCATGGCCAGGACGGCGACGCCCCTAGCCCATCCGGAGTTCATAACCCGCACCTTCAAGTCCCTGTCTGATTTCTTCCGCATGCGCTTCGCCGCGGGTTTCGACCATGATGTCGAACTCCGCGCCCTTGGCGGGCACGTCCAGCGCCAGCCGGTTGTGCACGACGTCGATGATGTTTCCGCCAAGGCCGCCGATCACGGCGCTCATCTTGGACAGCATGCCCGGGCGGTCGTCGCCGAGGATGCGATAGACGATCAGCCGCTTCTCGCGCACCAGTTCGCGGTTCAGCACCACGGCCAGCATGCGGGCGTCGATATTGCCGCCGGTCAGCTCGATGCCGACCTTCAGCCCCTTGAACTTGTCCGGATAGGCCAGCATGGCCGCCAGCCCGCCGGCGCCCGCGCCCTCGGCGACGGTCCGCTCCATGGTGGCCAGATAGGAGACGCCGCGTTCGAAATCGGCTTCCTGACAGACCAGGACCTCTTCGATCAGGGGCTCGGCCAGGGCGAAGGGAATGTCGCCGACGGCCTTGATGGCGATGCCTTCGGCGATGGTCTGGCCGCCGCATTTGGGCGCCTCGCCGCGCCGCTTGGCGCTGAACGAGGGGTACATCGCCGCCTCGACCCCGAAAATGCGAATCGACGGCTTCATCGCCTTGGCCGCGATGGCCGAACCGGCGATCAGCCCGCCGCCGCCGATCGGGATGATCAGGACGTCGAGGTCCGGCGCGTCCTCCATGAACTCCAGCCCGCAGACGCCCTGGCCAGCGACGATTCCCTCATCGTCGAAGGCCGAGATGAAGACGAAGCCTTCCTCGTCGCGCAGCCGGTGGGCCTCTTCGGTGGAGCCCGAGAAATCCAGTCCCTTGATGACCACGGTCGCGCCATGGGCCCGCGTGCCGTCCGCCTTCACGAAGGGCGTGCCCTCGGGCATGACGATGGTCACCGGCACGCCCAGACGGCCGCCGTGATAGGCCAGCGCCTGGGCGTGATTGCCCGCGCTGGCGGCTACCACGCCGCGCTTGCGCTCTTCCGGCGTCAGCTGCAGCAGGCGGTTCAGCGCCCCGCGCTCCTTGAAGCTGCCGGTGAAATGCAGGTTGTCGAACTTGATCCAGACCTCGGCGCCGGTCAGCTGCGACAGGCGGCGGGAATAGCGTACGGGCGTGCGGTCCACCTGACCGGCGATCCGGTCCCGCGCCGCCAGAATGTCGTCAAACGTCACTGTCATGAGCGTCCCCTATAGCCGGTCTCGCGCCGGTTTGTTGCGCGCTTGTGAACCACGGTCCAAGAGGTCGCAACCTTGACCTTATGGCGGCGTTGAGCGTCTGATCGGGCGTTCGACCCGCGCCCGCCCGGAGAGAGCCCATGTCCACCGCCCGGTCCCTTCTGCCCCTCGCCGCCCTGACCGCCGCAGCCGCCGTGCTGGCGGGCTGCGAGACCGTGCCCATGGGGCCGGTCGCGCCGGCCGGACCGGCCGCGTTCCGCGCCGATGATTTCTCCTGGTCCAGCGCCTCGGGCCGCGCGGCCATCGAAGGCCGGGTCGATTATCGCCGCGACGGCCAGGTCTTCAGCTGCACCGGCTCGGTCGCCCTGACGCCGGACACCCCCTATACCCGCGCCCGGTTCCGGACCCTGTACGGCTCCACCGACCGCGCCGCCTTGCCCGAGGCCGTGGTCCGCGCCCGGACCGTGCCGGATCCCAACGCCGACTACCGCTCCTTCGTACGCTCGGAGACCTGCCGGAACGGGACCTTCGACTTCGTCGGCCTGCCCGCGGGCGGCTGGTTCATCATCGCCCCGGTGAGCGCCGGGGGAGACCGCGTGGTGCTGATGCGTCACGTCGAGACGCGTAACGGACGGATCGCCGTCACCCTGCCCTGAGTGCCTCCAGTGCCGTGTTTCGAGGCCGCGTATCGGGCCGCTTCGGAGAATTAACCATGCGAGCCTCCCTCCTGATCGCCGCGGCCGGCCTGGCCCTGGTCGCATCCCCCGCCGCCGCCCAGTCGTGGACCGGCGGCTACGGCCATGAGTACGGGAACAGCGGCTACAACGGCGGCTATGATCCGGACAGCGGGAGCCGCTACTACACGCCGCGCTACCGTTCGAACGCCGTGCCGTCGAACTTCGACTGGCGCAGCCAGCTGGACCGGCCGGGCGACTATCGCTGCGACCGGTTCTGGGACGCCAGCCGCGACGACTGCGGCGACCGCTGGCGCGACCAGCGCCGCCGCGTCAGCCCGCAGGCCCGCCGCGACTATCGCCAGCTGGCCGGCTACCGGTACGGCGACGGCTACGGATACGGCTCCAGCCGCTACGGCTACGGCGGTCACGGCTATTATCCGCGCCGCGGCTACGGCTCCCAGTACTACGGCGGCTACGGCTACGGCGGGCACAATCAGGGGGGCACGGCCTATGAGGGCGCCTATGGGCGGCCCGACGTGGTCTTCCCCGGCGGCGGCTATCGCGGCGGCTACGCGAGCGGGTCCCGCGACGGGCGGCGCATCGACTGGTGCCGGGCGACCTACCGCTCCTACGATCCCGGCAGCGGCTACTACCGGGCCTACAGCGGCCGATTGGTTTGGTGCGGCTAAGCTAGACGCCTGACGATGTTCGTCCGATCACAGACGTGTGGGTGATCGGCGTTCGCCATTGTTTCGCCCTCTGCGGCCCGCTCCTTCGCCCCGCCCGTCCGGGCGTAGTCGAGGGGGAGCGTCATGTCCCAGCACAATATTTCCGGGTCCGAGGTCTTCGGTCCCAAGCCGTTCGTCATCCTGCGCGGCGTCAAGACCAGCGGCCTGCGCCGCCAGCGTAGCGCCCGCACCCTGGTCGCCTTCATCGCCGGCGCCGTCGTGGCCGTGACGGGCGGCGCGATCGCCCTGGCGGCGGTGTTCGGGCCGACGCTCTTCGGCTGAAGCCGAAGAGCTTTCTTTATGTTGGGCCGCGGACCGTCGGCCCCTTCGGGGACCTCCCGACCCGACGCGGCCTGGCGCTTCGCGCAGGCTTATCGTCTGGCAGGGAGATCCCGCGCCCTGCGCTCAAGCAGCGAGCGATCGCGTCGCGAGCGTTAGCGCCCTGAACTAAGCCAGCCACACCATCCGGCGCGTCCGCGCCTCGCCGCCGCGCGCGCGGCTGAATCCCTTGCGGACCTCGCCCGTGTACAGGAAGCCCGCCTTCTCCAGGACGCGGCCCGAAGCGGGGTTGTCGTCGAAATGGCCCGCGACCAGGGCGCGGCGGCGCCAGTTGCGGCTGGCCCAGACCACGCCGGCCTCCAGCGCCTCGGTGGCGTAGCCGCGGCCCCAGTAGGGGCGGCCGATCCAGTAGCCGACCTCCGGCCCGATATCGCCGTCCTCGAACAGGCCGATCACGCCGACGGGCCCGTGGTCTTCGTGGTCGATCAGGAAGGTGCGGGCGCGGGCCGGATCCTGGCCCGCGACGGCCAGCACGAAGGCCTCGGCGTCGGCGGTCGAGAAGGGATGCGGCATGCGCAGCGTCATCCGCGCGATGTCGGCGTCATTGGCCAGGGCCGCCAGACGGCTGATGTCCTGGGCCTGCGGGCTGCGCAGGGCCAGGCGCCGGGTCTCGACGACGGGAGAGGGTTCGATCACGCACATGACACGCCTCATTCGGAACTCACCGCCTCCTTGGAGGGCTCGGGCGGTGTTCGAGGCGGGGAAACGAAAACGGGGAGCCTGGTGATCCAGACTCCCCGCGGGAAATTTCCCTGGTCCGGATCGCGGCTCTTGAGCCTTTCGCGATCCGGGTGATGTTCCGTATCGCGTTACTCGGCGGCCATGGCCTGTTCGGCGGTGTCGTTCGCCGGAAGAATCGACACGTAACAACGGCCGTTGGCTTTCTTCGTGAATTTCACGGCGCCGTGCACGGTGGCGAAGAGCGTGTGATCGCGGCCCAGGCCGACGTTCTCGCCCGGGTGGAAGGTGGTGCCGCGCTGACGCACGAGGATGTTGCCGGCCAGCACGCGCTCGCCGCCAAACTTCTTCACGCCGAGGCGCTTCGACTCGGAGTCGCGACCGTTACGCGACGAACCGCCTGATTTCTTGTGAGCCATCGTAACTCTCTTCAGCTTCGCGTCCGGCGCCCTCAGGCGCCCGACATCGTCATTCTATCACAGTCGCGACCGCAAGGGACGCGGGGTTGGTTTTACGCTTCGTCGGTCGAGGCGGCGGCGGCCTTCTTGGCCGGGGCCTTCTTCGCCGGAGCCTTGGCGGCCTTCGGAGCCGGAGCGGCTTCCTCGGCGGCGGCTTCGACGCGCGGGGCCAGGCCACGGGCGCGAGCGTTCATCTCGAGCTTGGTCATCAGCGAGGTTTCGCCGTCCCACTTGGCCTTCTCGCCGGCGCCTTCGATGCCGGTGATGCGCAGGACCGATTCCATCTGGCGGTGGCCGTTGGTGCGGCGGTAGCCCTGACGACGGATCTTCTTGAAGATCTTGATCTTCTCGCCCTTGCGGGTTTCGACCAGCGTCGCGGCGACCGAAGCGCCTTCGATCAGCGGGGCGCCGAGGGTGACGCCCTTGTCGCCGCCCAGCATCAGGACTTCACCGAAGTTGACGGCAGCGCCAGCGTCGCCGTCGAGCTTCTCGACCACGATCACGTCGCCCGGTTGGACCCGGTACTGCTTGCCGCCGGTCTTGATCACCGCGTACATGTTGAAGCCTCAGCGTAAACGCAAAAAGAATAGCGCCCGGCGGGGACCCCCGGCGGGCGAAGAGCGGCGACATATACGGAAGGGGTCCGCCGAGTCAACGCGGACGGGGAAAAAACCCCGGACCCGCCGTATTCGGGCTCGGCTTGCGCCATGCCCTGAAGTCTGGACGAGAGTACGCCGTACGGGCCCCGCCATACGACCGCGAGGGCGCGGAGCGCCTCCGATCAGGTCGGCCTCCCCAACCCTGATGATGCCGGTCCGCACAGTTTCGTGCATGATGTCGCCCTAATCGATGCTCCGCCGGCGACACGTCTCGACTGGCCGTCATTCTCCAGTCGCCCCTTTGGGGAGTTTTCTGCTGGGAGTTAGCTT
>Ga0307406_10001231_pt1 | contig 14343 bp, 11 predicted proteins | sample 322Cmetagenome_3_FD_203706 | JGI IMG/M metagenome (GOLD analysis project Ga0307406, IMG submission 203706) | Maize rhizosphere microbial communities from greenhouse at UC Davis, California, United States - 322HYB-C-2 | ecosystem: Host-associated > Plants > Roots > Rhizosphere > Soil | place... | reverse complement strand
CCTCGACGCGCATTTCCATCGAGGCCGTCAAGGCCGCACGGCCCGACGGCCGCACCATCCTGCTGGGCTCGACGCCGCCCTTCGTTCTCTTTCCGATGACCTATGCGCGGCTGAACTACGACGTCGAGAAGGACTTCATCCCCATCGCGCACCTGGCGATCGTGCCCAGCGTCCTTTCGGCCGGCGCAGGCCAGCCGTTCAAGACACTCCCCGAATATGTCGCCTGGATCAGGAAGAACCCCACGGGTGCGAGCGTGGGGCTGACCAACCTCGGCGGCGGACTGCACTTCAGCGTGCTGCAGCTGTCCAAGGCCATCGGCGTGCCGCTCGCGCCGGTCACCTACAGGGGCGGTGCGCCGCTCGCGACCGACCTCATCGGAGGCCACGTGCCGCTCGCTGCCGACGCACTGGCCAGCCAGCTCGAGCTCCAGCGCGCGGGCAAGCTGCGGATCCTGGGCGTGGCAGGGACCCGGCGATTGAGCTGGCTGCCCGACGTTCCGACCATCAAGGAATCGGGCTACGACGCCTTCGACCGCGCCAACGCCGCCTATGCCGCCTTCGTGCCGGCGGGGACGCCGAAGGATGTGGCCGCCAGGCTGGAAGCGGCCCTTCTTGCCGCCATGCGCAACCCGCAGGTGCGCGCGCAGGTCGACCGCATGGGCCTCGAGGCTACGGGGCTTCCCGGCGCCGAAGTGACGCGCATCATGAACGAGGACCGGGCGTACTGGCGTCCCATCGTCAAGGCATCGGGGTTCAGGAGCGAAGACTGAATCGATGAGGGCCGACGACGACGACGACCGGGCGGGCTGGGCGGTGCTCGTGGCCGCCAGCTCGGGCGCGCTGCTGTGCTTCCTCAATCTCAGCGCGCTCAATGTCGCACTGCCTGCCGTGGCGCGCAGCCTGCACGCCTCGCCGGCGCAGGCGAGCTGGATCCTGCTGTCCTACATGCTGGTCAGCACCGTCTGCATCCTGAGCTTCGGACGCCTGGCCGACCTGTGGGGACGGCGCCGGCTCTTTCTTGCGGGCCTGGGACTTTTCGTGGCCGCCTGCGCGGCGTGCGCCTTCGCTCCCACTGCCGAGCTGATGCTGGCGAGCCGCGTCTGCCAGGCGGTCGGCGCGGCCGGCGTCATGGCCAACGCCAGCGCGCTGGTCGGCGATGCCTTCGGCCGCCGCAGGATGGGGCTGGCGCTCGGCGTGCTCGCGATGGTCGCGGCGCTGGCCCAGGTCGTGGGCCCGCTGGCGGGCGGCTTCGTCGTCTCGTGGTGGGGATGGCGCGTGCTCTTCATGCTCAACGTGCCGATCGGTCTCGGCGTGCTGGCGTGGTCCTGGAAGGTGCTGCCCCACGGTGCAGCCGCCGGGAGCGAGCGCTTCGACCTGGCCGGCGCGGCACTGTCCCTCGTCGGCATCGGATGCGTGACCTATGCGCTCTCGATGGCCGGCACCCGCGGATGGACCAGCACGCCGGTGTGGGCCTTCATGCTCGCGGGGCTGTGCGCCATCGCCCTCTTCTCCGGCGTTCAGATGCGCGTGGCCAGTCCGCTGGTCGACCCCTCGCTGTTCGGCGAACCGGGACGCCGGACCGCCTACGCCGGCATCCTGCTGCTGTCGATGACGCAGGCGGCACCCCTGCTGCTCGTGGCCCTGTACCTGCAGGCCTGTGCGGGCCTGCCGCCGTCGCAGGCGGGCCTGCGCATCGCACCGGTGGCCTTCGGCATGCTGATGGCTGCGCCGCTGGCAGGCGCCATGACGCGGCGCTTCAGGCCCGAATCCATCTGCGTGGCGGGCATGCTGCTTGCGGGATGCGCCTTGGCGCTGCTGGCCGCACTGCTGCAGCCGGCGATCGATGCCGTGCAGCTGTCGCTGTGCCTCTGGGTGCTCGGCCTGGGCATCGGGAGTTTCGTGACGCCGAACAACACGTCGATCCTCCAGAGCGTGGCGCCCCGGCGCCACGGCATCGCCAACGGCGTCCGGTCGACGCTGCAGAACACGGGCATCATGATCGGCACCGCGCTGACGCTGAGCGTGGCGATGGCGCAGCTTCCATCCAGCTCGCAGCGCGTGATTCTGGGAGGCGGCGGCGCGGGGCTTTCGACTCAGGATGTGGCGGCCTTTACCCAAGGCGCCTGCTCTGCGCTGATCTTGCTTGCGGTCCTTCGCCTTGCCGGCGCGGCCCTGATCGCCGCGAGTGCCCGGCGGCATGCGCGCGGGAAAGCACCGCTCAGCGCGGATGCGGAAACAGCCGTTCGATCGGGCAATGCGTCTTGATGAACGGCGACTTGATGACGATGTAGCTGAAGTACTTGGAGATGCCGATGTTGCGTTCGAGCAGTTCCTCGATCACTTCCTGGTAGTGGTTGACGCCGCGCGTCAGGAAGCGCAGCAGGTAGTCGTAGCCGCCGCTCACCAGGTGGCATTCGAGCACCTCGTCGACCTCTCGGATCGCGGCCTCGAAGCGCACGAAGTCCTCGCGGTGATGGTCCTGCAGCGTGACCTCGGTGAACACGGTGAGGGTGTCGCCGAGCTTCTCGAGCCGCAGGTGCGCGCCGTAGCCGGCGATGTAGCCGGCCTGCTCCAGCCGCTTGACGCGGATCAGGCAGGGACTGGGCGACAGGCCGACCGCATCCGCGAGGTCGACATTGGTCATGCGCCCGTTCCGCTGCAGCTGGGCCAGGATGCGCAGGTCGAGTCGGTCGATCTTGAAAGCTTCGGACATGGCCATCCTGAAAAAACGAAAGAGGATCCGATTCTGCTTTGCCGGCGCGGTGCTGGGACAGTGCTTTCCCGCTCAGGCCGCCAGCGCGGCCCGCACGTCGGCGGCGTCCAGCACCTCGTCGAGCGTCTTCTTCAGGCGCGCGAACATCTGGGCGAACTCGTCCTCGGTGAAGGTCAGCGCCGGCGCAAAGCCCAGGATGTGGTCGCCGAAGGAGCGGAACACCAGTCCGTTGCGGTAGCCCGCGGCAAAGATGCGGTCCGCCAGGCCCAGCGCCGGATCGAAGCCGCGCTTGCCTTGCTTGTCGCTCACCAGTTCCAGCGCGCCGAGCAGGCCGCGGTGGCGCGCATCGCCCACCAGCGGATGCGCGCGCAGCGCGTCGAGCCCGGCCGCGAAATGCGCCGCGCCGCGCTGGCCGTTGGCGAGCACCCCGCCCTCTTCGTACAGCCGCAGCACCTCGAGCGCGACCGCGGCGCTCACCGGGTGCGCCGAATAGGTGGCGCCATGGCCGACCGGCACGCCCGCCGGTGCGCCGTCGGCAATGCCGGCATAGACCTTCTCGGACATCATGGTCGCGCCCATCGGCACGTAGCCCGAGGTCAGGCCCTTGGCCATGGTCATGAGGTCGGGCTCCACGCCTTCGGCCTCGCAGGCGAACACCGGGCCGGTGCGGCCGAAGCCGGTGATGACCTCGTCGACGACGAACAGGATGTCGAGTTCGCGCGCGGCATCGCGCATGGCCTTGAGCCAGCCCTTGGGCGGCACGATGACGCCGCCCGAGCCCTGGATCGGCTCGCAGAAGAAGGCGGCCACGTTGTCCGCGCCGAGCTCGGCCACCTTGGCGCGCAGCGAGGCCACCGATGCGGCGATCAGGGCCTGCGGATCGGCGCCGTCCGCATGGCGGTACGGGTTGGGCGACGGGATGTAGTGCTGCGTGGGCAGCGGCAGGTCGAAGCCGCGATGGAAGGCGGGCAAGGCCGTGAGGCCCGCACCGGTCGACGAGGAGCCGTGGTAGCCGCGCTCCAGTGCAATGAACTGCTTCTTCGACGGCTTGCCGATGGCGTTGTAGTACTGCACGATGAAGCGAACGGCGGCATCGACCGCCTCCGAACCGCCGAGCGTGAGGTACACGCGCGTCAGCGAGGCGGGCGCGATCTGCACCAGCTTTTCCGCGAGGCGGATGGCCGGCTCGCTGCTGAAGTGGAAGTAGCCGGTGGCGTACGGCAGGCGCCGCATCTGCTCGGCCGCGGCCTGCACCACGCTCTCCTGGCCGTAGCCGACGTTCACGCACCACAGGCCCGCGAAGGCGTCGAGCAGTTCATGCCCGTTGGCGTCGGTCAGCCATGCGCCGCGGGCCGAGGCCAGCACGGTGGGGCCGCGCTGCTCGTGCGTGCGCCAGGGCGAGACGGGGTGGATGAGATGGGCACGGTCGATGGCGTCGAGCGTGGCGTGGCGAGGCAATGCGGTGGGGTGTGTCATGGTGGGCGGAGGTAGGGCCTTTGGATGTCCAAAAGCTTAGGCCGCACGCCCCTCGCGCGGGTGCTGCATTGGGGGCCTTGCACAAAGCAGACTGCGGTTGTGCGGGTCGCCGCAGCAGATCCTGCCGCCGTGCACAGGTCATGGCTGCCTTCACGCCGGCCGCACACGGCCGGTGGCGGCCACGCCCAGCGCAAGGACCGCCATGGCCATCAGCCCGAGTCCCAGCAATTGACCCGCAGGTGCTGCCGCGGACCTGGCCGACGGGCTGAAGCGCGGCTGGGCGGCGAAGTCGCGCAAGCCGAAGCGCACGTCGTTGAACAGGTAGGGGTAGTAGTAGGCCCGCAACCGCGCGTGGAAATCCGCGATGCGGTCCTGATAGGCCAGCTGCGCCTGCAGGTCGGTGTCGGCCTGGCGGTGCAGTGCGGCCTGCACGCCGACGCCCGGCAGCAGCCAGCCCAGGCGCGCGGTCCAGCGCTGGCGCGCGAGCAAGCCTTCGCGGTACGCCGCCACCTGCGGCGCCACGCTCTGGTCGCCCAGCTGCTGGAAGGCGTAGTACCACTTCCAGTGAAAGCCCGAGGGCAGCGGCGCGGTGTGCCGCCATTCGGGGTGCGTGCGGAAGAACTTCTCCATCGTGTCCTGCGGCGGCAGGTCCCAGGCGGCGTGCACGGCCTGGCGCTGCGCCAGCATCAGCTCCACGCCCTGGTGCACCGGCAGGGCGCGCGCAAGCGCCGCGTTGGCGATGGTGGGCAGGACGAGCGTCAGCACGGCCCAGCAGCCCATGAGGGCCGTGGCATTGGCGGCGGAGCTTCCGCCTCGCGTCGCGACCAGCAGCGCCAGGCCGCTCCAGAACGCGAGGTAGGCGGCCGTGGCGCACAGGACGGTGGCCACGGTTGCCATGGCGGTCCCGCTGCCCAGCGCACCGGCCAGCGCCGGCAGCACGAGGCAGCCGAAGACCAGCGCCGTGCGCAAGCCCGCGCGGCGCAGCCACAGGCGCCGGCCGGCGCCGGGCATGGCCAGCAGCGTGCCCAGCCGGCCCGAACGGCGCTCGCTCGAGACCAGGTCGTGCAGCAGCGCGATCAGGAACAGCGGCGCCAGGTACACCAGCACGAAGGCGAAGTCGAAGCGCCCGGCCAGCGCCAGTTCGGGATTGAAGCTCTCGCCTTCGTGCAGCTGGGCCTGCAGCGCCAGTGCGCGCACGCGCAGGACGTAGGGCGCGGCATCGCGCAGTCCGAGCGCGAGGAACGCGGCCGGCGACGGCGCATCCCAGGTGCCGTGGAAGGTGTAGTACGCGGCGGAGCCGGCGTCGCCGCCCTGCGCATACTTGCGCGCCTGCGCAGCCAGGTCCTGCTGCTGCAGCGCGGCCAGGCGCGCGATGGTCTGCTGCTGGCGGGCCACCTCGCGCATGCCCGAAAGCACGGCCAGGACCGACAGCGCCAGCAGCAGCACCAGCGCGGCGACCGCCAGCCGCGATCGCACCAGCAGGCGCCATTCGTGGGCGAGCCAGCTCATCGCGTGATCCTCCCCAGGCGGCGCGTGGCCAGTGCCAGCAGGCCTGCAAGGGCCGCCAGCCAGAGCAGCAGCACGCCCGCGGCAGGCGCCGCGCGGCGCAGTGCCTCGGCGGGCGCCGCGGCCTCGTAGCGGAAGTCGGCAACGCCGTGCCAGTGGTCATGGCCGATGCGGCTGTCGCGGCTGGAGCGGTCGCCGGCGAAGCTGAGCTTCTCGGCCTGCAGCCGGTTGAGCGCCTGCACCAGGCGGTAGCGGTGGCGCTCGGCCTGCTCGACGAAGCGGCGGTAGTTCTGCAGGTCGGTGCCCGCCGCAGCCATCGAGAGGCGGCGCAGTGCGATCACCGGGCTCAGCAGCGCGGCGCCGTCGACGAGGCGCAGCTGCGCGGCCTGGCGCTCGAAGCCGGCACCGGCATGGCGCTCGAAGAGCGCACTGGTGAGCCGCTCGCCTTCCATGCCCAGCAGCCCCTTGTAGTTGACGGGAAGGTCCTCCACGCGGGCGACGCCGTACTGTGCGAGCACCTTCTTCCTGAAGCCGGCGAAGTAGGGGTCGTCGGGGTCGTGGCTGTCACCCAGCGCGGCCAGCTCGTGCGCCACCGCGATGTCGGTCTCCAGGCGCGTGGGCAGCGCCAGCGCCGAGGCCGCGAGTTCGGGTGCCAGGCGCGGCACCAGCACCACGCCGATCGCCCAGATCGCGAGCAACGCCACGAGCGCGTCGCGCCCGCGCGCGAACCATGCCGACAGGCCGACGATGCCGACAGCCCAGATCAAGAGCCAAAGGCCGTAGCCCGCCGCCAGCGCGGCGGCGAGGCTGGCAGGCGCCGGTGTCGTGGCGCCGATCCAGAAGAGCGCCAGCAGCGCCGGCAGCAGCGCCGCCGCGGCCACGCCGCCCAGGGCCAGCACCTTGCCCGCCACGATCTGCCACGGCCGGACGCCCTGGGCGAGCAGCACGCGCAAGGTGCCCGATTCGCGTTCCCGCGCCAGCGCCGCATGGTCGACGAAGACGAGCAGCAACGGCGCCAGCACCTGCAGCACGAAGGCCGGCGTGAGCTGGCCGAAGCGCAGCAGCAGCGACGACTGCCGCACGTCGCCGAAATTGGCGCTGTTCTGCCGATGCCCCTCGAGGAAGAGCGTGTGGCCCGTGTAGGCGTCCACGCCCGAATCGAAGGCCGCGAGCGGGTTCAGCGGCCGGAACACGAAATGCCCGTAGTGCACCATGCGGTGCGGGTGCCGGTCGGGCTGGGCCTCGAACTCGTGATCCACCTGCGCCTGGTGGCGCGAACGTTCGGCATCCGTCGTGCGGCGCTGCTCCCAGGCCGTGAAGGCGGCCACGGCCGTGAGCAGCAGCAGCAACGCCAGGCCCAGCACCGCCACATGGTCGCGCCGCAGCAGGCGCCATTCCTCGCGCGCGATGCGCAATGCGGCGCTCATCGCTGCGCCTCCTGGCCCGCGTAGCGCCGGTGCAGTGCGCGCACGTCGAAGCGCTCCGCGCCCGCAGCGGCGACTTCCTCGATCAGTCGTCCGGTTTCGATGAAGCCGATGCGGTCGGCCACGTCAGCGGCGCCGAGCAGGTCGTGCGTCACCATGAGGACGGCCACGCCCTGCGCCCGCAGCAGTCCGAGGATGCGGCTGAACTCGGTGGTGGCCTGCGGGTCCAGGCCCGAGGTGGGTTCGTCGAGCAGCAGCGCCGGCACGCGGCGCGCCAGCGCCAGCGCGATCGACACCTTCTGGCGCATGCCCTTGGAAAACCCGGCGACGCGCCGCCCGTGCGCCGCGGCGTCCAGGCCGGCGGCCGACAGGGCCTCGTCGATGGCCTGCGCGCCGGCGGGCTGGCCCGCGAGGTGCAGCAGGTAGGCCACGTTCTCGCGCGCGCTCAGGTGCTCGTAGAGCGCCACGTTCTCCGGGATGTAGGCGAGCTGGCGCCGCGCGGCGGTCGGGTCGGCCACGGGATCGGCGCCGTTCACGCGCACACGGCCGCTCGCGGGCTGCACGAAGCCCAGGAACAGGCTCAGCGTGGTGGTCTTGCCCGCGCCGTTGGCACCCAGCAGCGCGTAGATCTCACCGGCGCGGACCGTGAGGTCGAGCCCGTGCAGGATGGTGCGCGCGCCGTAGCCGGCAACGACGCCGCGGGCTTCGAGGGCGGGGTGGGATGCGGCCGCGGCACGCGGCGGCAATGGCAGGTCGGTCGGGGTCATGAGGGCAATCCGTTCGCGTTCAGAACCTGGCCTGCAGGCCGACCGTGACGGTGCGGCCGCTGCCCGGCGTCACCCACACGCGGCTGTAGGAGCTCGTGTAGTAAGTGGTGTCGAACAGGTTGTCGACGTCGAGCGTCAGGCGCAGCTGGGGGTTGATGCGCCAGTACGCGACCAGCTTGGCGGTGGTGTAGGCCGGCAGGTCGAACGCGGGCATGCCGGCGTCGGCCTCGGCCTGCGTGCGGGCCTGGCCCAGGCGCTTGCCCATGTGCGTGATGCCGCCGCCGATGCCGTAGCGCTGGCCGTTGGCAAAGGCATCCTCGTAGACCGCGAGCACGCTGCCGTTGACCCGGGGCACGTTGAGCAGGCGCCCGCCGGCCTCCAGGCTGTTGTCCTTCGCGATCTCCACGTCGTTGAGCACCAGGCTGGCGTTGACGCGCCAGTTCCTCGTGACCTGGCCCGCGAAGTCGAGTTCGAGGCCGCGGCTGCGGATCTCGCCCGCGGAAACCGAGTAGCCGGTGTTCACCGGGTCGGCCGTCAGCACGTTGCGCTTGCGGATGTCGAACAGCGCGGCGGTGGCGCCGATGCGCTGGTCCGCGCTCTCCCACTTGGTGCCGAGCTCCAGCGCGCGGCCGGTCTCCGGCGCGAAGCTGGCGGCCGCGAAGTCGGAGCCGACGTTGGGGCGGAAGGAGCGGCCCGCGTTCGCGTAGAAGGTCCACTGCGGCGTCGGCAGCCAGCTCAGGCCGATGCGCGGCGAGGTCGCCGACGGATCCTGGTCGGCCGTGATGCCCGTGCGGCGGTTCAGCAGCGACTGGCGGTAGGTGTCCACGCGCACACCGGCCACCAGCCGCCACTCGGGCGCGAGCCTGACGGCGTCCTGCACGTAGAACGCGGTGCCGCGCTGGCGCTCCAGCGTATCGATGTTCGCGAGCGGCGTGGGCCGGGGCTGGCCGTACAACGGGTTGTAGATGTTGATGGCGTAGGGCCGCGCGGCCGTGGGGTTGGCCCGCAGCATCAGCGAATCCATCCTGAAGCGGAAACTCTCGACGCCGAACAGCAGCTCGTGCTCGATGGTGCCCGTGCGGACCTTGCCCTGGAGCTCGGCCTGCACGGCGGTGTCGCTGGAGTCGAAGTCGCGGAAGCGCCGCTGGCGCGTCAGGTTGCCGTTGGCCTGCAGCGCAGCCGCTTCGGTGGCAAAGCCGTTGATCGAGGTCTCGCGGTAGGACAGGCCCACGCGGCTGCGCCAGTTCGAATTCCATTCGTGCGAGAGGACGAACTGGTGGGTCTGGTTGTCGACGGTGACGTCGCCATCGGCCGGCTCGCCGAGAAAGCGGCTGCGCGGAATCGCGCCCAGCCGGTTGTTCACCGCGACCACGCCGCGGTCCAGCGGCGTCCTGTGGCGCAGCAGCTCGCCCGCGTACTCCAGCATCGTGTCGCGGCCCAGCTTCCAGGTGAAGGCCGGGGCGATCACCTCGCGCTTGGCGCTCACATGGTCGCGGAAGCTGTCGCGGTCTTCCACCGCGACATTGAGCCGGTAGGCGAGGTTCTCGCCGAGGGGGCCGGTGCTGTCGAAGGCGCCGCGCTTCAGGCCGTGGCTGCCGGCGTACCCTTCGACCGAATGCGCGGCCTGCCAGAGCGGCCGCTTGGACACGATGTTGAGCGTGCCGCCGGGCTCGCTGCTGCCGTACAGCGCAGCGGCCGTCCCCTTGAGGAATTCGATGCGCTCGACGCCCGCGAGATCGCGCGGCGCGTTGAAGCCGCGGTTCGAGGAGAAGCCGTTCAGCAGCGTCGCCATGCCGGTGTTCTCGTTGCCGGGCAGGCCGCGGATGGCGATGTTGTCCCAGAGGCCGCCGAAGTTGTTCTGGCGCGAGACCCCGCCGACATAGTCGAGCACGTCGTCGAGCTTGGTCGCACCCAGGTCGTCGATGGCCTGGCGCGTGACGATGCGCACCGACTGCGGCAGCTCGCGCAGCGGCAGTTCGGTCTTGGCGCCCGCGGCTTCTTCCGAATGGTAGGCGCCCGACTCGGTGCGGCCGACCACTTCGACCGTGGACAACTGGGCGGCCTCGGGGCCGGCACCGGGAGACTGGGCGATGGCAGGGCCGGCGAACATCGCTGCGATCGCGAGTGCCAAGGGAAGACGACGAGGAAGAGGCGCGATGGCCCCCGGGCATTGGATGGAAATCATGAGGAGACTCGGCAAGGCAAGTAGGGGGCGCAGCGGCGAGCCCGGCAAGGGCCGGACACGCACCGCCCATGGCGCGTGAATCCGCGCTGCGCAACGAGGCTGCAGCGCGAGCGAAGTTGCCGCCGCGAGGGCGGCCTTCAGGCCGGGAGTCGAGGTGGGTCGCGCGAGGCGAAGGGCCAGCGGCCGGGGCTGGGAACGAAGGGCGGCAGCGCTTGCGGCCCTGGCAGACCGGCGCGCACCGGCAGCGCATGCGCGGCCGGTGGCGAGCTCAGCGCCGTGCCCAGTTGCGCGTAGGCCAGGCACCAGGCGCACATGCCTTCGGCTTCCTGCCGATGCTCCGCGGCATCGGCATCGCCGTCCGCCTGCGGCACCTGCAGTGCCGCCACCGCAGCGCCTGCCTCCTGCAGATGCACGGCTTCGTGCAGGGGCATGCCGATGACCGTGCTGAAGAACACGGCCAGCAGCAGGAGTCGGGTCAGTGCGCGGCGCAGGAACATGGCGGGTGGAGGGCCGGGATCATACCCTCGGGGTCCATCCTCCCCCATCGCAGCCAGGGCAATTCAATAGCCTCGCGCGCGGTCCACGAGCCCGGCCATCGGCTCGCCGGCTTCGAAGCGGCGCAGATTGTCGAGCATGGCTTCGGCGGCGCTCAGCGGCTGCGTCATGCTCGCGATGTGCGGCGTGAGCTGGATGCGCGGATGGCGCCAGAAGGCGTGCGCGGGCGGCAGCGGCTCGGGGTCGGTCACGTCGAGCACCGCATCGCCGAGCTGCCCGCTGGCCAGCGCCGCCAGAAAATCGGCCTCGACCAGGTGCGGCCCGCGGCCCACGTGCACCAGCCCTGCGCCCCTCGGCAGCATCGAGAACAGCTTCGCATCGAGAAAGCCGCGCGTCGAATCGGTGAGCGGCAGCAGGCACACGAGGATGTCGGTGCGCGCCAAGAACGCGGGCAGCTCGTCGGCGCCCGCGTGGCATTGCACGCCATCGACCTCGTGCCGCGAGCGGCTCCAGCCCGCGCAGTCGAAGCCCAATGAGACCAGCTGCGCCAGCACGGCCTGGCCGAGCGAGCCCAGCCCCAGCACACCCACGCGCCGTTCGCCGGCAGGCCGCACCGGCAGCGGCTGCCACCGGCCTTCCTGCTGCTGGCGCCGGTACTGCGGCATGTCGCGGTGCAGGCCGAGCACGGCATGCGTCACATACTCGACCATGCCCTGCACGATGCCGGGCTCGACCATGCGCACCACCGGCAACCCGGGCGGCAGCGCCGCGAAGTCGAACTGGTCGACACCCGCGCCCGACGAAAAAAGCACCTCGAGGTTGGGAAAGCGCCCGGCAAGATTCTCTGGCGGCACCCAGGCCGCGAGAAAGCGCACCTGCGCGGGATCGCCGACGTCGGGCCAGATGCGGAAGTCGATGTCGGGACGGTGGCGGCTGAACACTTCGGCCCACTGGCGGCCGCGTACGGGATCCGACTTGTAGAGGAAGGTGGTCTTCATCCTAGCCCACAGCCTGAGTCACGATCGCGAACAGCGACGGCCCCCGCGCCACAACGGCAAGCGGCTCGCCGCGCACCATCGTCGTCGGCGCGTCCACGCGCAGCAGGCCGATGCTCTCGAGCCATTCGGCCAGGCCGCTGTCGAAGTCGATGTCGATGCGCGTGAAGTGGCCGGCGTTCAAACCCGCAAGATGCGCAATCAACGCCTTCGCGCCCTCGGCATCGGGTGCCACCACCGGGCCGATCGAATGGCCGCGGCCGAAGCGCCGCAGCATCGCGAAACCCTTTGGCTCGTTGTCGTGGTCGAGCACCACGCAGGCATCGGCGCTTTGCAGCAGCTCGGCCACCAGCGCGTCGCGCGGCATGCCCCGCGCTGCCGCGTCGAGTGCCTGCAGCGCGGGCAATTCGTTCAGGCCGGCCGGCCGCAGGCGCCAGCCGGGCTCCAGTGCAACCAGCGGTGCCGGCTGCGCGATGCCCTGGTGCTGCCGCATCTCGCCGGTGCGCACAAAACCGAGCCGCTCATAGAGCCCCCGCCCTTCCGCGGTCGCGTGCAAGAGCACCGTGCGGTCTTCGAGCCCCTCGAGCAGCGCGCTCATCAGGCGATGGCCGATGCGGCGGCCCTGGCAGGCGGGCGTGACGATCACCAGCCCGATGGTGGCGTGGCGCGGGCCCCAGCGCCAGCGCAGGCCGGTGGCGATGATCTCGCCGTCGCGCTCGACCGCAATGCCGTCGGCATGCGGGAACACTTGCTCCCAGTCTGCGGGACGGTGCGGCCAGCGCAGTTCGGCCGAGAGCGCATGCGCTTGTGGAAGGTCGGCGGCCGTCATCGGCCTGAGCACCACGCCGTCCATGGCGGGTGCGTTCGAAGTGGGTTCAGGCATAGGGAAAACTCTCTGTTGCGGCGGAATGGCGCATCCATCTTGGACGACATTGCGGCGCCGCACCAGAGCGAAACAGGCCGCTTTCGCAACTTGCAAGCTTCGGTTGCAGCACACCCCGGTTTCGCAATTCGCTGCGGCGGCGCGGCCGCATACGCACACAAATGCTGCGCCAACCTGCCTAGGATCGACCGCCACTTTCCACGCCCCCCCGCCATGCAAGCCTTCCATCCGCAAAACACCCATCGGCAAGGACCGGGTACGCCCAGTCGTCGAAGCCAGGCTGCGCTTCAAAAGCGTGCTCTTCGGGCCTTGCCGCAGCGCACCACGGTGCATGGCCGCACACGCGCAGGGCACGCCGCACGGCATGCCGTCGGCGCCCCCGCAAACCGCAGCTTCGCTTCGCCAGGCGCCGTTTTTCCCTACATACCTCGAGCGGTGGCGTGCTGCAATCGCTTCGTAATGAGTTTGTCGCATTTGCCACCCTTCACAGAGGATTCGAGACCATGACCTTCCGCCCCAAGTACGTGACCTTCGACTGCTACGGCACCCTCACGCGGTTCCGCATGAAGGAGCTGACCGTCGACCTCTTCGCCGACCGCATCCGGCCCGAGCAGATGGACCAGTTCGTCGCCGACTTCACCGCCTACCGCTTCGACGAAGTGCTGGGCGCATGGCAGCCCTACGAGGTGGTGCTGAAGAACGCGGTGCGGCGCCTGTGCAGGAAATGGAAGATCCAGTACTTCGACAGCGACGGCCAGAAGTACTACGACGCCGTGCCCACCTGGGGCCCGCACGACGACGTGGCCGCGGGCCTCGCCAAGGTGGCCAAGGAAATCCCGCTGGTCATCCTGTCGAACGCCTCGGACGACCAGATCCAGAAGAACGTGGCCATGCTCGGCGCGCCCTTCCACCGCGTCTACACCGCGCAGCAAGCGCAGGCCTACAAGCCGCGGCTGCAAGCCTTCGAATACATGCTCGATTCGCTCGGCTGCAACCCGGAAGACGTGCTGCACGTGTCGTCCAGCCTGCGCTACGACCTGATGTCGGCCGACGACATCGGCATCGTCAACAAGGTGTTCGTGAACCGCGGCCACGGCCCGGGCAATCCGGCCTACCGCTACACCGAGATCCAGGACATCGGCGGCCTGCCCGGCGTCGTCGGCCTCTGATCTTTTTTTCATCCAGCACAGGCCCCACGCCATGAAGCTCGACTCCTACTGGACCGATTCGGCGCCTGCGTTCGTGCCGCAGGCGCACGAGCTGCCGGCGCAGGTCGATGTCGCGATCGTCGGCGGCGGCTTCACGGGCCTGTCGGCGGCGCGGGCGCTGGCGAAGCGCGGCGCGCGCGTCGCGGTGCTGGAAGCCGGCAGCCGCGTGGCGGCCGAGGCCTCGGGCCGCAACGGCGGGCACGTGAACAACGGGCTCGCAGTGGACTATGCCGACGTGGCCGCCAGGGTCGGCGTCGACAAGGCCCGCGCCTGGTACCGCGCCTACGACGACGCGGTCGACACCGTGGCGCGGCTGGTGCGCGACGAAGCCATCGACTGCGACTTCATGCGTCACGGCAAGCTCAAGCTCGCCACGCGTGCCAACCAGATGGCCGCGCTCGAACGCAGCGCCGAGCGCCTGGTCGGCGACGGCGTGGACACCGATGTCGAGATCCTCGGTGCGGCACAGGTGCGCAGCGAGGTGCAGAGCGAGCGCTTCCACGGCGGCTTGCTCTACAAGCGCAGCGGCCAGATGCACATGGGCCGCTTCGCCCACGGCCTGGCCGAGGCCGCACAGCGCCATGGCGCGCAGATTCACACCGGCACCATGGTGAACCGCGTCGAGCGCCTGGGCCAGGGCCATGCGCACCGGCTGCACACCGCCGGCGGCATCGTCAGCGCGCAGCAGGTG
>Ga0307406_10001230_pt1 | contig 14351 bp, 8 predicted proteins | sample 322Cmetagenome_3_FD_203706 | JGI IMG/M metagenome (GOLD analysis project Ga0307406, IMG submission 203706) | Maize rhizosphere microbial communities from greenhouse at UC Davis, California, United States - 322HYB-C-2 | ecosystem: Host-associated > Plants > Roots > Rhizosphere > Soil | place... | reverse complement strand
CGTCGGCGCCGGCGCCGGGCGCGGGGGCGCGGACGTTCTGCACCGAGCCCACCGGCGCGCCGGCCGGCACGGCGGTCGTCGGCGCGGCGCTCTGCTCGGCGCCCGGTACCGGCGCCGGCTCGCCGATGAACGTCTCGATCCCCGCCGGCGCGACGTCCCCCGCCGCGGCGGGCGGCGTCGGCACCGGCGGTGGTGCCGCGGCGGCCGAGCCGCGGCGCGGCGTGGCCGTCTTCTTCGCCCGCGTGCTCCCCTTCTTCTTCGGTGCGCCGGCGTCGCCGTCGCCCGGCGTGCGTCCGTCGTTGTCCATGGTGTACTCCGAGCTAGTGTGTCGCCGAGACGAGCCGTTCACGGTTCACGGTTCACGGTCAACCGTGAACCGTTCACCGCTAGTCATGTCCCCCGATGTACCTCCGAATCGTCTTCTCCCAGTACGGCCAGTCGTGCGCGTGCCCCTCGGTGACGCGGAGGGCGTTGCCGATCCCCTTCTGCCAGAGCGTCGCCGAGAGCTCCTCGTTGTTGCGGTAGGACGGGTCGCCCCGCCCGATCGTGAAGATGATGTCCTGCCGCTGGAAGGCGGCGATGCGCGCCGGGTCGTGCTCGTTCGTCATGAACGCCGACGGGTTGCAGGCGTAGACGTTGCCGTCCGAGTAGCCACCGGTCATCTGCGTGATGTCGTACAGCCCGCTCATCCCGATCACGCGGTTGACGAGCGTCGGGTTGCGGAAGGCGAAGCAGACGGCGTGGTAGGCGCCGAAGCTCGCGCCGGCGGCGATCGTGAACGGCGTCGGGTTGCGCGCGTTCATGAACGGCACCACCTCGTCGCGCAAGTAGCGGTCGTACTGCAGGTGGCGCCAGGCGCGCGTGCCGGGGTGAATCGTCTTGTTGTACCAGCTGTCGCCGTGCGCGTGGTCCACGCAGTACATCTGCACCCACCCGTTCTCGAGGTGGTCGCCGAGGACGCGGTGCATGTGCCGGTCGTGCCACTCGCGGTAGCTGCCGAGCGTGGTCGGGAAGACGAGCAGCTTCGCCCCCCCGTGCCCGAAGACGAGGACGTCCATCTCGCGGCCGAGCGCGGGACTGTGCCAGCGGTGTTGCTCTTGGTGCACGTCAGGACTCCTCGTCGTTGGATCGCCCTCGGCCCTCGGCCCTCGGCTGGTGGCGCTTGGCCGAGCGCCGAGGGCCGAGGGCCGCCCTTCTACGCCAGTAGCGCCGGCAGCGCCTTCCTGAATCTTCGCGACCACGCCGCCTCGTGGTGCGCGCCGCCCGGGTCCTCGACCCAGCGCAGGTCCACGCCGGGGCGGTAGCCGGCGTCGAGCAGCTGGTCGCGCAGGCGCCGCGCGTTGTGCAGCGTGGACGCCCCCTCGCGGTGGCCGACGTCGAGGTAGAGCCGCGGCCGGCCGCGCCACCGGCGGTCGGCCAGCGCCGCCTCGACCACCGAGAAGATCGCCCCGCCGGCGAACCAGAGCGAGGGGCTGAGGACGCCGGCGAAACCGAACGTCTCCGGGCGCGTGAACGCCGCGTAGAGGGCGATCAGCGCCCCCATGGACGACCCCGCGATCCCCGTGTCGTGGCAGCCGCGCAGCGTGCGGTAGCGGTCGTCGATCGCCGGCTTGAGCGTGCCGGCCAGGAAGTCGAGGTAGTGGTCCCCCCGCCCGACGCCGAACCGCGCGTCGGAGAACGGGCTGTACTCGGCGATCCGCTCCTCGCCCGCGTTCGGCACGCCGACGACGATCGCCGGGTGGCCGAGCCGCGCCGCCGTCGTCACCGCATCCTCCACCCGCCACGAGCCGGCGAAGCTCGTCCCCGTGTCGAACAGGTTCTGCCCGTCCTGCATGTACACGACCGGGTAGCGCCGCCCGTCGTCGTCGTGGTAGCCGGGCGGCAGGTAGACGTAGACGTCGCGCACGTTCTCCAGCTCGGAGCTGTACACCTCGGGGACGAGGTGCAGCGTGCCGGGCCGGCTCTCGCTGCGCAGCAGCCGCCGCAGTCCGTAGGCGAGGGGCATGCGCGCGGTCAACCGGCGTAGAGGCGGAGGTCGGTGGCCACGACGTCGGCCATCCGCATCAGCGTCGAGAGGTCGGGGTGGCGCAGCACGACGTAGCCGTCGGAGACGAGCGTCTGCACCCAATCGCGCCGCGGCGCGCCGACCGGCAGCAGGTCGATGTGGGCGATGTACGGGCCGAACTCGCGCTTGATCCGCTCCAATCCCTCGATCCGCTGGATCCGCCCCTGCCCCTCGGCGCGCTTGAAGACGTTGACGGCGTTGTACGGCCGGTCCACCCGCTGCGTGAACTTCCCCAGCACCTCGGCCTCGGCGTAGCCCGTGAAGAGGTCGATGTCGGAGGCGTAGTTCATGAGATCCACCGTGTGGGCGCCCGGCGGCCGGGCCGCGATCTCGCCGAAGACGGCCTCGCCGTTCTCCTTGCGGTACCACTCCATGTGCGTGAACCCGGTGTGGAAGTCGAGCGCCTTCAGCACCTCGTGCCCCATCGAGATCCCCGCCGCGAGCCGCGGGTCGCCGACGTCGCGCAGGCAGTAGGTCATCGGGCTGATCCACTCCGTGCTGCGGAAGGCGAGCGGGCGCGGGCGGTAGTAGCTGACGTTGAAGTAGGCCACCCAGCCGTCGATGCAGACCGTGTCGAAGGTGAACTCCTCGCCGTCCACGAACTCCTCGACGTTCACCTCGTCGATGTGCCCCATGCGGGCGATCGCGGCGTCGAGCTGCGCCATGTCGTCCGCCCGGTAGGTGTCCATCGAGCCGGCGCCGGCGATCGGCTTGACGATCACCGGGAAGCCGATCATCGCCGCCGCGTCGCGCACCTCGAAGGCGCTCGCCGCCGAGCGGTGGAGCGGCGTGCGGATGCCGGCCGCCGCGACGCGCTCCTTCATCGCGTCCTTGTTGCGGAACGGCACCGCCTCGTCGAGCGTCATCCCCGGCACGCCGAGCGCCTCGCGGAGCCGCGCCGCGAGCAGCACGCCGGGCTCCCACAGGCAGACGACGCGCTCCATGCGCGCCGTCCCGACCCACCGCCGCACGGCCTCGACGACGGCCTCCTCGTCGAGCATCGAGGGCACGCGCAGGTAGCCGGCGAGGTGCTGGCGGGCGAGCGGCGGCAGCTCGTCCTGCGGCACGTCGGCGACGCCGAACACCTGCGCGCCCACCCGCGCCAGCCCGCGCACGAAGAGCGGCATCTCGGCCGGGTAGCCGGGCGCGATCATGAGGACGTTCATGGGAGTGGAAGATTGGCGATAGAGGGAAGGGGCGGCGGCTCGCAGCTGTGGGCTATTCGCTGTGGGCTCTCGGCTCTCGGCTCCTGCGGTAGCTCACGGCTTACAGCACGTAGCTCATGGCCCACAGCCGAAGCCGCCTCAGTCCAGCACGACACGAACCAGACTGACGATGCGCTGCACGGCCCGCTCGACGACCGCCGTCTCGGGGTGGCGGACGATGATGTAACCGTCCCCCTCGTACGTCCCCGTCGGCGCCTGGCCGGCCTCGGGGAGGCGGACGTCCGTCACGAGATCGCCGAGCTCGGCGCGCACTTGCTCGAGGCCGTGGATCGCGCGCACGCGCCCCAGCCCCTGGCCACGAAGATAGGCGGCGCCCGCCGCGTAGCGCTGGACGGGGGGCTCGAAGGTGCCGTGGATCATCACCCGCGCCCACGCCTGCACGAAGTCCACGTCGTTGGCCCGCGAGACGAGCGTCGTGAACTGCGCGCCGGGCGGGCGCGCCGCGACCTCCGACACGGCGACCGTGTCGTCGTGGCGCCGGAACCACTCCATGTGGGTGAGCCCCGTGCGCATCCCGAGCGCGGCGAGCGCCCGCTCCCCGGTCGCCCGGATGTCGGCGTACTCGGGGCCCAGCGTCTCGCGCGGCAGGACGACGCACCACTGGATCCACGAGTGCTCGAGCACCTCGAGCGGCGTCGGGAAGTAGCGCGTCACCGAATGCCACACCGCCCGCCCGTCGATCGACATCGTCTCGAGCGAGTGCTCCTGCCCCGTGATGAACTCCTCGAGCAGCACCGGGCGGCCGGGCGCGGGGGCGGTGCGCGTCAGGGCGTCGCCGAGCGCGTCCGCCGTCGCCGCGCGGTAGGTGGAGCGCGCGCCGGCGCCCGCCGGCGGCTTGAGGACGAGCGGCAGCCCCACCTCGTGCGCGAACGCCCGCGCCGCCCCCTCGCTCTCGGCCAGCGCGTGCCGCGCCACCGGCACGCCGGCCGCGCGCAGCACCTCCTTCATGCGCGACTTGTCGCGGAAGTTGAGCGCCGCCTCGACGCTCATCCCCTCGATGCCGAGCGCTTCGCGCGCCTGCGCGAGCGGCACCTGGAGCTGCTCGTAGGCCCCGAAGAGGCGCGTCGGCGCGCCGCCCATCCGCCCCGCGAGGGCGCGCACCGCGCCGGCGACCTGCGCCGGGTCGAGGACGTCGTCCACCCGCCAGTGCGCCGCCATCCGCCCCCGCGCCGACGCCGGCGCCCCCTCCGCCCAGTCCTGGCTGATCACGCCGAGGCGCACGTCGGGCAGGCTTCCCGCCGCCTCCACCATGCGCGAGGCGTTCTCCGAGAGCACCGGCGCGACGAAGATCGCGACCGTCATGGCGCCGCCGCCGTCGGGTCGAGCGTCACTGTCGCCTCGCCCGCCTCGACCGGCCAGCGCGGCGTCACCGACTCGCCCTGCACGGTGTGCTCGAGCCCCTTCTCCGACTTCGAGACGGTCTCGATCGGGTAGCGCCAGCAGTCGGCCGCCCCGTCGGCGGCGATGGCGGCGACGGCGGCAAGCGACAGCTCGGGCGCGAAGTGACCACCGGCCGGGAGGGCGCCCGCGCTCCACCGGTAGGCGACGCGGATCCGTCCCTCCTCGCTGAACCGGATCCGCTTCTCCATCGTCCCGTCACTCGTCGCGAGCACGACCTCGACGTCCTCTCCCACCCACTCGACGCCGAACGCGAGCGCCGTGCCGGCCCATGACGCGAGCGGCCGGTAGTCGGCGCGCGCGTAGTCGTCGCGCGTCAGCCCGGCCGGCAGCACGCGGTCCACGAAGAGCGCCCGCGGGTCGAGATCCACTGGCGGCAAGGACTCCATGCGGAGCTGGTGCTCCAAGTCATGGATACTGGCAGCTCGATCGGGAGAGTGAGCGTGGAGTGTGGAGCGGGGAGGGGGCCCCTCTACCGGTCGCGATGCCCCCTCCACGCTCTCCGCTCCACGCTCGCTCACCTTGTGATACGCTTCGCGCCGGCGCGTCAACGCATCCGCGTAATTGATCTCCGTGGCAAACAGGGTCAGCTCCTCGATCGCCCCGCCGCGCGCCGGGGCGACGACGGCGGAGAAGCGCGACGAGTGGACCCACACCTCGTCGCGGCCGTCGCAGTCGAGGTCGAGCACCTCGTACGTCAGCGGCTGGCCGGCGCGCAGCAGGCGCTCGGCGCGCGCCAGCTCGCGCCACACGCCCTGCCGGAGGTGCGGCAGGTAGAGGCCCCCGAACACGCCGTGCCAGTAGGCGTCGTTGCACTGCCCGCGGCCCACGGCGCGGCGCGCCTCGGGCGGGTCGCCGCGGCGGCGGCAGAGCGCCGAGAGGGCGAGCATCTTCTTGTGCAGCCGGTTCGACTCGGCGTACTTCACCTGGAAGTTGCGCCAGTGGCCGCCGCGCACGAGCGCCCCGTCGGGCCCCGCCACGCGCTCGGCGCCGAGATCGCGCTCGAGCCGCTCCAGCCGCACCGCCGCCTCGGCGGGGAGCGTCCACGCCTCCATCTCGCGGTACGACGCCGTGCCGAGGTAGGCGAGCCCGCCGCTCGGCACGTGCGCGAGCGCGTCGGCGAACGTCGAGAGCACCACCTCGCCGCCCTCGCGCAGCTCGTCGAGCGCCGTGATGAACTGGTCGAGCCAGCCGCCGCCGTAGACGCGCTCGCGCGTGCCCGGCCAGCCGCCGAACTTCTCGCCGTCGTCGGCCAGCACCGCCAGCCCGTGGCCGGCCGCGCGCAGCCCGCGCAGGTACGCCGCGACGTCGGCCGGCGCGTGAAAGGGGACGAGGTAGCGCAGCCGCTGATCGATCGGGAAGAGCGCGACGCGCTTCCCGCCGCTCTCCGTCCAGTAGGGCGCGTGCAGCCGCTCGGCGGGGAAGCCGGAGACCGCGAAGTGGTGGTCGTCCACCAGCGCGAAGTGGACGCCGGCGTCGGCGAGGTCGGCGGCGAGGCCGGGCTCCCACACGCGCTCGGTGAGCCAGAGCCCGCGCGCCTCGACGCCGAAGCGGCGCGACAGCGCCTCGCGCATCCACCCGATCTGCTCCAGCCGGTCCTCGCGCGGAAGCACGGCGAGCACCGGCTCGTAAAAGCCGGCGAGCAGCAGCTCCACCCGCCCGTCGGCGACGAGCGGCCCGAGGCGGTCGAGGTAGCGCGCGTCGTGCGCCTCCATCCACTCGATGAGCGGCCCCGAGACGTGGAGCGCGATCGGGAACGCCCCCCGCGCCGCGACGCGCTCGAGGAACGGCAGGTAGACCTCGGCGACGTGCTCCTCGAACACCGAGTCGAAGTTGCCGACCGGCTGATGGAGGTGGACGCCGAAGGTGAAACGCAGGGGCGGGGGAGCGGACATTCAGCGTTTCGCCAGCGGGCCGCTCTCGGCCGGCTGCCCGCCGGAGGCGGGCGGGTGCTCTCGGCTCTCGGCGCCCGCTCTGGCCGAGGGCCGAGCGCCGAGGGCCGAGGGCGACTTGAACCCCAACCGCTCCGCGACCGGCGCGAGCAGCATCGACCCGCCGGCCATCTCGTCGCGCACGCGCGCGAACGCGGTCTGGGCGTCGAACGTGACGTCCACCCCCTCGGCCTCGGCGAGGTCGGCGAGGTCGAGCACGCGCGCTACGGCGGGCGCGCTGCGGTCGCGGGCCAGCGCGGCGACGGCGTCGAGCAGCGCGCCGGGCACGACCTCGGCGAGCGGCGTGCCGGCGGCGAGCCGCGCCCGCGCGTCGTCGCCGAGCGCCTTCACGACGATGCGGCGGCGTAGCGCGCGCTCGATCGCGTCCCGGTCGGCGTCGAGCAGGTCGCCGAGCGCGAGGCGCGTCGTGTCGGCCGCCGTGCCGCCGGCGGGCCGCACGTCCACCGCCGCGGCGCGGGCACGACGGAGCGCGCCGTCGCCCGCCGCGCCGCCCGGGACGGCGGTCGTGTCGAACTCGTGCACCCGCCCCGTGCGCCGCTCGCCGACGACGACTCGCAGCCCCTGCTGCTCGACGATCACGCCGCGCGCCCGCGGCACGCCGGCGTCGTCGGCGCCGAGGACGCGCCCCAGCGCCTGCGCGGCGACGGCGCGCACGAACGTCGAGCGCCGCGGCTTCGCCTTGCCGAGGTAGACGTCGCGCGCCGTCCCCGAGGCGGCGTCGTTGCTCGGCGCCCGTGCCAGCGCCTCGAGCAGCCGCGCCTCGAGCGCCTCCCCCTCGGCGCCCCCCGCGAGCTCGATCGCCCGCGCCGCGTAGCGCAGCACCTGCAGCGGCTCCAACCGGTCCACGTCGTCGAAGAACCAGGCGCAGGAAGTGAAAAGGCGGAGGGCGTTGCGCTCGAGCTCCAGAAGCTCCAGCGCACGCAGGGGAAGGGGGCTTTCGCTCTCGGCTCCCGGCTCCCGGCGCTCGGCCGAGGCAGTCGCCGAGCGCCGGGAGCCGGGAGCCGGGAGCCGCTCCTCGTACTCGTCTCTCGCCGCCCAGGGGTCCTCGAAGTACTCGCTCCCCTCCCGCTCGAAGATCGCGTGCAGCCCCTCGGCGAGCGCCTCGAGGCCCTCGCGCAGCGGGGCGCGCCACGACTGGGCGGGGGCGATAGAGGAGGCGCCGCAGCCGCAGTCGGCGCGCCACCGCTCGACGCCGTGCGAGCAGCTCCAGGCGCTCGGCGCGACGAGCGTCACCGGCGTGGTGGCCGGGTGCGCGGCGAGGACCGACGCGAAGTTCTCGAGCCGCACGCCAGGCCGCCGCTCGAGCGTGTCTATCACCGCGGCGAGCGCCATGTCGCCGAAGCGGTGGTGGTGCCCGTACGTCTCGCCGTCGGAGGCGAGGGCGAGCAGCTCGTCGGGGCCGTCGGGGTCGTCGCCGAGTCCCGCCGTCAGCCGCGCCGCCCACACCCGCGCCTCGCGCAGCAGGCTCCCGAAGGCGACGCCGTGCGAGAGCGGGCCGTCGTAGACGAAGAGCGCGATCTCGCGGCCGCTCGCGGTGCGGTAGAGCCCGGGCATGCCGCGCGGCGGCGGCGCGCCCTCCACCTGGTGCGGCGCGAGCACGGTGAAGCGGATCCCCTCGGCGGCGAGCACGTCCAGCGTCTCGTCGTCCACCGCCGTCTCGGGGAGCCAGAGCCCCTCGGGGTCGCGGCCGAAGCGGCGCCGGAAGTCGGCCACGCCCCACCGCACCTCGGTCATCTTGTCGCGGCGGCTGGCGAGGGGGAGGATCGTGTGGTGGTACGCCTGCGCGATCGCGTTGCCGTGGCCGCCGAGCCGCGCCGCGCTCGCCCGGTCCGCGTCGAGCACCGCGGCGTACGTCGCCGGCGCCTCCGCCTCGAGCCAGGCGAGGAGCGTGGGGCCGGCGTCGAAGCTCGTGTAGGCGAGCGTGTTGACGACACGCGCGATGCGCCCCTCGGCGTCCAGCACGCGCGCCGCGACGACGGCGCGGTAGCACTCGTGCGTGATCCGCGCGTTCCAGTCGTGGAACGGCGCCGCGGTCGGCTGGCGCTCGATCTCCTCCAGCCACGGGTCCTCGCGGGGCGGCTGATAGTAGTGGCCGTGGACGACGACCGAGCGCGCCATCAGGCCGGCACGCGGGCGCCGAGCGCCGCCGCCACCGACGACAGGACGTCGGGGAAGACGTCGTCGCGCGCGCGCAGCTCGGCGGCGACGTTCGTCGCCGCATCGGTCGCCCCGGTGGCCACGCCGGCGCCTAACGCGTCGAGCAGCCGCGCGAGGTCGGAGGCGTGCGAGTGGAATCGGTGGTCGGCGTAGTCCACTGCCTCGCCGGTCGAGATGATGAACTGCCAGTCGGACGACTGCAGCAGGAGCAGCGTGCGCGCGGCCTGGGCGAGCGCCTCGTGCGCCGATGGCTCGCCGAGGGCGCGCGGCGCGAGCTCCCAGAAGGCGTGCTCGAGCGGCCAGAGGCGCTCCCACGTCCACGTCGTGCGCGGGTTGAGCCACATGCTGAAGTCGCCGTCGGCGCCCCACGACCCCTCGGCGAGCTGGAGGCGCGGCCGCTCCGGCCGCTCGGCGAGGTGCCGCGACGCCGTCACCGGGCGCACCTGCGGGTGGTGGAGGAGCGCGCGGTAGACGTCGGCGAGGAAGCGCGGCCCCTCGAACCACCAGTGGCCGTAGAGCTCCGTGTCGAACGGGACGGCGATGAGGTTGGTCCCCCACGGGTACTGCTCGCGCGCGATGCCGGCGAGGAGCTCTGCGTAGTGGTAGGCGTGCTCGCGCGCCTGCCCCTCGGCGTTCTGCGGCACGTACGGCTGCTTGCGCCCGAGGTCCACGCCTGGCCCGCTGACGCGCCACAGGCGCAGCCCGCCCGGGTAGCGGATCTTGTGGAACTCGAGGTACCACTGGTCGCCCGGGTAGCCGCCGTGGCGGCTCCACACCTGGGCAGACGACCGCGGGTCGCGGACGAGGACGGAGAGCGGCGCGCCCCCGGCGTCGGCGACGTCGTAGGCGCGGTAGGGCGTGCGCGTCTGGCCGTGCTCGCGCGCCATGTGGGCGTCGGCGAAGAACCAGCGGTAGCCCGCCTCGGCGACGAACTGCCCCGTGGACGCGCGCACGCGCGGTTGCGGCGCCGAGGGGAGCGGCTGCCACCAGCCGCGCGGCCGGTAGGCGCACTCGGGCACCCAGCAGCCGTCGGGCGCCGTGCCGAAGATGCGCCGGTGCTCGGCGCGGCCGAGGCCGAGCTGGAGGCGGATGCTCTCGTCGCGTCCGAGGAGGGGGAGGAAGCCGTGCGTCGCGGCGCCGCCGGCGATCTCGAGCCGGCCGCGCAGGGCGAGGTTGCGGAACGCCGCCGGGATGTCGCGGTCGATCGCGTGGAAGAGCGTGCGCAGCTGTCCGAGGCGCGCCTTCCAGAAGCGCGCGACGTCGGCGAGGGCGCCGCCGTCGGCGTCGGCGAGTGCCGCCGCGGCCTCGTCGCAGGCGGCGAGGCGGGCCTCGAAGTAGCGGTCCAGCTCGCGGTGGAACGTCGGGTGCGCGAGCTGGTTGGCGAGCACCGGCGTGAAGCCAATCGTCAGCGGCGCCGGCACGCCGGCCGCCTCGAGCTCGCGCAGGTGCGCGACGAGCGGCAGGTAGGTGTCGATCGCCGCCTCGGCGATCCAGTCGCTGCCGTGCGGCCAGCCGCCGTGGTTGAGGACGTACGGCAGGTGGCTGTGCAGCGTGAGGACGAAGTCCATGCGCGGCCGCCTAACGATGCGGCCAGCCCGCGGCGAGCACGCCGCGGTAGACCGAGAAGTAGCGCTCCTCGGAGCGCTCCCAAGCGAAGTCGCGCGACATCGCCTCGCGCACCATCCGCGCCCACCCCGCGCGGTCGTGGTACTGGCGCACGGCACGCGCCGCCGCGCGGGCGAAGGAGCCGGCGTCGTACTCGTCGAACAGGAAGCCGGTGACGCCGTCCTCCACCGTGTCGGCGAGCCCGCCGACGCAGCGCGCCAGGGGGAGCATGCCGTAGCGCTGGGCGCGCATCTGCGTCAGTCCGCACGGCTCGTACTGGCACGGCATCAGGAGGATGTCGCCGCCCGCCATCAGGTGGTGCTCCTTGACGTCGCGGAACGCCGTGTCCACGCGGAGCTTGTCCGGCCACCGCCGCGCGGCGCGGCCGAGCGCCTCCTCGTAGCGCCGCTCGCCGGCGCCAAGGAAGATGAACTGCGCGTCGAGGCCGAAGAAGCCGGTCTCGGCGAGGATCAGGTCGAGCCCCTTCTGGGCGACGAGCCGCGCGCTCATCCCGAAGATCGGGATCCCGTCGCGCACCGGGAGCCCGTAGCCGCGCTGCAGCGCGGCGCGGCAGACGGCCTTCTTCTGCGGGTCGGCGGCCGAGTAGTTGGCGGCGATGTGCGGGTCGGTCTCCGGGTCCCAGATCCGCTGGTCGATCCCGTTGACGATGCCGACGAAGCGGTCGCGCAGGGCGAGGAAGGCGTCGTGCAGGCCGAAGCCGCCGCCCGGCGTGCGCAGCTCGTTGGCGTGGCTGCGGCTCACCGTCGTCACCGCGTCGGCGAACGCCATCCCCCCTTTGAGGAGGTTCACCTTCCCGTACCACTCGAGCTGGTCGACGTTGTACAGCTCCCACGGCAGCCCCACCTCGGCCATCGTCTGCGGCGAGAAGTGCCCCTGGTAGCCGGCGTTGTGCACCGAGAGGACGGTGGACACCTCCTGGTGGTACGGGTGGCCGGCGTACCACGTGCGCAGGTAGATCGTGGCGAGCGCCGTGTGCCAGTCGTGCGAGTGCAGGATGAGCGGTCCCGTCGCGACGCGCGGCAGCGCGGCAAGGGCGGCAGCGCAGAAGAAGGCAAAGCGGCGCGCGTTGTCCGGGTAGTCCCCGCCCTCGCCGTAGATCCCCGGGCGGTCGAAGTAGTGCGCGTTGTGGATGAAGTAGATCGCCGGCCGCGGGACGCGCCGCCGCTCCGGCGCCTCGGGCGTCGGCTGGTACGGCGCGACGCGGAAGAGCTGCGCCTGCTCGGCCCGGAACCCCACGTGCACGACGAACGGGTCGCCCACCGGCTCGAGCGCGACGCCCTTGTTCCGCACCTGCCGGTAGAGCGGCATGATCACCGCCGTCGGCATCCCCGACGCCGCCTGGAACGCCGCGAGGCTCGCCACCGCCTCGCCGAGCCCCCCGGTGCGCGCGTACGGCGCGAGCTCGGCGACGAGGTGCACGACGCCGGCCGGCGTACCGTCGGTCGTCGTCAGCGGCGAGCGGGCGAGGGCGGGATCGCGCAGCGTCGAGGGGCGGTCGGCGGCGCTCGGCTTTCGGCTGTCAGCTCTCGGCTCGCGACGCTCGACGCTCGGCGCGCTCGGCGCTGCAGCCTCTCGACGCTCGACGCTCGACGCTCCGACCGGCTCGCGGGTCGTGGCCTCCGCATCCGCCGCGGTCGCGCTTCTCGTTGCACTCGTCATGCGCCCTCGCCCCTCAGGCGGTCGGCGGATCGTCGGTCGGTGGGTCCCCACGCATCGCCGGCGCGTAGTAGCCGGCGGCGTAGTCCTGCAGCATGCGCCGCGTCGTGAACTGCCGGCCGGCGACGAGGATGGACTGCTTCATCCGCTCGATCCATGCCGCCGGACGGCCGGCCGCGTCGCGCTCGTAGAACGCCGGCACGACGTCGCGCTCGAGCAGCTCGTAGAGGTGCGCCGCGTCGGCGGCGTCGGCGGCGCGCTCGGCGACCGCCACCTCGGCCGGCGTTGCCGCCGCCGGCACCGGCGACGCGACCGGGATCGCCCAGCCGTTGAGCCCGTTGTACCCCTCGGGCCACCAGCCGTCGAGGGTGCTGAGCTGCGGGATGCCGTTGAGCGCCGCCTTCATCCCGCTCGTGCCGCTCGCCTCGAGCGGGACGCGCGGCAGGTTGAGCCAGAGGTCCACGCCCTGTACGAGCCGCGCGGCGATGCGCATGTCGTAGTCCTCGACGAAGGCGACGCGGCCGGCGAGCGACGGCTCGTGCGCGAACTCGTGGACGGCCTGCAGCACCTTCTTCCCCGGCGTGTCGGCCGGGTGCGCCTTGCCGGCGAAGACGAGCTGCACCGGCCGCCGCGCGTCGGCGACGATCGCCCGCAGCCGGTCGAGGTCCTGGAAGATCAGGTCGGCACGCTTGTACGTCGCGAAGCGGCGCGCGAAGCCGATCGTCAGCGCCGCCGGGTCGAGCAGCGCGCCCGAGCCGGCGACGCCGAGCGCCTGCTGCGCGCGGCCGGCGAGCCGCCGCTGCGCCGCGTCCTGCGCCGACACGCCCTCGGCGGGCGTCGTCGCGCCCGAGGGGAGCGGCCACGGCGGGAGCGCGCCGTTGCTCGACGACGCCGCGCCCGTCGCCCAGCGGCTCCGCGCCCGCTCGCGCAGCGCCGCGACGAGGGCGCGCTTGAGCGCCTCGTGCGCCGCCCACAGCGCGCCGGCGTCGAGGGCCAGCACGCGCTCCCACGGGAGGTCGTCGCGCTGCCGCTCCCAGTCGTCGCCGAACTGTCCGTCGAGCAGCGCCTTCACCTCGTCCGACATCCACGTCGCGAGGTGGACGCCGTTCGTCACGGCGCGGATCGGCACCCGCTCCACCGGCCGGTCGGGCCACAGCGAGCGCCAGATCTCGCGCGACACCTCGCCGTGGCGCGCCGCGACGCCGTTGACGCGCCCCGAGAGCCGGATCGCGGCCGCCGTCATGTGGAAGCGCCCGTCCGGCGCCGCCGGATGGCGGCCGGCGGCGAGCAGTCCCTCGCGGCTGATCTTCATCTCCTCCCAGATCGGGCCGGCGCACCGCGCCACCTCCTCCTCGGGGAAGGCGTCGTGTCCGGCGGCGACCGGCGTGTGCGTCGTGAAGACGCCGCGCGCGCGCACCTCGCGCACCGCGTCGGGGCCCGCCATGCCGCCCGCCATCAGCTCGCGCAGCCGCTCGATCATCATGAACGCCGCGTGCCCCTCGTTGGCGTGCCACGCCCCCGGGTCCACGCCGAGCGCGCGCAGCACGCGCACCCCGCCGACGCCGAGGATCCACTCCTGGCGGAGGCGGAGCTCGGGGCCGCCGGCGTAGAGCTTCCGCGTCACCGGACGGTCGTCGGGGTGGTTCTCTTCGAGCTCCGTCGTGAGGAGGTAGATCGGCACGCCGCCGACCGTCATTCGCCACGCCCCCACGTGCACGTCGCGCCCGAACATGCTCACGACGGCGAGCGAGCGGTCGCCGGCGGCGTTCGTCAGCGGCTCGAGCGGGAAGTCGGCCGGCGCGACCGTCTCGTCGCCATCCTCCTGCCAGCCGTCGGCGCGGATGCGCTGGTCGAAGTAGCCGCCACTATAAAAGAGGCCGACGCCGACGAGCGGGATGCCGAGGTCCGAGGCGCTCTTGCAATGGTCGCCGGCGAGGACGCCGAGCCCGCCGGAGTAGATCGGCACCGAGCTGTGGACCGCGAACTCGGCGCAGAAGTACGCCGCCGGCCGCCCCTCGAGCCCCGGGTAGGCGTGCGCGAACCAGCTCTCGCCCGTGCCCGGCTCGGGGAGGGCGGCGAGCCGCGCCACCTCGGCGTCGTACAGCGCGAGGAATCGCGCGTCGCGCGCGCACGCCTCGAGACGCCCCGGCTCCACGCGGCGCAGCAGCGCGACCGGGTTCTCCCCCGTCGCCTCCCAGAGCGCGGGGTCGAGGCGCGCGAACATCGCCCGCCCGCCGCGGCTCCAGCTCCACGAGAGGTCGGTCGCGATCG
>Ga0307406_10001229_pt1 | contig 14353 bp, 8 predicted proteins | sample 322Cmetagenome_3_FD_203706 | JGI IMG/M metagenome (GOLD analysis project Ga0307406, IMG submission 203706) | Maize rhizosphere microbial communities from greenhouse at UC Davis, California, United States - 322HYB-C-2 | ecosystem: Host-associated > Plants > Roots > Rhizosphere > Soil | place... | reverse complement strand
ACCAGCAGGCGCGCCCACATGTCGAGCGTGGACGGATCGCGCCCCGAGAGTGTCACCGCCCGCTGAACGGCCTCGATCGCCTCATCGTGCCGCTGTCGGTACGACAGGACGCTAGCCAGCATCTCCCAGGACGCCGGAGCGTCCGGCTGGAGCTCGACCCAGCGCCTCGCTGAACGCTCCGCTTCGGGCCACTTTCCCTCCTGTGCCTGGATCCGGGCAAGGTTCCCATATCCAACACACGGGGCGCACGGTCCCGACGCGGCTTCCATCGCGAGCGAATCGAGCGAGAGCGCGGCCTGCCACATGGATTCGGCCGCCTCGAACTGTCCGGTGTTCCCGAGCACACCGTTCAACACGCCGTATGCGCGCGGGTCGCGCGGAAACCGACGCACCAGTTGCCGCGCCATCGCTTCACTGCGTTCGGATTCGCCGCGGTAGAGCGCATCGAGCACCTGGGTTTGCAGCTGATCGAACTCGCTCGATCGGCCGCCGTGGCTTGCCAGCACGCCGCGCAGTCGATCCGCGACATCGGACTCCCCAGTGGCCAGTGCCCAGTCCATCCGCGCGTGCACCGCGGTCACGAAACCCGAATCGAGCGCGATCGCGGCATCGAGCTCACGGTACGCCTCGTGAGTCCGTCCCTCCTGTGCAGCTTGCATCGCGCGCACGAAGTGCTGAAACGCTTCTACGCTGGACGTCTCGAGATCCGTGAAGCGGAAGCCGGGGCGCTCGGCATTTACCGTCGCGAGCACGCGCGCGGCTGCTTCGTCGGCGAGGGTAGGGACGTCGCGGCGGGAGAGCGCGTCGTTGCGGAGCAGGCGGCCAGTGGCGACGTCGCGGACCGCGAGGTCGAGCACGATCGCGCGATCATCTCGGCCAACCGTGCCGCTGACCACGACCGTCGCGCCCAGCCGTTGCGCGAGGTCGCGGAGGTCGTCGCCCGCGGGTCGCGCATTTCGCGAGTCGCCTCTCCGACGCAGCAGCGCCCGTACCTGGGCGGGCGGCACGATCTCGACTTCGGGACTCCGCGACAGCTCGGACATCATCATCTGCGGCAGCCCATCGGCGAGCCACGCGGTCGTCGAATCAGCGTCCTTCACGTCGATCGCAATGGCTACCCGAGGCCGTGCGGACGTCGTCGCGTCCCCCGTTCGACTCCTCGCGGCGAGGGCCGCAACGAGCGCGACGAGGCCGATTCCCGCGGTCGCCGCGCGCGTCAGCCGGCGACCGAGCTTCGATCCCGTCGTCTCGCGCAGGGCGAGTCGTCGGCGAGGAGGCGTCGGCGCCGGTGCCTCGTTAGGTGCGACAGCCGGAGCCGCCGGAACGGCATTCGCCGGCGTCGTTACCGCGACGGACGCGGGCAGCGTGTCGAGCGCGTCGCGGAGGTTCTGCGCGAGCTCCAGGACGGGCTTCTCCGGGGCGAGGTCGAACTCGCGGGCGAGACGCGCGCTGTGTTGCTCGAACTCCTGCAGCGCCCGCTGCGCTGCCTCGCGCGTGCCAGGAGATTTGACGGCGTTCAGGCGGTAGAGAGCGGCATCAACCGAAAGCGGCGCCGTTTCGAGCCACCGCGCGGCGAGCGATCCACATTCCTCCCACTCTCGGGCGCGCGCGTGAGCGAGGCACTGCTGTGCACACACCTGGAGAAACACTGTCTCGAGGCGCCGGCGCTCCCGGGATGTCCACTGCTCGAAGCTCGGTCCGGCTTCGATCTCTACGCCGTCCAGGAATGGCCCGGCGTAAAGCGCCGCGGCACGCGACAGGTCGCGCGCGGCGACGGCCTCTTCGAACGTGGCCGCGTCCAGGACCAGCGGGGCATCGGGGTTGAGCCACACCTCGCTGCCCTGGCTGGCAATGGCGAGGCGCCCGAGCTCCCGACGCAGGTGGGAGAGTGCGTCGCTGAGCGAGTGCCGCGCGCGGCATTCCTCCTGTTCTCCCCAGAACATCTCCGCGAGCGTCGCGCGGGAGACCGGCCGTTTCGCGGTGGCGAGAACGGCGAGCAGCGCGAGCTTGAGCCGCCGCTTGGCTAGCGACTCGGATTCATCACCCCTCGGCGACAGCAACGTGAGTCGGCCGAGGGTGACAAGCGTGAACGTGTCGACCCGTGACGAGCGCACGAGATTGATATCGGTGAAGCGCCGGTAGGCGCGTCAGCTTTCAAAGGACAGGCGTCCTGCTTTGAACGCGATAGCCCATCAGTCAAGACGAAGCGATTGCGGCGGGACTCTCACCGTCCGGCAAAATCATGGCTTCACGGCTTCTGAGCTCGCCAACGGGGCACGCGTCATGCCCTCCCATGGGCGGTCACACCCTGCAGCGAGGTCATCATGGACAAGAACAAACGAAGCAAGCCGCACGAAGCCACGCCGGGCGACTCACTGCCGCGCAGGCCTGACGGTGAGCTCGAGGACGATAGCACGCTGGAATCGAATCCGCCCCGGACAACCAAGGGCGGCATCACCGCCCCGAAGTTTGGCTCAGCGGGAAGCGGAGGCGCCGAGCTGGAGCCCGGCCCCGAGCGCGACTAGTCCGCTGGCGGCTGGCGACTAGGGACTCGGCCAGGAACCTTCCACCGCCTAGCGAGCCTCCTCGGCGGTAATAGCCTCCTGACCGAGTCGCCAGTCGCCAGTCGCCTACTCGGTTCTAAGCGCCACGTTCGCGTCAACGCGCGACGCGCGCACGGCAGGAATCCAGCTCGCGGCAACCGCCACGCCCACCAGGGTTGTCGCGACGATCACGAACACCCACGGGTCCTTCGGCGACACGTTGAACAGCAGCGGCTTGACCCACTTACCCGCCCACAGCGCGCTCGCCACCCCGATTGCCACGCCGATCGCCGCCAGCCGAAGCCCGTCGGTCACCACGAGGCGCACGACGTCGCTGGACTGTGCGCCTAACGCCCGACGCACCCCCAGCTCGTGCGTCCGCTGGGCGACGTTGTAGGCGATCACGCTGTACAGTCCAATGGCCGCAAGCGCGAGCGCCAGGACGCCGAACGCGACGAACATCGTCGCGCCAAGCTGCCACGACCGCGTCTGGGAGCCCAGGATCTCATTGAGCGGCGTGATGGTGATGTACGACGCGCCCGGCATCTCGCGCTGCAAACGACGACGCACGCCTTCTTGGAACTTCGTCGCCTCACCGCGCGTGCGAACGAACATGCCACCCGTGTTCGGATTGAACTGCGCCGACGACAGATAGTAGAAGTAGCTCGAGTCCGTCGAGAGGCTCTGCTCCTTGATGTTTTCGGCGATGCCAACGACGTAGGTGCACGGCATCGTATCCGCAACGACCTTCATGCACTGACCGATCGGATCCTTGCCCGGCCAGAGCACCTTGCCCATCGCATCGCTCACCACCGCGACCTTGGGCGCGTGTTCCGTATCCTGATCGGTGATACCGCGCCCGCGAAGAATGCGTGTGCCGACCGTCGAGAAGTACTCGGGCGACACGGCATTCAGGTCGAACTGGCCGAGTCGGCTCACCGTATCGATGCCGGCCACGTACAGCCCCATGCTCCACTGGCTCCAAAACGGCATCGTGATCTGGAGACTCGCGTTCTGCACGCCAGGGATGGTCTTCGCGGTCTCGAGCAGGCGCTGCCGGAGCGCGATGGTCGCAAGGCTGTCGAGCGTCACGCCTCGCATGTTGAGGTTCACGAGCATCACGGGCTCCACGTCGTAGCCCAGTCGCATACGCTCGACGTTTCGCAGGCTCCGGACGAACAGGCCGGCGCCGACGAGCAGCACCACCGAGAGCGTGGCCTGCAGCACGAGAAGCCCGATGCGGGTTTTCGATCGATGATACGTACCTTCTCGACTGCCCGACTTGAGGTCGCCGGTGAGGTTTGCCCGCCCGGCCTGAAGCACTGGAGCCAGGCCCGTCAGGAGGCCCACCAGGATCGCCGCGCCGGCGGCGAAGAGCACCGTCCGCGGGTCGCGCAATCCGGCGGGTGCCTCGCTCCTCTCGAGCAGGCCGGCCCGCAGCGCCGCACCGCCCCAGTGGGCGACCATGAGCCCGGTGGCGCCGCCGAGGACGGCCAGTAGCATGCTTTCCGTGAGCAGCTGCGCGAAGAGGCGTCCGCGACTCACGCCAAGGGCGAGACGCAGCGCGATCTCGCGCCGTCGCTTGAGCGCGCGCGCCAGCAGCAGGTTCGCCACGTTGGCACAGGCGATGAGGAGCACGATGACCGACACACCGCCGACCCACGTCGCGACCTTCGCCACGCTCGACGCGTTAGGTCCGCGCTCATACAGGATCGACCCGATCATGGCACGTGGACGCATGATGCTGTCCGGCGTGGTGCCGGGCTGCTCGATGCGCTGCAACGCGATGCTCTGACGGAACGCGTTGGTGAGATCGGTGTTCGCGGCGGCTTCCGTGACCCCGGGCTTGCGACGCACCATCGTCGACATCCATCCCCAGCTGTACGTCTCCCACCAGTTCCTCGAGTCCCGCGTGCGGATGCCGATGCCTGGCGCGTAGGCGGTGAGCGAGATGTAGGCTGCGGGCGGCTTGTCGGCCCAGAGACCAACGAATCCTGGCGGCGAGACGCCGATGATCGTGTAGGTCCTCGGGCCGATCTGGATGGGTTTCCCGAGCACGTCGCGCCGGCCACCGTAATTGGCCTGCCACATGGCGTGGCTCAGAACCGCGACGGAAGCGGGCTCCCTTGGATTGTCTTCGGCCTCGGTGAAGTACCGGCCGTAGGTGGGCGGCGCATCGAAGAACCGGAAGAAGTTCGCGCTCACCACGCCGACTCGCATCTCGCGAGCCGACTCTCCTACGCCGATCGCCAGCTCGCGCGGGGTGTACCCGGCGACTTCCGAAAAGGACCGCGTCAGCCGCTTCAAGTCGAGGTACCGCGCGTACTGGCTGGGATTGTTGATGCGCTCCTTGCCCCGGAACGTCTGGGCCACGTACACACGGTGCACGGTGGCCGGGTCCTTCATCAGCACCGGCGGGCGGAAGAGCAGGCGGTCGACGATGCCGAACATGGCGGCATTCGCTCCGATCCCGAGCCCGAGGGTGACGATGACGGCGATGGCGAAGCCTGGCTTCAGGCGCAGGCCGCGCAGGCCGTACTTGAGGTCGTGGCGAAGGTTGTCGAAGATCATGACGGTATGACACAGTTGGGGCGCCGAAGGGTTGGTGCCATCAGCCAACAGCCATCAGCCATCAGCTAAAGACCAGGCCCAAATGACATTGCGTCTCGCTTGCGCCGTAGCGTGCTCGCTGGCCGTGTCCAGCATCGCTCTCGCCCAGGACCACGTCCAGAGCCGGATCGACTCGGTCGTGAAGGCCGAGATGGCGCGCCAGAAGATACCGGGCGTCGCCGTGGCGGTCATCAAAGGCAGCGAGGTCATGCTCGCGAGGGGTTTCGGGGAAGCCAACGTCGAGCATCACGTGCCCGTCACACCGCAGACCGTCTTCCAATCGGGGTCGGTGGGGAAGCAGTTCACGTCCACGGCGGTCATGCTGCTCGTTCAGGACGGGAAGCTCGCGCTCACGGACTCCATCACGACGTTCTTCCCCAATGCGCCGGCGAGCTGGAAGGGGATCACCGTTAGGCACCTCCTGACGCATACGTCGGGCATCCCGGATTACACGACTGACGCTTTCGACTACCGGCGCGACTACACCGAGGACGACATCGTGCAGATGGCGTCCAAGCTCACCCCGGAGTTTCCACCAGGCTCCCGCTGGAACTACAGCAACACCGGGTACGCGCTGCTCGGCATCATCATTCACAAGGTTTCGGGCCAGTTCTACGGCGATGTGCTGCGCGAGCGCGTGTTCAAGCCGCTCGGGATGCGGTCGGCGCGCGTCATCAGCGAGGCTGACATCGTGCCGCACCGTGCAGCGGGTTATGAGCTCGTCAAAGGCGAGCTGAAGAACCAGGAGTGGGTGTCTCCGACACTCAACACGACCGCGGACGGGTCGCTCTACCTCTCCCTCCAGGACTACATCGCGTGGGACCGCGGCCTCCGCGCGAAAAAGATTCTCTCACCGGAAAGCTGGGCGACCGTGTTCACGCCCGTGACCCTGACAAGCGGAAAGCGTTATCCGTACGGCTTCGCGTGGTCGATCGACACCGTAGCGGGGAAGCTCCGCATCCACCACGGCGGCGCGTGGCAGGGATTCCAGACCTACATCTCGCGCTACATCGGCGATGACATGACGGTGGTGGCGTTGTCCAACCTTGGCGCGTCTCAGCCCGGCGCAATCGTCGATGGGATTGCGGGCATCCTGGATCCTGCCCTCGCGGCGAAGCTCCCGAAGCCGATCGCCGACCACGAGCCGAAGGTTCGGGCGCAGCTCGAAACGATCCTCGAGGCTACCCGCGACGGCCGGCTGTCGCCTAACGACTTCGCCTACGTCCGGGCCGGCTTCTTCCCGGCCGCCGCCAAGGCGTATCAGGAGATGCTCGCCGGCGTCGGAAAGCCCGACAGCGTCACGCTGTTCGAGCGCGACGAGCTGGGCGACGACCGGATCTACCGCTACGAGGTGCGCTACGGCGACAAGGTGTTTCGGGTGACGCTGGGCCTCGCACCGGACGACAAGGTTTCGGTCTTCTCGCTGCAGAAGCGTTGACCCGCGTGACGTTTCGAGGGCGGGGAGCCCGGTTCGTCCGAGCGAGCTCACTCGCGGTGTGCATCGCCAGCATGGCGCGGCCGGCTGAATCGTCGGCGCAGGACGAGCCGATCGTCACGACGCACCATACGGTAACGATTGGAGCGCGGAGCCTGTGGTACACGGCACGCGCCGGACGCATCCCCATCCGTGACAACGAGTCGGGCGACGTTCATGGGCAGATGTTCTTCGTGTCCTACACCCTCGACCGTGCGCCAACGGCCCCGCCGCGCCCGCTCACCTTCGTATGGAACGGTGGACCAGGCTCGAATGCGGCGCTCGTTCACCTGATCGGTTTCGGCCCGAAGCGGATCGCGCCGCCGGCCGGCTCCAAGGCGGGCGACGGCACCCGATGGATCATCGAGCCGAACCCGGGCTCGTGGCTCGAGACGACGGATCTGGTCTTCGTCGACCCGATCGGCACGGGCTACAGCCGACCCGCGCGCGCTGAGTACGGTGCCGAGTTCTATCAGACTCGTGGCGACGCGGAGTCGGTCGCCGAGTTCATTCGCGTCTATCGCACGCGATTCGACGCGTTCGATGCACCGCTATTCCTCGCTGGCGAGAGCTACGGCGTTACTCGCGCGGCGGGCGTCGCCGCGGCGCTCGAGCACCGCGGCACCGAGGTGCGAGGCGTGATCCTGCTCGGGCTGGCCTTGCCGCTCGGTTCGATGTCGCCCACCATGCGCACGGCGTTAGGCCTGCCGAGCCTCGCCGTGGCGGCGTTCACGAACGGAAAGCTTACGCCGGACCTCCAACGTGACCTCGCGGCAACGATGAAGCAGGCCGAGTCATGGGCCACGACGGTCTACGCGGGCGCCCTCGCGCGCAGCGACAGTCTCGGCGACGCCGAGCGCGATTCCATCGTGCGCGGTGTGTCGCGGTTCACGGGGCTCGATCCCGCGCTCGTCGACCGACGGACGCTGACGGTGGATCGCATGCAGCTCGGGAACTATCTGCTTCGCCGCGAGGGAAGATTCATCGGGCAGTACGACACACGCATGCTCGGCCCGCTCGATACGACGCAGGCCCCGTACGATCCGACCAGGGACCCCAGCCTCCAGAACCTGCTCGACGAAGTGACGGTGCTGCGGTACCTCCGCGACGAGCTGGGATACCGAAACGATCTGCGATACCAGGGACCGTTCGGCGGTGGCTATCCGCCGCCAACAGCGTTCCGCGGAGACTGGATGTCCGTGAAGTGGAAGCGCGTGCCTGGCGACTCGGTCGCGGGCGAACGAGCGCTCGAAGACGCCATGCGGCTCAACTCGACGCTGCGTGTGCTATCGGCCTGCGGCATATACGACCTCGTGTGCGACTACTACGGCAACGCCTGGAGCGCGAGCCATCTCGAGGCGCCGGTCGCGCGCAACGTGGTCGTGTACAGCTACCCTGGTGGCCACGCGATGTATACGGACCGGCGAGCACACCTGCAGCTCAAGGCCAACGTTGCCGATTTCATTCGCGGCGCGGTGACGCAACAGCCACGGCTGAATTGAGACCGCGTCGCGTTAGGCCCGGCACGTTTGCGACGGTCGCTATGCTGGCCGTGTCGTCGGTCGCGTTCGGGCAGACCGATACGATACCCAGCCCCGCGACACAGATCGTCACGACGCGGCATCGCATCGACGTGGGGTGGCGCACCGTCGCCTATACGGCGCGCGCTGGGCTGTTGCCGATCCGCCTGAACGATACGGGGGAGCCACGCGGGTACATCTTCTTCGTTGCGTACACCGCGGATCGCACGCCTCGCGAGGCGCCGCGCCCGCTGACCTTCGCATGGAACGGCGGCCCCGGGTCGAATGCGCTGCTCCTGCATCTCAGCGCGCTCGGACCGCGCCGACTCACTGACGACGGCGAAGCCGGCGGCCGCGCGGGCTCGATCGCGCTCGAGGACAATGAGGCCACGTGGCTCGACGCGACCGACGTCGTGTTCCTGGATCCAATCGGTACGGGTTTCAGCCGTCCGGCCCGCCCTGAATACGCCGACGACTTCTACGGCGTACTCGGCGACATTGCCGCGACCGTCGAATTCATTCGGACGTACCGCACGCGGTTCGACGCGTGGGATGCACCCGTGTACCTCGCTGGCGAGAGCTATGGCGTGTGGCGCGCCGCGGGTGCGGCCGAATCGATGGAGAGGGCAGGGCAGCGGGTCGCCGGACTCGTTCTCATCTCCGGCGGCATTCCGTTCGGTCCCGTGGTGCCGGACGAGATGCGAACCGCGCTGTTCATCCCGGCGCGAACGGCTACCGCGTTCTACCATCACAAGCTCTCGGCGGACCTGCAGACCGATCGCGATCGCGCCGTTGCGGAATCGGAGCGCTGGGCTCGGACCGTGTACGCTCCCGCGCTTGGTCGGCTGGATTCGCTCACGCGGGAGGAGCGCGCCATGATCGCCGCCCAGCTCGCGCGGTTCACGGGTCTGGACGTAGCGCACATCGACCAGAAGACGCTCATCGTCGACCGACAATTCCTGCTGGACACGCTCCTCGGCGCCGGGCGCGGCTCGTTAGGCCGCTTCGATACCCGTCAGGTTGGTGCCGGCCCGGCGGATCGCGCGGCCGAGGCGCGGCGACGCGCGCTCGTCAACCGGTATCTGCGGAAGGAACTGGGATTCAAGACGGATCTCGTATACCAAGGGCTGGAATCGGGATACTCGAGCGCGGCGAATCCAGCGAGCGTCAACGAGCGGTGGAAGTATGATCAGGGCGACCCCAACGTCCCTGTGCTGGCGCGGAATACGGACGGGCCGCCGGGCAGCACGCCGCCATGGCTGCGACGTGCGATGGACCTCGATCCCGCCCTGAGGACGTTCGTCGCGACCGGCCTGTACGACTCACTCAACAGTTGCCCGGCGAACTCGTATCTCCTGAGCCGACTCACCCCGGGCGACGCTGGCATCACGTTTCGGTGCTACGAGAGCGGGCACATGATGTACGAGGACCGCCAGCCGCGCCTGGACCTCGCGCGGGACGTCCGGCGTTTCTATAGCGACCGCGGCAGGCGGTAGTACCCAGCGTAACGTTCTTTGCGGCCGCGCTTGCCTCTCGGGCCGGTCCGATAGAACAATTCAGATGGAGGGGCGGTTGGTTTGGATCCAAACCGTCCAACGCACCATGGGTCTCGGCGCACGCCCGAGCCGAGCAGCGAGGAGCAGTACCGTGCGAGAAGTACCGGAGTCGACACCAGCGCGTCCGAATCGGTTTCCGGACGCGGGCGGGTACCCTGACGAGCGCGACCGCCGCGCGAAGCCGCCCCGCGAGATCGATTGCTCCGTTGCGCATGCGGAGCGCGCGTCTCCACCGAAATCCACGCACGGCGCCCGGGCACGTCGAGTGAAAGCGGACCGGTCCGACCCCGAGCGGTGAGCCGTCGCGGCGCTGCCCGCGACGTCTACCTCGCCGGACGGACGGGCTCGGGATCTTCGCGCAGTAGGGACGCGACGGTCTCGAGCGCGGCCGCGAGCGCCGGGCGGTTTGGCGCCGCCCCGAGGCTTACTCGAACCGCCCGCGCCGGCTGGGCCGGATCCACGGCAAACGCCTCGCCACTCGTGACCAGCACGCCGCGCCGTCGAAGCGTATCGACGAAGTCGGATGCGCGCTCCCATTGGCGCGGAAGCTCCAGCCAGTGATGGAGCGCGTGCGGAGACCCCACGCTCCGCGGCAATCCCAGCGCTGCGCGGAGCAGGGTCTGGCGTGCCTCGGCTTCGCGCCGCCGATCCGCGACGATCGTGGTCGTCGTGCCGGACGAGATCCAGCGGGCGGCGACCTCCGTCATGATCGGAGACGCGAGCCAGCCCGTTGCCTGCACGTTCCGTGAGACCCTGGTGGCGTGGGCCGAGGTGGGCGAGACCACGAACGCTATGCGGAGCGCCGGGCTGACCGCCTTCGAGAAGCTGCTGAGGTAATACGATAGCTCCGGCAACAAGGCGGCAATCGGGCGCGGCGCGTTAGGCGCGAGCGGCCCGTACGTGTCATCCTCGACGAGCAGGAGCGCGCGGTCACGAAGGATCGATGCGATCCGACGCCGCCGACCCACCGACATGACCCCGGCCGTTGGGTTCTGCAGCGTCGGGGTCGTGAGCACGAGTCTCGGCCGGTGTGCCTTACACGCGTGCAGGAGTCCGTCGGGGATGATCCCGTCGCCGTCGATCGGGACGCCGACGACCCGAAGCCGGAGCATGCGCGCCGCGGCGAGGAATCCGGGGTAGGTCAGGTCCTCCGCGAGGACCGTGTCCCCGGGCTCGCAGTGCGTCGACAGGATCGCGGCGAGGGCCTGCTGGGCGCCACCGCACACGAGCACGCGATCGATCGTTGCCGGGATGCCACGCTCGGCACACCAGACGCGTCCCGCCTCGCGATGCTCGCGGCTACCGCCGGCTGGTGCATACGCGAGGAGTGGCGCAATCGCGGGCGCCCTCGCGAGCTCGTTGAGCGATTGGCGCATCGCCTCGTCGCACACGTCGCTCGGCTCCGGCGGCAGGTTCACCGTCAGATCGATCAGCGCAGTCGGTGCGGGCGCCAGGGCAGGGGGCCGCGCGCCGCGGACGTAGGTGCCTCGACCAACGTGGCCGACGACGAGCCCGCGTCGATGCGCCTCCGCGTAGGCGCGCGAGACGGTCGTTACATCGACACCGAGCGTTGCGGCCAGCGCCCGATGGGTAGGCAGTCGTGCGCCCGGCGCGAGGCGTCCGGCTTCTGCATCGGCGGCGATGGCGTCGGCGATGGCGATGTACAGCGGCGCTGTTTCGCCGGCGATTCGCGGGGTCCAGGGCATACGTCCTCCGGGGCCAATCCATACAATCCGTGGCCCATACAACTGACTACCAAGGAGATACAATCTACCAACAATATCTAAGTTGTCGAGGTTGATCGCATCGCTGATCGGAACGGCTGCCTTAAGGGGGACTAGGGAGTGGGGACTCGGCAGGGAGGCTATTGGCGCCGAGGAGAACTCCGTGGCGGTAGAAGCCTCCCGGCCGAGTCCCCAGTCCCCAAGTCCCCAGTCCAGGCGTGGCGCCGACTCAGTGACCCGTGGCCGCCTGGGCGATCCGTTCGCGAAGGGACGCGTCGGGTACTGGACCGAACGCGGCCTGCATGTTGTCCCGCAGATGGTCCGGGTTGGCCGTGGCGGGAATGGCGCACGTCACCGACGGGTGGGACACCACGAACTTGAGCAGGAGCGCCGACCACGTCGTGCAGCCCAGCTCCGACGCCCAGTCCGGTATGGGCCGCCCGCGAAGCGGGCCTAACGCGGCACCGGCAGCGAGCGGCCGGTTCGCGATTACGGCGATGCCGCGGTCGGCCGCGAGTGGAAGGATCGACCGCTCTGCGGCGCGCTCCGCCACCGAGTAGTTGATCTGCACGAAGTCCAGCGACTCCTGTCGCAGCACGCGAACGACATCGGCATGGGCTCGATCGGCGTAGTGCGTGATCCCGATGTAACGAACCAGGCCTTCCGCTTTCCACTGTCGCAACGTTTCCAGGTGCGCCGATGTATCCACCAGGTTGTGCACCTGCATAAGGTCGATCCGGTCTACACGCAGCTTCCGCATCGACTCGCGCATCTGTTCGATGCCGCGCTCCTTCCCCTGCGTCCAAACCTTCGTTGCGATGAACATCCGGTCGCGCACGCCGAGTGAGGCCAGGATCTCGCCAGCCACCTCCTCGGCCCAGCCGTACATCGGCGACGAGTCGATGACGCATCCGCCCAGTGACTCGAATGCCGCGACGCAGCGCTCGAGCGGCGCTCGCGCCGATACCCGGTGTCCGACGTCGAACGCGCGCCACGTTCCCAATCCGATGACGGGAATCCGCTCGCCCGACGACGGAATGGGGCGGGTGAGTGGGATGTCTGTGCTGATAGGCATCGGCCGAGGTACGCGGGAAGCTGACACTCTGTCCCCAACTTCATCACGAAATTCCGCCACGCAAAAGAAGTAGGGTACAGACCTCACGGAGCAATGAACGAACCGCAGATAACACCGCCCGGGCGCGCCGGCGTCTCCGGATAACCGGTAGACCGCACCGGCCACGACTCGTCACGGGGCACTGGCTCGCCAGCCTCAGCATCCGGTTCTTTAACGCGGATCGTCGTGTCTCGCGCCAACGTCCGAGGTCCAACATGCCGCTGAAGCGCTGCGCACGGTGCCCGGGTGCGATCATGGTGGTCGCGGTGGCAACCTCCATCGCCACAGTGGCGCATGCGCAGGCCACGGCGGCATCGAGCCCATTGCCTCCTCGAGCCGACTCGGCGCAGCGTGCGCGAACGGCGTTTCGCCTCGCGACGGCGGCGTATGGGCAACACGACCTCGTCACCGCTCGACGTGAAATGCTGCGTGCCGCCGACGTGTGGCCAACGCAACAAGTCTACCTCGAGGCGGCCGCGAAGCTCGCGGCAATGACGGGCGACACAGCAGACGCCGCGAGGTGGCTCGACAGGCTTGCGGAGCTCGGGATTGGTAGCGCGGTCCGGACCGATACGGTGTTTCGCGCGCTGGGCGGTGCCCCTGCGTTCGCTGCCGCGGCAGCCCGCGTCGACACCGCGACCGCGCCAGCCGTGCGCAGCCGCGTTAGGCTGACCGTCGCCGATACGACGTTGCATCCGGAGGGCATCGCGTTCGATTCACGCCTCGGGCGATGGTTCGTCGGAAGTGTGCGGCAACGTCGCGTCGTCGCGGTGGAGCGGGACGGCCGCGCGCATGATTTCGTACCCGCGCGATCGGGTGGTCTCGCCGGCGTCTTCGGCATGGCAGTCGACTCCGTGCGGCGCGTGCTCTGGGTCGCGACAACGGCGTTGCCGCGCATGGAAGGATTCACACCTGCGGACGGTGGGCGCGTCGGTGTGTACGGCTACGACCTCGATACTGGTCGGCTGCTGCGCAACGCCTGGATGCCGCGCGACTCGTCGACGGCTCACACGTTCGGCGATGTTGCGGTCGCGCCGAACGGGGACGTCTACGTCTCCGACAGCGAAGCTCCATGGATTCTCAGGCTGGCGCTCGGCCGTGACTCGTTCGAGCGCTTCGTCACCCACCCGCTGTTTCGATCGCTCCAGGGCATGGCGATCGCGCCGGACGGAGCAACCATGTACGTGGCCGATTACTCGCACGGGCTTCTATCGGTCTCGCTCGTGTCGCGCACCGTGACGCCGCTCGGCGCATCGCGAACCATGACGCTGTTGGGTGTCGACGGGTTGTATTGGCATCGCGGCTCGCTGGTTGGTGTGCAGAACGGGGTCATCCCGGCGCGGGTCGTGAGGTTTTGCCTGGACTCGAGCGGTCGGTCCGTTCGCCGACTGGAGATGCTCGACCGAAATCCCGCGGTTGCCGACGAGCCGACGCTCGGAGCCGTGGTCGGTGACTCGCTGTTCTATCTCGCCACGAGCCAGTGGGAGAAGTACGACGACAGCGGGAAGCGCATCGCGAATACCCGTCTGCTCCCCGCGACGGTGCTGGGAGTCGCGCTCGACTCGCGATCGGCGTGCCGGTAAAGACGGGAAGCGGGAGACGGGAGACGGGAGACGGGGAGAAACCGGAGAACCCTCGGGATGCCCATCGACACGAGACGAGCGTCCCGAGGGTTTCCGCATCTTCCCCGTCTCCCGTCTCCCGGATGTGACGCGCCCCTGAACGCGAGGGTATCACGCAATGCCTGACACGCGGAGCATGCGTTCGTGCTGCCTAACGGGATGCGGTTCGTCCTCACTATTTCGCTTTCCA
>Ga0307406_10001228_pt1 | contig 14355 bp, 12 predicted proteins | sample 322Cmetagenome_3_FD_203706 | JGI IMG/M metagenome (GOLD analysis project Ga0307406, IMG submission 203706) | Maize rhizosphere microbial communities from greenhouse at UC Davis, California, United States - 322HYB-C-2 | ecosystem: Host-associated > Plants > Roots > Rhizosphere > Soil | place... | reverse complement strand
CATTGCCGCCTTCCTCTATCTCTTTTCGTAGATTATTCATAGGGACTGAAAGGACTCCTTCAACAATGGCATAGGAAAGCTGCTCTACGACCTTGGCTTCCTCCGGCGCCAGCTTTTTTCCAATCATGGTTAATGCCTTTTTCAGTTCCCGCTCCCTTATCGTATCAACATTCCTGAACACCGTCATCACAACGGGTTCAGCCTTCATTCTCTTCATGATTGTGTCAAATGACTTCATTTCGTCATTTATCAGCTTCTCGGCAGAATTGACCTCCTTGATGCGGGAGCGCATATTCTTGCCGACAAGCTCAGCGATCTGATCCATGTTTATCAGTTTGACCCCACGGATAGTTGCGACCCTTTCGTCGACTGTCCTTGGATTGGAAAGATCAAATATCATCATACTACTCCTCCCCCCCTTTCTGTCCATCATTGCATTTTCTATCCTTTCGTAAGTGATTAGGCGGTATGGAGCCATAGTTGCCGTAAATATAACATCGACTATGCGTAGCATTTCTAGAGCGGTGTCAAAAGCGATTGGGATCCCTGCGACAGTATCCGCAAATGCATGTGCCCTTTCAGGAACCCTGCTCGCTATCATGAAGTTCACATCACGCCTCTGGAGCACCTTTGCTACAAGGCTTCCAGCCTCTCCTGTACCTATTAACAGCACAGTTTTGTTCTTTAGGTCATCAAAGTATTCTTCGGCAAGGTTCACAGCTACTGAAGCAATTGAAACATTGCCCTTGTTTATGCCCGTGGCAGTCCTAATCCTGCTTCCCGCCTTTAGAGCTCTATCAAATACGACGGATAGGTTTGCGCTTGCATAACGATGAGCACGTGAAAACTCATAGGCCCGCCTCACTTGGCCCAAAATCTGGTCTTCGCCTACAACTAGCGACTCAAGGCCTGAAGCAAGCCTCATCAGATGCACAACTGCGTCTTTACCTCTATTGATTTCTATGCCGTCTAGGTCCTTTTCTGACAGCCCCGCGGCAGAAACCCATTCATCAAGCAGCTTGTCCTCATCGGGGTCTTTTGCTGCACCAAAGATTTCAACCCTATTACATGTCTGCAAAATGACACATTCGTCGAAGCCCGCCCCCTCAAGAAAGACCTTATGTGCCTTATCAACGTCCTTGAACGTGAACTTTTCCAGCAGATGCATGGGCGCGTTGCGATAGGTAACCCTTGCATTGACGATCCCAGCGAGACCAACTCTTCTTTCCGGGGTGGGTTTGGCAATTGCTGTCATGTTCTGCCTTTTTTCTCCCATTCATGTAACAGTTCTAACGTCGCGCTTTTAGCATCTTCCATCCTGTCTTCCTTAATAAGGTTCTGGATTTGTCTGTTTTTTATCACGGAATAGAGGAACTCTTTACGTTCGCCTACTGTCCTGATGTGAGGCCGCGCTGCTTGCCGGGCAAATTCCTGAAGTTTCGCGTTTTCAATATCTGCCTTCTTGATTATCCTGCGCAGTACCCGCTCTGCCTTTATCCTTATTTTGCGAGCCATTAGAGGGCTCTTGCCAGAAGTGGAAATAGCCACCTGTACTATTCCCTCAATGTTGACAATGGAGGCGTAGGAAAAGTCGCTTACAGCCGGATCGTCTGCAGCGTAAACAAACGCCTTTATCAATCGGCCCCTTTCTATGATCTTGCGATTGAGCTCTCTATCATTGGTCGCCGCCAGCACCAAAAATGCATCGCTGTAATTGTCAAGGATGTTGGCATCGCTGAGCTTTGCCTTAACGAGCTTGATCTTACCTAGAGCAGCCTGCTCAATCAGAAAGCGATTAACCCTGTTACTTATTACTGTTATTTTGCAATTCTGGCCCAAGAGACCACGGACTTTTCTGATGCCCTCCGTCCCACCTCCTATAACCACTGCATGTTTGCCCTTTATGTTCAGGTCTACAATCAACTATAACACCAGAAGGTTAAACAATGAGTTTGGCTACATTTCTTTATTTATTCGTTCAGTTCTGTGCAGTAATTTGCCTAGTGAGATAGCCTTTTGAGGTAGTTTGCGTCTACAGTTACCGGTATCTGGTATGGTGAATCAAGCAGAACCACTGTTGCTTCTTGCTTTTCATAGTCTACGCGGGTTATCTTGGCCTTCATGGATTTGAATGGACCTGCAATCACTTCGACTGTGTCGTTTGTACTGAGCTCTGACACTACGGGCTTCTTCACCAGGTACCCTTCGATGTCCTTGAAAGGCAGATCGCCCCTTATCTGGCCGCGAACATGCCTTATGCCCACAAGTGCCTCATATGCAACGTTGGAATCTGGGGCCTCCACAATGATGTAACCCTTGAAGCTATCAAGCACAATGATGGAGCGAATCAACAATTTCTTGGCATTCGCCCTTGTCTGCAGCACGTTTGCAACTACTCGCTCCTGACCTCCCGTCGTGCGGATGGCAAAGAACTTGGACTGAGCTGAGGTTTGTACACCCTGGTTTGGTTGTGGTGGTGTTACTGCAGAGGAAACAGAAGGTGAACTTGCAGCTGCCTCGGCAGTTGAGGCCGGCACTTCCTCTCCAATTTCCGGCCTTGGCTTCTCGATTTGGTGTTCTCCGGAGCTTGCAGTAGTATGCTGTTCGGAGGTTATTCCTGGTTCTACGATGTTAGAATTCTCATTAATATCATCTTCAAATTCAATTTTCTCTTGACCCTTCTGATCTTCTTGGGTCTCTTCTATTCTATTGTTCATCTTCTTTGCTATGCAAGGGTCTGATGCATTTTATAAATTTACTCAGGCAGAACGATATCGAAATTGTAATTCTTACAAATAGGATTCAGACTCTTCTTATAGATATTACAATGCTAACGCTACCAACACCGCCTTTTGTTCTTGGACTGCTATCATCTCTATTCTTTTGTTTATTTTTCCCTGCAATATAACAAGGCTAAAATTAGTACTGTCTGTAGAGGGTGTAAGTTGAACGACCATTGTGTCCTAGTAACCTCTGGTCATGACTTGGCAGGCATGACGATGAGCCGCTATCTAATGAGAAACGCTGGATTTACACCTGAGTGTAAGAGAGACGCCAACGGTCAATCATACAGGTCGGCGCGCCACAAGAATATCCAGCTCTATATTTTCTCTGGCGATTTGCTCAGCTTGGAAAACATTAATGATCTATATTCGCATGCCGATTTGTTCATTTTCCTTTCAAGGCATAGGTCACGCAGCTGCATTCCAACGCTCACATGCCACTTCACCGGCAATTTTTCTGCAGACAACTCTTATGGTGGCAACCCTCGACAGATAGCAATCTCGTACCCTAGTCTGCAGAAAGGGTATCTTAAGGCCATAACTGCTGCGAGACAAGAGATTCCAGAATATGAGGCCATCATAGAAGCGACACATCATGGACCGACATCCCTCAATAAGCCAGTATTATTTACCGAGTTGGGATCGTCGGAAAGGCAGTGGACAGACGAAAAGGCGGCAGCAGTCATATGTGACACCCTGCTTGATATACTTGACAGAGGGTTTGAGCGCTGCGACAAGGTAGGCATAGCGCTCGGAGGCACCCACTATCCAAAAAAGTTCAACAAACTCTTGCTCGAGTCAAAATTTGGTCTTGCAGCAGTGGCATCAAAGCACAATCTTGAAGCAATAGATGAGGAGATGTTAAACCAGATGATTGAAAAGAGCCTAGAGAAGGTGACACACATAGTAGTAGATAGCAAAGGCTTAGGAAGACATAAGGATAGGATACTCAAAATCGTTGAGAAGACTCCTCTCGAACTTTACAAAATCTAGATGCGATATTTTAATATTTGTCCGCCATAAAGTGTGATGTGAAACTGAAATAGCGGCCACTAAAGGCAAGCGACGTCTATGATATCGTAACTTAAATTCCGAAAGGTAAAGTCACAACTTATGGAGATATTGCTATAGCTCTTGGACATCCCTGTACATTCTGCGTGATTGAAAGGATTTTGAACAAGAACCAAACCTAATTGTGACTCCATGTCTTAGAGTCATCAAATCAGATGGCAATATAGGCGGCTACGCTTTTGGCAATGTAAGGAAAAAACAATTGCTGAAGAAAGAGCGTCTGTGCTTTATTGGCGACAGTGAAGCAGAGTTTGCGAAATACAGGATTCCGATTCAGAAATTGCGCTATGAGGACTTGGCCTCTTTTACGAGCTCCCGCAAATGGGCTAATGATCTCACCTGACCACCATTGACCTTCTTATACACGTGCCAATACACATCGTTGGTGATGTCCTTTCTCTCCTTTATCACTTTTAGATGGTAACGCATCGATCTTATCCTCACTACGTAGACCTCTTTCTTGCCAACCCTTGCAGTCTTTTTACCCTTCTTTGAGCCCGGGCCCTTGCCATGAACCTTCCATACCGAGCGTTTCTTAATTGCTCTACCTCTTGAGCCTCCCTTAGGCTGGACTGTCCATATCGCGCCACTCTTGACAAGCGAGCGTATATTCTCTCTAGTGATCGAGTCGGCGATGTCTTCAAGTCTATCCGGCTCAAAGCGAACTCTGTTGGCTCCTACGCTAAGAATCCTCGCTACAAGCTCACGTTTTTTTGCAATATTGACCACCATGTTACTTACTTTTCTTCTCCTTTTCTTTTTGCATTTTGGAGATTAGGTTACCAGGATTAAGCACCTTGATGCCAAGTTCAACAGCCTTGCTATTTATTTCAATCCTCTTCTTCTTACCGACGGTGTGGCCTATCCTTGCCGCGTCCTTTTTCGGATCAAGCTTAAGAAGCTCGGCGGTGTTATGAATAAGGTTGTCAATATATCCTGACGGGTGAAGACCTCTTGCTGCTCTCGGGCCTCTGTAGCCGACCTTGACAATGGCTGGCATTCCTGACTTTTGCTTTCTCATCTTATTGTCCTTGCCCTTAGGTTTCCTCCAATTTTCGGCAAGCCTATCGTACCTCCAACTCTCCTGCCTGATGAACTTGGGTCTTCTTTGTGCAACCTTTTTCCTGGCTGCAAGTAATTCCTCGTTAATCACCATAGCTTTACTTACAAGACTTTTATCCGATTACAATAAATATGTTACTCGTTCTTGTATTTTAGATAATAAACAAGAAGGATATATTGTAATATACTTCGATGATGCTTTATGCGACACTCCCGTAAAAACTAGACACAATGTGTCTTTCCTTAGAAACTCTTGCAAACCACTAGATCTTGCACAAGTTCTAACCCTACTAAACTAAGAGAAGTGGATGGTTCCACGTTGAGAGATGATATTGCTGCCAGCATTTGCCTAGCTCTTGGAAACATCGAATATGGCGTCATCTTCTGCTGCATCATCTCATCTCATGCGCTCTTGGTGGAACAGTAATTGGCTACCAACACGAATTCCCAGCTGAAGCCATGTCTATTTTGAGGAGGAATTTCATGATGAAACTATATACTATATTGTTGTTGTGGGATTTGGGTTATGGCAAAGATATGCTCAAACCTTAATAGAGTAGCTATATCACTAACAACTAATTCGTATCAGAGGGGCCTGGAAGGAAGACGATCGTGGTGAACAACACATGGCAGAAAGTGATGTAAGCGTTAAGGATACAAATGGTGATAGCCGATCTCACATACCAGAGGATCTTTTGCACTTCATACGACGCGACACGTACTCGCTTCTAGTAAAGGGATTTGCTGGAACGGGCAAAACCACGCTTGCACTTACAATTTTAAATGTGCTCGGAATCAAGAACAATTTCTTTTACATCTCGACAAGAATATCACCAAAACAGCTCTTCCAATACTACCCCTGGCTGAAGGACTTTATTGAGCAGTCCAAGCCTCAAGGCACAAGTCTAGCTCGAGATCATGAAGTGATGTCAAGTTTTGAGGATGCAAGGCTAGACGAACCCGAGTCGCTGTTTGAGCGCATTACAAACCAACTGATGGATATCAAGTCTCCAATAATCATAATCGATAGCTGGGATGCAATTGCTTCTTTCATGGACAGAGAAGCGCGTCTTAACAACGAAAGGGTGCTTCAGACATGGAGGGAAAGGGCTGGTGCGAAGCTAATATTCATAAGTGAGCAGCCTGCTGACACCACGCTTGACTTTCTAGTGGACGGCATAGTTGAGCTGAAGCAGAGCTATTACAACAGTGTAAAAATGAGGCAGATATTTCTTCAGAAGCTACGGGGCACCCGCATAAAGCGCCCCTCTTACCTATATACGCTCGAAAACAGCATATTCCATAGTTTTGCACCCTACCGGCCAATCAAGTTCGAGCCACGCAGAAGAAGTACAGCCCATGTCTCGAAGCTTTCAACGGGCGACAATATTGGAAGCGGATATCCCATGCTCGATGCTTCACTTGGCAGCGGCTTTCCAAAGAAGGGTGTGGTTCTTCTTGAGCTGGACTCACATGTAAACATGACAATTGCAATGATATTTCTACAAAGGATAGTATCAAACTTTGTTTCGAGTGGAAGCCCGGTGCTGTTGCATCCTATTAACTGGATGGAGCCGTCTTCAATATTACGCTTCTTTGAGACGTCCATTCCAGCCGGCAAGAAGAGCCTTTTCAAGATATTGTCGCCAGGCAAAAATCAGAGCTCCAATCAGCTGTTTGCAACTCTCGCCAAGATGAAACAAAGGCACCGCGACAAGCTTGTTCTTAATATAATGTGGGCAGACGCTATGCAAAGTATCTATGGAGCAAGGAGGGTGAGAGACGGAATGAAGAATATACTATCCCGCATATTGGCCCCTGCCGACCTATCAATAGCTGTGCTCACCCACTCACATGAGGATATACTCGAACTTGTTTCAGAGATTTCAAACATTCACCTGCGGTTTATGATGATAGATGACACACTGTTTCTACAGTCGCTTGTCCCATCATCCAATTTGTATTCTCTGGTATTTGATAGGCAATCCCAGATGACCCTAATGCCAGTCGTGTGATCAGGTGCTCAGGTGATAATACTCATCGGCCAAATTCTCTTCAATGCCTACGGGGAGAAGTTCTTTCATCTGGTCATAATAGGATAAGAACCTGCTTCCCTTTGGAGTTATTCTATACAGTGTTTTTTCCCCATTGTTCACTTCGTGAACAAGGCCGCTTTTGATAAGTGAATCCAGATATAGCTTGCACTGATCATTACTCAGCATTGCTTTATACATAATCTTGGTGCGAGTCTCTTCCTTGTTAACAGACTTTAAGATGGCGGCGATGACTTCATAGCGACTGCGATTCTTCATTTAAGCGCACTCAACTACACATACATTTCATATAATCCCTATCGCTATTTCTAATAGAAGTATAATATAGTAAAGTAACATTTCAGTTAATTGATCAAAGGTGTATCAACAGCCCGCATCGATGATTATGCAAGAGAAGCAGGAGGAGCCTTGGTAAAAAGCGCTGCCAGTTGCTTGTAATGGGCAATAAACTTTTTACCGAGGTCAGTCGTCTTATATATATAGCGCTTTGAATTTGGTCGCTCCTGTAAGATCTCAAGCATTCCGCTGTCGAGCAGGAATTCAAGATACTGGTTTATCTGCTTGGAGTTCAGATTGCATCGATACATCACATGTGTCTTTCTTGCCCCATTCTCACACATTAGCAGAATGAATTCTATTATCTCTAACCATCCTCTGTTACTCCAGCCCGCAGCATTTAATGGCAACTTACTACAGAAACTCAAATCCTATTGGATTTAATGTTAAACATACTTTCTAACCCAACAAGAACCTAGAAGATTCCTAGGTCTGCCATGAGACTTTCTAATAGCAAATGCAGTCTTCTCGCACCAATAAGACGTGGACATGTTTCCACAATAATCCGGTTATGCTGCATTGACGTGAAACAGATGCAATATTGAGTAGCTGGCCGCCCTGATAACTAGGACCTATTCGGCTCTGACAAACTAACTGTTGTTATTTAAGGACACAAATAAAATCGATGCTCTCTACCGACTCTCTTCATTAACCCTGCTGCAAGATGCCAGAAGAATGGCAATTAAACCTATATCTGAATGAGTGGCAGATTTCATATCGGGCTTCTACATAAATGATAATCTTAGAGAGACGGTGGCGAATCAAATACGAAAGCGTCTGTTAGGTAGTCCCAAATTACTTGGAAACAAGAGTATCTTACGTGCAGCAAGTGGCTCACGTCGCCAGCATCCTCTGATCAGCATAAAATGGCTCAAACCTCACGACTGTCCTTGAGAATAGGGAAGTAAGATCTTGCTCTTTCAATCGGATCAGGCAACCGGATGTGCAAACTCTACGCTCATCTATCGCAGCAGCAAAAAGGACATCCATATGGAGGTCGATGACCTCTGCCATATGATGCTATATGATGTATCAAATATTGTCATCCTTGCCCGCAGGCTTCAGTGATTGCATATGCATTACACTAATAGCTGCATATAGCGCAGCAGAGCTAAAAGTGTCTTACACCATCTACTTAGAATCAACAAATTGGTCATTTATTTTCTTGTGATTATATATCCCTTAGAAATTCGCAACCTGTAATACATTTAACTGCATCCTCAAACAGTACATCCCGTTGCAGCTCGCAGAGTCCGCAAAAAATGCTGACGCTTCTGACTTTATACAAAAAATTAGGCAAGCAGAAGACACGCTTCAGTCAGGAAGGCGAAGGAGAAGCATTGCAGGGGGACAGATAAATGGTGGCCTGGTAGAAGTTCATGATTTGGAAAACTTGGTGATAATAAGCGATCTGCACGGGGACTCAAAGTCGCTATTTCGGGTTCTCTCTGAAATAAAGTATGAGCAATTCCTATCGAGGGAACTGAACAAACTTGTATTTCTTGGAGATTATATCGATAGAGGGAGTGATTCCCTCGGTATAATGTATTCAGTATGCTATCTGAAAAACACATATCCTGACTCGGTTATACTGATGAGAGGGAACCATGAGGCCCCTGCAGAGTTCCCTTTTTCTCCGCATAATTTTCCCTACGAGATAGAAGATCGCTTTGGCAATCGCTGGAGAGAGATCTATAAAGAGATACTATCGATGTTCAGACTGATGACCCTTGCAACAGTGGTCAGGCGAAAGCTGCTCTTGGTGCATGGCGGGCTCCCTACTAAAGAGGCAGAGGCTGCAAACTTTAGAGAATCAATAGCGTTTGCTCAGGAAAGGCAAGTCAGAAGCAGTGTGCTTGAAGAGATATTGTGGAATGATCCACGGCAGATTGACGAAAACAGAGAGCAAGAAAGGTCAAGACGTGGCCTTGGAAGATATTTTGGGACAAGTGTGACTCGCGCTTGGTTGCAAGCGACTGATACTAAGGCAGTAATCAGGGGACATGAGCCCTGTCTAGGCTTTAGACTTGATCATGACAATATGATTATGACGCTATTTTCCTGTAAGGACATCTACCCTAATTCCGCAGCGGCTTATCTAATGCTAAATGCAGCCTACCTTGAGAAGATCAAGGACGCAAAAGAGCTCTCACTCCATGTCAAATTCCTAGCGTAGCCTTGATTTCTTTACATCTCTTCCGGAGTGAAACGGTCGATATATCTGCCACTTGACATATCTCTACCTGCCGAAGAAATTCATTACAATTCTGAGATGCAAGATAAATTACTGCCCCTGCAAGTGCCCTTGGGTTCTTGCCCAGTGAAATACGGTTTTGCTGCACTCTTGTGTAGATGCGAAGGGCTTCACGCTTCGTCTTTTCGCTCAAGTCAAGCCTGTTGGCTATCAGTGTGACATAGTCTGGACCGTGCAGCACAGGCATTTGCAGTGATAGTTCCCTGAGGATGAGCTTATAATGCGCCATGACATCCTTGCTTGAAATATTACAGACTGCTGCAACATCCGCCACAGTCTTTGGAGTGGCAGTCTCTCTGCAGGCTGCATAAAGCGCTGCGCCTACAAGTCCTAGGGTTGACCGACCCTTTGCCAGTTTTTTGAGAGCCGCTTTACGATAAATGTAGGCTGCGCTTTCCATCACAGCTTGGCTGAGATAGAGCTTGTCGCCAAAGTTGTTCAAAAATTTCAGTGCCTTTTCAAGATTCCTTGAGATAGAGTCATTGAGCTGAGACCTATTATTCCAAGTACGTAGCCTTTGCATCTTCATCTTTTGTGCAGGTTCTAGCGTCTTTCCCCTTGCATCCGTGTCGTCAAGACCGATCAGTGTTGACAGGCCCTTGTGATGTACTGCAAGCGATTCGGGCATCCCTGTCCTTGTCCTGTCGCCATATTCAGAAGAATTATGGACACCAACTGCATTATCGGCATGAAAAATCCTGTCGTCTGCAACACAGCCACACGAGCTACATACGAACTCGCTCGAAACCATATCAAATATTACGGTTTCACTTTCACAATGTTGACAATATGTCATATTATCCTTAGAATGTATTTGTTGTTCAGCTGGTTCCATCGAAACTACGTATTAGGCTCTTTTATTATTTCTAGTTTTTCTAGAAATCTTCAAATCTTATTGATTCGCCCTTTTTCTAAAGAAACTCATAATTACGGTCAATTACCGTTAGAGTTTCTAAGCCTTTTTAATCGATTTTTCTCTGCTATAATAACACTGAAAACTGATTCTAGAATGCGTTCATTATTAAAACCACGAGGGAAAGAATGTCTTCGTGATAGATAACGTGTTTATAGCTGTAGCCATGTTTTTCTGGCTGTCTTATGTTCCAATTGCAATGATTTCGGTCTGGAAGGCTTTCAAGAATAGGAAAGTGTTTGTAGAAAGGGATCTAGGCGGCCTCTTCAACAACTCCTCGATAATTTTCCAGATTACAACTCGTTCTGCTACAAAGACGTCAGTAGTCAAGCGCGGTATCCGATCAATAACTAGTTCGGCACAGAAGGTAAACTTTTACAATTATCAGATCTCTGTAGTGACAGATGATCCGCAGGATAGATGGACGCTTAAAAATGAAAAGTGTGAAGTGGTGGTGGTAGAGAAAAATTATCATACAGATGCGATAAAAAAAGGTCGAGCGCTGCAGTATGCAGTAGAACACCGCCAGCGAACAAGCAAGAACACTAGAAGGCGCTGGATATTCCATATGGATGAGGAAAGTTATGTGACGTCACAGACAATACTTGCTCTGCTCAAATTCATCGGAGAGGCAAAGGGAGTTGTGTCAGAAGGACCAATATTTTATCCGCTCAAGTTCGAGTCAGCAAACCGGCTGACTGCAATAGCTGAGTCAGTAAGGCCATTTGGATGCTACGACTGTGTCTCTCAGATGAAAAATCCTCCCCCACTGCACATGCATGGCAGCAACCTACTTGTGAGATCAGATATTGAAGATGACATTGGATGGAAATTTGGATCTACACTTGCCGAGGACCAAATGTTTGGATATAAGGTCTATGAAAAGTATGGTCGAGGATCCATGGGGTGGCATGGCGGCATATTGCTTGAGCAGCCACCGCTCAACTTAAAAGATCATTTTTTCCAGAGGCGGAGGTGGTTCCTAGGTACAATGCAAAACCTTGACAAATTTCCGCGATGGCATAGGTACAAAGTCATGTTCAAATCCGTTACTCTTTTTCTAGGCTTTGCTTCCGGCGTGGCATCAACAGCTCTGATGATACAAGCCTACATCCTTCCACTTTTTTCGCTCTCGATGTATGAAGTTGGCATCGTAAGCTCCAACATCATGCTGCTACCTAGCAATCTTCCGATCGTATCTGCCTTTTCTTCTATCGCGAATTCACCTTTAACAACCGCTCCAATTGAATTTGGAACCACTGTCATCCTGCTCTTCGCGACTCTAGTGTGGCTAGGCTCGTACCAGTTGGGACTCTTCCTGAACCTCCGATACTCAAAAATGAAATGGCCAAAAAAGGTACTACTACATTTGCAGACTTTTTTTCTGTGCCCTGTGATAGGACTCGTGGAAACATTCCCCGCTTTTTGGGCTACCATAGAATATAGTGTCAAGAAAAAACAGATGGCAGAAAAGGTAAGTGTATACGACTTTTACGTCATAAACAAGTGAATGTCATGAGCTTTCAATTGCTACAAGCAAAGATCTATTCACCACTCGACTGCATCAGCATGCAGGAAGAAGGGGTGATCAATAATACAAGTTGCTTTAGCACAGGAATCGGCTACGACCGGTCCCATACTGAGTGGTGTCTACTCGCTAGGCATGGTATGCTTGCTACTACTCAAGTAGCTAAGCATGTCATGAGCTTAAAATAGTCGACAAGCGCTCAACGGCTGGCGGCGAGTAATAATCGAACCAATCAGGAAGGATGAAAAGCTAGTAAAATCGTCCCATGTTGAAATGCATTGCTGGCACGACACTTATCGGACCTCGAAGACATCCTCCCTTGCAATATATGTGGGGGTAATTAGCCAAAAGGGGATGTAAGTAAAATTGGTGTCCATTACACAGACAAAGAAATGAATGAGAAACCACAAATATTAGACGTAACAACCAGACGTATCATTCTAATTTCTTAAAATTCTTGCTCCGAAATCAAAATATTCAATCACTATCATAACCTACTCGCGAATAGTAGTGCTTATTTGCATGAGCTTTATTTGTAGAATTATTCACCTAAGGTTCTGGCCTATATGAAATCTTGACAACTTTAAGATCTTCTGCTGCTTCAACATTGTAATGAATGGCGCTTGCCTCTTTCACAAGCGGAGAAGTCTCATCGTATCGCGCGCTAAAGTGTGTCAGCAACAGCTTATTGACCTCTGCCTTTTTTGCTATCGTTGCGGCTTCAGCTGCAGTCGAATGTCCGTTCTCAATAGCCTTTTCTTGCTTGTCCTGGCTGTATGTGGATTCAAAGACCAAGACGTCGCATTCTTTGAAGAATCCGGCTAGCTCGTCTGTCGGTCTTGTATCTCCTGAGATACCTATCTTTCTCCCTTTGCGGGGCGGGCCGACAATATGGCTAGGCTTGATCGTTTCGCCTCCATAGACGATGTTCTGTCCACGTTGAAGCTTGCTGTACAGATCGCCCTCGGGAATCCCTAGGCGCTTTGCCACTGTAACATTAAAGGCGCCTGGCCTATCAAATTCCTCAAGGCAGTATGCAAAAGAAGGAACAGAGTGCAGAGTCTCGCAGCATGATACTTGATAGTCCTTTTCCCTTACTACCAGTCCACCTTTCTCTATTTTACGCACAATGATATCAAATGTAAGCCTGAAATTGATGATGCGCATATTCTCTCGAAGGAACTCTTCTAGTCGCGGCTCACCGTAAATGTCGATACTCTTTTCTCTTCCTTGCAGGCCCATTGTCTGAAGGAGTCCAAGTAGCCCTACACAGTGGTCGGCGTGCATATGCGTAATAAAGATCTTCATTTTCCTATTCATCCCGAGGCCAGCTTTGATAAAGTTGCGTTGCATTCCCTCGCCGGCATCAAAGAGCAAGAGCTCAGCTCCCCTCATGAGCGCAATGGAAGATAGCCCACGGTCTGCGGTAGGCACAGCTGACGAAGTACCCAAAAAAACGAGCTGCATATCCACCATACTGCGGGATTTATGATAATGACGGCCAAATTTATGCTAATAGCGAGACTTGAGCACCGATGCAATTTCTGGACTTAGCTCAACCTTGGAATACTCACCTGGCACCGAATTTGTGGAGACAATGTCCTGAACGCCAGCAGACTTGATTTTCTGAGCTGCGTCTCTAATTAGTATTGCATGAGTGCACATTGCAAATATCTTTCCTACCCCTTTTTTGTGAAGAACTTCGGCCGCCTTAATGATGCTGCCGCCGCTACTTATTATGTCGTCTATCACTAGTGCATCCCTCTTAGAGATATCCTGCTCGAGCTTTTCGTCTACACTCACCTCTCCCGTGACTCTATGACGGGACTTTTTCAAAACAACGACCTCTATGTCTAGAAGCCGGGCAAACTCCTTTGCCCTATTGGCTCCGCCTGAATCAGGCGACACTGCAACTGGATCACGCAATTTCATCTTGGAGGCATAGTCTGCAAGGAGTGGAACTGAAGAAACATTCTGAATGCTCGTAAAGTATGACATGGCAATCTGACTGTGTATGTCAACTGTAATGACATGCTGAACCTCTACTGCTTGAAGCAATTTCGCCACCAAGCCAATGCTCACCACCTCACCTTCGAGAAAAGCCTTATCCTGGCGAGCGTAACAAAGGTAAGGAATGACTGCACATATATCCTGCGCACCGTCGTCTGTACACTTTTTTGCCATCATCAGTAGTTGTATCAGGTGCGTGTCAACAGGTGGATAGGTTGATTGCACGATAACACAATTCTTACCGACCTTGCCAAGTTTGATGTTACTTTCGCCGTCTGAGAATATTCTCAGACTTGCCACAGTCAGCTGGGCTTCAAGCCTCTTTGCAATATTGTTGGCAAGAT
>Ga0307406_10001227_pt1 | contig 14359 bp, 18 predicted proteins | sample 322Cmetagenome_3_FD_203706 | JGI IMG/M metagenome (GOLD analysis project Ga0307406, IMG submission 203706) | Maize rhizosphere microbial communities from greenhouse at UC Davis, California, United States - 322HYB-C-2 | ecosystem: Host-associated > Plants > Roots > Rhizosphere > Soil | place... | reverse complement strand
TCACCGAGAAGGCGCTGTCGATCGACAACCTCTTCGTCTTCCTCATCGTGATGACCGGCTTTGCCGTGCCGAAGATCTATCAGCAGAAGGTGCTGATGATCGGCATCGTCATCGCGCTGATCCTCCGCGGCATCTTCATCGCCGTCGGCGCCACGCTCATCGAGAACTTCTCCTGGATCTTCTACCTGTTCGGCGCCCTGCTGCTGGTCCTCGCCTACCGGCAGGCCTTCAGCAGTCATGAGAGCGACCCGGCGAACGGGCGCTTCATGACCTTCGTCCGGCGACACCTCCCCGTCACGAACGAGTATCACGAGGACCGCCTCACCGTGCGCAGGAACGGAACGCGCTTCGTCACGCCGATGCTCCTCACGATCATCGCGATCGGGTTCATCGACCTCGTGTTCGCCGTCGACTCGATCCCGGCGATCTACGGGCTCACCGACGAGGCGTACATCGTGTTCACGGCCAACGCGTTCGCCCTGATGGGTCTGCGTCAGCTGTACTTCCTCATCGGCGGGCTGCTCGAGCGCCTGGTCTACCTGGCCCAAGGGCTCGCGGTCATCCTCGCGTTCATCGGGGTGAAGCTCGTGCTGCACGCCCTCCACGTCAACGAGCTGCCGTTCATCAACGGCGGTGAGCCGATGCTCTGGGCGCCGGAGATCCCGATCTGGTTCTCGCTGCTGTTCATCGCCGCGACGATCACCGTCGCGACAGTCGCCAGCCTCCTCAAGACCCGGCGATCGACGGATGCCGCGGCGCCGTCGACGCCCGCTGTGGAGCCCGCGGCGAGCAGTTCTCTCGAGAGCCCGGAGACGATCGAGGCGGTCACCGCCGCCACCCGCACCTCCGATGGGAAGACCTCAGGCGGAGAAGCGGATGCCGGTCGCGCTCTCCGCCGCGGCCCAGAGCTCCGCGCCGATCGTCGGTGAGCGCACCTCGTCCGAGGCGGTCACGCGGGCGGGTGCACCCCGGAACTCGAGCATCCCGCCCGGCCCCCAGTAGTCGCCGCCCAACGCCTCGGCGGCGGTGGCCGCGTGGATCAGGGGAGCGGCGCCGGCGTCCTTGCCCTGCACGAACGGCCGGCTGAGGACGGCGAGAGCGCGGAGCGGAGCGGGCACCCCTGCGAGACCCGGACGGGACTCGGTGAGCGGATCGACGGCGTATCCCGGATGCGCGCACATCGCGGATCGCGCCGAATCGGCCCACCGCCGGTCGAGCTCGAAGGCGAAGGACATCAGCGCGGCCTTGGACCGGCCGTACTGTCGGAGGGAAGCGCCGCGCCAGGGAGCCGCGAGCCGCGCGGGCTCGATGCGCGCGAATCGATGAGCCAGAGATCCGACGGCCACGACTCTGGCGTCGTCGGCGAGGTGCGGCATGATCTGGGCCAGCAGCGCGAAGTGCCCGAGGAAGTTCGTTCCCACCATCAGGTCGAGACCGTCGATGGTCCGCGCCTCGCGCCGGGCCGTCTTCACTCCGGCGTTGCAGATGACGGCATCGAGACGCTCCCCGATATCCGCGGAGGCTCGCGCGATGCTGGCGAGCGAACCGAGATCGACGGGGAGGATGCGGAGGTCGGCGTCCGGCGCGCGGGCCACGATCGCGCCGACGGCGGTCCGGGCGCGTTCGGTCGAGCGGCACCCCAGGAGCACGCGTGCGCCGCGGACGGCGAGGCGCTCGGCGCACCAGTAGCCGATGCCCGCGTTCGCCCCGGTGACGAGGATCGTACGGCCGTCGAGGTCGTGCGGCTGGGGCGAAGGAGCATCCATCACCCCAACCTAGGGCTCAGGCGTGCGGGCCCTCGTGTTCGTCGTGGTGCTCGTCCTCGAGGATCATCCCGATCGAGGTCGCGCAGGCATCGCCCTTCCATGCCTCGATGCCCTCGCGCACCGCGAACGCCGCGATGACCAGCCCCGCCGCGGCATCCGCCCACCACCAGCCGAACAGCGAGTTCGCGACCAGCCCGATCAGCACGGCGGCGGACAGATACGTGCAGATGAGCGTCTGCTTCGAATCGGCGACGGCGGTGGCCGATCCCGCCTCGCGGCCGGCTCGGCGTTCCGCGAGGGACAGGAACGGCATGACGACCACGCTGAGGGCGGTCAGGACGATTCCGATCGTGCTGTGCTCGGGGCGTTCGCCCGTGATCAGCGCGAGCACGGACGTCGCGGTCACATAGACCGCGAGCGCGAAGAAGGCGAGCGAGATCACGCGCAGCGTGGGCTTCTCCCAGCGCTCGGGATCGCGTCGGGTGAACTGCCAGGCGACGGCGGCGGCCGACAGCACCTCGATCGCGGAGTCGAGGCCGAACCCGATCAGGGCGGCCGAGGAGGCGAGTGAGCCGGCCGCGATGGCCACGCCCGCCTCGACCAGGTTGTACCCGATGGTGATCGCCACGATGAGGCGGATGCGGCGGTGCAGGGTCTCCCGCCGCGCGGGTGCGAGCGTCGTCATCAGCAGGTGCAGCCTTCGCCGTCGCAGCAGTCCGGTTCGACGATCAGCGTCACGCGCAGGAACTCGTCGAGGGCGGGGGAGAGGTGCTCGTCGGCGAGGCGGTAGCTGCTGCGGCGCCCGTCGGGGACGCTCTCGACGAGTCCGCACCCGCGGAGGCAGGCCAGGTGGTTCGACATCACCTGGCGGGAGACACCCATGGTCTCGGCCAGCTCGGCCGGGTAGCGGGCGGAGTCCCGCAGCGCGAGCAGGATGCCGGCACGAGTCGGGTCGGAGAGTGCGTGCCCGAGGCGCGCGAGCGCCGCCGTGTGGGTGAGGGATGCCGTTGCCGAGGTCACCACGCCAGAGTACAGCAAATCATGAATTCAACAGAACCTGTACTCAGGAACCCGCCGAGGTCAGTACTCGATCACGGTCTGCACGGCCGCCTCGCCGACCGAGCCGTCTTCGTCGATGAGGTGGAGCGAGACCGTGTGCTCTCCACCGGAGGAGGGCAGGACGAGATCACCCGACCAGATGCCGTATCCGTCGAGCTCGCCCGCCTTCCCCGCGACTCTGCCGTCGACGACGATCGCCACGACGGCGCCGGCGATTCCGCCGACCGACAGGTGGGCGATCGGAATGCAGTCGGGGTCGGCCGGGTCGAGCTCGATCGAGACCTCGACGTACCACCTCGCAGAAGCGGTCTTCGTCATGAAGGTGCTCGGCGCCGCCGCCTCGTCATCGTCGGTCGGTGCGGCCGGGCCCCGGAACCAGGGAAAGAGGGTGGGATCCCGGGGAAAGGGATCCCACCCTCTGGCCGCTCGATGTGAGGGGTGGGCGGCCGATGACGGAGCGAGCCGATATCCCCAAAGGCTCGGACCTCCGTCAAAGGCAAGACCCCGCGGCGGACGGATCATGACGCGAGTCCGCCGAATCGATCGGCTGCTCTGTCCGCGTCAGCGGATGGCGTACACCGCGCCCCCGACGATCACGGCGACCACGGTGGTCCAGCCGATGATCGCGAGCGCCTGCCAGAACAGCACACGCGCCTTGCCGACACCGGCGGCGGCGAGCATCGTGGCGGTGAAGTGCGTCGGAAGCAGCAGCGGGCCGAGGAGGCTGACTCCCGGCACGCCATAGCGCTCGAAGGCGCGCTGGAACTTCTCCCGGCGTGCGGCCTTGCGATCGGCGTGCGGCGCCTCGGGCTCGACCGCCGCCGACCCTGCTCCGGCGAGGACGGGCTCGCCCACGCGAGAGCGGTTCACGATGGCGGTGCGGGCGCCCGAGCTCAGCAGCACGAGCACGGCGACGCACAGGAAGTTTCCGACGATGGCCGCGATGGCGGCGATCACCGGGTGGATGCCGCCGATGATCCCGATGCTCGCAGCCCCCTCGCCCTCGATGAAGGGGATCGCGCCGGCGAGCGCGACGATGAGCGGCTGCAGGAGGTCGGGGACCTGGGCGACCCAGTTCTGGAAGATCTCGATGAGGTTCATGGGGTGTGCTCCCGTGGTCTGTGCGGACGGCGTCTCCGTCACGATGGATCCAGTCCACCGCTCGCGGGCTCCGCATGACAGTGCCGGGCCGTCACTGCTTCACGGGTGTATCGCACGTCGTATCCCTGACAACTGTCACGCCCGTATCGTGAGAGCGTGAGCAGCCGTATCGAGCCCCTCGCCCCCGCCGTATCGAGCCCCGGGGCGGTCTCGCTGACGCGCGGTGTCACGGCCACCTGGTGGTACACGCTGACCGCGGTCCTGTTCATCGAGGTCATGCTCATCGGCGCCTGGGTGGGCTTCGTGGCGGCCATGGACTTCCGCGTCACGATCGTCCTCGTCGTCGCCGTGGGGGGCCTGCTGTGGTGCGCGTCGACGCTGCTGCTGCTGTTCGACTACCGGCACCGCATCGATGCCGGACCGGGCGTGCCCTGGCGGCGGCTGGCCGTCCCGCTGGTCGTCGCGGTCGCCTTCGGCGGGGTGGCGGGAGTGCTCACCGGCAGCTGGCAGCTCGCTGTCATGCCGCTCGCGCAGTCGCTGGTGCTGCTCAACTGGCCGCGAGGCGTGCGCTTCCGGGTGGTGGTGGCGGCCACCCTGCTCCTGGTGGCGCTCGCCTTCGTCGACTCGGCCACCGACGCGCCCGGGATGGGGATCCCGACCTGGCTGCCCGGCGCCTACGCCGCGCTCCTCCCCGGGATGACGGTCAGCTCGCTGTGGTTCTGGGATGTCATGGTGACGCTGGATCGCGCCCGTGCATCGGAGTCTCGGCTCGCCGCGACGCAGGAGCGACTGCGCGTGGCGACCGACGTGCACGACCTGCAGGGGCATCACCTCCAGGTCATCGCGCTGCAGCTGGAGCTGGCGGAGCGGCTGCTGCCACGGGATGCGGATGCCGGTATGGAGCAGCTCCGGGCCGCGCGCGTCAGCGTCGATGAGGCACGACAGGGCACGAGGGACCTCGCTACCCGGTTCCGCTCCGTCCCGCTGAGCGATGAGCTCGCCAACGCCCGAGATCTCCTGCGCGCCGCCGGCCTCGAGGTCGAGGCCATGATCGATCCGGATGCCGCTGCCGCACCGGCATCCGCTCTCGGGCCGGTGATCCGGGAGACGACGACGAACGTGCTGCGCCACGGGGGCGGACGCCGTGCCCGTCTCGCCCTCACCCGGACCGCGGATGCCTGGCGCTACGAGATCGCCAACGACACGGCGCAGGGCGCCCGGGTCGGTGACGACGGCTCCGGTCTGGAGGGTGTGCGACGCCGGATCGACGACGCGCGGGGCACGCTGGAGGTCCATGCGGACGAGGAGGAATTCGTGGTCGTGGTGACGGTGCCGTCGAATGCCGAGGAGGTCCGATGATCCGCGTGCTGCTCGCCGACGACGAGGGGATGATCCGGTCCGCGCTGGCGGCTCTGCTGCGGCTGGAGGACGACATCGAGGTCGTCGCCGAGTGCGAGGACGGGGAGCAGGCGGTCGCCGAGGCCCTGCGCCTGCAGCCCGACGTCTGCCTGCTCGACCTCGAGATGCCGGGGCTCGACGGCGTGCAGGTCGCCGAGCGTCTGAATCGGGCGATCTCGACGCGCTGCGTCGTCGTCACCCGTCACGCGCGTCCCGGCGTGCTGCGTCGCGCGCTGGCATCCGGCGTCGCGGGGTTCCTGCCGAAGTCCCGCGGTGCCGACGAGGTCGCCGCCGTCATCAGGCGGGTCGCCGCGGGGGCCCGCTACGTCGACCCGGAGATCGCGGCCGATGCGCTCAGCGACGAGCGCTCGCCGCTGACCGACCGCGAGCTGGACGTGCTGCGTGCCGGGCGGCGGGGGGAGACGACGGGACAGATCGCCCGCGCCCTCGCGCTCGCGCCGGGAACCGTCCGCAACCACATCTCGGTGATCCTCGGGAAGCTGCACGTCGGCACCCGGCAGCAGGCCGTGCTGATCGCCGAGGAACGCGGCTGGATCTGAGTGGAACCGCGTCCTCGGGGTCGCTAGGCTGGCGGCCATGGGAACAATATGCTTCGCGCCCGTGATGGGGCGCACCCTCGTGTTCCGCGACCGCCGCGCCTGACGGCGCGCCCGCTCGCACGCATCTGCGCGCCGTCCACCGAGATGTCATCGCACCTCGGGACGGGCAGTCCTCATTGACGCTTCTCTCTGCGTCCTGCCACCTTCGAGGTGCTCCGAATCATCCTTCTGGAGCGCACTCATGCCTCGCTCGATCCATGGCGGCCGCCACGAACTCGGCCAGAACTTCCTCACCCATCGCCCCACCCTCGGACGCATCACGACGATCGTCCGGGGAACGTCCGGGTCGATCCTCGAACTCGGTGCCGGCGACGGCGCACTCACCCGCTCGCTGGCCGAGCTGGGACGACCGGTCACGGCGATCGACATCGATGAGCATCGGGTCCGCCGACTGCGCGGACGATTGCCGAGCGTGCGCGTCGAGCACGCGGACGCGACGCGCCATCCGCTCGACGCCGACGTGGTGGTCGGCAACATCCCCTTCCACCTGACCACTCCGATCCTGCGGCGTCTGCTGTCGACGGGTCGGTGGCGCGAGGCCGTCCTGCTGACCCAGTGGGAGGTCGCGCGCAAGCGCGCCGGTGTCGGCGGCGGCACCATGCTGACCGCGCAGTCGGCGCCGTGGTTCGAGTTCTCTCTCGAAGGGCGCGTCCCGGCGTGGGGCTTCTCGCCGCAGCCCAGTGTCGACGGTGGCCTGCTGTCGATCACTCGCCGCGGCTCACCGCTCGTGCCGGTCGCCGAGCGCCGCGCGTACGAGGGGTTCGTCCGGTCGATCTTCACGGCCCGTGGCGCGACTCTCGACGCCGTCGTGGCCACCACGGGCCGGGTAGCGAGACCGCGGGCGCGGCAGGCGCTGGCGGCGGCCGGGGCCGCGGAAGCGCGACTCCCGCGCGACCTCGGACCGGAGCAGTGGGCCGGGCTGTGGCAGCAGGTCGGACGACCGGTCTGACGGGAAGAGGGGGGTGCGCCGATGCGCACCCCCTCTTCTCACCGGTTCGCGAGCACGTTCCGCAGCCGAGCGGCGAACGCGGCCGGGTGGTCGACGAAGCCCGTGTGGTCGCCGGGGAACCTCGTCGGCGCGACGTCGAGCTGCACGCCCAGGGCGGTGGTCGTGCGCTCGCACAGCTGGCCCACCGACTCCTCGCCGATGCCGAGCACGAACCGCACGTCTGCACGCCGCAGCACGTCGAGATCGGGCTGCCAGCCGACGCTGCCGAGGTATTCGCGCGCGAACCAGAACTGCTCGTCGGCGAGGCTCTGCGCATCGGCATCCCCGCCGAACCACTGCACGAGAACCTCCTCCGGCATCGCGATGTTCGCCTGGGCGAAGAACATCCGCCACGCGCCGAGGCGGTCGCCGCCGAGGGCGAGCGCGATGAGATCCTCCGCGGTCTGCAGCTGCTCGACGTGATCGGGGAGCAGACGCAGCAGCGGGGGTTCGTGGGCGATCACGGCGTCGACGAGGTCCGGCCGATCCTGCGCGAGCGCGAGGACGGTCACGGCGCCGCCGCTCGAGCCGAAGACCGTCGCCGGTCCGCGATCGACATGCTCGATCAGGGCGGCGAGATCCGCCGCGCGCACGGCAGGGCTCGAATCGCGTGTCGGATCCGCCACGGTGCTGCGCTTGATCCCGCGAGGGTCGGCGGTGAGCACGGTGTGGTCGGACGCCAGCTCGTCGGCGAACGGAGCGAACGCGTCGGCATCCATCGGCGAGCCGATCAGTGCGAGGAGCGGACCCGCCCCGCGCACCTCGTAGTGGAGGCGCGCGTCGGGGCGGTCGAGGGTCGAGGTGGTGTTCATGGGATTCTCCTTCTCTCGGTCACTGCTTCTGGGGTACTGCGGTGGTCAGGGTCGTCGAGGACGACGCCGGGCGGATGCGGCGGCAGCGGCGGATCACGGCGGGCGCGGCGATCGCGGTGAGTACGGCGAGGCCCGCGGGCAGCAGCAACGCGAGGGGCAGGGTCGCCGCGGCGGCGAGGAAGCCGATCAGGGCGGGGCCGAGGAGGCCGCCCCCATAGCTGATCATCGTGACGACGGAGAGTCTTCGAGCGGTCTCGCCGCGCTCGGCGAGCGTGCCGATCACGATCGGCCAGATCAGAGCGGTTCCCGCGCCCGCCAGGGCCCAGCCCACGAGGGCGATGAGCACGGCGATCGGTCGATCGGGCAGCAGACCCGAAGTCAGCACGGCCGCGTAGCCGATCGCGGCGAGAGAGCTGGTGAGGCGGACGGTGTGCAGCGGTCCGAGCGTTCGACGGAGCGCGTCCCCGGCGAACCGCATCGCGGTCATCGCGGCGAAGAAGGTGCCGTAGACCAGGGAGCCGGTCGCCGGATCCGCTCCGAGGATCCGGGTCGCGTGCACGCCCGCCCAGTCGGTGGCGGCGCCTTCGGTCAGGAAGGCCGCCGCCCCCAGCACGCCCAGAGCGACGAGGTGCCTCGATCGCAGGGGAGCGGACGCGTCGTCTCGAGCGTCCGCCTCAGCGGGCCGGTCGAGCGCGGTCCCGTGAGCCTCCGTCGCCGGCAGCTCGCGCAGCCGCATCCCCACCAGAGCGGATGCCGCCACGAGGAGGCCCGCGCCGCCGGAGATCGCGAGTCGACTGTCCGGGCCCGCGTGCAGAGCGGCGGCGAGCAGCAGTCCGCCGCCCGCGGCGCCGAGCGTCCAACAGCCGTGCATGCGGGCGATCACCGGCCGACCCATCGCCGCCTCCACCGCCATCGCCTGGGAGCTGAGCGCGATGTTCGTCGCGCCGCAGCTCAGACCGAACAGTCCGGCCGCGAGCAGCAGCACGGGAAGAGACGGGGCGACGCCCGCCAGCATGAGGGCGGCGCCGGCACAGGGCAGCGCCGCCGCCAGCATCCGCCCGTCCGTCCCGGAGAAGCGGCCGGCGGCCCGCATGGCCAGCAGAGCGAACCCCGCCACGACGAGCAGCATCACGCCGAGAGCCGCCGGACCGAGGTCGAGGCGCGCGTCGAGCGCGGGGAGCCCGGCGCCCCACACGGCGGTCATCAGGCCGGTCAGCCCGTGGCTGAGAGTGATGATGCGGTGGCGGGAGCGGAGCGTGTCCATGGCTCCAGCGTGCGCCGGGGTCGCCTCTCACCTCCAACACCCGTTCGCGTCCGATTGACGCATTCCTGTTGTGAATCGGCTATAACAGGACCATGGCCGATGAGCTGGAGCTGCGTCTGCTGCGGCATTTCGTCACGGTGGCGGAGGAGCTGCACTTCCGTCGCGCCGCCGGGCGGCTGTTCATCGCGCAGCAGGCGCTGAGCCGCGACATCCGGCGGCTCGAGGATCGGATCGGCACGCCGCTGCTCATCCGCTCCACCCGCAGCGTCGACCTGACGGATGCCGGTCGCCGTCTGCTGCCCCGTGCCGAGGAGCTCCTCGCGCTGCACGACCTCGCCCTGCGCGAGCTCCGCGACCACGAGCCGCTCGTCGTCGACGTGGTGGACGCGGAGCTGACCCCGGCTCTCGTGCTGGAGGCTGTGCGGAGCCGGGCGCCGGGGAGCGAGTTCATCGCCCGGTTCGGTCAGCGCGGCGGCGGCCGAGGCGGATCGGCGGACGTCGTCTTCGATCGCGTGAGCCGCCCGTCGCCCGAGATGTCGACTCAGCTCGTCCGCTTCGAACCGCTCGCGGTGCTCGTCCCCGACGGGCATCCGCTGGCGAGCCGGGACATCGTGCCCTTCGAGGACCTTCGCGGAACCCGCGTCTGCTCGCGGGCGGGAGGTCACGTGACCGAGGGGTGGATCGACGCCACCGCGCAGCTGCTCGCGCCCTTCGGCATCGATCCCGCGATCGGCCACCCCGTGGTCGCGGGAGGGGAGGAGCTCGCGCAGCACCTGCGCCTGCGCAGCGCGCCCGTGCTCGCTCTCGCCTCGCAGCGGCCGGTCGACGGGGCCGTCCTCCTTCCGGTGATCGACCCCGTCCCGCTCTTCCCGTGGGCGATGTCGTGGCGCAGCGATCTCGACCACCCGGCGCTCGCGGAGCTGCAGGCCGCCGCGGCCTCCCTCTCCGCCGCGAACGGATGGCTCGACGTCCCGGACGGTGCCTGGCTCCCGTCGCCGGAGAGTCGGTCCGACCGCTGAGGTGCTCCGCCCGGACGCACGGTGTCCGTGGCCGGGAGTAGCCTCGGCACATGCCCACGTTCGGAACGCTCCCGACTCCGGTCGGGGTGATCGGCGTGGTCAGCGACCGCACGGCCATCGTCCGTGTCGGATGGCGAGCGCCGGCGCCCGCCGATGCCGATCCCTCGCCGGATCCGCTGCTCGCGGAAGCACTCGCGCAGCTGACCGCCTACTTCGCGGGATCGCTGACGGTGTTCGATCTGCCGATCGACCTCGGCGTGCAGACCGATGCGACGAGGGCCGTGCTCACCGCGCTCCATGAGACCGTGGGCTACGGCAAGCCCGTCACCTACGGCGAACTCGCGGAGCGCAGTGGGACGGCGGTGCCCGCGCGCGGGATCGGCTCGATCATGGGCGCGAACCCGCTCCCGATCATCGTGCCGTGCCACCGCGTCGTCGCCGGCGACGGTCTCGGCGGATACTCGGGCGGAAACCCGGGTGAGGGCCTCGCGACGAAGCGCTGGCTGCTCGAACTCGAGGGTGCGCTGCCGACCTCGCTGTTCTGACCCGGCCCTCGTCATCCCGTCATCCGCGGTCGTCGCGGCCTGAGAGAATGGAGGCGCCGAGTCCCGATCCGAGGAGCCAACGTGCCGTTCATCTCCACCCGCGGCGGCATGCAGCCGCAGTCGTTCAGCGAGACGCTGTTGGAGGGCCTTGCGCCAGACGGAGGACTCGCGGTCCCCGAGGTCATGCCGACGGTGGACGGTGAGACGCTCGAGCGCTGGCGCGCCTTGACGTATCCGCAGCTCGCGACCGAGGTGCTCGGACTGTTCGCGACCGACATCCCTCGCGAGGACCTCGCGCGGATGACGGCTGACGCCTACGCGGACTTCCCGGACGGCGTCGTGCCGCTCCGGGCGATCGACGACGACATCACGCTGGTCGGACTCTCCGAGGGGCCGACCCTCGCGTTCAAGGACATGGCGATGCAGTTCCTCGGCCAGGCGCTCGAGTACACCCTGGAGCGGCAGGATTCGGTGCTCAACATCCTCGGCGCGACCTCCGGTGACACCGGCTCGGCCGCCGAACACGCTCTGCGCGGCAAGGAGCGCGTCGCGGTGTTCATGCTCTCCCCCCAGGGCCGCATGAGCGCCTTCCAGCGCGCGCAGATGTTCTCCCTCGACGACGCGAACGTGCACAACATCGCCGTCGAGGGCGTGTTCGACGACTGCCAGAATCTCGTCAAGCACCTCGCGGGCGACCTGGTGTTCAAGCGCGCCCAGCACCTCGGCGCGGTGAACTCGATCAACCTCGCGCGGATCACGGCGCAGGTCGTGTACTACTTCTGGGCCTGGCTGCGGGCGACGGATGCCGGGGGCTGGACCGAGCTCTCGTTCACGGTGCCCTCCGGCAACTTCGGCAACATCCTGTCGGGCTTCTACGCCAAGCAGATGGGTCTCCCGATCCGCCGGCTCGTCCTCGCCGCGAACGAGAACAACGTGCTCGACGAGTTCTTCCGAACCGGGATCTATCGTCCGCGCAGCGCGGCGCAGACCCTGGCCACCTCCAGCCCGTCGATGGACATCTCGAAGGCGTCGAACCTCGAACGGTTCATCTTCGAGCTCGTCGGCCGGGACGCGTCCCGTGTCGTGGGCGCCTGGCGCGACCTCGAGGAGCAGGGCTTCTTCGACTTCTCGGCCGACCTGTCGCGCTTCGTCTCGGAGTTCGGCATCGTGAGCGGGACCTCGACCCACGACGACCGGCTCGCCACGATCCGGTCCGTCTACGAGACCACGGGCGAGATCATCGACCCGCACACCGCGGACGGCGTCCGTATCGCGCGGGAGTACCTCGAGCCCGGCGTGCCGATGCTCGTGCTCGAGACTGCGAAGCCCGAGAAGTTCGCCGAGACGATCCATGAGGCGATCGGCATCGAGCTCGCCTACGCGCCGGAACTGCGCGAGATGCTCGATGCTCCGCAGCACGTGACCGAGATGGCTGACGACGAGCATGCGCTCCGTGCCTTCATCGCGGAGAACGCACTGCACTGAGTCGCAGAGCGCTGCATACCTCGGGTCAGATCATTCCGGGTCTCCGTGCAGCATCCAGGCGATGCCGAACCGGTCGACGAGCATGCCGAAGGTCCCGCCCCACGGCGCGACGTCGAGCGGCATGGTGATCGTCGCGCCGTCGGACAGCCCCTCCCACACCTGTTGCGTGACCTGCTGGGTGTTGCCGCTGAGCGACACCGAGATGCCCTGCGGCTTCTCGTAGGTCATGCCGGTGGGGGTGTCCGAGGCCATCAGGACCAGACCCTCGGGTGTCGTCAGCTGTCCGTGCATCACCAGGTCGTGCTGGCTCGGATCCTGCACCATGTCGGGGAAGTCCCCGAAGACGCTGATGTCGAGCACACCGCCGAGGACGCTCTGATAGAACTCGAGCGCTTCCCGCGCGTCGGTACGGAAGGAGAGATACGGGTTGAGATCGGGCATGGACGACTCCGAGGTTGTGCGGACGAGACCCGGGGCGGCCTCGATGCAGGTCAGTCTGCGCCGGGCTGCGCTCGTCCGCAAGGGGTCGTGCGTCAGCTCGGCAGTGCTTTCACCGCTGCGGTCAGCACCTGCGGAACAGTGGGCACGCCCTCGGCGCGGAAGACCTCGGCGCCGGCGTCGTCCCGGATGATGACGGTCGGTGTGAAGCGGATGTCGAGCGCCTCCGCGGCATCCGGCTCGCGGGCGACGTCGATCTCCGTGATCGTGGCGTCCGGAAGGAAGCGCACGGCATCGGCGAGCACCGAACGGGTGCGCGAGCATGCGCCGCAGAACGATGAGGAGACCAGGGTCAGCTCCATCCGCACCTCCTCGGGGTCGTGTCCGTCCCTTCGATGCAACCGCCGGCGATCGTCACGTGTTCCCCCAGGCGCCGGCGCGCTTCGACCGCTTCAGAACTCCGTGCGCTTGACGAGGCCGCGGTTGGTGCGGATGTGCTCGTAGTCCCACTGGATCTCGCGAGCCGCCGACAGCCAGGCGCCCAGCGCGTCGACGTCGATCTCGTCGGCGCTCCGGTAACGCACCTCTGCGGCCTCGAACGAACCCGACGGCGCGAGTCCCGCGGCATCGAAGGACTGCCCGCTCCAGAACATCAGCCGCACCGCATCCTTCAGGCGGTCGTATCCGACGATCGGGTTGCCGTCGAGGAACCAGACGGGATGCGCATGCCAGACCTTCGCGGTCGCTTCGGGGAGTCCTCTGTCGATCTCCGCCGCCAGCAGGTCGCAGATCTCCCGATCCTCGGGCGCGAGCTTTCGGTGGTAGTCGCGGACGTCCTCGGGGAGGGGCATGTCGTCAGCCTCGGTCCAGCCCGAAGGTGTGCTTCACGAGTGCGCGGATGTCTCGGTCGAGCCCATCGATGCGGGAGTCGATGGCATTGAATCGGGAGTTGACGGAGTCGAATCGGGAGTTCACGGAGTCGAACTGGGAGTTCACGGAGTCGAACCGGGAGTTCACGGAGTCGAATCGGGAGTTGACGGACTCGAACTTCCAGTCGACGGCGTCGAACCGGCCGATCACCTCTCCGCGCAGCCCGCTGATCTCCGCCCGGAGAATGCGGATGAAGAGCGTCGACACGATCGTGAGCATGCCGAACATCAGGGCGATGACCGCACCGATCATGGTCCAGGTCTGAGGTTCGGTCAAGGCGGGCACGCTCCCATTCTGTTCGGACTCTGCCATCCTGCCAAGGGGTAGCGGCCTGCGGCAGCCGTTGGGGACAAGTCGAATCCTGCAGGTGCTGGGGAGGAGAACTGATGTCCTCAGCGGCCCTCTGGCACCGACCGCGGATGCAGCAGGCCGGATGCCGCGCCGAGCGCGGCCCCGACGAGAGTGTCGACGATGCGCTCGCCGGCGACGTCCATCGCGCCGATCTGCCCGGTCGCGGCTCCCGTGAGCAGCAGGACGAGCGGCGTGATGAACACCAGAGCCAGGGCGTAGTGACGCACCACGACGAGCTCGATCGTGAACTGCAGCGCGGCGAGGAGAAGAGCGAGCCAGAGTCCGGACGGATGCAGCAGCGCGAGAACCGCGTAGACGCCGGTGCCGGCGACGGTGCCGAGCATGCGATGCAGCCCGCGCTGGAACGCCTCTCTCCGCGCCGCCGCGACGCCGATCAGGGCGACCGCCGATCCGACGATCCAGTAGGTGCGCGCGGGATCGATGACGAGGCCGAGGAGCACGCCGACGACCGCGACGATGGCGACGCGAAGGAGGAGCACTCGCGCGCCGGTGTCGAGCGTGGGCCCGGGGAGCAGCGTGCTCAGCCGACGCGCGCTCTTCATCCGTGTCCGGGGAGCGAGCA
>Ga0307406_10001226_pt1 | contig 14369 bp, 12 predicted proteins | sample 322Cmetagenome_3_FD_203706 | JGI IMG/M metagenome (GOLD analysis project Ga0307406, IMG submission 203706) | Maize rhizosphere microbial communities from greenhouse at UC Davis, California, United States - 322HYB-C-2 | ecosystem: Host-associated > Plants > Roots > Rhizosphere > Soil | place... | reverse complement strand
TGTCGGAATCAGCGTGCTGAAGTGGCATCAGGTGTCACCGCGACGAACAGCGGATGCCGCGACGTACGCCCGTGCGTCAGAATCTCTCGTCCTCGACGGAGGGGCGGATGCTGGGGCCGACGCTCGCGCGTCAGACGACGTAGATCTTGCGCAGCGTCTCGGTGACGGTCCAGGTCGTGCGCATCCCCTCGGCGAGGCGGACGACCGACCCCGGTCCCACCTCGAGGTCCGGCAGCCCGGAAGACGCGAACGCGATCGTGGCGCGGCCCGCGAGCACGACGAACACCTCATCGGCTTCGGTGTCGGTCGCGGTGCCGGGCGTCATCTCCCAGATGCCGATCTCCAGCCCGTTCAGCGTGGTCAGCTCGCGCGTGGCGGTCGTCGGGGTGCCGGAGACCACTTCCTCGGTGGGAAGCGGCTCATGGGCGAGGGTCAGCGACGCGGCATCCACCCCCGCCCCGGCGGCGAGCCCGCTCACGAGTCGAAGCCCATGCCGACGGCGTCGAGCGTCTTGAGGAAGAGGTTGCGCTTGCCCTCGTTGTGGTCTGCCTGGTTCATCGCGGCGCGCACCAGGTTGACGCCGATCGAGGCCGCCGGCTCCGGCGGGAACGGGATCGGCTTCTCCCGCACCATCCGCAGCTCGGTCCGCTCGGTCACCTCGCCCGACAGCTTGTCGAGCATGACGTCGGCGGCGAATCGCGCCGCTCCGACACCGAGGCCCGTGAATCCGGTCGCGTAGGCGACCCGCCCGCGACGAGCGGTACCGAAGAACGCGCAGAACCGGCTCGACGAGTCGATGGCTCCTGCCCAGCGGTGCGTGAAGCGCAGGCCCTCGAGCTGCGGGAACGTCGTGAAGAAGTGCGAGGCGAGCTTGCGGTGGCTCTCCATGCGGTCCTCGTACTCCGGACGCACCTTGCCGCCGTAATGGTAGATCGCGTCGTAGCCGCCGAACAGGATGCGGTTGTCGGCGGTGAGCCGGTAGTAGTGGAACTGGTTCGCGCTGTCGGCCAGACCCTGGCGGTTCGACCAGCCGATCGACGCCAGCTGCTCGGTCGACAGCGGCTCCGTCATCAGCACGTAGTCGTACACGGGCACGGTCATCAGGCGGTTGCGCTTGAGGAGCGAGGGGAACACGTTCGTGCCGAGGGCCACGGCATCCGCCGTCACGCGTCCGTTCGCCGTCACCAGGGTGATCGGTCCCGATCCGTCGCCTTCGACACGCTTCACCAGGCTGTGCTCGTAGATCTCGACGCCGAGCTCCGCGGCGACGCGCGCCAGCTCCATGCCGAGCTTGGCCGGATGCACGAGGGTGCAGCCCTCACGCTCCCAGGCGCCGGCCAGGAAGGTGGGAGAATGCACCTCCGCCTGCACGGCCTCATGGTCGAGGAACCCGGGCTCGTCGCGATACCACTCGACCTGGTGCGGCTCGACGGCGACGGCCAGCTGCCCCGTGCGCTCGAAGTCGGCCTTCATGTCGTAGCGGGCGATCGTCTGCTCGATGCCGTCGAGGTTCTCCAACCCCAGCTCTTCGAGACGGTCGATCTCCTCGGGCCAGCGGGTCAGTCCGTTCTCGTGCCCGTGCGTGAGGCTGGCCTCGCAGAATCCGCCGTTGCGACCGGATGCCGCCCAGGCGATGAGCGACGCCTCGAGCAGCACGACGCGCCGCTCGGGGTCGCGCTCCTTGGCGCGCACGGCCGTCCACAGTCCGGTGTAGCCACCGCCGACGACGACGAGGTCGGCCGTGATGTGTCCGGTGAGCGTCGGGTGCTCCGTGCGCGGAACGTCATCGAGCCAGAACACCCCGAGCTCGGTGTCGCGCAGCGAGGCCGCGACCGCGACGGGGGCGGGCAGGCGGCGTTCGAAGACGGTGGTTCCCATGGTGTTCTCCGTGGCTTCCGTTGGGGTCGGGGTGCGCGTCAGCGCGTGCCCCAGTTGTAGAGGTCCTTGTAGAGGCCGGCGTAGAGCAGGCTCTCGGTGTGCGCGATGCCGGGGATCGTGCGGATGCGGGTCGCGATGAGATCGATCAGGTGCTCATCGTCTTCGCACACGGCCTCGACGAGGATGTCGAAGGTGCCGAGCGTCACGACGACGTATGCCAGTTCGCGGATCTTCGTCAGCTCCTCGGCGATCTCGCGCGGGTCGCCGGTGACGCGGATGCCGATCATCGACATGCGGTGGAAGCCCAGCTGCATCGGGTCGGTGACGGCGACGATCTGGATGATGCCGGCCTCGGTCATGCGCTGCACCCTCTGGCGGGCGGCGGCTTCGCTGAGTCCCACTTCGCGGCCGATCTCGGCATAGGGGCGTCGGCCGTCCTCCTGGAGGAGTTCGACGATCCGCTTCGAGATGCCGTCGAGGGCCGGCTGCTTGGGCTTGGTGCTCATGGGTCGATATTGTCAGGCTGCATTCGTTCACGCAACTGATTCAGTCGTTTTGGGAGGAATAAACCTTTTGATTTCGTGGTGAAGGCGTTACGCTGACGCCATGCCCAGTGATCTTCTGAAGAACGCCGCGCCGCTGCAGAACTTCATCGGCGGCCGCTACGTGCCCGCGAACGGTGCCGGGCGGATGCCGCTGCTCGACCCGGCGACCGAGGAGCCCTACGGTGAGATCCCGGTGTCGGACACCGGCGACGTGGATGCGGCCTATGCCGCGGCATCCGCTGCCTTCCCGCTCTGGCGGGACACAACGCCCGCCGACCGGCAGCTCGCCCTGTTCCGCATCGCGGACGAGATGCAGGCGCGGGCCGAGGACTTCGCCGACCTCGAGTCGCAGGACACCGGCAAGCCGCGGGCGAGCCTCGTCGCAGACGAGATCCTGCAGTCGGTCGATCAGCTGCGCTTCTTCGCCGGGGCGGCGCGCAGCCTCGAGGGGCGTGCGGCGGGGGAGTACCTCGCCGGGCACACCTCGTTCGTGCGCCGCGAGCCGGTCGGCGTGATCGGTCAGGTGACGCCGTGGAACTACCCGTTGAACATGGCGGTCTGGAAGATCGCGCCCGCGATCGCCGCCGGCAACACCGTTGTGCTGAAGCCCGCGGAGTCGACGCCGCTCACCACGCTGCTGCTGGCCGAGATCGTCGCGCAGCACACGCCCGCCGGCGTTCTCAACGTCGTGCTGGGCGACCGCGAGACCGGCGTCGCGCTGGTGGAGCATCCGACGCCGCAGATGGTCGCGATCACGGGATCGGTGCGGGCGGGAATGGCCGTGGCGCGCTCCGCCGCGAACGACGTCAAGCGCGTGCACCTCGAGCTCGGCGGCAAGGCTCCGGCGATCGTGTTCCCGGACGCGTCGATCGAGAAGGCGGCCGCGGGGATCGTGAATGCGGCGTTCTTCAACGCCGGTCAGGACTGCACCGCGGCGACCAGGGTGCTCGTGCATTCCTCGATCCACGACGAGCTCGTGGCGGCGCTCGTCGAGCGGACTCGCTCGGATGCCCGGACCGGTGGGCCGCAGGAGGAGGGCGTGCTGTACGGGCCGCTGAGCAGCGCGGCGCAGCTCGCGCAGGTGTCGGGATTCGTCGAGCGGCTGCCGGCGCACGCGAAGATCGAGACCGGCGGCAGGCGGCAGGGTGAGCGCGGCTACTTCTTCGAGGCCACGATCGTGTCGGGGCTTCATCAGGACGACGAGGCCGTGCAGGGGGAGATCTTCGGCCCCGTGCTCACGGTGCAGGCGTTCGAGACGGAGGATGAGGCGCTCGCGATGGCCAATGACGTGCCGTTCGCGCTGGCGTCATCGGTCTGGACGACCGATCACGCGCGGGCGATGCGGTTCTCGCGCGACCTTGACTTCGGCTGCGTATGGATCAACACGCACATCCCGTTCGTGTCGGACATGCCGCACGGCGGGTTCAAGCACTCCGGGTACGGCAAGGACTTGTCGCAGTACGGATTCGACGACTACACGCGCATCAAGCATGTGATGACGGCGCTGGACTGAGGGCGGGCGCGGGGCCAGCAGAACACTGGTCCCTGCGGCGGGCGTCAGGCGGGATCCGAGTCAGGTCACGTTCGTCGTGAGCCACGGCAGGGGGTCCACGGGGGTGCCGTTGATGTGCACCTCGAAGTGCAGGCAGGAACCGAACACATATCCGGTCGATCCGACGTCGCCGATGTACTGGCCTGCGTCGACGCAGTCGCCGATCTCGACAGCGCGACTCCCGTAGGACATGTGCGAGTAGACGGTGCTCACGGCCTGCCCGTCGACGATGCTCTCGATCTGGATCGTCACGCCGTAGCCCTCGAAGCTCTCGGTCGACCGGGAGACGCAGCCCTTCATGGCCGCGTTGATCGGCGTGCCGATGGGTGCAGCGAAGTCCTGGCCGAGATGAGACCGCCCGGGTCGCGAGGCGCCGAAGCCATCGGTGAACGAGTACGTCCCATCGGCCATCGGCATCACGACGCGATCGGCGAGCGGGATCTCGATCGCGCTGCTGAGCGGCATGCCGGCGGCAACCGCGGCAGCGACAGCACGGGAGCGCGTCTCCTTGATCTCCTCGGGCGTCGTCGCGGCGAAAGCCCCGCGTGGAGCGATCTCCGCGCGGATCTCGTTCGTCGCCGCGTATGACTGAGAGTCGGCGTCTGCCGCGGACGAGACGGCCGCTGCGGCGCTGGCTGCGGCGGTCTGATGGCTCAGCGGGTTGAGCCCGGGAAATGCTGCTCCGGTGATCATCACGCCGATGGCGAGCGTGGCACCGAGCGCCTTGACCTTCGCCCAGTGGCGCTTCGTCCGGCGGGACTGAACCCGGGAGATCAGTGCCACCGGCAGCGTCGTCTTCGATGTCGGCCGGGGTGTGATCGTCGGGGGTAGCTGCGGGGACATCGGCACTGACATCGGTGCGTCAGGTGCTGACACAGGCGCGTCGACTGCGCGGGAACTCTGCGCACTCGCCGACGCGGCGCGCCGAAGATCACGGCGCAACAGCGGGCGCTGCGAGTCGGAGATGTCGGTGGGTGGTTCCGAGGCACCCTGAGCGGGCTCGGTTGGCAGGGAGTTCGTGACGGGTCCTTCCGGAGGCGGGTGTACTCGGCGGTCGATCCCCCGGATGCCACCGTTACCGATTCGTAATTTATGCGCTGGACGGCGCTGGGTCAAATCGAGCGCAAGTCGCAGGGGTGGGCTCCCGTTGGCCGGCACGGGTTCCTTCGGGCTGTTCCGGTCGCGAGACGCCAGGGGTTTCCGCCTGTCTCAGGTGCGGTTTCGCGACGGGAGCGCGGGCGTGGGCAGCGGTGAGCGAGCGCAGCGGGTCGAAGTGACGAAACGCGTCAGCCGGCGAGTACCTTGAGCCGCCGGTGCTCCTTCAGCGTGAGATTCGGCCGCTCGTCCACCTTCGTGGCGCCGTCGAGCTCCCATCCGTGGCGTTCGTAGAAGGCATCGGCGCGGTCGTTGCCGTCGAGCACCCACAGGTAGGCGCGGGTGTGGCCGGCATCCATGATCCGCTCCGCTGCGGTCGTGAGGAGTGCATGGCCGACGCCGGTCGACCACGCATCGGGGTCGGCGTAGATGCCGTAGATCTCGCCGTCGGCAGTGCCGTCCTCGTCTCGCCCTGAGCCGAAGGACGCCCAGCCGAGGATCCGGTCATCGCGGACGGCGACCAGGATGCCGAGGCCGGTGGGCAGCGGTTCGGCGATGAACCTCCTCCAATTGGCGGCGCGATCCGGGATCGAGAGGGAGTCGAGCACGTCCTGATCGATGAGTCCGCGATAGGCGGTCTGCCAGGAGTGCACGTGGATGCGGGCGACATCGTCGGCGTCGTCGGCGCGGCCGTCGCGGACTTCGAGCGGGGCGGTCATCCGTCCACCCTAGTGAGGGCGCGGGAGTGCCAGTGAGCCGTCTTGGTGGGTGTTCTGTGGAGGAGAACTGGCTGTTGCGGGAGTACTGGAATATTGCCCTGAGCTGGGTAATTTCTAGGCCTGAATGTCGGTGGCCCTCGGTTGAATGGGGGTATGAAAAGCACCGCGGAGATCTTCGATCGGGTCGTCCCCGACGTCCGCGGAGTGCTGCGTGCGGATGCCGTTCGAGTGCTGTCGAATGCCGAGAAGATGGAGCTGCTTCGCGCGGCGGGCGACGTGCAGCGGGTGGTCGATGCGCTGGTCGTGGAGACCGTCGCATCGACCGATGTCGATTTCGCCCGGTCGTTCGGGTGCGCGTCGATGAATGAGCTGTTGCAGCGGGTGCTGCGCACGGACGCGGCAGGGGCCGGGCGGGTGGTGCGGGTGGCGAAGGCCGTGCACCGCGAGACCGAGTTCACGTCGGGAGCGCCGCTTCCGGCGCTGTGGCCGCAGATGCGGGAAGCACTGCTCGACGGGGTCGTCGGGGTCGCGGGGCTCTTGGCTGCCACGGTGCCGGTGGAGCAGGCGGGGCGGCGCATCAGTCCCGACGACCGCTTGCGGGCGGATGCCGAACTCGCGGCGTTCGCACGCGGGTTCGCTGCGGATGCGGATGCGGACGCGGATGCGGATGCGGATACGGATGACGCGGATGCGGATGCGAATGCGGCGCCGCCGGCCACGCCGGAGGATCTGCGGCTTCTCGCGAAGGTGATCGTGACCTACCTCGACCCCGACGGCGCCGAACCCGCGGAGGACATCGCCCAGCGCGGGCGCGGTGTGCTCCTCGGTCGGGCGAAGAACGGCCTCATCCCGCTCCGCGGCGACCTCCTCCCCGAAGTGGCAGGGCAGCTGCAACGCATCTGGGACGCCTACCTCAACCCCAAAGTCGACGGCCCACCCCTTCCGGGTGTGAGCTTCCGGCCCACCGACGACCTCGACGCCGACACGATCGAGACTCGAGAGGACCCGCGCGCCGAGGGCGACTCTCTGCCCGGTGGCGACTCCACTGGGATGGTCGACACCCGCACTCGGTCGCAGAAGCAGCACGATGCTCTCGCCGCCGCGCTCGGGATCGCCGCCCGCCACGACGAGATGCCCCGGCTCGGAGGTGCGGCCCCGACCGTCGTCGTGTCTGTCACCGCCCAGGACTATGCGACCGGCCGCGGATGGGCGCACATCGACGGGACCGACACCCCCACGACCATGGCCACCGCCAGGCACGCCGCGTGTGGAGGGAACATCCAACGGGTGCTGTTCGATCCCGAAGGGCGCATCATCGGCATCGGGACCACGGAACGGATCTTCACCGTCCATCAACGCCGCGCGATCACCCTCCGCGACAAGGAATGCCTCATCCCCGGGTGCCATGTTGCGGCGTCCTGGTGCGAGATCCACCACGTCACCGAACACGCCAGCGGCGGACCCACTCATACCGACAACGGAGTGACCCTCTGCTGGCACCACCACCGCACGCTCGACACGAGTGGGTGGGAGATCCGCATGCAGAACGGCATCCCGCAGGTGCGGGGCCCGGCGTGGTGGGACCCCGAACGACGCTGGCGCACGCCCCGTCACCTGCTCCAGAGCATCCACAGGCGCGCCGGCTGACCGAAACCGGTGAAGGAGATCCCGAGCCTCGAATCACCCATCGACGGGTGCAACCCGATGTGGCATAGTGGGCGGGACGCCGACCCAGGGATGACATGTCGAGACCACTCGCGGGACCGCAGAGCCTGCTTCGCACACTCAACGGCCGCGCGATCCTCGAGGCGTTGGCGCGCAGCGGTCCGCAGACCCGCGCCGAGCTGATGGCCACCACCGGGCTCTCCCGTACGGCCGTGACCCAGGTGCTCCGCATGCTCGACGGGGCCGGCGCCGTCGCCGCTGCCGGCGTCGACCGCGACACCCGCGGACCCGCGGCCGGACGCGTCGGACTGCACCCGCGTCTCGGTTTCGCCGCCGCCGTTCACGTCGACCACCACGCCGCCCACGTCGTCCTCGTCGACGCGACCGGTGCCGTGCGGGCCGAGCAGCACGCCGCCTTCCTCAGCGGCGACCGCGTCGGGCGCATCGTCGAACTCATCGAGAGATGCCGCCGCGCCCTCAAGGGACCCGTGCACCTCGCGGTCGTCGGCGTCCCGGGCATCGTCACCCCCGAAGGAGGGATCCGCGACGACCTCGGACCCGACGGAGGAGCCTTCCGCAGCGCCCTCTCCGAGACGCTCGGCTGCCCGGTCCGCGTCGAGAACGACGTGAACCTCGCCGCCCTGGCAGAGCTCACCGCCGGGTCGGGAGGCGAGCTCGCCAGCTTCGCGCTGCTCCACCTCGACGACGGCCTCGGCGCCGGCATCGTGCTCGACGGAGTCCTGCACCGCGGATTCTCCGGCGTCGCCGGAGAAGTCGCCTACCTCCCGCAGACCCCTCTGCCCATCGGCGCACCGATCGTGAACGACGCCGTCGTCGGAGATCTCGCGCTGGGCCTCGGACTCGACGTCGACGCCACGCTCCTCGAACACCTCGAAGCCGCACAAGCCGGCGACGAGGTCGCACAGAAGCTCGTCGCCGAGATCGGCAGGCGCATCGTGCTCGTCGCCGGCAGCGTCGGACTCGTCCTCGACCCCGAGGCCTTCATCCTCGGCGGCGACGCCGTCCACCCGATGCTCGTCGACGCCGTCGCACGCACCGCCGCCGAGTACGCGGCCCAGCTGCCGCTGCGCTTCCTGGTCTCCTCCTTCGGCCCGGAGGCGCCGCTCGTCGGGGCCGTGGGCGAAGCGGCATCCGCTCTCCGGGTCTCGCTCTTCACCGGCATCCTCACCCCATCCGCCAAGATCAGTCGCTGACCGACCCGACAGGACCAGCCGATGACCGTTCCGTCCGACCTCGCCGATCGACTCGGACTCGCCCCGGGCGCGCGGGCCATCATCCTCAACGCCGACGACTTCGGCATGTGCCATGCCGCCAACACCGCCATCGTCGACCTGCTCACCGCCGGCAGGATCGACTCGACGACCCTGATGGTGCCGTGCTCGTGGTCGCCGGAGGCGCTCGCGTTCGCGGCATCCCGCACCGATCTCGACGTCGGCGTGCACCTCGTGCTGACCAGCGAATGGAGCCGCTACCGCTGGCGGCCGCTCACCGGAACCTCGACGACCCTCGTCGACGCCGAGGGATTCTTCCCCGCCGACACCGCAGTCGTCGAGCGGACGGCCGCGGATGCCGACGTCGCCGCGGAGATCGCCGCGCAGCTGCAGGCGGCGCTCGATGCGGGCGTCGACGTGACACACCTCGACAACCACATGGGCTCGGTCTACGGGCTCCTCACCGGCCGCGACTTCCTCCGTCCCGTGTTCGAGCTCGCCGCCCGGCACGGCCTCCCCTTCCGCCTTCCGCGCAGCATGGACGGCGTCGGAGCGGATGCCGCGCTGCAGGCGAAACTCGACGAAGCCGCTGCAGGGGCCGATGCCGCAGGGGTCGAGATCGTCGACCGGCTCTGGAGCCACCCGTTCGAACTCCTCGGCGAGGGCACGGACGAGGAGGAGACGTACGAGCAGGTGCGCGAAGGCTTCGTCGCTCTGCTGCGCGCCGTGCCGGCCGGGCTCACCGAGATCTACCTGCATCCGATGGTCGACGACGAGGAACTGCGCGCGGCGGTCGACTACGGCGCCGCGAAGCGCGGCTACGAGCAGCGGCTGCTCAGCGATCCGGTGGTGCTGCAGGCGATCGAGGACGAAGCGCTCGCGCGGGTGGGCTGGCGCCACCTGCGCGACCTGCAGCGGAGCCGTATCCGATGACGTCGCTGGGCGGACGACTGCGCGAACGGCGGCTCGACGCCGCACCCACGCGAGCGCAGTCGATCGCCTTCGGGGCCTCCGGGTTCCCCACCCAGCTCATGGCGCAGACGTTCTCGGCGTTCGTCGTCTACTTCTACGTCTCGCATCTCGCGGTGCCGGCAGGCGCGGTCGCCGTGGCGATGATCGCCCACGGCATCCTCAACGCGGTGCTGAACCCGGTCGTCGGAACGCTCTCCGACCGGCTGCGCACCCCGTGGGGTCGGCGCATCCCGTGGATCGGTCTCGGCATCGTGCCGCTCGTCGTGGCGTTCGCCCTGGTGTGGATGCCGCCCGACCTCCCCGTCACGGGGCTCATCGTCTGGTTCCTCGTCGTCGTCGCTGTCTACGACATCGCGTTCGTGGTGGTGGTGCTCAACATCTCCGCCCTGTTCCCCGAGATCTTCCGCACGACAGAGGAACGGTCCAGGGGGAACGTCCCGCGGCAGATCTTCGCGATCCTCGGCATGGTGCTCGGAACCGCCGGCGCCCCCGCCCTGTACGACGCGATCGGATGGCCGGGCATGGCCCTCGTGCTCGGCGGCGTCTGCCTGGTGCTGCTCGTCTGGTCGTTCCTCGGCGGCATGATCGAGCGGCGCGCGCCCGACGTCGGCGAGGCGAAGGTCGCCGCCCCGATGCGCTGGCGCGACCAGCTGACCTACACGTTCCGCAACCGCGCGTTCGTCCCGTACGTCCTCGGGTCGCTGTTCGTGCAGACCGCGATCGCCGTGATCCTCGCCGCCATCCCCTTCTACGTGCGGTACTCGCTGGGCGCGGACGAGGGTGAGAGCAGCATCCTGCTCGGTGCGATCTTCGTCACCGCGATCCCCTCGATCCTGCTATGGAGCGAGGTCGTGCGGCGCACCAGCCCGCGCACGGCCCTGCTGTGGAGCGTGGCCGTGTTCGGCATCGCCGTGCTCGGGTACGTCGCCCCGTCGAACGTGCTAGTCGCGGCCCTCGTCGGCGTGGCCGTCGGCGTCGGAGTCGGCGGGCTGCTGCAGCTGCTCGAGGTGATGCTCGCGCAGATCATCGATGCGGATGCCGTGCGCACCGGCCACCGCCGCGAAGGCGCCTACTTCGGGGTGAACGGCTTCGTGGTGCGCGGGGCGGTCGTGCTACAGGCGGTGGTTGCGGCCTGGGTGCTGACGGCATCCGGATTCGACGCGGGTCTCGAGGATGCGCAACCGGAGTCCGTCGACGGCGGCATCCGGCTGATGCTCGCGGTGATCCCGCTCGGGTTCACCGCACTCGCCTGGCTCTGCTTCTGGCTCTACCCCATCCGTTCGCGCGACGTCTGAGCGGTCTGCCCGAGCGACGTTTCGTCTCGCTCCGCTCGCTCAACGCCGAGTAGCGCCGGTCCCTCCCTCGCACGCAGTCGGCGAGCGAAGCGAGCCGCTGCCCCCCAAGTACCTCCACAACGGGGAACTCGAGCAGTCACGCACGCTGCGGGTGCGGGGATCGCGCCGAAGCGAGCATCGGGGAGGGGACCCGCTTGCGGGGAGGGGCGCCCCGCTCTGCGAGCGGCGGCGCGATCCCCGCACCCGCCCCCGAGAAACCTAAGAAACCGAAACCGAAGCAGCCCGCCGAGCGTCCCAGCCCGTCCGCACCATCTCGTCCACCGAGTACCGCATCTTCCAATCGAGGTCGCGCGCTGCGAGCTCTCCGGTGGCGACGATGCGGTCGGGGTCGCCGGGGCGACGCGGCCCGATCTCGGGGGTGAAGTCGATGCCGGTCACGCGCGCCACGGCATCCATGATCTGCTTCACGCTGAGGCCGTCGCCGGAGCCGAGGTTGTAGGCGGCTTCGATGGGCTCACCACCGGCCAGGCGCTTCGCCGCCTCGACGTGCGCGGCCGCGATGTCGCCGACGTGCACGTAGTCGCGCACGTTGGTGCCGTCTTCCGTGGCGTAGTCGTCGCCGAAGATCTTCGGGGTCTTCCCTGCGATCAGCGCTTCGAAGACGATCGGGAAGAGGTTGTGCGGGCTGACGTCGTAGACCGTCGGGTCGGCCGATCCGACGACGTTGAAGTAGCGCAGCGACGTGTGGCGCAGCGGGTGCGCGGAATCGGCGGTGGCGATCGCCTGGTCGCGCAGCAGCCATTCGCCGATGAGCTTGGACTCGCCGTAGGGGCTGGCCGGCTTCTTCGCGGTGTCCTCTTCGACGAGGGCGACATCGGGCGTGCCGAACACGGCGGCCGACGAGGAGAAGACGATGTTGGCGACGCCCGCGGCCTCCATGGCCTCGAGGATGATGCGCGTGCCCTCGACATTCTGTGCGTACGTGTGCAGCGGACGCTGCACCGAGACGCCGGCGTACTTGAAGCCGGCGACGTGGATCACGCCGTCCGCATCATGATCGCGGAGCGCCTTCTCGACGAGGTCGCGATCGAGGATGCTGCCCTGCACGAAGGGCACGCCCTCCGGAACGAATGACGGGACTCCGCTGGACAGGTCGTCGAGGACGACGGGGGTCAGGCCGGCATCCGCGAGAGCGCGGACGACGTGGGATCCGATGTAGCCGGCGCCGCCGGTGACGATCCAGGACATGGCGTTCCTCTCCTGCCGCAGACTCATCGCGGCTCGATCACTCATTCTGTCAGGCGTCGCGGTGCGCGCCGGCGGACGGCGTGACCGTGAAGAGCACCGGGGCGGTGAAACCGGATGCCGCGAACGCCGCGGTGACGGCCTCCGACACGCTCGCCACGGCATCCCGTTCGATCAGGGCGATCGCCGCCCCGCCGAATCCTCCGCCGGTCATGCGCGCGCCGAGCGCGCCGGCCGCCAGGGCCGCATCGACCGCCGTGTCCAGCTCGGGGACAGAGATCTCGAAGTCGTCGCGCATCGAGACGTGCGAGGCGACGAGCAGGTCGCCGATCGCGCGCGCGCCCTCCTCGCGGAGCACCCGCACGGTGTCGAGCACGCGCTGGTTCTCGGTGACGATGTGCCGCACGCGACGGAAGGTCACGTCGTCCATCAGTTCCGCGGCGCGGGGGAGGTCGTCGACTGACACGTCCCGGAGCGCCGGGACGCCCATGATCTCGGCGCCGAGCTCGCAGGACGCGCGGCGCTCCCGGTAACCGCCTGTGGAGTGCGCGTGCTCGACGCGCGTGTCCATCACGAGGATCGCGAGCCCGGCCTCGGCGACACCGAGCGGCACGAGCTGCGCCTCCAGCGAGCGGCAGTCGAGGAAGATCGCAGCATCCGGCTCACCGAGCATCGAGGCCATCTGATCCATGATCCCTGTCGGGGCGCCGACCGCCTCGTTCTCGGCGCGACGGCCGACGCGCGCGAGGGCGGTGCGGTCGAGCCCGGCCGCCCAGAGGTCGTTGATGGCGGATGCCGTGGCACCCTCGATCGCGGCGGAGGACGAGAGGCCCGCGCCGACCGGCACGTCCGAGGCGATCGCGATGTCCATCCCGCGGAACGGACGGTCGGCGCCGTCCGTCGCGAGCGCCTGGCCGAGCGCCCACGCGACGCCGAGCGGGTAGGCGGCCCACTCCGGCACGGCGGGCTTCGCGTCGGAGGCGGTGGGGAACAGGTCGTCGAGCTCGTCGAGCGCGACCTCGACCGGCTCCGCCGCGAAGGTCGACGCGACCCGGACACGGCCGCGGTCGTCATCGCGGAGGCCGACCGCGGCGACCGTACGGTGCGGGATCGCGAACGGGAGGACGAAGCCGTCGTTGTAGTCGGTGTGCTCGCCGATGAGGTTCACCCGTCCCGGCGCCGACCAGAGCCCGTCGGGCTCGCGGCCGGTCAGCTCGACGAACAGGGTGCGTGCGGCATCCTGCGTCTCGGTCTCGTGCGTCTCGGAAAGAGTCATGCGGACACCTCGCCATCCGTCGACGGGCTCAGGGACTCTTCGGTCGCTGCGCGTTCGATCGCCTCGCGGATGCGGGCGGCCCCCTGTTCCGGGGTGACCTCGGCGGCCCAGGCCCACATCGCGGCCTCGGACCCGGCGAGGAACTTCAGCTTGTCGGCGGCGCGGCGCGGGCTGGTGAGCTGCAGGTGCAGGCGCACGCTCTCTCGTCCGACGTTCACCGGAGCCTGGTGCCACGCGGCGATGTACGGCGTCGGGGAGTCGTAGAGCGCATCGACACCGCGCAGCAGGCGCAGGTACAGCGGGGCGAGCTCGTCGCGCTCGGCATCCGTCGTCTCGGCGAAATCGGGCACGTGACGGTGCGGCATCAGGTGCACCTCCAGGGGCCAGCGCGCGGCGAATGGCACGAACGCCGTCCAGTGCTCCCCGCGGAAGACCAAGCGCTCGGACGCCTGCTCGAATTCGAGGATGTGCTGGAACAGGTCGGGTGCGGTGCGGTCGATCGAATCCAGCAGGCGCGTGGTGCGCGGCGTCACGTAGGGGTAGGCGTAGATCTGGCCGTGCGGATGCGGGAGCGTCACGCCGATCGCCTCGCCGCGGTTCTCGAACGGGAAGATCTGCTCGATGCCGGGGAGCTTCGAGAGGGCGGCGGTGCGATCCGCCCAGGCCTCGATCACGGTGCGGGCGCGCGTCACGGACTGCGTGCCGAAGGACCCGGAGTGCTCGGGGCTGAAGCAGACGACCTCGCAGCGACCGACCGAGGTGCGGGTGCGGCCGAGGCCGAGGGCTTCGAGGTCGTCGAGGCCCCGCGGAGGGTTGGCGGCGGCGGGAGCCGTGGGGGGGGGCGCGGCCCCCCCGGGGCCGGACGCGGGGGGGCGGGGGTCGAAAAACGCCACGG
>Ga0307406_10001225_pt1 | contig 14372 bp, 10 predicted proteins | sample 322Cmetagenome_3_FD_203706 | JGI IMG/M metagenome (GOLD analysis project Ga0307406, IMG submission 203706) | Maize rhizosphere microbial communities from greenhouse at UC Davis, California, United States - 322HYB-C-2 | ecosystem: Host-associated > Plants > Roots > Rhizosphere > Soil | place... | reverse complement strand
GGCGGATAGATTCCATCCTGTCCGGTAGTCATCACATAGTCGCCAACCTCAACTTTTTCGAGACCGGAAACATAACGCATTTCGACGAGCGCGACATTGAGGTCCGCTCGGCCACGAATCGAGCCAAGCGCGCCTGATTGGCCCAGTTGACCGACAACAGCGCCGGCGCCCGCTTTCTCGTCGGTGATCAGCATTACCTGCGAAGCCCACGGACCGACAGTGATCACGCGTCCGACGATGCCGCCGGGAGTTACGACCGGCATGTTCTGTTCGACTCCGGAACTACTGCCGCGGTTGATAGTGATCGTGTTGAACCAAACTGACGGATCACGCGCGATCACGCGCGCCGGAACACTCTTGATGCTGGTCTGTTCGTTGAGATTCAGGAGCGCCCTGAGACGTTCGTTTTCGGCTGCGGCCTGGCGTGCCGTGTGAAGCTCAGTTTCAACTTCATTCAAGCGCTGCTTCAGTTGCTCATTTTCAACTGCCGTACCGCGGAAGTTCCAGATTTGCTGGAAGAAGCCCGAAGTGGCGCCAGTGGCTTTTGACGACGCATTTTGCAGCGGCGAAGCAAACGTTTGCGTCCAGATGCGAAGCACCTTTTGACGGCCGTCCGCATCGCGCGCGTCAACTGCCATGATGATCAGATTGGTAACAAGCAAGGCGACGAGCCAGATGGGAGCTCGCTGTCGAATTTCTCTTTGTGTGCGAACCGAAGCCATTTCATTGCCGATTGTCGATTGCCGATTGCCGATTTATTTAGATGATCTCAGGAAAAATCGGCAATCGGCAATCGGCAACCAAAAATACTTTACATTCCGCTTACCATCGTGTTTTCCCACTTTACACGTTTGAGCAGATCGAAGTCTGACAACATTTTGCCCGTACCCAGCACAACTGAGGCAAGTGGATCGTCAGCGAGCGACACGGGCAATCCCGTCTCGATCGAGAGTCGCTTGTCGAGATTCTTCAACAACGCGCCGCCGCCTGTCAGTACGATGCCACGCTCCACGATGTCGGCGGAGAGTTCCGGCGGCGTTCGTTCGAGGGCCACGCGCACTGCATTGATGATCGTCGAGATGGAGTCGGCCAGCGATTCGCGCACTTCTTCGTCGGTGATCGTGATCGTCTTCGGGATACCTTCGATGAGGTTACGACCACGCACTTCGTAGGAGAGAGATTCATCGAGCGGATACGCGGAACCAAGTTCTATCTTAATCGCTTCGGCAGTGCGTTCCCCAATCAGCAGATTGTACTTCCGTTTGATGTACTGGATGATTGCTTCATCCATTTCGTTTCCGGCGACACGGACCGCACGAGAGTAAACGATACCGCTCAAGCTGATTACCGCGATGTCAGTGGTCCCACCGCCGATATCGACGACCATGTTTCCGTGTGGCTCAGTAATCGGCAAGCCGGCGCCAATCGCGGCCGCCATTGCTTCTTCAACGAGGTAAACTTCGGAAGCCTTGGCGCGATAGGCTGAGTCTTCGACGGCGCGTCTCTCGACTTGAGTTATCTCGGAAGGAATACCGATCACGACGCGCGGGCTCACCCACGTCTTTCCGTTATGGGCCTTGCGGATGAAGTGCTGCAACATCTTCTCAGTGACTTCGAAGTTTGCAATCACGCCGTCCTTCATCGGCCGGATAGCGACGATGTTGCCGGGAGTTCGACCCAACATGTCTTTGGCATCACGCCCGACAGCCTCAACCTGGTTGGTTACTTTATTGATCGCGACGATGGAGGGCTCGGAAACGACGATGCCGCGTCCCTTCGCATAGACCAGCGTGTTTGCCGTCCCAAGATCAATAGCGAGGTCGCTGGAAAACAGACTGAAAATAGATTTGAAAGCCATCTAGACTTATTCACTTCCCGTGGTTGTAGACTGGAACTTCGGGTGGGATTGGCGGTAATGTCGCCCAAACACGTCCGAAACGCTAAGATACACTCTTAACATACAAACCGTAAACGGGAAACTTTACACGGTTTAGCCGAAGATTGCACTGAGCTACACAGCTTAGATATGCAAATCTGTGTAATCCGCGGTCTCGGGGTTTGCGGGGGCGCGCCTTGCCGGCTCTCGGGACGCTAAATCAGCGGCGAAACGCACACAGTTTTTGTTAGCGGCTTTGGCCTCATACATGGCCGTGTCCGCACATGCGATCAGTTGTTGGGGGGATGAAGCGTGTTTCGGAAATGCTGCTACGCCGAAACTCGCGGTCAGGGAGAGTTGTAGTCGCCGTCCGCCCGTAAAGTTGTGGCGTGTGATTCGATGCCGGATACGTTCCGCGACCTGGCCCGCGAGTTCTGTTCCCGTGTCCGGCAGAACGATCACAAACTCGTCGCCGCCGTAACGAGCGACCGCATCAGTATCGCGGATCGAGGAAAGGATCACTGCGGCCATCTCCATCAGCACGTGTGAGCCGACGAGGTGACCGTGTTCGTCGTTGATCTGTTTGAAATCGTCGAGATCGAGAAACAGAGCCGCGACGCTCGTTCCGTAACGACGCGCACGCCGGATCTCGTTCAACAGGAACTGCCGCAGATACCTGGCGTTGTGAAGTTTTGTGAGGTCGTCTGTTTGCGAGAGTCGTTCAGCTTCAGCGATGCGAACGGCGTTTGCGAGTGCCGAAGCGATTGGGAGTGCAAGCGAGTCGAGCAAAGCGACGTCGGTCTTCTTGAAGGCGTATGAACTGCCTTCGCGAATGCCTTCGATCACTCCGAGAATTCGTTCACCGCAGATCAGGGGAACGGCAACGACGAACTGTCCGCGTTCCTTTCGCTTGACGGTGCCCATGCCCGCCGCAGCACGTTTCGCCGCTTTCGTTTCGGAGCCGATCGGAAGATCCGGTTCGGAGTTCAGCAGGCGTCCCCAGTCGTCTTCGGTCCGGTGCTCCTGGCCCGCCTTTCTGACTGCGATCGCTTCCAGCGTTGAGCCTTCAAATCCTTTCGAATCGGAAAACAGGTAGATGGCCCAACGATCCGCTTTGATCAAGTCCGCCAGACCGGCGAGAGCAGTGTGTGCAGCGCCACTCTGATCGCCGCTGAAGTGCAGAGAACAGACGAGCTCAAATGCTGCACGCAGATGAGTGAATTTGATCTTGGGCGGCAGCGAGGAGGGAGAGGTCTCGACAGGTTCTTGAATCAGTTCCGGAAGTCGCAACTCACCCGAATTGCCATGACCTTCAATCTCGCGAAGCAACGCCGGAAGTTGTGCCGACTTGTCGGCAATCGCAGCAAAGCCGAGTCGTTTGAGAGTAGCGCCGTCCAGACTCCGCAGATTGTGACTCTGATATCCGTTGGTTTGACGCCGGCATGCGACCAGCGGCGCGCCCGGCCAGAACGCCTTCGCGTGATCGATCGCAGTGTGCAACTCGACCATATCCGCGCCGGGAACCACTTCGTAAAGAACGGCGAGCGGCGGTGGTCCTTCCGCGTCACGCACACCCTCGCGTTTCTGCTGCTTGGCCAGTGCGACTTCAACTTCGACTTCACGCAAACCCTCGATCAGAGTTTTCACGCCAGCCCCGCGCAACGCCTCGATCAACTCGTAGGCGGGTGCTTCGTGAGCATCTGTCAGTAGGATTACGTGACTCATCTTTACTTACGTTCTGCCGCGTCCCGGACGTGCGGAAAGTGAAACCTTGTACTGGCTGCTGTTCCCTTGTGAATCTCGTGCTTCAACGACGAGCTCGCGCGCTGCGCCCGCGGCAGTCACTTGAACCTGGAATCCTCCGTCGGGAGCGGCGATTGTTTCGCGCCCCGAAACGCGAATTGTTGTGCCGGGCTCGGCCTTGCCGCGAACCAGGTAGATATTCCCGCCTAAAAGTTCAGTGCTGAGATTGGAAACGCTGACTTGCGATCCCGTGCCCCTGGTCGTGACGATAAACTTGAGCGGATCGCTCCAGTCACTCGCCTGACCAGTGGACGCGGTTGCTCGCACGCGCCAAAAGTAAACACCGGGACGAAGATCACTCGCGCCAAACTCCGTCGCCACCAGTTGATCGCGCTCGATTACTTTTCCATCCGCGACAAAGAACGGTGACGTCGCAACTTCGACACGATAATAAGCAGGCGTGCCGGACTGCGGCCGTCCCCACTTCAACGCCACGCTCGCAGCTCCGTTAGTGCCGACATAAACTTCTTCGAGGTCGTTTGGCTTCACAGGCTTCGGCACATCCAACAACTTCTGTGCAGCCGAAATGCGGCCGGAGTTGTTTACCGAAACGTACTCGCCCTCGCGAATCGAAGTCTTATCACCGGCGCGGTTGGTAGTTTCAATCTGACCCGTAGCAACACGGATTTCTTCAGTACCTTCCGCATTAACTCCGAAACTCGCATTTGTCTTCTCGCCCAGTGCGTTCTTCGTCTTGGGCGTTTCGACTACGTTCGTGGTTCCGTCAGCCTGTTCTTCAGTGCGCACTGACAACTGACCGCTATTCACGAGGACGTGAACATTCGTTTTCTTTCCGTCGTCGCCGCGGGCGTTATCCCGGACGATGATCGTGCTGTTGGGCTTCACCAGAAGCGTCGAACCATCCGCGAGGCTGATACGCGCTCGGCCGTTGGCCTGTGTCTGCACCGTGTCGCCGGGATAAAGCTCGGTCTCGCTGCTGGCAAAAACCGTTTCGCGAGTGGCAGCGCGCACGACCTTTACGTCGCCCTCGAACGAGATGAAGCGAGCGCCGGCCGTGTTTTTCATCTGCGCCACATTGCGGAACGGATTGCCGTACTTCCAGACGTAGACGGCGGCGCCTGCAGCGAGGCCACAGAGCATAAAAATGGCGATTACCAGATAGACGAAACGCTTCTGAATAATCCACCAATCAAAAGCAAAATGACTGGTCTTATTCCTAACCATTGGCTAAATCGACTTGGGGAAGGGGCTCAAACCAAGTTGAGACCAGAATGTGAGTCCAAACGGTGTCGGTGACGATCGGGGCCACCGGATCCAGGCAGCAACACTACCGATTCAGGAATTTAACACACGAGTGAATGAGCGTTCAAGAAGTTTAAATTTGAGGTGGATTTTTGCAGAAATCCCGGCGGTTTGTGAAATCGATGGCTTAAACGAGGGTTTTTTGGTCTTTTTGCTCATCTTCCGGCTGCGGATCAGCCTCGCTTAGCACTTCACCCAGGGGCAAATCGAAGTCGGGCGGGAGATCGACCTGGATGGTCGTTTCGCTTCCCGGGGCGATTAATAGTGACGCGACGACCGAGCCCACCAGCACGATGGCAACAAAAGCGAGCGAAAACCTGATGGAAATGATTATGTGCACCGCCGTGACGAGCATCTTGACACCGATAAAGCTGAGCACGATTGCCAGCCCGACGCGCAGGTAGCGAAACTTCTCCACCACGCCCGCCAGCAGGAAGTACATCGAACGTAAACCCAAAATCGCGAAGACGTTCGAAGTGTAGACAATGAATGTGTCCCTCGTGATGGCAAAGATCGCTGGAATCGAGTCGACTGCAAATACCAGATCCGTAACTTCGACGACCATCAGCACGAGCAAGAGCAACGTGCCGGTTCGTTTGCCGTTACTTTTGGTGAAAAATTTCTCTTCTTCGTAGTGACGCGTGATCGGAAGGAAACGAGTCACGAGCCGGACCAGAGGGTTCTGTTCCGGTTGAATATCGATCTCTTCCTCTCTGAACATCTTGACGCCCGTGTAAACGAGGAAACCGCCGAAGATGTAGATGATCCAGTGAAACTTATTTATGAGCGCCGCGCCGACGAAAATCATCGTGAGGCGCATGAACAGTGCGCCCATCACGCCCCAGAAAAGCACGCGATGTTGAAACTTTGCGGGGACCTTGAAGTAAGAGAAGATCAGCAGGAAGACAAAGAGATTATCGACTGAAAGCGACAGTTCGATGATGTAGCCGGTGAGAAATTCAAACCCACGCTGCGAGCCCTGGTAGTGAAAAACGATGCCGGCGAAGATCATCGCCAGCGTCACCCAGACGCCGCTCCAGATCCATGCTTCTCGATATCGAATCGTGTGAGCTTTGCGATTGAAGAGGCCGAGATCGAGGGCCAGCATGGTGAAAATGAACAAACTAAAGCCTATCCATAACCCTGTTGCGCCGCTCAGTTCATTCATTGAGGCCGTAAAATAGCATCTGGTTTGGACTGTAGCAAACGGGTATTGGTAACGCCGAAGGCGTTCGCAAATTCCAGCCGGATGAATATGCCGAAGGCGTTGGCAAATTCAGCCGGGATGCATAACGCCGAAGGCGTTCGCTAATTTCAGCCCTGGGTTGGAGCGCAGCGACAACCCAGGGAACAGGAAACATAAACAGCGGATTAACGCTGAAAGCGTTAGGCATGTGCGGGAATAACCCTTACAGGGTTCAAACGATCGTTATTGTGGGTTTCCCAAGGTTGTCGCTACGCTCCAACCGCTGGGCTGGAATTGGCCAACGCCTTCGGCGTAAGTTGCAGCGCCTCCGGTATCTCACTTACAATCCGCGGTTTCTGAAAGGTAATAAACAATGCTCAAACGACTAGCTCGCCTCGAACGAACCCGCAACATTGTCATCCTCGGATTTGCAGTCCTGATGGCAGTCAGCTTGATCGTCTTCTACGCGCCCGGACGCAACACCAGCGCTCTCGATCCGAGTCGGAACACGGAAGTTGTAGCCAAGGTTGGCTCCGACTCCATCACTGTCGCCGATCTCGCCCGCGTGAGAGAAAACTACGCGCAGATGTTTGGTGGGCGCGTGAACCTGGCCCAGCTTGGCGGCAACAAGCGTTTCCTCGAGAGCTTGATCAACAAAGTGGTGGTTTCTCAGGAAGCGGAACGATTGGGTTTGGGTGCGAGCGACGCGGAAGTCGCCGAGCGAATTCGCAAGCAGTACGTTGATGCGTCGGGCCAGTTTGTCGGTTACGACCGGTACAAAGAATCCGTAACTCAGCGCTATGGCGACATCGAAAAGTTTGAGGACGAAATTCGCGATGACATCGCGCAGGAAAAGCTGCGAGCGTTCGTGACCGCAAGCGTGAACGTCTCCGACAATGAAGTCGAACAAGAATACAAGCGCCGCAACTCAACTTTCGACGTTGGTTACATCGCCATCGCCGCCGACAAACTCGCTGCCAAAATTCAGCCGAGCGACGAAGAACTGCGCAGTTATTACGAAAGCCACAAGACTGACTATCGTTACCTCGAGCCGCAGAAGAAAGTTCGCTATGTCTTCATCGACACGGAGAAAGTCGGTTCCAAACTGAACATTCCCGAAGCGGATCTAAAGTCTGAGTACGATACTCTGAAACCGGAATTCAAAGAGGCGGGTTTCAAGATCCAGCAGATCGTGTTGAAAGTTGCGCGCAAGGATCTCGATCGACAGGTTGAAGATAAGGCAAAGGCGCTCATCACCAAATTGGCTAAACCAGGTGGAATAAGCGATGAAGCCGCGTTTTCTGAGGCCGCCAAAGGAAACTCCGAAGATCCGGCCACAGCGAGGAATGGTGGTTTCTTAGAAAAGCCTTTCAAAAAAGATCCCAACAAAATTAATGACCTTTACGATCGGGTGGCTGACATGCAGCCGGGCCAGATCTCCGATATTCCGATTCGCTACAAGGGCGATTGGTACATCCTGCGTCGCGGCGACGGTGTGCAAAAAACATTTGCGGAAGCCAAGCCTGAGTTGCTGGTCTCGTTACGCAACCGTCGTGGTTATGGCGCTGCGTTTCAGATAGCTCAGAAAGCCCACACACGTTTGCAGGAGACAAAGGACCCACAGAAAGTGGCACAGGAACTCGCGGGCGAAGCAAACATGAATGCGGCTGACATGGTTCGCGAAACACCTTTCGTGAAGCCTGGCGACGACGTGCCGGAGATTGGCAGTAACCAGCAGTTTGAAGAAGCCCTGGAACCGTTGAACAATCCCAACGACGTTGGTGAAGTGAAAGGTATAAAGGGCGGTTTCGCGATCCCGATGCTGATCGAGAAGCGCGATCCGCGCATTCCGGATTTTGACGAAGTCAAATCTAAAGTCAGCGACGCAATCAAGCAGCAGCGCGCGAAGGAACAACTCGAACAGAAAGCTAAAGACCTGGTGGCGTCGTTGAATAGTCCGGATGCCCTCAAGGCCGCCGGAGAGAAAGAAGGGTTCGATTCCGGGTTGGAAACGGACTTCAAACTCGGTTCGTCACTGGGCAAGGCCGGTATCAGTACCCAACTCGACGACGTGATCTACAACCTGAAGCCGGGCGAAGTCAGCAAGACGCCGATCAGAGTTGAGGATAAGTGGGTGATCGTCGGCGTTACGAAGAAGACCGATGCCGACATGACCGGACTTCTCGCACAGCGCGACACGTTGAAGCAGTCGATGATGAGCGAACGGCAGGACCAGGTGTTTGAAGACTACATCGCGGGCGTGCAGCAACGCATGAAGCGCGATGGCAAGATCAAGATTTACAACGACGTGCTGGCCCAGTTGGAAGAATCTGAACCAGCAGCCGAACCGATCTTCCCGGGCGGTATTAATCCTTAAGTAGCATCCACAGATTACACAGATTTCAAAAAGCCATCTATGTAATCTGTGGATTAATATCCAAACAATGGCCCAACCTCAGCCTGGGCCACACTCGTTCGGATTTGCAGCTCGTTCGCATCCGTAACGATCTTCATATTAGAAAGCGCGCTCTTCGCCAGCACGCCTTTGACTCCCGACAAGCGACCCACTAACGCGGCGCCGAATAGTTTCAACCCTTCCAAAGTATCGCCGAGACTTCGCGCTGCCTCAGCATTCACAGCACGCGCGCCCAGGAATAGTTGCAGATCACTTACAGTCGTCCCCACTGAACCAAAGACCTGTCGCAGTGACTTCAGATCAGTCGCGATCGGAGCGTTACCGATGTCAAGATTTGAAATCAACTGGTCCGACATGTTGCTGCCGAATCCGATGACTGCATTTGGATCGCGGCTGGCGAGTGCAATCAGATCTGAATTGGCTCGTTTGCGTGAGCGACTCGCGTCAATCGCGCTGCGCACAGCGATCGGATCTCCGAGTGCGAGGATGTTGTTGTCGAGTGGCGCGGCGGCTAGTTCATCGATTCTGAAATCGAATACGCCAAGCAACTTGATGTTTTCTTCAAGTGTGAAGATGTAGAGCGTCTTGTCCTGGTATTTCTCTTCCCGGTACTTGCCGTTCGAGGCAACGCGTCCGGCGGCGATCATCGCGTTAGGAGTGAAGCTGCCATTTGCCAGAGCTACGGTTTGCAGTTTGGTTACGCCTTCGGACGGAAACGTGAATTTGATACCTAGTGCGATCTGCTGAAACATGCGCGGGTCGAGTCCGGTGCGATTCTTGAAGCGATCGATACTCGCGTTGGCCTCTGAGAGTTTGGCGGGATTATTGGCCAGAATTCGTGGCATCGCCTCGCTCAGGAGTTGTTTCAATTTCACCTGAGCGACGGCGTCTGACTCCGGCAACGAGGCCATCAGCGTCGGGGCAGGCGCAGCGGCGTTGCGATTGCGCGTTTGCGCGTGGGCTTGTGAACCCGCAGCCAAAACTACGAGAACAACAACCAAATTAATAAGTTTTCTTTTCACTACAAACTGCCTTTCTACCCGGAATATGAGATTTAGTTGATGCTTGCATTGGACGCCGAGGTTGCAATTTTGTAGGGGCGGCCCTCCGTGGCCGCCCGTCGTTCGTAATAGGCATTGTTCGTAAAGACGGGCGGCCACGGAGGGCCGCCCTTACAAATCGTTCAACGCGCCGTTAAATAATTAAGCATCTCGCCGAAGGTAATCTTTTTATAATCGTTAGGTACTTGAAAAAGATTTTTATCCACCTCGAGCGATATGTCCGAAAGTTCCATCGTGCTGCGCGAGCCGTCGGACGACTTCGTTTCCGATCTGATTGGCATACCGAGAGCTTCGTCAACCCAGATCAACGTCTCACTTGAGCTGACGTTCGCCGCGTTATCGCTGTTAACAACGACGCGATATTTTTCTGTGTTGCGTCCGGAGATCGACTCGGTTCCGAGCTTCTGATAACTGCTGTTGGCGGTATCGGTGTGCAACAGTCTCTCCGGTGAGCTTTCGTCTTCATACGATGAGCCTGGCGGGGGGCTATTCATTTGTCCGGTGTAGACTTTGTCGTCAGGCAGTAAAAGAAGCTTATCTTCAGGAAGCTCCAGGAAGATCGTCTTCTGCGACGCGAATTCCGCCTCCAGGCGACGCAACTCGCCGTCTTTCGCGATCTTGAGCGTTGTCACATTCGTCCTTCCATCGGCGGTGACACTGGTGATGGTGCGCGTCGCGCGATAACGTTCCGGCTCTTTTGTTTGAAACGGAGGTGTGGCGGAAACAACGGTGTCGGAAGGAGCGTTGTTCGTGGCCGGCGAATCGTTTTGAGCACGGCACGACGCGACGATTAGAAGCGCGAGTAAACTGAAAATCAACGTTGGGTTTCGCTGGACGATCATGCGCGTTCGAGCAGGAGCGCGAGTCCCATGCCCCCACTCACGCAGAGGGTTGCGAGTCCGAGTCGTGCCGTCCGCTTGTGCAGCTCGTGAATGAGTGTGGTCGTGATGCGCACGCCGGTGCAGCCAATCGGGTGGCCCAACGCGATTGCGCCGCCGTTAACGTTCAACTTATCGCCATCGAAATGAAGCTCGCGATCGCACGCTATGACTTGTGCCGCGAACGCTTCGTTCAGTTCGATCAGATCGACGTCCGCGAGATTGAGGCTTTGTCGTTTCAACAACGCACGTACTGCAGGCACTGGCCCAATGCCCATGATCGCCGGCGCGACTCCGCAGATCTCATAGTCAACGATGCGCGCCTGCGGCGTGGCGCCGAATCGTTTTAGTCCCTCTTCACTCAACACGACCACGGCGGCCGCGCCGTCAGTGATGCCGGATGAGTTGCCGGCGGTGACGCTGCCGTCCTTGTAAAAGACCGGCGGCAGTTTTGTGAGATCCTGAATTGTGGTTCCAGCGCGGCAATGTTCATCTCGCGCGAAGCTGGTCGTTTCGCCTTTCTTGACGTTGACTTCGAGCGCCATCACTTCGTCGTTGAATCGTCCCGACGCAATTGCGGCTTCGGCGCGCTGCTGCGAACGCAGCGCAAACTCATCCTGCTCCTGTCGAGAGATCTCATACTGTCGCGCGAGCTTCTCAGCAGTCTGGCCCATCAAGAGCCCGGAAAGCGGATCGCTGAAGCCGTCGCGATACATGCCGTCGACGAGTTGTGTGTTACCCATGCGCATGCCCCATCGTGCGCCTTCGGCAAAGTAAGGCACGCGCGACATGCTTTCCGTGCCGCCGGCAAGCACCGCATCGCTGCGACCAAGCATGATTTCCTGCGCCGCGAGAATGATCGCTTTCAGACCCGAGCCACACGCCTGGTTGATCGTTGCCGCGGGTATCGTTTCCGGGACACCGGCGCGGAAGGTAACCTGTCGCGCGACGTTTGGACCACCACCCGCCTGGCGCGCGCATCCCCAGATGGAATCAGTAATCTGATCCGGTGCAATACCGGCGCGACGCAGGCTCTCTTTCGCGACTGCCGCGCCGAGATCGGCAGCCGTCCAGGAGGCCAGTGTGCCGCCAAATTTGCCGATCGGTGTTCTGACTGCGCCCGCGAGAAAAACGTTATTCATATTGACCAAAAATGTAGCACAGGGTAGATCTTTGAACCACATGCTGCATCGCCTCACGTCTCCAGAGCTACAGGAATTCGCCTGTCAACAGATCGCCGAGCTGTTTCGCGCGCACGCGGAGTGGTTGTTTGTGCCCGCCGAAGGTGGCGCGCAATCGTTACGAAGAGACGAGCTCGAAGTGGCGATCGTTCACGGAAGACTCGTCTTTTCGTGTTGGACTGAAAATGGAAATCGTTGGTGGCACGTGCTTGCCTGGCATTGGAACGGACAACTACTCGAGCTTGAAACTTCGCGACGCCTCGGTCGCGAACGCGCGCTGATGCAACTGGTGCCACGCGCTTCGGCGAAACACTTGACGCAGATGATTCGTGCTGCGCGTGAGCTGCGTTGCGAGCGTCTGGCCCAACTCGCGATGGCTTTTGAACCGGAGACAAAGATCGAGCGCCTGTCGTTGAGCCGCGGAACAAAACCCGGTCAGCCGGGTCGTTATGCACAGATCCTGTTACGCCTGCGGCGCGAGCGAATTGCTGTGACTGGACCAATAGTGCCTAGCCGTCCGGCGGTCGTTGATGCGTTTCTGTCGTCAGCGCTTTTGTGGTTTCAACGCACTGACCTCGAACAGCTCTGGCTGGTCGTGTCGCCCGAGCTGCTCAAACCACTGCTTTATCGCGTTGCGCTCTTGGGTAATGGGTTGCGAGACGTCATCCGGGTTTTTACCGTCGATGATGAGCTGATGACGTTGAGGGAAGAACGTTGTCCGGACAAACAGGAGTTGTGGAACAAGAAGCTCGCGCGTTTTCCCCCGGTTGCTGCGGCCTCGCCGAGTGAGCTGAGCGCCGCCATCATTGCTGAAGCTCCTGACGCCATCGACATTGTGCATGCACGTCATGGAGAGACGCTGCGCTACTTCGGACTTCCTTTTGCGCGCGTGCGTGCGCTGCTCGGTCGCGAAAAGGTTTGGTTCGGCATTGACCGTGCACATCGCAGGTTGCTGGATGAAACAACGTGGAACGAGTGGCAGGAGTTGTTGCGCGACTTGCGCGAGCATCGATCAGCGGCGGCATTGGACCATCGACACGCTTTTTATCGCGCCGCACCGGAAGCGTGGCTGGAGTCGATGTTACGTCGCGATATCACACGCCTGGATCCCGGATTAATCATCGCGCCATTGCATGCGCAGTTCCGTACTGCGCGCGGCGCCAAGCTCGGCATCAGGCCAATCGACTTGCTGGCTCTGCGACAGGATGGACGTCTGGTAGTTATCGAATTAAAAGTCTCTGAAGATCGTGAGCACGTATTGCAGGGCGCTGACTACTGGCGCCGCGTCGAAGCCCATCGTCGCCGCGGTCACATCGCGAAAGCAAAACTCTTCGGCGAGCGATCAATCAGCGACGAGCCCCCGCTGGTCTACCTGGTTGCACCAACCCTCCGCGTCCATCCCTCTTTTCAAACACTCGCGCACTGCATCTCATCCGACATCGAAATCTATCGCTTCGACATCAACGAAGACTGGCGCTCCGGCGTCCGCGTCATGCGCCGCATGTTGGTAAGCAGTTTTGGGAACGAGGTGGTGTTATGAACGAGGAAGGGCAGGTGGGTTTTGGGTTTCGTCGATCTCTTTACGAGAGCCCAACTTACGTTTGCGCAACTGGTTTAAATAGCGCTGATAACGTTCCTCCGAAGACTCCTCGACGCGAAGATCCTCGTCATCAAATTCAATCTGGTAGCTCGTGGCAGAGTCTGACAACTCTGTTTTGCGAAGCACTTTCATCAGTTCAACTCCATGTGATAACCAAGTGGCCTTACCATTCACTTTCGCCTTCCTCTTCGGCCGGTCTTGGAATGGAGATGGGCGGCAAGCCCGAGGCCACCATGACCTCGTGAGCATACCACTCTATGGCATTTGCCGCCAACAATCTGAACGCCGCCTCGTCCTCGATGGATCGCTTTTTCGCCAACAGCCGAATCATTGGCGCCGTGTTATCCCGGCTAGCAAGAGTCACTACACCAACCTTGGCGCCCGTATTCAATGGGTAAAGCAATGGAAGAGACAGAACGCAACTGTGAGGGACTGGGAGGGGATCAAAATCCAGGAAGCTGGCGTCATCGTCACCTTTATTCTCGCCACTAACCCATTCCATGTGTTCACGCCGGCGGTAGGCTTGTCCGATTGTGCTTACTCCAACTTTAAGTACAGTCGGCAAGAGTCTGTTCTGGACGTCTGGTGCAGCCAGCGCACCGATACAAACCAGACCTTTGCTGTTCCGATCGTAAACGTGAAGAATAACTTCCAGATCGTTAGCTCCAATTGGCCTTAAGTTAGCCGTAGCTTCATTTATCGTCGTTCTCAAATTACCAAGGATGTTTTGAAGCGTCGATTGGTTTTGAGTGGCTCGAAGGTCGAGTAGTCTTTTCTGGATCTCATTTCGTAGGAGGCGATCAGCATCACTTAAGTTAAGTTCTTCATCTTCAGTTTCCGGCAAGCCCCAAACAATCTTATAGGTATAGCGTGGTAACGGATGGTCTATAATTAGCACGGCCGTATTGTCATCGGTAAAACTGGTAAAGCGACTTAATGCATAATCTTCCTCTCGTTGATCACGTTCCTTCTCCAGATCCAGGACGTGAACTGTAGGTCGTCTGGGTGAAAAGGAGCCAGGAAACGCCACTTTGAACACAAAGAGATCACACGCATCTGCGATTTTGAGGTATGAAGACTCATTAGGCTCTTCGTCGTTTGTCACAGC
>Ga0307406_10001223_pt1 | contig 14376 bp, 16 predicted proteins | sample 322Cmetagenome_3_FD_203706 | JGI IMG/M metagenome (GOLD analysis project Ga0307406, IMG submission 203706) | Maize rhizosphere microbial communities from greenhouse at UC Davis, California, United States - 322HYB-C-2 | ecosystem: Host-associated > Plants > Roots > Rhizosphere > Soil | place... | reverse complement strand
TGTCATGCCGGTCGACACTCCCGAGGCGGAGCAATCGCGGTGCGCCGATGCTGCACGCGGGTGACCGGGCCGCGGCCCGGTTTTTTTACGGCCGTCGCGCGGAATCGTGCGCGCGGTCGCGCCGGCGGACGGAGATCCGCCGTGCACACGGGGGGGTGAGCAATGGTCTCGGCGTGGTGGCTCGTGGTGACGTTCATGGCCGGCGGCATGGCCGGCGTGCTCGTGATGGCCGTGATGGCGCTGGCGGCTGAACCCGAGCGGGACGACCTGCCGCTCGCACGCTGACCGCGAACTTGCGGGGCGGGTGGCGTCGACGCGGGCGCAGGCGCTCGCCGCCCGATCAGTGAGCGTCGCCGGATCGGGTCGCCGGCCGTAGGACGGGCGACGACGCCGAGCGAATTCGGGTTGCCGGAGGACGAAAAAATTTCCCGGCGGTCACCGGGGACGCGATGCCGCCATCCTCGGCTGACGGTCGAACATCGGCGACACCTTGGCCGATGTCTCGGCGTCGGCGCGCGCCTGCTTCTTCATTTCGCGCCGAACGCGCGCGAACGTCTTCCGAAGATCGGTGCTCGCAGCAGGCGTGTAGGTAAACGAGGGATCGAGGATCGACTTCATGCGGCCTCCGAGCGTTCGGGAGCCGCGCTGGGGCATGCATCCCGGAGGCGATGCGCACCACGCACGCCGCCTCGTCCCCAACGTTTGCAAGTTCCTTGCCACGCACACGAGCCAAGCCGTGGCGCGCGAGCGCGCGCTCGCAGGCGTAAATCAGCGCGACGCCTGCCGGCACACCTGCGGCAGGTACCGCTCGGGAATGCCGACGGGAACGCAGAACCACTGCACGCGCTCGAGCCGATCGATCGTCGGCACGAGCAGGATCGCCTTGCCGCCCAGTTCGGGAATCGAAGGACCGACGGCGAGCTTGACGCGACCCGTCGCGGGATCGACGGCCACTTCGTCGAAAAGCACCGCTCCCGCGCGCGCGGGGATTTCCATCGCGACGGCGGGACGCGGCCAGCGACCGAGCGCCAGCCATGCGGACTCGACCTGCTCCTTGATCGGCGCGACGCCGGCGAGCGCCTTGACCACCTTCACCCGCACCGCGTGGTCGTTGTAGGCGTTCACGAGCAGCGGACCCGCGGCGCCGAAGAGCAACGCGAATGCAAGCGAGCCGAGCACCGCCGCGCCGTAGGGCGACACCGGCATGACACCGCCGACGCGGCTCGCCACCTGCGAGGCGCTGTTCGCCTCCCGCTCGGCGACGCGAATGTTCCGCCGCACGCGCCGATACAGCAGCGCATTGGCAAGTGACGCACCCGCCACGCCCGGAACGACGAACGTGAGGAGCGCCGCGCACGCGAGCCACAGCAGCGTCGACTCGTCGAACCAGGGAGCGATCGCCGCCATCGCCGCCGCGCCGATCAGCGGCGACAGCGCGAATGCAGCGCCCGTCAGCCACAACTTGCGATAGAAGGCCCACACCGCAGGTGCGAACAGCGCCGGCCAGTGCCAGGCCACGCGTCCGTGTCCGGCGCGCTCGAAGGCAAGAAATCGGGGCCCGTAATAGTCGGCTGACGGGCCGACCGCGATACGGAAAAGTACGAACAGCGCCGGACGGATGATCCGTTCGCTGTCCTCGGTGACGCCGGGGATGCGGATCGCCTCTCCCGCGAGTGCGTCATCGTCGGCGTCGCGGGCATCGCGCCCATCCTGCCCCGTCGTTGCGCCGCCGCGCATGACTGCGAAACGTTCCTGAATTGCTGCGAGCACGCTTGCGCCGCTCCCTTGCTGCAGTACGGAACGCATTCTACGCAACTGTAGGCGCAAGTGATGTAGGACATGTCGGCTGCGTCCTACATTGGCGGGATCGCGACCAGCTGCTCGATGTGCGCGAGCCAGGCGCGCTGGGCCGCGTTGATCTTGTGCGCCGCTTCGTTCAGCGTGAACCACTGCGCGCGATCCACTTCGGGGAACTGCTCAAAGCGCCCGGATCGTGGCGGCCATTCGAGCGCGAACGTGTTGCTGGCGAGCGCCTCGGGGTCGAAGTCGCTTTCGACGGCGAACGCGTAGACCTCCTTGCCACCGGCCTGTCGCACAGCGGGCAACGCGACGAACGTTCCGTCGATCGCGTGTCCGGTTTCCTCGGCGAACTCGCGGCGCGCGCAATCGAGCGGCGCTTCGCCAGGCTGCAGCTCGCCCTTCGGGATCGTCCACGCCCCGGCGTCCTTGCGGGCCCAGAACGGTCCGCCGGGATGAACGAGCAGGACCTCGGGTGAGCCGTTCGCGCGGCGATAGACGAGGATGCCGGCACTGCGTCGCATGACTGCGATAGGCTACTGCGCTTTGCCCGGCCGCGTCGCGCTGCGATTCATGCGTCGGTCCCCTCCTCCCACTGCCGTCGGCGCACCGCGTCGCCCTCGCGCAGCTCTCACGCTCGCGGTGCTCCTCGGCCTGTTCGCAACACCGCCCGGTGCGAGCGATGCCGGCACGGTCGGCGAGGAGGACGCCGCGCAAAGCTTCGTTTCCATCCGCGAGTGCGACGTCCACTACCGGGTGTACGGTCCGCGCGATCAAACCGCCCGGGCGCGGGGACCCGCGGTGATCATCGCGCACGGCTTCATGCGCAACGGGGAGTTCATGCGCGGCTGGGCCGAGGCGATCGCCGCGCGCGGCATCGTCGCAGCGACGGTGGACCTGTGTGCTTCGTCCGCGCCGAACGGGCGCCACGCGGACAATGCGACCGACCTCGTTTCGCTGCGCCGACGGCTGGGCTTCGCGCACGTCGTCTACATGGGCGTGTCGGCGGGCGGTCTCGCCGCACTGATCGCGGCGTCGCAGGACACCGCCACGACGCGCGGGGTGCTCCTGCTCGACCCGACGAACGCCGGCGGCCAGGCGCGAAGCGCCGCCGCACGCGTGCGGGCGCCGGTCGCGGCCCTCGTGTCACGACCCCAGGTCTGCAACGCGTGGCGCAACATCGACGACGCGCTGCACACGCTCGAAGACGCGACGATCGTCTCGATGGGACGGGCATCGCACTGCGACTTCGAGTGGCCGACCGATCGCTTCTGCCGCGTGGCCTGTCTCGCGCTGCGCAACGATCCTCCGGACGCGACGCGACCGCGCATCCACGCGATCGCGCTCGGTTTCATCGAGGCGGTGGCGAGCGCAGACGCCGACGCGCTGGCGCGCTGGAAGGCCGCCATCGGCGCTCGGGACGCGCCGGCGAACCGGCTGCACGAGGACGAGTCGCCGCCCGCGGGCGCCGAGCCGGTGCCGTTTCGGTAAACTGCAGCGGTCGTTCCCGTCCGGTCCCCCCCATGCGCTCCCCGCTGCTGCGAACGCTCGCGCTCGTCCCGCTCGCCGCGCTCACGCTCGGCGTCACGGCGTTGGCGCAGGACAAGAAGCCGGAGAGCGCGGGTCCGTACGTGCCCACGCCGTGGGTGATCGTCGACGAGGTGCTGAAGCTCGGCGGCGTGGGACCGAGCGATTACGTCGTCGACCTCGGCTCCGGCGACGGCCGTCTCGTGCTCACGGCGGTCACGCGATTCAAGGCCAGGGGCGGCTTCGGTGTCGACATCGAGGCGCCGCTCGTCGCGCAGGCGAACGAGCAGGCGCGCAAGGCCGGCGTCGCCGATCGGGTGAAGTTCTTCGTGCGCGACCTGTTCGAGACCGACATCGGCGAGGCGAGCGTCGTGACGCTGTACCTGCTCCCCACGTCGGTTCCCAAGCTCGAGGCGAAGCTGCTCGCCGAGCTCAGGCCCGGCTCGCGCGTCGTGTCGCACGACTACCCGTTCCCCGACTGGCCGCACGATCGCTACGTCAAGATGGACGTGCCCGAGAAGGTCGACATCTCCGGCACCACGCGCACGACGCTCTACCTCTACACGGTACCGGCGCGCATCGCCGGGGACTGGGAGCTTCGCCTTCCGGCGGCCCAGGCGAAGGATCCGCTGCGGCTCAGCGTCACGCAGCGCGCGAGCGGTGCTTCCGCCCGGGTCGCGCGCGGCGATCGCACGGTGCCCGTCGCCGGCATCGACGTGCATGCGAACGACGTGACGATCGTGCTGCCCGCGGGCATCGCGGGCGCGAAGGCGGTGAAGCTCAAGGGCAAGGTCGCCGACAAGGCGATCGAAGGCAGCGTCGAGGGCGGCGGACGGTGGCGCGCGGTGCGTGCGGGTACGGCATGACGCTCGTGCGAACCGTGGCCGTGGCCGCGCTTCTGGTCGGGGTGGCGCTCGCTTCGCCGGCACGCGGCGACGACGGACGCAGCGTCTCGCCCTATGCCGCGACGCCGGACTCGGTCGTTGCGGCGATGCTCGCGATGGCGGACGTCGGCCCGCGCGATCTCGTCGTCGACCTCGGATCGGGTGATGGGCGGCTCGTCATCGGCGCCGCGGCGCGCGGCGCGCGCGCCCTCGGCGTCGACATCGATGCCAGTCTGGTGGCGCTCGCGCGTCGCAATGCCGCGCACGACGGGCTCGCCGATCGGGCGCGCTTCGTCGAGCAGGACCTGTTCGACACGGACCTCTCCGAAGCGACCGTGGTGACGATCTACCTGCTGCCGTCGATCATGGGGCGCATCGCCGACAAGCTGCGTGCCGAACTGAAGCCGGGCGCCCGCATCGTCACGCACGACTTTCCGCTGCCGGGCTGGCGCATCGAGCGCGTGCACGCGTTCGACGTGCCCGAGAAGCGCGACTACACGTTCAACGAGCGGGCCACCGTCTATCTCTACACGGTGCCGGGACGGCGCTCGTGAGCGACGATGCGGCGGCGCGCCGGCAGCGCGCGTTGCTCGATGATGCCGGGCGCTACCTCGCGGGCGGGGGACTCGGACTGTTCGTGCTGCCCCCCGAGCTCAACCTCGTGGTGGCGCGCGGCGAAGGCGCGCGCGTCTGGGACGTCGCGGGGCGCGAATACCTCGACTATCACCTCTCCTCCGGGCCGGCGCTGCTCGGGCATGCGCACCCGGCGATCGTCGCCGCGGTGGCCGGGCAGTTGCCGAAGGGAACGACGTACTACTTCCTGAACGAGCCGGAGATCCTGCTCGCGCGCCGGCTGGTCGAGGCGATCCCGTGTGCGGACGTCGTCCATTACACGGGCTCCGGCACCGAGGCGACGTTCTATGCGCTGCGCATCGCGCGCGCTCACACCGGCCGCAACAAGGTGCTGAAGTTCGAAGGCGCCTGGCACGGCATGCACGATTACGGATTGTGGGGAACCGTCCCCACGCACGCCTCGCCGTACCCGAAGGCGCTGCCCGACTCGATCGGCGTCCCGCGCGAGGCCGGCGAGAGCGTCCTCGTGACGCCGTTCAACGATGCCGACGCCGCCGTCGCGATGATCGAGCGGCACGCGGGCGAGCTTGCCGCCGTCATCGTCGAGCCGCTGCAGCGCGTGCTGCGGCCGGAGCCCGGATTCCTCGCCGCGCTTCGCGACGTCACGGCCAAGCACGGCATCGTGCTCGTGTTCGACGAGATCGTGACCGGCTTTCGCATCGCCTGGGGCGGCGCGCAGGAGGCCTACGGCGTGGTGCCCGATCTCGCGTGCTACGGCAAGGCCATCTCGGGCGGCTTTCCGATGGCGGCGATCGCCGGTCGCGCCGACATCATGGCGGTGCTCGACGCGCGTTCCCGGCCGCGCGAATCGGTCGTCTGGGCGACGAACACGCTGAACGGCAACCCCGTGTGCTCGGTCGCGGGGCTCGCCGCGCTCGACGCGCTCGAGGCGCCTGGAACCTACGAGCGGCTATCGCGCGTCGGCGCGCGCCTGCGCGCGGGCATCGTCGACTCGGGAACGCGGCATGGATTCGCCGTGCAGGCGCCGGGCGAGGATGCGGTGTTCGGCGTGCGCTTCACCGATCGCAAGCCGCTTCGCGACTGGATGGACCTGACGACGGCCGACAAGACGCTCGGCTGGCGCTGGGCGATGGAGCTTCTCGAGCGCGGCCTCCTCGTCAATCCGAACGAGAAGTTCTACCTGTCCGTGCAGCATACGGAAGCGGACGTCGACGCGACGCTCGACATCGTCGACGAGGCCTTCGCCGCCCTTCGCAGCCGCGACGACGCGCGATGAGATCATGCAGAACGAGCGCCTGATCCGTCATGCGATCGTGCGCTTCGAGCGGTTCCTGCCCGACGCCGAAGTCGCGCGGCTCTACGACGATGTGCTCGCGAGCGAGCAGCAGTTCGTGGCGTCGTTCACTCAGGATGCCAACCCCGGCATCCGCCGCTCGTTCGTGCTGAATCCGCCGGACGCACTCGTCGCGCCGGTCGTGAACCGCGTGCGCGAAGCGATGCCCGACGTGCTGGCGCGGATCCGCCTGCCCGCCGTCGACGTCGGCCGCATCGAGGCGCAGGTGACGGCGAGCAACGACGGCAGCTTCTTCGGCGTGCACACGGACGCCGACTACGACAAGCTCGCGCTTCGCCATCTCACCTACGTCTACTATTTCAACGGCACGCCGAAGGGCTTCTCGGGCGGCGAGCTCCGCATCTACGACGACGTGCTGCGCAACAACCGCCTGGCGCGAAGCGACACGTTCCAGACGGTCGACCCGACGCACAACAGCATTGTGTTCCTGTGGGCGCGAGCGATGCACGAGGTGCGCCCGGTCAGCGTGCCGTCGCGTGCCTTCCGCGACAGTCGCTTCACCGTGAACGGCTGGGTGAACAAGGCGCAATAGCGCGACGCGCGACGCCGGGCGCGCACGGGCCGCTGCCCGCAACGCTGTCGCTACGCGCTGATGTAGCTCCGGAGCTGCTCGGCCTCGAAGCTCTTCTCCTCGTAGACGGCCTTCGCCACGTCGTGGAACGACACGACGCCGAGCAGCACGTTGCCGTCGAGCACCGGCACGTAGCGCGCGTGCCGTTCGAGCATCACGCGACGCAGCTCCATCACGTTGAGGTCGGGCGACGCGACCAGCGGATCGCGCTCGTAGATCGCCTCCACGGTCTCGTCGCCGAGCGAGCCGTCGCGGCGCGCGAGCGTCTCGAGGACTTCGCGGAACGTCAGCATCCCGGCGAGCCGCCCGTGGTCCATCACGACGAGCGAGCCGATGTCGTTCGCCGCCATGACCTTGACCGCGTCGAGCACGCGCCCGCCGGGCGTCGTCGTGAACAGCGTGTGTCCCTTGATGCGCAGGATCTCGCTGATGAGCATGCTCGCCTCCTGTTGCGACGCTTCGAGATTACTCCCGCCGCGCGCGCCGGGCAACGTGCGGGCGGGGTCTCACTCGGTCATTTGTACAGCACCGACGGCAGCCACAGCCCGATGCCGGGGAAGATGTAGAGAAGCGCCAGCGCCACGACCTGGATCGCCATGAACGGCATCATGCCGGCGAAGATCTGGTTCAGCGTCACGTGCGGCGGCGACACGCCCTTCAGGTAGAACGCGGCCATCGCGACCGGCGGCGACAGGAACGCCGTCTGCAGGTTCAGCGCGACCAGCAGGCCGAAGAACAGCGGATCGATGTGGAAGTGCTGCAGCAGCGGGATGAAGATCGGCATGAAGATGACGATGATCTCCGTCCACTCGAGCGGCCAGCCCAGCAGGAAGATGATCGCCTGTGCGAGCAGCATGAACTGGATGGGCGACATGTCGAGCGACAGCACCCAGTTGTTGATGATCTCCTGGCCGCCGAGCAGCGCAAACGCCGCCGAGAAGATCGACGATCCGACGAACAGCCAGCACACCATCGCCGACGTCTTCGCGGTGAGGAACACCGATTCCTTGACGGTGTTGCCGAGCTTCACCTGTGCGACCGCGATCACCGACCACACGGCGGCGGCGACGATCGACATGAGCCCGACCCACTCGGGCACCGGCGTCTCGACGACCTCGAACTTGAGCAGCAGGAACCAGACGATCGAGATGCCGATCAGCAGCCACAGCGGGACCCACGCGATCCAGACGGATCGCCGCTGCGCCGCCGGCCGGTTGAGGAGTGCATACACCGCCGCGAGCACGAAGCCCCCGAGCGAGCCGATCGCCGCGGCTTCGGTCGGTGTCGCGAGCCCGAACACGATCGAGCCGAGCACGGCGAGGATCAGGATCGCGAGCGGGAAGAACGACGACAGCAGGAGCTTGAAGACTTCGAGCCGGTCGAAGTTGAAGAACGCGTAGAGTGCGGCGAGGATCGCGACGCCGATGCCGAGCACGATCCAGAACGAGCCCGGCGCGGCGATCCGCGTCCATTCCGGGCTCGCCACGGCGGTCGACGCAGCCTTCGCGCCGGCCGCTGGCGGCGCGGTGGTCGTGCTCGTTGCCCCGCCGGCCGCCGGCGCAGGCTCAGCGCCTGCCGCGGCGCCCGTGCTGCCGGCCGTCGCGGGAGGCTCCTGCAGGCCACCCGAAGGCGGCTCCTGCAGTCCCTCCGACGGTGGCTCCTGCAGCCCGCCGGAGACGGGCGCGCCGGCGTTCGCGTCGGGCGACGCTTCGTTCGCGCCATAGCCCATCTGCTGCAGACCGGTGGTGTCGGCGATGACGTCCGGCTTGGTCAGCGAATGCCAGATCAGGCCCATCAGCACGGCGAACACGATGGCCGGCAGCAGCGCGACGCCGAGCTGGCGCCGGACGGCGGAGCGCGGGATCGAGGGATCGTCGCCGCGTCGCACGGCGCGCCACAGCGCCGGAATGGCGCTGCTGCCGTACGCCTGCGCGACACGCGCGTTGACTTCGGGAAGCGCCACGCGACGCTCGCTTTCGGGCAGCGGCGGCATCAGCGCCGGCTTCCACTTGGCGACGATCATCACGTAGCCGATGTACAGGCCGGCGAGCATGATCCCGGGAAAGAACGCGCCGGCGTACAGCTGCACGACCGACACGCCGGCGGTCGCGCCGTAGACGATCAGCATCACCGACGGCGGAATCAGGATGCCGAGGCACCCGCCGGCCGTGATCACGCCTGCGGAGATCTTCACGCCGTAGCCGGCGCGCAGCATCGCGGGCAACGCCAGGAGCCCCATCAGCGTCACCACCGCGCCGACGATGCCGGTCGCCGTCGCGAACACCGCGCAGGTGACGAGCGTGGCGACCGCGAGCGATCCGGGAATGCGAGCGAGCGCGAGGTGCAGGCTGCGGAACAGCTTCTCGATCAGGTTCGATCGTTCGACGAGGTAGCCCATGAACACGAACAGCGGGATCGAGATCAGCACGTCGTTCGACATGACCGAGTACGCCCGCTGAACCATCAGGTCGAGCGTCTGCTGCACGGCGGTCCCCGGGTCCGCCGAGCGGTAGGCGAGCCACGCGAACATCACGCCCATGCCCATCAGCGTGAACGCCGTCGGAAACCCGAGCATGATCGCGACGACGATCAGCGCGAGCATCAGGAGGCCGAGGTGACCGTTCGTCATCTGCGACGGCGCCGGCAGGAGCACGAACACGCCGATGACCACGGCCGCCATGATCGTCAGGCCGAAGTACACCTCCTTCCGCATCGCGCCGCGTTGCTCGCGCGCGGACGACGTACGGCGGCACGGCGCGATCATCGCGACGCCCCGCTGACGTAGCGATCGAGCTTCGCGATGTCCTCGTCCTTGACGTGCACCATCTGCTTCAGCTTGTCGACGTCGACTTCCTCGACGTCCTCCTCGCGCGACGGCCAGGCGCCCTGGCGCAGGCAGACGATGCAGCGGACGATCTCCACGATGCCCTGCAGGAGCAGGAAGGCGCCGGCGATCGGGATCACCGTCTTGAACGGGTAGATCGGCGGGCCGTCAGCGGTGATGTTCGAGTGCTCGTCGATCGCCCACGACTCGCCCGCGTAGCGGTACCCCGCCCAGCACAGCGCGACCACCCCGGGGATGAAGAACAGGATGTAGAGCGCGAGGTCGAGGCTCGCCTGCAGCCGCGGCGGGAAGAAGCCGTAGAGGACGTCGCCGCGCACGTGGCCGTTCTTCGACAGCGTGTACGCGCCCGCCATCATGAAGAGCGTCCCGTACATCATGATCATCGCGTCGAACGCCCAGGCGTGCGGATGCGACAGCACGTAGCGCGAGAACACTTCCCAGCTGATGAGCGCCGTGAGCCCGACGATCAGCCACGCGAAGAACTGGCCGACGAACGTGCTGACCTTGTCGATCGACAACAGGAGCTTTTGCATGGAGATCCAATCCCCGGGCGAAACGGCGAACCGCGAGCGTCAGGCGTGCTAAAAAAAACACCATCCGGCGTTACCGGATGGTGTCTTGGTCGAGGCGAGCGATCAGGCCTTCTTCGGCGCGGTGCCCGAGGCTCCCGCCTGGCGCCCGAAATAATAGTTGTAGGCCATGCGCCGGTTGACGTTGTTGTCCATGTCCCAGCGCACGGCGCGCTGCGCGAACTTGCGCTGCGACTCGACGATCTCCTTGAACAGCGCGTTCTCGCCCGACTTCTTCTGCGAGACCTGCTCGTACACCTCGAGCTGCCTCTGGAGCACCGGATCGGGCGTCTTGTAGAACTTGACGCCCTGCTTCTGCTCCATCTCGATGTAGTCCTGCGAATAGCGGTCGATCGCCTTCCACGCGAGGTCGGCCGACGCCGCGTCGACGGCGTTGGCGATGATGGCGCGCATCTTCTCGGGCAGCGCGTCGTACTTCGTCTTGTTGAACATGATCTCGAAGTTCTCGGCGTTCTGGTGGTAGCTCTGCAGCATGCACACCTTCGAGACGTCCGGGAAGCCGAGGATGCGGTCCGACGACATGTTGTTGAACTCGGCGGCGTCGAGCAGGCCGCGGTCCATCGCCGGAATGATCTCGCCACCGGGCAGCGCGTTCACCGCGACGCCGAGCGCCGTGAACATGTCGATCGAGATGCCGACGGTGCGGTACTTGAGGCCCTTCAGGTCCTCGACCCGCGTGACCGGCTTCTTGAACCAGCCGAGCGGCTGCGTCGCCATCGGACCATAGGGGAACGACACGACGTTCGCGCCGATCGAGGCGTACAGCTTCTGCAGCAGCTCCTTGCCGCCGCCGTAGCGATGCCAGGCGAGCAGCATGTTCGCGTCCATGCCGAAGGCGGGACCCGAGCCCCAGAGTGCGAGCGCGTTCTGCTTGCCATAGTGGTAGACGAGCACCCCGTGCCCGCCGTCGAGCGTCCCCTTCGACACCGCATCCAGCAGCCCGAACGCCGGGACGACCGCACCGGCGGGCAGCACCTCGATCTTGAGCTCGCCGCCGGTCATGTCGTTGACCTTCTTGGCGTAGTCGAGCGCGTATTCGTGGAAGATGTCCTTCGACGGCCAGGTCGATTGCCACCGCATCGAGATCGGCCCGGTCTGGCCCTTGGCGATCATCGGGAAGCCGAGCGCTGCGCCGGCGGCAGCGGCCGAACCGGCCTTCAGGAACTTGCGACGCATACCGGCGGTCGCCGGCTTCAACTTCTGGGTCATGACTCCTCCGAAGAAGGGCGCGCACGAGCGCGCAACAGGCGGATGCTGAGGGAATCGCCCCGCCGTTCTCTGCGATCCGCGGCGCGCCGCTTCTTCGTGGCGTTGGGCGCTCGCGTCCGGCCGACGATTATATAGACGGATCGAATTCCGTGTGCGATCCGTCGGCGGCATGGCGAGTCATGCCGCCACGCTGCGCCGGTCGCGCAGCGCCTGCGCGAGCGTCCCGGCGTCGACATACTCGAGCTCACCGCCGACGGGCACGCCGCGGGCGAGCCGGCTGACGGCGAGACCGCGGGCCGCGAGGAGCTCCGCGATCGTGTGCGCGGTCGCCTCGCCTTCGTGCGTGAAGCTGGTGGCGAGGATGACCTCGCGGACGCTGCCGTCGGTGGCGCGGCGGATCAGGCGCTCGAGCCCGATCTCGCGCGGCCCGATGCCGTCGAGCGGCGACAGCCGGCCCATCAGGACGAAATAGAGCCCCGAGTAGGCGTGCGTCTGTTCGACCATCAGGAGGTCGGCGGGCGTCTCGACGACGCACAGCAGATCGGCGTCCCGCCGCACCGAGCGGCACAAGGCGCACACGGCATCCTCGGTGAACGTGTTGCAGCGCTCGCAGTGCCGCACGGCGGTGGTGGCGTGCTCGAGCGCGCGAGCCAGCTCGAGCGCTCCGGCGCGGTCGTGCTGCAGCAGGTGCAGCGCCATGCGTTGCGCGGCCTTCGGACCCACGCCCGGAAGGCATCGCAGCGCGCGGGCCAGCGCGTCGAGGCTCGTCAGCGGCTCGACCGCGAGGCGCGGGCGCTCGGGCGTCCTGGCGGCCGCCATCGCGTCGCGTCAGAACGGCAGCTTGAACCCGGGGGGCAGTCCCATGCCACCCGTCACGCCGGCGAGCTTCTCCTGCGTCGTCGTCTCGACGCGGCGCACGGCGTCGTTGATCGCCGCGGCGATCAGGTCTTCCAGCATGTCCTTGTCCTCGCCGAGCAGCGACGGGTCGATCGCGACGCGCTTGACCCCGTGGCGGCAGGTCATCGTGATCTTGACGAGGCCTGCGCCCGCCTGGCCCTCGACCTCGGTCTGCGCGAGCTCCTCCTGGGCGCGCTGCATGTTCTCCTGCATCTGCTGCGCCTGCTTCATCAGGCCGGCGAGCTGGTTCTTCATCATGATCGGGACTCCGGAGAGGGGGCGGGAACGGGCTTGATCGAGTCGGGGCGCACCCGCGCGTCGAAGCGCTCGACCAGGTCCTTGACGAACGGCTCGTCGCGGAACGCCGCCTCGGTGCGCTCGCGCGCTTCATCTCGCTCGCGTCGCTCCCGGCTCGCCAGCGACGCCGGGGTGGCGTCGCCGACCTCGAATGCCAGCATGAGCTTGCGTCCGCAGGCCTCTTCCAGCGCCGCCTTGAGCTTGTCCGAGTACGCCCGATCCGCCAGGTGTTTGTGCGTCGCCGGCAGTCCGAGGTTCACGATGTGGCCGCTGACGCTGCGAAGCTCGGTTTGCGCGGCCAGCTGCGCGGCCATGCCGGTCAGCTTGAGCGTGGCGACGAAGGCCGGCCAATCGGACGTCGTTTCCGGCAACGGCCGGGCCGGCGTGCCGGTGGCCGTGGCGCGGGCGGGCGACAGCGCCGGATCCACTGACGGCGCCGCCGGTCGCGCCGAGCGCACCGAGCCGAGCGTCGATGGCTGCGGCGCCCGCCCGACAGCCGCGGGCGTCGCGGGCCGCTCGCCGGACGACGGCGCCGCCGTCGCGCCGGACGGCTCGAACGCGAGCAGCCGCAGGAGCGTCATCGAAAAGCCGGTCGACTCGTCCGGCGCGATCGCGAGATCCACGCGCCCCTGCGCCGCGATCTGGTAGGCGAGCTGGATGCCTTGCGGCGCGAATCGATCGGCATACGCGAGCACGCGCGCGGCGTCGTCGAAGTTCTGCGCCGCCTGCGGCACGACCTGCGCCACGGCGATGCGGTGGAACAACGACGCGAGCTCCTCGAGCGCCGACGAGGCGGCGAGCCCGCGGGCGGTGAGCGCGTCGCTCTCGGCGAGCAACCGAACGCCGTCGCCGTCGGCGAGCGCATCGACGATGCGATACACGTAGTCGCGGTCGACCGCGCCGAGCATCGTGCGCACGACGTTCTCACGCACCTCGCCGCCGCCGTACGCGATCGCCTGGTCCAGCAGCGACAGCCCGTCACGCAACGAGCCGTGCGCGGCGCGCGCGATCAGCGCCACCGCCGGCGCTTCGCGCGCGACACCCTCGGCTTCGAGGATCTGCTCGATCCGCTCGCCGATGTCCGAAGGGGGCAGCGGCTTCAGGTTGAATTGCAGGCAACGCGACAACACCGTCACCGGGATCTTCTGCGGGTCGGTCGTCGCCAGCACGAACTTCACGTGTTCGGGCGGCTCCTCGAGCGTTTTCAGCATCGAGTTGAACGCGCCCTTGGAGAGCATGTGCACTTCGTCGATCAGGTAGACCTTGTAGCGGCCGACGGTGGGGGCATAGCGCGCGTTGTCGAGGATCTCGCGCATGTTGTCGATGCCGGTGTTGCTGGCGGCGTCGAGCTCCAGCAGGTCGACGAAGCGGCCGGCATCGATGTCGGCGCACGCGGCGCATGTTCCGCAGGGCGTGGCCGTGACGCCGTGGGTGAGGCAGTTGAGGCTCTTGGCGAGGATGCGGGCGATCGTCGTCTTGCCCACGCCGCGGGTGCCGGTCAGAAGGTAGGCGTGGTGCAGGCGCCCGCGCTCGAGCGCGTTGGCGAGCGCGGTGACGACGTGCTCCTGGCCCTTGAGCTCGGCGAACGTCCTCGGCCGCCACTTCCGGGCGAGCGCCTGGTAGGTCATGCGGGGCGTGGCGCCCGGTCGCGGGGCGATAACGGCAAGGCCGCTGCCGCCGACGGGCGGCCTGGCCGCGGGAACGCCGCGGCGCGGGGACCACGGCCTGGCTCTGCTCGACGAAAGACGCGCGACGCGGACGCTACGGATCTACTCGGCCGGACGGACGCGTTTTTCATCGAAACGGCATAG
>Ga0307406_10001221_pt1 | contig 14382 bp, 13 predicted proteins | sample 322Cmetagenome_3_FD_203706 | JGI IMG/M metagenome (GOLD analysis project Ga0307406, IMG submission 203706) | Maize rhizosphere microbial communities from greenhouse at UC Davis, California, United States - 322HYB-C-2 | ecosystem: Host-associated > Plants > Roots > Rhizosphere > Soil | place... | reverse complement strand
GTCAAGCTCATCATGTCGGCCGAGGTACCGCCGGAGGCGTTGTACACCGAGGGACCGCTTGCGCACGAATTCCCGCGAACGGTTTCCAGGCTCACCGAAATGCAATCGAGCGAGTTCCTCTCCCTGGAACGCCGCATCGTGGACACTCGACTGACATGAAAAAAATTGTTCTCGCCATGCTGATGGCCTTGGGCAGCCTGCCGCTCTGGGCGCAGTCCAATGCGGCCGCGGGCAATGCAGACTTCGAAGCGGAGCGCAGCCGGCTGGCCGCCGAGCGCGCGGCCATCGAGGCGCGCTTCGAGAAGGAGCGCGCCGCCTGCTACCAGAAGTTCGCGGTCGAGGACTGCCTGCGCGACAGCCGCAAGCGCCGGCGCGCCGAGACCGACCACATCAAGCGCCAGGAAACGGCCATCAACGACATCGAGCGCCAGCGCCGTGGCGCGGCCGAACTCGAGAAGCTCGACCAGAAGGCCGCCACGCGGCGCCCGCAGGACACGCCCGAGAAGCAGGAAGAGGCCCGCAAGGCCCAGCAGGACCGCGAGCAGCGCGCGGCCGACCATGCGGCCAGCCGCGCCGCGACGGCAGCCGAGGCGGACGAGCGCCGGCGCCAGTTCGAGGCCAAGCAGAAGGCCCAGGCCGACGAGCAGGCCAAGGCTGCCCAGCGGCGCGCCGAGGCGCCCGCGGCGGTCGAACGCTTCGAGAGCAAGCAGCAAAAGGCGGCCGAGCACCGGGCCAGCCGCGAGCGGCAGAACGCCGAGCGCACCAAACCACGCGGGGCGCCCTTGCCCACGCCGCCGGCATCGCCGGCTTCGGCGCCCAGCCGCTGAGCCACCTTGCTGGGCCGGGCGAGCGCCCGGCGGCGGCGCTCAGTCTTGCGGAAGCGCTTCGAGCTTCAGCACCACGATCGAGATGTTGTCGCCCGTACCGCGTGCGCGGCGGCGCGCTTCTCCCACCAGAATTTCCACCGCTTCGCGCGGCGGCTCCGCGTACAGGACGCTCGCCAGCTCCTCGGGGCTGAAATAGTGCCAGAGCCCGTCGCTGCAGGCCATGAGCAGGTCGCCCGGCTGCATTGCGGGAATGTAGTGCGGCTCGATGGGCGGGGGTGTGGTGGTCATGCCCAGGCATCCGAGGAGGATGTTGCCCTTGGGATGGACATTGGCCTCGGCCTCGGTGATTTCGCCGCGGTCGATGAGCACCTGGACATAGGAATGGTCGCGCGTGCGCGTGACGAGCTCGCCGTTCTGGAAGTGATAGATGCGCGAGTCGCCGGCATGGATCCAGGCGCAGTCGCCCCTGGGGTTCATCAGAAAAGCCGCGAGCGTGCTGTGCGGTTCCTGCTCGCTCGACAGGGCCGTGAGCTTGATGACCGTGTGCGCATCCTCCAGCAGCTGCCGCAGCACGGCCGCGGAGCTGTCGCGGTCGGGGTGGTAGCGCGTGAACAGCTGGCGCGCCGTCATCAGCACCTGGTCGGAGGCCTTGCGCCCGCCGCTGCGCCCGCCCATGCCGTCGGCAATGATGCCCAGCATGCAGCCGGGCACGCGCGGATGGCTCATCATCAGGACCTGGTCCTGCTGATAGGGGCGGTCTCCCTTGTGGAGACCGGTGGCGGCGGCAAGCCGAAAGCCTTGTGTCATGAGCGCAAATGCGCCAATGGCGCGCCTTCTGTCTTCTCGTGGATTCGTACCAGGACGTATTATCGAGTGAACACGAGCTGCGGGCGGAATACGTCCGCAGCGCCAACGTTGGACTCCAATCTTCACTCCCTTTCCCGCCAATTGATCGAGCTGCGCATCGAACACGCCGACCTCGACGCCACCATCGACCGCCTGGCCGAAGCTTCGCCGCAGGACGAGCTGCTGCTGCGGCGCCTGAAGAAGCGCCGGCTTGCGCTGCGCGACCAGATCGCACGGCTCGAGAATGTGCTCGATCCGAAAGAACCCGCGTGAGCGAAACACTCGAGGACAAGGTGCGCGACGCCTTCGCGCAGGGCGGCGTCCTGTCGCGTGCGGCAGAGCAGTTCCGCGAGCGTTCGGGGCAGACCGAAATGGCACTGGCCGTCGCCCGCACCATCGAAGACGGTGGTGTGCTGGTGGTCGAGGCCGGCACCGGCGTGGGCAAGACCTTCTCCTATCTTGTTCCGGCATTGCTGAGCGGCGAGCGCGTGCTGCTGTCGACCGCCACCAAGACCCTGCAGGACCAATTGTTCGGCCGCGACCTGCCGCGCCTGGTCGAGGCGCTCGAACTGCCGCTGCGCACGGCGCTGCTCAAGGGGCGCGCGAGCTACCTGTGCCTGCACCGGCTCGACCTGGCGCGCCACGATGCATCGCTGCCCGAGCGCGGCAGCCTGCGCACGCTCGCCAAGATCGAGCAGTGGTCCAAGGCCACGCGAACCGGCGACCTGGCCGAGCTGCCCGGGCTGGACGAGCGCTCGCCGCTCATTCCCCTGATCACCTCCACGCGCGAGAACTGCCTGGGCGCCCAGTGCCCGCAGTTCAAGCCCTGCCACGTCAACCTGGCGCGGCGCGAGGCGCTGGCGGCCGACGTGGTGGTCATCAACCATCACCTGTTCTTCGCCGACCTCGCGGTGCGCGAGACCGGCATGGCGGAGCTGCTGCCGACCGTGAGCGTGGTCGTGTTCGACGAGGCCCACCAGCTCAACGAAACCGGTGTGCAGTTCCTGGGCGCACAGCTCGGCAGCGGACAGGCCCTGGACTTCGCGCGCGACCTGCTCGGTGCCGGCCTGCAGCATGCGCGCGGACTGGTCGATTGGCAGCAGCTGGTGGCGGCCGTCGAACGCGCCGCGCGCGAGCTGCGCCTTGCGGTCGGCAAGCAGTGGCCCGGCACCAAGCTGCGCTGGGTCGGGCCGTCGCCGGAAGGCATCGACGCGCAGGCCTGGCAGGACGCACTCGAAGCCCTGCAGCAGGCCTTTGAAATGGCCGCCGAGGGACTCGACACCGTCAGCGAGATATCGCCCGATTTCGTGCGCCTGCACGAACGGGCGCAGCAGCTTGCCAAGCGCGCGGCACGCTTCGCGCTGCCCTGCGAAACCGACTCGGTGCGCTGGGTCGATGTGGGCACGCAGCTGCGCCTGGTCGAATCGCCGCTCGACATTGCCGAGGCCATGCGTACGCGCGTGCTCAAGATCGGCAGCGGCGCAGCCTCGGCGGACGACGACGAAGAAGAAACCAGCCGCGCGGCGCCCGAAGACAACGGACGCGCCTGGGTCTTCACCTCCGCCACGCTGGGCGACGAACCCACGCTGCGCTGGTTCACCGAGCCGTGCGGCCTGGGCGATGCGCAGGTGCTGCGGGTGCAGAGCCCCTTCGACTATGCCGCGCAGGCCGGGCTCTATGTGCCGCGTGCCTTTCCCAAACCCAACGACGCTGCCCACAGCGCGCGGGTGGCGCAGCTGGCCGCGCGCGGCGCCGCCGAACTCGGCGGGCGGACCCTGGTGCTGACGACCACGCTGCGCGCGCTGCGTGCGATCGGCGACGAGATGAAGCAGCAGTTCGAGCAACTCGAGGCACACGTGCGGCCCGAGGTGCTGGTGCAGGGCGAGCTGCCCAAGCGCGTGCTCATGGACCGTTTCCGCGAAGGCGCGGAGGGTGGGCGCGCCGGCTGCGTGCTGGTGGCATCCGCCTCGTTCTGGGAGGGCTTCGATGCGCCCGGCGACGCGTTGCAGCTGGTGGTGATCGACAAGCTGCCGTTCCCTCCGCCCAACGACCCGCTGGTCGAGGCGCGCTCGCAGCGCCTCGAAGCCCAGGGACGCAGTTCATTCAGCGACTATTCGCTGCCCGAGGCGGCCGTGGCGCTGAAGCAGGGGGCAGGGCGGTTGATCCGCCGCGAAACGGACTGCGGCGTGCTTGCCATTTGCGACACCCGCCTGGTCGCCATGGGCTATGGCCGGCGGCTCCTGGCCGCGCTGCCGCCGATGCGCAGGCTGGAAAGCGAAGCGGACTTCGAGACGGCGATCGGCGAGCTCAGGAATTCGCTCTCGGCCTGAAGGGCGCAGACGAAGAAAAAGCCCCGAAGGGCTTTGTTCTTTCTATCGGATCACCAGACCTTCCACCAGGGATCGTCCTTGCCCTTGAAGCCGCGCGCGAGGTATTCGCTGTTCGGGTAGTTGGTGGTCAGCACGCGCTGGGCGTCGTCGCGCAGGTCCTTCATGCCGAGCGCATCGTAGGAGCGCACGATGATGTACAGCGCTTCTTCGAGCGCGGGCACTTCGCGGTAGTCGGACAGCGCAAGCTGCGCCCGGTTGATCGCCGCGAGGTAGGCGCCGCGCGAGTAGTAGTAGCGCGCCACGTGCACCTCGTACTGCGCGAGCGAGTTCACGATGTAGTTCATGCGCTGGCGCGCGTCGGGCGCATAGCGCGACTCGGGGAAGCGCGTCACCAGTTCCTTGAACGACTCGAACGATTCCTTGGCGGCCTTCTGGTCGCGCTCGGACAGGTCCTGGCGCGTCAGGAACGCGAACATGCCGAGGTCGTCGTTGAAGTTGATCACGCCCTTGAGGTAGAGCGCGTAGTCGATCGCCGGGCTGGCCGGATGCAGCTTCAGGAAGCGGTCGATCGTGGCGATGGCATTGGCCTTTTCGCCCGACTTGTACTGTGCGTAAGCCTTCTCGAGCTGGGCCTGCTGCGCGAGCGGCGTGCCGGCGGCGCGGCCTTCGAGCTTCTCGTACAGCGGCACGGCCTTGTCGTAGGCGCCGGAGCCCGCTTCGTCCTTGGCTTCGGCGTAGATGCGGTTGGGGCTCCAGTTGGCGGTCTTGTCGACGGAGGTGGAGGAGCAGCCGGCTGCAAGCAGCGCTGCCGCGCTGAGCGCGATCCAGGAGGGGACCGATAATTTGGCGCGAAACATCACATACGGCTTTCGTGAAACAGTTGCCCTCAATTATATCGACCGACCCCCTGGACATGGTCCCCGACGCCGCCGAGTCCGATGAGGGCGCCGACCCGGTCGAATCCAGCGAACTGCGGCCCTTCACGGTGGGCCAGGCCGAGCATGGCCAGCGGCTGGACCGGGCGCTCGCCGCCCTGGTGCCGGAATTTTCCCGCAACTATCTGCAACAGCTGATCGAAAGCGGTGCCGTGGAACTGCAGGGACGCACGCTGCTGAAGGCTTCCGCCACCGTGCGCGCCGGGCAGACCGGCCATATCGAGCTGCGGCCGACGCCCCAGAGCCAGGCCTTCCGGCCCGAGGCGATGGACATCGTCACCGTGCACGAGGACGAGCACCTGCGCATCATCGACAAGCCGGCCGGCCTGGTGGTGCACCCGGCGCCGGGCCATTGGAGCGGCACGCTGCTGAACGGACTGCTCGCGCTCGACCCCAAGGCCGCGCTGCTGCCGCGCGCGGGCATCGTGCACCGGCTCGACCGCGACACCAGCGGGCTCATGGTCGTGGCGCGCACCCGGGCCGCCATGGATGCCATGGTGGCGCTGATCGCGGCGCGCGAGGTCAAGCGGCAATACCTCGCGATCGGACACAAGCCCTGGGCCGGCGCGACAGCCCGGCAGGTCGACGCGCCCATCGGTCGCGATCCGCGCAACCGTTTGCGCATGGCCGTGGTCGACCTCGAACGCCATGCGGGCAAGACGGCGCGCACGCTCATCGAGCGCCTGGACAGCAACGCCCAGGCCTGCGCCGTGCGGTGCACGCTCGAAACGGGCCGCACGCACCAGATCCGCGTTCACATGGCGTCCATCGGGCATCCGCTGATCGGCGATGCGCTCTACGGCGGGGCTCCGGCCGCGGGGCTGGGGCGGCAGGCGCTGCACGCCTTCAGGCTCGCGTTCGTGCATCCCGTCACGCAAGCCGCGCTGGAACTGCGCTCACTTCCGCCGGTCGATCTGGTTCAGGCGTTCCAGGGCCTGGGGCTGGATTACAATCGCGCCTGACGGCCCGAGGGCCGCGCCGGCCACCCCGATGCCGGCCTTGCGTTGCACTCGCCGCGTGCCGGCAGCGCCTTCTTTCCATCCTTCTGAACAAGCGTCCCCGAGACGCCTTTTCCCGGATAACGCAAACCATGAATACGGCGGATGCCAAGCGCATTCTCGAAACCGCCTTGATCTGTTCGAGCCAGCCGCTGCCGGTGCGCGACATGCGCGTGCTGTTCGACGACGAACTGGGCGTGGACACGATCAAGGTGCTGTTGCTCGAACTGCAGGAAGACTGGGCGCAGCGCGGCCTGGAACTGGTGAGCGTCGGCAGCGGCTGGCGCTTCCAGAGCCGGCCCGAGATGCGAGACCACCTCGATCGCCTGCATCCCGAGAAGCCGCCGCGCTACACCCGCGCCGCCCTCGAAACGCTGGCCATCATTGCCTACCGCCAGCCGGTCACGCGCGGCGACATGGAAGACATCCGCGGCGTCACCATCAACTCCCTCATCCTCAAGCAGCTCGAGGACCGCGGCTGGGTCGAGGTGATCGGCCACCGCGAAACCGTCGGCCGGCCTGCGCTGTACGCCACCACGCGGCAGTTCCTCGATGACCTCGGCCTCGCATCGCTCGACCAGCTGCCGCTGATCGAAACGCCGGCCCAGCAGGCGGCGCTGGTCGACGCGCTCGACCAGGCATCGGGCAACCAGCCCGGGCTGCCGATGGACGTGCCGAACGAATCCGACGCCGATGCCTCGGGCATGCCGGAGGCAGACTCGGAAACGGGCGCGGCAGCCGAGCTGGCCGCCGTCGAGGCTCCTGAAGCCGTCGAAGCCGCCGCTGCGCAGTTCGCCGAGGACGCGGCCGCTCCCGAAGAGCCCGCCGACATCCCGGCTCCCCCGGAAGTCGAGCAATCCGTCGAGCTCGAAACCGAAGCCCCGTCGCCCGACGAGACCGATCCCCACGCTGTTCCCCCCGGAAAAACCTCATGAGCCCCTCCGACATCGACGACGCGGCCATCGTGCCGGCCCAGCCCGAATCCAAGAAAAAGAAGGCGAAGGCGGCCGTGTCCAGCCCGGCTGCGGACGCCGAAGCGGGCGTGCCCGCGGCCGAGAGCGAGGCGCCGAAGAAGCCGCGCGCCCCACGCCGCAAGAAGGTCGTGGAACCGGTGGCCGGGGAGGGCGAGCCCGCGGCAGCGCCTGCTTCGGCAACCGAAACTTCCGAACCTGAGGCCCAGGTGGCCGATGCGGCGCCTGCCGCCACGCCGGTTGTCGACGAACCTGTCCCGGCCACCGAGCCGGCCGTGTCCGTCGAGCCCCTGGTGCATCGCGCGCAAGACCGCGCCGAAGAAGATGCCCGCGCGCCTTCCTACGACGACGAAGAAGAGGAAGAAGAACCCGACGAGGAAGAGGACGATCTCGACCGCGCACGCCGCGCCGCCGAGCGCGAGCAGCGCAACGCGCCGCCGCCCGAGCCGATCCGTTTCGCGGACGTCATCTCGGGCCAGTTCGACGCCGACGAAGAGAGCCCCGAAGTCCCGCCCCTCAAGCGCGTGCTGCTGCCCGAGGCCGATTCGCCCAAGCTGCACAAGGTGCTGGCGCAGGCGGGCCTGGGCTCGCGTCTCGAGATGGAAGCGCTCATTCTCCAGGGCCGCATCTCGGTGAACAACGAGCCGGCCCACATCGGCCAGCGCATCCAGTACGGCGACCAGGTCAAGATCAACGGCAAGCCGATCCGCTACCGCATCGCGCCGCCTCCGCCGCGCGTCATCGCCTACCACAAGCCGGTGGGCGAAGTCGTGACGCACGACGATCCGCAGAACCGCCCGACGGTGTTCCGCAAGCTGCCGCGGCTGCAGCAGGGCAAGTGGCAATCGGTCGGCCGGCTCGACCTGAACACCGAGGGCCTGCTGCTGTTCAGCAGCTCCGGCGACCTCGCCAACCAACTGATGCACCCGCGCTTCGGCCTGGAGCGCGAATACGCCGTGCGCGTGCTGGGCGCGCTCAATGCCGAGGAAAAGAAGAAGCTGCTCGAAGGCGTTCGCCTGGACGATGGCATGGCCCAGTTCGGCACCATCGAGGAGGGCGGCGGCGAGGGCTCCAACCACTGGTACCGCGTCACCATCTCCGAGGGCCGCAACCGCGAAGTGCGGCGCCTGTTCGAATCGGTGGGGCATGCGGTCAGCCGGCTGATCCGCATCCGCTACGGCGCCATGGTGCTGCCGCGTGGCCTGAAGCGCGGCGCCTGGATGGAACTCGACGAGCGCGACATCAATGCGCTGTTCCAGGCATCGGGCGGCGGCGCGCCGCGTCCGCAGCAGCAGCGCGGGCCGGGCCAGGAAGGTGCCGGCGGCGGGCGCAACGGGCGCAACAAGAAGCGGCGCGGCAACCGCAACGCCGGCGGCGGACAGCAGCAGCCGCGCGACATGCGCGATGACGGCCGCGAGGCGCCCATTCCCAATCCGCTGGGCGACGGCCGCGCGCCGCGCGGCGGGCGTGGCAACCGCGGCGGTGGCGGCGGCAACGCCGGCATGCCGCCGCAAGGGCGCCGCGGCAACAGCAACAACCGCGGCAACCGCCAGGGCGAGGAGCGTCCGCCGAGCGGTGCGAACCAGCCCGATCCGATGAAGACCTCGCTCGGCTACATCGGCGCCGACAGCTTCTCGCGCCAGCGCAAGGAGCAGCGGCAGGGTCCGGGGCGCCGCGGCGGCGGTCCGGGCGGCGGCGGCTTCGGCGGCCAGGGCGGCCCCGGCGGAAACCGCCGCCGCGGGCGCTGAAAGCCAGTTCTCCAGCGCAGCCTTTCGCGGGGTTTTCACCAATCCCGGGAGCTGCGCCGGTTAAAATCAGAGGCTTTGTCGACTTACGATGCAACATATTCGTTGCAGTTGTGACAAATCACTTCAAAATCAAAGCTCAGGAAGCACTTCAATGGCTATCGAACGTACCCTTTCCATCATCAAGCCCGACGCCGTCGCCAAGAACGTCATCGGCAAGATCGTTTCCCGCTTCGAAGCTGCCGGCCTCAAGATCGTCGCCGCCAAGCTCGTGCACCTGTCGCGCAACGAAGCCGAGCAGTTCTACTCGGTCCACAAGGAACGCCCGTTCTTCAAGGACCTGGTCGATTTCATGATCTCCGGCCCGGTGTTCGTGCAAGTGCTCGAAGGCGAGAACGCCATCGCCAAGAACCGCGACCTGATGGGCGCCACGGACCCCAAGAAGGCGGCCCCGGGCACCATCCGCGCCGACTTCGCAGACAGCATCGACGCCAATGCCGTGCACGGTTCGGACGCTCCCGAAACCGCCGCCAACGAAGTGGCGTTCTTCTTCGCCGGCCTCAACGTCTACGCGCGCTGAAGCCGCACGCCAGCTGATTTCATGACCACGGCCAACCTGCTCGAATTCGATCTCGAGGGGCTGGCTGCGTTCTGCGAAAAGCTCGGCGAGAAGCGATTCCGTGCCACGCAGCTGTTCCGCTGGATCCACCAGCGTGGCGCCAGCGACTTCGCCCAGATGACCGATCTGGCCAAGTCGCTGCGCGAAAAGCTTGCCACCACTGCCCGCGTCGAGGCCTTGCCGGTCATCACGCAGCACGAATCCAAGGACGGCACGATCAAGTGGCTGTTCGACGTCGGCGACGGCAATGCCGTCGAAGCCGTATTCATTCCCGAGGACGACCGCGGCACGCTGTGCGTGTCGTCCCAGGCCGGCTGTGCGGTGGGTTGCCGCTTCTGCTCCACGGGGCACCAGGGCTTCAGCCGCAACCTGAGCACGGGCGAAATCGTCGCCCAGCTCTGGTTTGCCGAACATTTCCTGCGCAAGCATCTCAAGCGCGACGACCGCATCATCTCCAACGTGGTGATGATGGGCATGGGCGAGCCGCTGCAGAACTACACGGCGCTGGTGCCGGCGCTGCGCACCATGCTCGACGACAACGCCTACGGCCTGTCGCGCCGCCGCGTGACCGTGTCGACCTCCGGCGTGGTGCCGATGATCGACCGCCTGGGCGCCGACTGCCCGGTGGCCATGGCCGTGTCGCTGCATGCACCCAACGATGCGCTGCGCGACGACCTCGTTCCGCTCAACCGCAAGTATCCGATCGCCGAGCTGCTCGAGGCCTGCAAGCGCTACCTCGTGCACGCGCCGCGCGACTTCATCACTTTCGAGTACTGCATGCTCGATGGCGTCAACGACCAGCCCGAGCATGCGCGGCAACTGGTCGAACTCGTTCGCACCCATGGTGTGTCGTGCAAGTTCAACCTGATTCCGTTCAATCCGTTTCCGGCCTCGGGCCTCCTGCGTTCGCCACAGCCGCGGGTGCTGGCCTTTGCCAAGGCGCTGAGCGAGGCCGGCCTCGTGACCACCGTGCGCAAGACGCGCGGCGACGACATCGATGCGGCCTGCGGACAGCTGGCCGGCGACGTCAAGGACCGTACCCGCGCGGCCGAACGCATGGCCCAGCGCCGTGCCTCTGAGCGCACCGTTGTTCTGCATCCGGTTCGCAAGACCGCCCCCCAGGAGCATTGACCTAATGAGGATGGCCTTTCCGATGACGACCGCAAGCGCGCAGCGGCTGGTGGCTGCAGGCTTTGGCGGCGTTGCAGTGGCGTTTCTGCTCGCGGGCTGCGTCAACACGCGAACCACCACCACGAGCCTGGCCGACACCAGCTCCGGCAAGGGCGCCGAGATCGTGACCGAATCCGACGAAAGCAGCCGGCAGCGTCGCGCGCGCCTGCGCATGGAGCTTGCCGCCGGCTACTTCGAGCACGGCCAGACCACCGTTGCGCTCGACGAGATCAAGCAGGCGCTGGTTGCCGACCCCAACTATGCGGACGCCTACAGCTTGCGCGGCCTGGTCTACATGCGGCTCGAAGATGCGGGCCTCGCGGAAGACAGCTTCCGCCGCGCCATTGCCATCAATCCGCGCGATCCCAACACCCGCCACAACTATGGCTGGCTGCTGTGCCAGCAGAACCGCTATGGCGATGCGGTCCAGCAGTTCACCGAGGCACTGGCGGTGCCGAGCTATGCCGACCGTGCCAAGACGCTCATGACGCAGGGCGTCTGCCAGCTCAGGGCGGGCCAGCGCGCCGAGGCGGAGCGCAGCCTCATGAAGGCCTACGAGATCGATGCCGGGAATCCGGTGGTCGGATTCAACCTGGCTTCGCTGCTGGCGCAGCGCGAAGAGTGGTCGCGGGCGCAGTTCTACATCCGCCGCGTCAACAACAGCCCTTCGGCCAGTGCCGAGACGCTCTGGCTCGGCATCAAGATCGAACGACGGCTCAACAACCGCGAAGCAGTGGCGCAGTTGGGAGGGCAACTGCAGCGGCGCTTCCCGCAGTCCCGGGAGGCAATAGCGTACGAGCGCGGGAATTTCAATGACTGAACGGGTTTCGGAGTTCGGCACTTCCGCGGCACTGCCGCTCGAGGAAGGCGACATCACGCACAAGACAGCCGGCGACATGCTCCGCGAAGCGCGCGAGGCGCACGGTCTGCACATCGAAATGGTGGCCGCGGCGCTCAAGGTGCCGCCGCAGAAGCTCATTGCGCTCGAGGCGGACGACATCGCTTCGCTGCCCGACCCGGTCTTTGCCCGGGCCCTGGCCAGCAGTGTCTGCCGCGCCCTGCGCATCGATCCCGGGCCGGTGCTCGCGAAGCTGCCGGGCGCGCAGCGTGCGGCGCTGGCCGATGCCGACCGCACGCTCAAGGGCAATATCGTTTCCGGAACGCCGCGCTGGAACGGCGGGCGCTCCAGCGGGCTTCCGTCGCGCGCGCTGCTGACGGTCGTGGGGCTGCTGCTGTTTGGCGCGGCCGTGCTGTTCTGGCTGCCCCAGTCGGTGTTCGACCAGGTCGGGGCCTCGGTGTCGCGCTGGACATCGCGCGGCGATGGCAACGCCAGTGCTGCGGCCGAGGCGCCGGCGGCCGCGCCGGCTCCGGGCGGGTCGTCCGTCGTGGTCGAGAGCGCGCCGGTGTCGCCGGTTGCACCCCCCACATCGGCCGCACCCGCGGTGCCGGGCGCGCCTTCCGCGGCAGCCCTGCCGGCGGGCAGCCCGACCGCTGCGGCGGCGGCTTCGCCTGCTGCCGTCGCAGCGGCACCTGCCGGCAGCCAGCAGCTGGTCTTCGTCGCGCGCGAGGAATGCTGGATCACGGTCTCGGAGGCCGGCGGCAAGCAACTGCTGCGCCGCAGCCTGCAGGCCGGCGAAACGGTGGCATTGTCGGGAACGCTGCCGCTGTCGGTGGTGGTGGGGCGTGCATCGGCGGTCGATGTGCAGGTGCACGGAAAGCCCTACGATCTGAAGCCTGTCACGCGCGGCGGCGGCGTGGCGCGTTTCGAGGTGAAATCGTGACCGACTGCACTCCACAGCCCATCGAATCGGCGGCGCCCAAGGCGCGCCGTTCGCGCCAGGCCCAGGTGGTCTGGGGACCGCGCACCGTGACGGTGGGCGGCGATGCACCCGTGCGGGTGCAGTCCATGACCAACACCGACACGGTCGATGCCGTCGGCACCGCCATCCAGGTGAAGGAGCTCGCCATTGCCGGTTCGGAGATGGTGCGCATCACCGTCAACACGCCAGAGGCGGCGGCCCAGGTGCCGTACATCCGCGAGCAGCTCGACCGCATGGGCATTGACGTGCCGCTGATCGGTGACTTCCACTACAACGGCCACCGCCTGCTCACCGACTATCCGGCCTGCGCCGAGGCGCTGAGCAAGTACCGCATCAATCCCGGCAACGTGGGCAAGGGCGACAAGCGCGACCGCCAGTTCGGCCAGATGATCGATGCGGCCATGCGCTGGAACAAGCCGGTGCGCATCGGCGTCAACTGGGGCAGCCTCGACCAGGAACTGCTGGCCAGCCTGATGGACACCAACAGCCAGCGCGCCGAGCCGTGGGACGCGAAGCAGGTGATGTACGAGGCGCTCATCACCTCGGCCATCGAATCGGCCAAGCTCGCCGAATCGATGGGCATGGCCGGCAACCAGATCATCCTGTCGTGCAAGGTGAGCGGCGTGCAGGACCTGATCTCGGTCTACCGTGAACTCGCGAAGCGCTGCGACTATCCGCTGCACCTGGGGCTCACCGAAGCGGGCATGGGCACCAAGGGCACGGTGGCCTCGGCCACGGCGCTTTCCATCCTGCTGCAGGAGGGCATCGGCGACACCATTCGCGTGTCGCTCACGCCGCAGCCGGGCGAGTCGCGCACGCAAGAAGTGCTGATCGCCAACGAGATCCTGCAGGCGCTGGGCCTGCGCGTGTTCGTGCCGAGCGTCACTGCCTGCCCGGGCTGCGGCCGCACCACGAGCACCACCTTCCAGGAACTGGCCAAGCAGATCGACGACTACCTGCGCCTGCAGATGCCGGTCTGGCGCAAGAAGTACCCGGGCGTCGAGACGCTGAAGGTGGCCGTGATGGGCTGCATCGTCAACGGCCCCGGCGAGAGCAAGCACGCCGACATCGGCATCAGCCTGCCCGGCACCGGCGAGGCGCCCGCCGCCCCGGTCTTCATCGACGGCGAAAAGGCGCTCACGCTGCGCGGCGACAATATCGCCAACGAGTTTCACCAGCTCGTCGAAAACTACATTCAAAAGCGCTTCGGCCAGCACCAGGCTGCCGACGTCGCCTGACCACTTCCTCCCATGGCTGACAAGATCAATGCCGTCAAAGGCATGAACGACATATTGCCGGCGAGCGTGCCGCGCATCGACCGCCTGCCCGATTCGGCCCTCTGGTCGTGGTTCGAGCAGACGGTGCGCGGGCTCCTGGCCCGTTACGGCTACCAGTACATGCTGACTCCGGTGGTCGAACCCACGGCGCTGTTCGTGCGCGGACTGGGCGAGGTGACCGATATCGTCGAGAAGGAGATGTACTCCTTCACCGACGCGATGAACGGCGACAAGCTCACGCTTCGGCCCGAGGCCACCGCCGGCATCGTGCGCGCCATGGTCGAGCACAACGCGCTCTACAACGGCCCGCTGCGCCTGTGGACGATGGGGCCGATGTTCCGCCACGAGCGTCCCCAGAAGGGCCGCTACCGCCAGTTCCACCAGCTCGACGTCGAGGCGCTGGGCTTTCCCGGCCCGGACGTGGACGCCGAGCTGATCCTCATGGTGCGGGCGCTGTGGCGCGAGCTCGGGCTGGTGGAGGGCGAGCACGTGCGCCTGGAGATCAACAGCCTGGGCCAGCCGGCCGAACGCCAGGCGCACCGCGAAGCGCTGATCCGCCATTTCGAGGCGCATGCCGACGTGCTCGATGCCGACGCGCAGCGGCGCCTGCACAGCAATCCGCTGCGTATCCTCGATACCAAGAATCCCGCCATGCAGGCAGTGGTGGAGGCCGCCCCCCAGCTGATGGACTTCCTCGGCGACGAGTCGCGCGCGCACGTCGATGCGGTGCGCGCCGTGCTCGACGCCGCGGGGCTGGCCTACCGCGTCAACCCGCGCCTGGTGCGTGGGATGGACTATTACAACCTGACCGTCTTCGAATGGGTCACCGACCAGCTCGGCTCTC
>Ga0307406_10001219_pt1 | contig 14390 bp, 12 predicted proteins | sample 322Cmetagenome_3_FD_203706 | JGI IMG/M metagenome (GOLD analysis project Ga0307406, IMG submission 203706) | Maize rhizosphere microbial communities from greenhouse at UC Davis, California, United States - 322HYB-C-2 | ecosystem: Host-associated > Plants > Roots > Rhizosphere > Soil | place... | reverse complement strand
CGCGCGGATTTTCCAGCCCACGGTTCTGGGCGGCGTTCCAGCTCGTCGGGGCACAATGACGGGCGTGCGTGAGATTGCTTGGCGGTGGTTTATCGCCATCCGGAATTCGGAGAACTGATGCTTCGGCTGTGGCACGTCGCGGTGCTCCTCACGATCGCTGCGCTGTTGGTGCAGCAGCCGCTGGCCGCGCAGAGCCGACCGGCCTCAAACGATAGCGCTCAGCGATTCGACTCATTGGCCGAGCGAAGAAAGCAGGAGCAGGTGCGGGCGGCGCGCGAACGTCTGCGACAGCTGCTGCGTGAAGCGGATGCCTACCACCGCGCCGGCGATCGGCGGATGGAAGGCGTCACGCTCAGAAACGCGGGCAACGTCTACCTCAAGCCGCTCGGGCGCCTCGACTCCGCCCGCGTTCTCTACCAGCGAGCGCTCGAGATTGCGCAGGTCGTAGGAAACCGATGGGATGAATTCAACGCGGTCTACAACATCCGCATCGCGGAGTCCAACCTGGCGTACGCGGACTCCTTCCTCGTGTACTGGCACCAGGCGCTCTCGATCGCTCGTCAGGCCGGCGACCGCGCGACCGAGGGTGAAGTGCTGCTCCGCATCGCCGGCGGTTACACGAGCTTTGACTCGGCGGTGGCGTACAACACGCAGGCGGCGGTCATCGCGCGCGACCTTGGCGGACGCTGGGACGCGGGCCGGGCGGCATTCTATTCGACGGGCCTGGCGTATCTGCGGCTGGCCCGGTTCGATTCGGCCGAGGCGTATCTTCTCGAGTCCCTGGCGCGCGCACGTACGGTGCACGACCGAGCCGAGGAGGCGTGGGCGCTCAACGAGCTCGCTAGCATGCACGCCATGCGTGGCCGCGCCGATTCGACGCTCGTCTATTTCTACGAAGCACTCGACCGGTTTCGTGCCATAGACGATCGCACCGGCGAAACTACGGTGCTCAACAACATTGGTGAGGCGCAGTCGGGTCTCGGCCGATCCGACTCAGCGCTCTTCTACTTTCGGCGCTCGCTCACCCTCGCGCGCGAGCTGGGCAACCGCTACGTGGAGCTCAACCTGTACAACAGCATTGGAAAGGTTCTTCTGAAACAAGGGCGGCCCGACTCTGCTCTCATATCCTTTCGCGAGGCACTTCGGATAGTCCCGGAAGTGGGCGATCCGCGGACACACGGATTTGTGCTACAAGGAATCGGCGAGGCCCAGCACGCTCTCGGCGAAAACGATTCTGCGCTGGTAAACCTGCGCCGATCACTCGCCATCCACCGCGAGCTCGGCACCCGCGATGCCGCAGCGGGAGTGCTAAGCAGTATGGGGGTGATTCACCTGGACGCCGGTCGTCCGGACTCCGCGCTCGCCAACTACGGTGAAGGGCTACAGCTGGCACGCGCCGCCGACGCTCGCGACATGGAGATTGATGTTCTCAGCGGGCTGGGTGACTTCTATTACCGACGAGGACACCGCGAGCTCGTGATGGCGGTAGCGTATTACGATTCGGCCGCCGCCTTGCGTGCAACGTTTGCGGCGCACGCCGGCAGTGATGCGGGCCGGATGAGCTATGCCGAGTTAGGCACTGACCTCTACGAGCACTGGGCGTTGGCATGGCTCGGTCGACGGGAAGAAGTGGGGCGCGAAGCCAGCGAGCTGGCCGCGCTCGCGGTTGCCGAGCGTGGGCGGGCACAGGCGCTCCTCGACTTGCTGCGCCGCGGACAACTGGGCGACTCCTCCGGAGTCGCAGCCGACGAGCGTCCCCCGCTTCAACGCGTGGGCGCGGATCTCGTCCAGGAGGGGCGCGAGCTGAAGGCCGCGGTGCAGGCGATGGGCGCGCCGACGCTCGCCTACATGACGACGAAGGACACGCTGCTGACGTGGCTCATTCTTCCGTCGGGCGACGTCACGCTGGAGCGTCAGGCCGTCGCGCGCGACTCGGTGACGCGGCTCGTCGCTGCGATCCGGACGCATATTGGCGCCGACGACGCGCTGGGGCGAACGGTCAGAAGCATCGAAGCCAGCCCGCGCGGCGCGGCGCAGAACGCAGCGGCAACAGGCGCAACGGCTCGCGCTCGAGCGAGCACGTTGGCGGAAAGGTTCGAGACGTCAGCGTCCGTGCTCATCGCCTCTGCGGTTGCACGGCAGCTGCCGGGCGGAGGCGAGCTTGTAATTATCCCGCAGGGACCGCTGGCGCTCGTGGCGTTCGCGGCGTTGCCCACCCACGCGGGTCCGGCCCGCGGCATGCCTGATGAGACGTTAGGCGCCCGGTACGCCATTCGGTACGCGCCGTCCTTGACTACGCTCCGAGTGGTGACCGCGCGCGCCGAGGAGGTCGGAGAAACGCGAGGGCCCGGGCATGAGAGCGCGCCACACTCGGCTCTGGTTGTCGGCAATCCATCGATGCCGAAAGTCACGACGGCGCGTGGCACTGTCAGACTCCCACCGCTGCCTGGCGCGGAGCGCGAGGGACAGTGGGTGGCGCTCGCGTTAGGTGCCGTGCCGCTGACCGGCGGCGCCGCGACTGAGCACGCAGTACGCGACCGCATGGCGACCGCTCCGGTCATCCATCTGGCAACGCACGGATTCGCCTACAGCGCGGATGCGAAGATTCTCGATTCCTTTGTCGCGTTCGCGCCGGACGCCACGGCGGACGGCCTTCTCACCGTTGGCGAGGTGATCGATCAGGTGCATCGCCTAACGGCGGAGCTGGTCGTGCTGAGCGCGTGCCAGACCGGACTCGGGAACCTCAGACAAGCAGAAGGCACCGTAGGCCTGCAGCGGGCCTTCCTGGCGAAAGGGGCGCGCAGTGTTCTGGTGAGTCTTTGGAGCGTCTCGGACCGGGCGACCGAGCTGCTCATGCGGCAGTTCTACACACACTGGCTGCGCGACGCCGACCGGCCGGCGAAGGCCGAAGCGCTGCGGCGCGCGCAGTCGGACGTTCGTCGGACGCCCGGATTCGCCAGCCCGCGCTTCTGGGCGGCGTTCCAGCTCGTGGGCGCACGGTAAACCGATTTCAGTGGGCTTTAGCCTGAGCTGCGGGCTCGTCGTCGGCAGTGAACCATCGGACTCGCTTTGGCAGGTGCAGGCCGCGGAGGAGGCCGTTGTCCATCTGAGCGGCAAGACGGCGCTCCTCGCGCCATCCGCGCTGCTTCACCTGGTACAGGCGACCCTTGTTCGGCTGCGGCCGTCCCACCGACTCGCCGCGTTCCAGTCGGTCCAGCAACTCGGCGTACACGTCAGCACTGTCCTTCACGCCGCGCCAGAAGAGCGTCAGCTCGTCATCGCCTTCGTGGACTTCCGGACAGATGTAGGCGATGAGGGTTCCGGTATCGATCCCGGCGTCGATCCGGTGCAGGGTGCAGCCAACCTGGTCGGGCTCACCGTTGTACAGTGCCCAGAAGGTGCAGTCGGCACCGCGATACTGCGGCGATAGTCCACCGTGCAGGTTGAAGATCCCGAGCCGGCCTTTCGAGAGTAGCGGACCACGGATGAGTGAGGTCCCGAACACCGCGATCACGTCCGGCTGCAGGCGATCGGCGAGGGCCGTCACGTCGGGGTGGTCCATGTACGGCACCTGGACGAGCAGGTCTTCCCGCGTTAGGCGCGGCGTGTCGTCGCCAAAAAAGAAGCGGGCCTCGCCGCCCCCGACGTAGCGGCGGCGATCCCGCAACCACCGCCACGCCTTGCGCACGATCGTTGACGGTTTGAGTCGAGCTTTGACCCGCTTCGCGGTCAGCCGGCGACCCGTCTCCTGGACGATCGCGAGCGGTCGCGCGTTCTCGCACAGGCGGTTGGCGACATGCAGGTGTCTCGGCGTCCGACCGCACAGGATCATGATCGACAGGTCAGACATTGGCGCGAACGCCGGAACCCTGTCCGTTCGACGCCAGCGGTGGCGGCACCCGCACGTCCGCCAGATCCATCATGACCGCATCCGCGAAGAACTTCGCTGCCCAGTTCGGAAACAAGAATCGTTCATAGGCGCCCCAGATCGGTGCCGAGCCCGCGATGGCGCCGCGCACGGCGGGGTCGGTGTTATCGAGATACTGGGACCGTTTGACGAACGCGAGCGCCCGGCGCGCATGGTCGAGCAGGTCGGTCTGCCCCGTCTCCTGTGCCAACCGCCGCCAGTCGATGCTCATCTGCGCGACGCCCGTGAGACAGCAATACTTCGCGGTAGGCATCCAGCGCTCGTCGTACGTGCCGGCAAGCCAGCCGTCGTAGCGTTGCGCACGCGCGAGCGCGGTTGCCGCCGTGAGCGCCGCGTTCAGGTAATCCTCGCGGGCGAGGAGCACGCCGCACTCGAGGAACCCCCGAATTGCGTACGCGATCGTATGCGTGAAAGGGCTGCGACCGGTGATGAAGGCGTTGTTCGCGAACCATCCCGATTCGCGCTGTTGCGTGCGCGCCCAATCGAGGTTGCGGACCGCCGCTTCCTCGAGCACCGCATCCCCCACCGCGAGCGCCGTCGCGAGCAGGGCCCACGTGGCTCGCGTGTTGTATGTGTGCGGCACCGCGTTATGCTCGAACTTCCGCCAGCAGCCGTCCGGGTCCTGGTGGCGAGCCATCCAGTGTCCGGCGCGCACCGCCGCCTCGAGACACTCGGGGCGTCCGAGCTGCAACGAACCGGCGAGCATCCCGGCCATGATCTGCCCGGTGTTGAAGATGACCGGATGGCTGCCGGCCTCACCGAAATGACCCGGGAAGGCGCCGTCGGCGCCCTGCAGGGAGAGTTCCCAGTCGATGATCCGATTTGCCCGAGCCGAGAGATCCGGGCGGTTGAGAACGCGCGAGGCAGCGATGAACGTTTCGATGATGTAACCGCTGGTTTCAGGGTAGCTGGGCAGCCATCCCCGCTCGAATCCCCAACCGGCCGACACGCCGCCGGCATCCGGCTTATCGTTCCGCACGTCCTGCGCGAGCCCCAACCAATCAATGGCTCGCCGCAGGTGCTCGAGCGGATCGGCCGGTGGCTGAGGCGCTCGCGGCATGAGCTCGCGCATGACGAGTCGGGCGTGTTGGCGGCGCCATGGCTTGTACCGTGCTGGCAACGCGAGGAGGGTATGAACCGGCATCAGGCAAGCGTGAAGATGTGATGATCGTGGGACGTCAACTGGCGGCGCACGTTAGGCCTTCGCCCTTCCACTACCTTGCGCCGAGCCGCCGGCCCCGAGCCGGTCCGGCCTCCTGCACGATTGGTTCCACGCGCGGCGGGCACAGCGACGGTCGTTTTTCGTGGAGGGTCTGTTGCCGGGCTCAGCCTAGCATAAGTTCTCGTTACCTGCCACCGCAACCAGCCAATGCGTTACACACTCGCAGTACCCCTGATTGCCTTCGGTGCGTCCGTCGTCGCGGGGGCGCAGAACAAGCCGCGCCAGGAGTTGAAGGAAGTCACGCCGGAGAAGGTCGATTCGGCGGTCTATCAGCGGCTCACGTATCGGTACATCGGCCCCGAGGGGAACCGCGTCACGTCGGTCACGGGCGTCGCCGGCGACCCGAACACCTATTACGCCGGTGCTGCCTCGGGCGGACTCTGGAAGTCCACGGACGGCGGCATTCACTGGTCGCCCGTGTTCGACTCGCAGCCGGTGTCGTCCGTGGGCGCGCTGGCGGTCGCGCCAAGCGATCCCAATGTCGTCTACGCCGGCACAGGCGAGCCGTTCACCCGCAGCCACATTTCGGCCGGCTGGGGGATGTTTCGCTCGACCGACGCCGGAAAGACGTGGAATCGCGCGGGGCTCGAGAACACGGGGCGCATCTCGCGGATCGTCGTGCACCCCACGAACCCCGACCTCGTTTACGCGGCCGCGTTAGGCTTCGCGTACGGTCCGCAGCCGGAGCGCGGGATCTACCGGTCCAGCGACGGCGGCAAGACCTGGGACCGCGTGCTGTTCGTGAACGACTCCACCGGCGCGTCCGACATCGTGATGGACCCGACGAACCCGCGCATCCTCTACGCCGGGTTCTGGCAGATCGAGATCAAGACATGGGGGCGCAACAGCGGCGGGGCCGGGAGCGGGATCTGGAAGTCCACGGATGGCGGGACGACGTGGAAAAAGTTGACAGGTTCTACTCTGCCGTCCAGGACGGTTGGTAAAGTTGGTCTCGGTATCAGCAAGGCGATGCCGAGCAGGATCTACGCGCTCATCGAGACCGGCGACGGCGTGCCGACGCCCGACGGCAAGCCCACCGACAGCGGCCGTCTGTTCAGGTCGGACGACGGCGGCGACACGTGGCTGGTCGTGAACCACGACCGTCAGGTGGCCGGGCGCACGCACTACTACAATAGAATGGGCGTGTCGCCCGACAACCCTAACGAGGCGTATTTCCTCACGTCGAACTGGTCGAAGACGCTCGACGCCGGCGCCACGATCATCGATCCGCCGTTTACGGAGTATCCGGGTGGCGATCACCACGATATCTGGATCGACCCGACGAACGGCAACCGCATGGTGGTGAGTCACGATGGCGGCGTGTCGGTCTCGATCAACCGCGGCAAGTCGTGGATCGTGACGCAGCTGCCGCTCGCGCAGATGTACCACGCGACGGTCGACAACCGCATTCCGTACAACGTCTACGGCAACCGTCAGGACGGACCGTCGGCGATGGTGCCCAGCAATCCGCGCGGGGGGGACTTCTTCGGTGCGGGTTTCGATTTCCCGACCATCAGCCGAGGGCACTCGGAGACCGTGGGCGGTGGCGAGAGTGGCTGGGCGATTCCAGACACCGTGGACGGCAACCTGGTGTGGTCGAGCGCGTCGGGCTCGGGGTCGATGGGCGGGATCATCACCCGCTACGACCGGCGGACGAAGCTCGTGCAGAACGTGGAGATCTGGCCGCTGGCGACGATCGGTTGGCCGGCGGAGAGCCTCAAGTACCGCTTCGTGTGGACGGCGCCGCTCACGCTCAGCGCGCACGACCACAATGTGTTGTACGTGGGGAGCCAGCACGTCCACGTGACGAGCGATGGCGGCAACCACTGGAAGGAGCTCTCGCCGGACCTGACGCGGAACGACAAATCGCGACAGAAGATTTCAGGCGGCCTGACGCCCGACAACATCGGCGTCGAGTACGCCGGGGTCGTGTTCGCGATTGGCGAGTCACCGATGGACGCGAAGGTGCTGTGGGCGGGGACGAACGATGGGCTCGTTCACGTCACCCGGGACGGCGGCACAAGCTGGACCAACGTCACGAAGAACATTCCCGGTCTGCTCGATTGGGGCACGATCTCGAACATCGAGCCGTCGCGGTATGACCCGGGCACAGCGTACCTGACGGTCGATGGCCATCAGGTGAACAACCGGGACCCGTGGGTCTACAAGACGACGGATTTTGGAAAGACGTGGAGGCTCATCACGACGGGCCTCGCGAAGACACCGCTCTCGTACGCGCACGTCGTGCGTGAGGATCCCGTTAGGCGCGGGCTGCTGTACCTGGGCACCGAGGGTGGGCTCTACGTCTCGTTCAATGATGGCGGGAGCTGGCAGCCACTCCAGAACAACCTGCCGCACGCGCCGGTGTACTGGATCGTCGTGCAGCCGCATTACAGTGACCTCGTCGTGGCGACGTATGGTCGCGGATTCTGGATTCTCGATGACATCACCCCGCTTCGCACGTTAGGCGCGAACGTCACCGCGAAGGACGCGCACCTCTTCCCGCCACGCCTGGCGTATCGGCTGCAGAATACGGAGCAGCCCTTCTCGGTCGCCTACGACGCAAGCGCGGGCTACGCGCCGCCGTATGGCGCGGCGATCAACTTCTATCTGAAGAAGGGGAGCGACAGCACGGTGCGTGACAGTGCAGGAAAGACGATCGTGTCCAAGGACAGTGTGAGCATCACGATCGCCGATGCGAACGGCGCGATCGTCCGGACGCTCAAGGCGCCCAAGAACGCGGGCATCAACCGAGTGTGGTGGAACCTGCGCGGGGACCTGACGAAGCAGGCGAAGATTCGGACGAGCCCCGAGTACGCGCCGTGGTTTACGGTGTCCCTGGAGGGCCGTGACGCTCCCGGGATTGGAAGGCTCGGAGTGCTGATGGCGCCGGGGACCTACACCGTCAAGATCGTGGGCACGAGCGAGTCGCAGCCCCTCATCGTGAAAAAAGACCCGAACACTGGCGGGACCGATGCGACGCTGGCCGAGAACATCGCGGTCGTCAGGAACGTTGCGGCGGATCTCGACAGCGCGGTGGCGATGATCAACGCGCTCGAGAACGTGCGGGGGCAGCTCGCCGCGTTGAAGTCGACCATGGCTGGGGACTCCACGCGGAAGGACGTCATCACGGCCGCGGATTCGCTCGACCTGAAGCTTCGCGTGGTGGAACGGAAGTTGTTCCAGACGCGGGCGACGGGCCGGGGGCAGGACGCGTTGCGATGGCCGGAGCGGATCAGCGAGCAGCTGCAGTATCTGGCGGGGGAGATCGAGTCCAGCGACTTCGCGCCGACGGAGAGTCAGAAGCAGGTGGCTGACCTGCTCCGTGCTCAGGTCAGGGCGGTGAAGACGGAGTTCGACCGGGTGATGGCGGGGGACGTCGCGGCGTTCAACACCATGTTGCAGCAGCGGAAGGTGCCTAACGTGATCTCGAACTGACCAACCGTGGTCCCACTGCCATGCGCAAGCGATCGAAAGCGACACATCTCGAACGGAAGCACGCCGTCTACGTGAACCTCAACGTTCCGGAGCTCACGAAGGCGGGAAGTGGTCTCGAGCTCTACATCTATGCTCGCGGCGAGAAGCTGGGCGAGGTGGACATTGGCCGCGGCGGGTTCTACTGGAAGGGCGGGGGACGGCATCGCCGCAAGCGCATCTCGTGGACCGATTTCGCGGCGAAGATGGACGAGCTGGCATACGGAGGGGGCTGACCCGGTCAGTAGATCGACCCCGTCGACGACGACACGACCCCGTTCGACACGCTGAGCGCGTACGGCGAGCTGCTGGTGCTCGTCCAGCTCCCGAGCGTGAAATTCCCGCCGTTCGTCACGTGCACCGTGCTCACCAGTGAGTACGTGAGTGGCGTATTCGCTTCGCAGACACGCTTGGCGTTCTTCGCGACGCTCAGATAGTAGGCCCCGACACCGGTGCCGACCGTGGTTGTAGCGCCGTCCGCCGAGACTCCCACACCCGATCCTTCATCGACCGCAATTGCCCGCGGCGCTGCCGCCATTCCGTCCTCCTGCAGGCGCGCCAGGAACACCAGCAACCGTCCCATGCGATCGCGCGTCTGGAAATGCGAATCCGTGAGCACGTTCGCGAGCAACGGCACGTTGAACAGCGCAGGCTGCAGCGTGACGGATGGGTCGAACGGGTTCTGCAGGACGATGGCCGACTGGGCAGACGCGTTCAGCGCTGCGTACACGTACTGCCCGAGCACCGCGAGCCCCGCACTCGTGCCCCCGATCGGATAACCCTGGGCCACGCGCGCGTTCACCGCGGTCTGAAGCGCTGTACCGCGCCAGAGGTTCACATAGGTCGACTGATCGCCGCCGGCAATGAACACGACCTCGGCTTTCGCGATCGCGTTCGTGACGACGTCGCTGTTCGCGCCGGCGACGGACGTGATCACGATGCTGGTGACCGAATTGGCGCCCAGCCTAACGAGGTACTTGTTGTAGCCGTTGCTCCCACTGGTGCGGAGCACCACGACATCGCCGTACTGGCCCGCACTCCGCGTTCCGCCCTGTCCCATGAGCCAGACCATGCCCGCGTCGACATCGGTGCCGCCGCCGGCGAGGTACGCGCCGCCGATCGGCTGGGTCTGCGCATCGATCGTGCTGCCATCCTGGTAGACCTTGTAGCCGGGATCGGCGGGCTTGGCGAACGATGCGCCGATCGGGACATTGGCGTTAGGCGCGGTGGGCGAGTCGGTGGCCGCGCGGCAGGCCGCGAGAGCGACGAGGAGAACGAGAGCCGAGCGGCGTGGCGTGAGCATGGCAGACTCCGGAAGCGAAGCGCACGACGGGCGTTGTGGATCACAGCTGCTGGGAATGATCCTGCGCGCTGGACGAGACCGGTCGAATCGAGGTATGCTCGATGTGCATCGATCACCCCGACCGGCGGCAGCCGATGCCGAACGAAGGTATCGCCCCCCACACGAAGCGGAAGACAGTGACCGGCATTCTGATCAAGGTCGATTGGTCGCTCTGGGGCGCTCTCGCGACCCTCGCGATCTACGCCATGGTCCGGATGGCGACCGAGCGATCGGGGCCCGAGGGCCGTGGCCTCGGCGGGCTGGCAGCGTTCCTGATGATCATTCTCCTCGCGGGAGCTGCTGCTGTCGTGCGTATCGCCGCCCGCAGGCAATCACTGACCGGGCTCGTCACGATGGCGGTGATCATGGTGTGGCCGCTCATATTTCTCATCGCCGATCCGCTCATCAGGGCGAAGCGAGCGCGGAGCCATGCCGTCACCGAGTCGAACGTGGGCGACTTCGCGGATGCCACCGCCGCGTCGATGGCCAGAGCGATCGCGCAGAACGACACCGCGACACTCACTGGGCTGCTGAAAGGTCAGCGACCACCGGCGGCGAACGACCAGAGTGGCAACGATCTTCTCGCCTACGCACTCGTGTTGGTGCGGGAGAAGGGAGGCAGCGCCGGCCCCGTGCGCGTTCTCCTCGACGCTGGCGCCGATCCTCGCGCGACGCGCATGGGCAGTGGGGAGGACGTCGTCGGCTACACGCTCTTCGGCCGCTCGCCTGCAGCACACGAAGCGATGCGATTGCTGCTCGCGCACGGCGCGGACCCGAATGTTGTAGATCCACAGAGCGGCAACACGCCGCTGTTCACCGTCAACAACGATCCCGAGATGGTTCGCGCGCTCGTGGACGGTGGTGCGGATGTCGATCGGCTACAGTCGAACGGAACGTCGCCCGTCGTCGAGTTCATTTCCACCCGTCAGTGGGAGTCTGCACTCTACCTGATCGAGAAGGGCGCGAACCTCGACCTGGTGAACGCGTACGGCGTGTCGGTCGACTACTTCCTGAAGGAATGGAAGGACAGCGTGTACGGCGAGCACCCCGAGGGGTGGGACAAGGTGCGTGCGGCCATCGCCGCACGCCGAAGGTAAGCGGTGCCTGGCCCGATCCGGGACGCGCGACCTTTCGGCGGTGGCAACGGTAACTTTCGCCCATGCCCGCCCGATCGATCCTATTGGTCGCCGCCGTCGCGATGGCCACGGCCGCAATGTGCAGCGAATCCCGCGCGACGCCCGATCGCGGGCCGCGGCGCGTTGCCGGCTGCGGCGACTCTACCGCCATCTCGTGGGAGCCCACGGCGCCACGTCAGGGCGCGCTCTTCCGCGTGCGCGTCTCCCGCGTACCGATGGGAGTGACGCTCTCGGGCACCGTCGCCGGCGAGGCGCTGCACTTCTCACCGGTGGCAGGCACCACGTCGCTCGAATCGTTCGCGGCCCTGCCGATCGATGCGCCCGATTCGTTAGGTATCCAGGTGCTCTGCAACTCCGGCGAACGAACGGACACGCTTCACGCTCGGATTGCGGCGACCGGCGGTGAGTACCCCGTCGAGCGCCTGACCGTCGCTCCGACCTTCGGACGGCCGCCCGATTCCGCACTCGCGGCCAGAATGAAACGCGAAGCAGACCGCGCAAACGCAGTGGCCGTGCGGTCGCACGAGACCCCACGGCTCTGGACCAAGCCCTTCCTCCACCCGCGCGACTCCCGCATAACGAGCGGCTTCGGCCGGGGTCGGGAATTCAACGGCACCGTCACGTCGCGCCACATGGGCACCGACTTCGCGGGTACCACCGGCGCACCGGTGCGCGCCGCCAACCGCGGCGTGGTCCGCATCGTCGGCCGGTTCTATCTCGGTGGAAACGTGATCTATATCGATCACGGCGCCGGCCTGACGAGCGCCTACCTGCACCTCTCCCGCCAGCTCGTCGCCCAGGGTGATACGGTCGAGCGTGGTGAGCTGATCGGCAAGGTCGGGGCGACGGGCCGCGTCACGGGGCCGCATCTGCACCTCATCGTGCGTTATGGTCGCGTTACTGTCGATCCGGTATCACTGTTCGCCGTCGCGGGTGATTCAGTGTCAAGCCAATGACCGAGCCGGCAATGCTCCGGCCGGCAGGGAGGTCAGGTGAGCACGAGCTACGTGATTCGGGGAGGCGAGGAAGGGCGCTCGCGAATGAGCGTCATTGCTCGGGCGATGTGGCCCACCACCGAGCGGCTTCTGCTCGCCGCCGGCCTCACGTCAGGCATGCGCTGCCTGGACCTCGGCTGCGGGGCCGGGGACGTCAGCCTCGCGCTGGCGCGCCTCGTCGGGGCGTCGGGCAGCGTCACCGGCGTCGACCAGGACGACGTCAAGGTGCAGTTCGCTAGAGAAGACGCGGACAGCGAGCGGCTGAGCAACGTCGAGTTTCGCGCGTCGAACGTCGAGCAGCTGGCGGATGACGCCGAGTTCGATCTCGTCTACGCCCGGTTCCTGCTGACGCACCTTCGTGATCCGGCGGCGGTCCTGCGGCGTATGGTGCGCGCGGCCAAGCCGGGCGGCGTCATTGTCGTGGAGGACATCGACCATGCGGGCGTGTTCTCGCACCCGCATTCTCCGGCGCTCGAGCAGTTCGTCGGCCTGTACAACCGAGTCGTTCGCTCGAGGGGCGCCGACCCGGAAATCGGGCCGAAGCTTCCGGGTCTGTTCCGCGAGGTGGGGCTGGCGGAGCTGCACCTCTGGCACGTTCAGCCGGTGTACCTCGATGGCGAAGCAAAGCACATCCACCGCGTCACGCTCGACAACATCGCACCGGCGCTCACGGCGGCCGCACTCGCAACGGACGCCGAGCTCGAGGTGTTGACCCGAGCGTTGGATGCGTTTCTCACCCGCCCCGATACGATCGTGAGCACGCCGCGCATTTTCCAGGTCTGGGCGCGGCGGCCGCTCGCGTGACGGTCTGGACGATCGGGCATTCGACTCGCACGGCTGAGGAATTCATCGCGGTGCTGGCCGCGCACGAGATCGAGGCGGTGGTGGACGTCCGTCGCTTTCCCGGGTCTCGCCGCCTGCCGCAGTTCGGCTCGGCGGCGCTCGAGCGCTCGCTGCACGGCGCGGGGGTGAGCTACCGGTGGATCGAAGCGCTGGGTGGGCGGCGACGCCCGGGTCCCGCCTCGCCTAACGATGCGTGGGAGAACGAAGCGTTTCGCGGATATGCCGACCATACCGAGAGCGAGGAGTTCGCCGAGGGGCTGTTCGAGTTGTTGATGATCGCGTCGGGGTTGCGGACCGCGGTCATGTGCGCGGAGCTGCTCTGGTGGCGGTGCCATCGCCGCATCATCGCGGACGTTCTTGTGGCGCTGGGTCACGAGGTACTGCACATTCGTGACGCAGGCGCTATCGAGCTCCATGAGCTGGCGCCGCCAGCCCGCATCGTCGATGGCGTGCTGACGTACGCGTCTCCCGCTGTCCAGCTCGACCTCTACTCCCCGAACCATGGATTCCTGGTTTGAGGTCGCCCTCGTCGCGACGATCTTCGCCGTCGGCAACATTCTCTTCGGGCATTTCGAGGAGCGCACGCCGAAATGGCGCCGTGTGACGAAGGTGATCGTCTTTCTCGCCGTCACACGGCTCATCACCGTGCAGTTTGGGCGGCCCTGGTCGTACCTCGTCATCGCCGTACCGCTGACGCTCGTGCTCGTGATCCACGGGTGGTGGCTTCCCCGCCAAGGCATCAACGGGTGGACCGGCGAGCCCAAGGAGCGCTACTACAAGTTCCGCGGATGGACGTTTCCGCCGGATGGTCGATGAGATAGGCTTTGCGCGCCGACCAACGTGAGTCACCCCCAACTCTGACGAGGTTTGATGACCACCGAAGCAACTGCTCATGACCCATCCACCGCCACCCTCGACCCGCTCGACACGCGCACCGTCCTCTTCCCTGACCGCGAAGGACCTCTTACAGAGCGTCGCGTGGTACCGCGACGTTCTCGGGTTCACCGTGGACAACGTCCGGGAACGCGACGGGAAGCCGGCGGCGGCCTCGATGCGTTCGGGGACCGCCAAGATCTTTCTCAACCAGGATGACGGCGGACGAGGGTGGGAGCGCGTGAAAGGCGAGGGCTTCGCGATCACGTTCGATACCGCCCAGGACGTCGACGCGATCGCGGCGCGCATCAAATCGAAGGGCTGGACGCTCGCCATGGAGCCGGCCGACATGCCCTGGGGGGTTCGCATGCTCCGGGTTCTCGATCCCGATGGCTATCGTCTGGGCATCTGGAGACCGCTGAGCACGTAAATTCGGCAGAAACGCGCCAACACTCGTAAGTTCGGTGGTATGAGTGACGACGTCCTCCTCACCGACTTCGACCTGCACCTCCTCGCCGAGGGCACGCACTACCGGACATACGAGAAGCTCGGCGCGCATCTGAGAGAGCGAAATGGC